>Ga0209198_1000067_pt1 | contig 96861 bp, 80 predicted proteins | sample COGITO_mtgs_1105_2_FD_184804 | JGI IMG/M metagenome (GOLD analysis project Ga0209198, IMG submission 184804) | Pelagic marine microbial communities from North Sea - COGITO_mtgs_110519 (SPAdes) (version 2) | ecosystem: Environmental > Aquatic > Marine > Epipelagic ...
TTTTTGAGGGATTAACACTAATAGTAACGACGGGCGTGCTTACCGCGAGCGGCTCCCCATTGCGATCAAAAATGACTCCGCGGTTTGCCGCGATGGGAATTGTTCGGATAGCCCTATTATCACCCTGGCCTTGTAAAAAATCTTTGTTGAAAAATTGAAGCTGACTTACTTTCCATGCTACTGAGCTAACGCATAATGCTAGCCCGAAAACGACCGCGCCCAGCCGCCAGGTTGCCAAAATGAATAACCAGACTTTAGCCATGACTCCCTGCCCTTTAGCAGGAATCTGCGCTCTTGTTTCTCGTCGCGTTGCGCTCATACCAGCCCCCTCTCCCCTTGGCGCCTGTTTAATCTCACTGCCCAACCATCACTATCTGGCTTACGTCAGGTACTCGCATGCCTAACTGCTCGGTAGCTTTTTGTTCGATGCGACCCTCAACACCAAAAGTGCTCTGCTCAATAAGCAGCTGCCCCCATTCGACGCTAATGTCGTTTGCTTCACTTCTAAGCTCTTGAAGACGATTGAACACATAGCGATTCTCGTGTGTTGTTTTGACCACGCCTAGCCCACTACTAAGCAAGCACAGAAGCAGGAGTAGAAAAATCGCTGAGCGCCGCTCGCCGAGCCCCAACCAGCGCCAAAGCGACTCGGGAGGCGATTTTTTTCTTTGCGTCTGTTTTTGGCTTGCTTGCGCCATCGGTATTCAACCTGCTGTTGTTATTTCCTATTCGCGCCAGCGCTCGGCGACTCACGTTAGAGCTTGGCTGCCACTCGCATCACCGCACTCCGCGCGCGAGGATTGCGGTCGATCTCATCTCGACTCGGCTTAATCGCTTTGCTTTGCGGCTTCACTTTCGGGTTTAACTGCGACTGCGCTACAGGCAACCCGCGCGGAAAATCGTCGCCGCGTGCATGCTTCGCAATAAATCGTTTCGCAATTCGATCTTCTAGGGAGTGAAAGCTGATGACGACGAACAACCCGCCTGGGCGCAAAATCTCTAACGCTTGATCGAGCACGAGTTCTAGTTGCTCCAACTCCCGATTAATAAACAATCGTATCCCTTGGAATGCCCGTGTTGCCGGATGCTTATCGCGCTCCCACGACGGATTCGCCTCTTTAATCATCTCTGCGAGAACCCCCGTTCTCAGAATAGGTGAGATGGCGCGCTCCGCGACGACACGCCTCGCCATTCTTCGCGAATGCCTTTCCTCGCCATAGTGGTAGAGAACATCGGCGATTTCTGTTTCGCTCGCTGAGTTAATCCACTGTGCTGCGCTAATACCTTGCGTCGTATCCATCCGCATATCGAGCGGACCATCACGCATAAAACTAAACCCTCGCTCTGCATCATCGAGCTGCGGTGACGACACGCCAAGGTCAAGCAAGAGGCCATCAACACGGCCCATAAGCCCAATATCACGGAGTACTGCGCTCATTTCACCGAAAGCGCTATGCTTAGGCTCAAGCCTCTCATCTTGCGTCTGCAGAGCGTTGGCCACGGCAATTGCTTCAGTATCACGATCAAAGGCGATCAGTCTTGCGTTAGCGGGCAGTTTCTTAAGAATTGCTTTGGAGTGACCGCCGCGCCCGAAAGTGCCATCGATGTAGATCTGAGGCTCGTCGCGCTCATCACTCTGCGCCAGCAAGGCGTCGACGGCCTCGTTGAGCAGAACAGTGTGATGAAGCGATTCGGTCGACATATACGCGCCTTACTCAGATTGTTTTTGGGTCTAGCTAATTCGTCATAGTGCGGCGCGTTACAATGCCAAAGAGCGCAATTTATCCGGAAGTTCTGCCGCGCCAGCAGATTCGGTAAACCAGAGCTCGCGCTGCGTAGCCCATGCTTCCTGATCCCATATCTCTAATTTCTTACCCTGACCGACCAAGCAGATATGCTTGTCTAACGCTGCGTATTGGCGTAGCTCTTGCGGCAGGAGAATCCGCCCATTGCCGTCGAGCTCTAGATCGGTAGCGTGGCCGATTAACAGGTGTTTCACACGCTGTGACATGGGATCAAAACTCGACAACCCTTCGATTTCGCGTTCTATTTGCTCCCACTCCGCGAGCGGATACAGCAACAAGCAACGGTGATTCGTATCAATTGTAACCACCAGCTGGCCTGCGCAATGACTTAGCAAGCGCTCGCGATAGCGCGCCGGCATTGCCATGCGCCCTTTAGCATCCAAGCTGATCGAATTGATTCCGCGAAACACCGCAGTCTCCCAAAATAACCTTATTTATTGATATGGTTGATAATTTTAGTGGTTATGCGGATTTAGGCGGCTCGAGATTGGCGCCGTCTTCTCTTCGGTATTTTCCACATTGCCCCACTATAGTACAAAATTATCCACTTTTTTCCACAGATTGCCACTATAAGGACAGAAACTAGCGCATGCAAGCAGAAAATGCCGCTAAGCTACTGATTTTGAGAGTGGCATCGCTGATATAGAAAGACGTTATTGGGGGCCGCAGTTGGATGCGAAAAGCGAACTACCGCCGTAACGCCCAAAGAGGCGCTGGGCATTAGTCGATTTGCGTTAGTCGCGAGGGAAAGATTAAAAAGTGAGCCAGCCTATAAGCCGGGTTCTGTCGAGGACAATCATTCATCTATGGCTTACGTCACCGCAAGCCTTTAGCGGCCTACCCGAACCCAATGCGAGCAGCATCGATGGGTTCCTATTTGGCCTTGCTCCGAGTGGGGTTTACACTGCCACGAACTGTTACCAGTCGCGCGGTGCGCTCTTACCGCACCTTTTCACCCTTACCAAACCTACGACTCTCGAAGACGCTTTACAGCGACTGCGAGGACTTCACGCGAGATCTGGCGGTATATTTTCTGCTGCACTAGCCGTAGGCTTGCGCCTCCCAGGCGTTACCTGGCACCCTGCTCTGTGGAGCCCGGACTTTCCTCCGACCCCGTCCTCGAACGACGCAAAGCGACGAAAGAAAAACTAGGACCAGCGATTGCCCAGCTGACTCGCGCGCAGCTTAGTCGAGTTCAGAATTTCGCACAAGCTGCATCTACCCTTGTTTCTCGAGCATGACTGCATACAGCGCGTTTTTGCGCACACCTACTATCTGCGCAGCGAGCGCAACGGCGCGCTTCATGGATAGCTCAGCACTCAATAACTCAGCCACTTCCTTCGCTTTTTCCATCGCAGTGTCGAGCTCAGAATCCGGCTGCTCTAACCGACCTTCGAGGACGAGGACAAATTCACCGCGCGAGTTATTGTCATCGCTCGCCACCCAGGCAACCGCCTCTAGCAAGCTTCCAAGGAAATGCGTCTCGAATTTCTTGGTGAGCTCGCGCGCAACGAACACCTTTCTCTTGTTTGGCTCGGCAATTACCGCTGCCATATCAGTGAGGCACGCGGCGATCCGATGGGGAGATTCATAAAAGACGATAGTGGATGATTCGTTAGCGAGAACGGCTAATCGTTTGCAGCGCTGCGTGCTTTTAGCTGGCAAAAATCCCTCGAAAAAAAACCGATCGCTTGGGATGCCAGCGACGCTCAAGGCTGCAATCACGGCACTCGCGCCCGGCACGGGAATCACTGCAATGCCGCAAGCTCTCGCCTTTTCGACCAGCCTGAATCCTGGATCAGAAATCAGGGGAGTCCCCGCATCGGAAATCAGTGCGATGGAGCGACCCGCGCTCAAGTCATCAAGTAGCTTCTGCACGTCGGCGTCGCTGCTAAAGTCGTGATACGACGTCAGCGGGGTTGATACGGCAAAATGCTGTAATAATCGCTTACTGTGCCGCGTATCCTCGGCAGCGATCAGATCAACCTGTTTGAGCACAGCAATAGCGCGCGCGCTGATGTCCTCGAGGTTTCCTATCGGCGTAGCCACGACATAAAGTGTGCCGGTCGTTTCCATGCTTATTCTCTCTTTTTCGTCTAAACCAGCTATTTCAAAGCCTGCGGGCGAGGCGTACAATTTTGACTAATTTGGCGCCTAAATTGCTGCGCCACCTTAGGTGGTTTAGTCTAAGGCTGAATTACTCACAGGCGCTTGTCCCATGCTTCGCAAAACCATCGATTTAAGACCAGCCTTGTTTGCCTGCGCTGTATTACTGCTCATAGGCTGTCAATCGACATCCACGTCGCCTAACGCGACACTTGCCGACGAAGCCACCGCAGCCTCCGTAGACGCGCTGCTCTCCGCGGCCGCTGCAGCCGATTTAACGACTGCCGCTGGGTATCGGCTGCAGGCAATCGATCTACTCATCGCGGCAAACGATCTCGAGCGCGCGACTGAACAGCTCCAAGCCCTGCCGGAGGCGCGGCTACTGCCTCCTGAGCTTCGCGCATTGGCGCAACTCACACGCGCAGCACTGGCAAACGAAAACGGCGATTTCACCCGAGCGCGTAGTCTACTCCAAGAACTCGACGTAAGCGCGCAAGAGACACTCCCAATCGACACCATGATCAAAGCCGCCCTGCTCGCTGGCGATGTCTATAGGAATCTTGGCGACCCCACCTCAGCGGCAACCGCGCTGCTCAGCAGCAGTGTAAAAATGGAGAACGCCTCACCACAACAGGCTCGCCAACTCAGCGATGCGACCTGGCTCACTCTCGACTCTCTCTCGATCGCTGAAATCGATGCGCTAGCCAATGCCAGCGCTGGCTATTATGCGCGCGGCTGGCTCGAACTCAATCGAGCGATTAGGCGCGAAGAGTTCAGCCTGCGCGGCCAACTTGATGCAATCGCCCGATGGCAAGGCGTCTGGACGCAACATGCAGCCGCAAGCTTTTTGCCAAGCGCATTACTCGGCCTTAATGCCGCCTGGGACCGTCGCCCTAGACACATTGGCCTCATTCTACCTTTGCAGCAGGCGGCAGGAAGAGCGCTGCAAGAGGGATTCATTGCGGCCTATTATCAGTCTCTCGCCATTTCCCGAGAGGTACCCCGCATCAGCGTAATCGACAGTAGCGAGGCAACCACCGCGGCAAGCGTTTATGAGGAAGCACTGCGTCTTGGCGTCGATCTTGTCGTTGGCCCCCTAAGTAAAACGCTCGTCAACGAAATCGCTGCACTCCCCCAACTGCCAACGCTCACACTCGCACTTAATTATGCAGACCGTGAGGTTGTGCCGACGACCCAACCTCCTGTAGACCTCATCCAGTTCGGCCTCGCACCAGAAGACGAAATCGATCAGATAATAGAATTAGCTGAAGAGCGCGGATTTAAGCGAGCAGCAGTGGTGACACCTGTGGACGAGAACTACACGCGACTAAGAACGACGTTTCAAACTCGCTGGGAAGAAACCGGTGGTAGTGTAGTGACTCGCTCTGTGTTCGGCCCCGAGGAAGACTTTAGCTCGGTCGTAAAAAACCTTCTCGCAATCGATGCTAGCGAGGACAGGGCACGTCGGCTGCGCGCCGCGTTGCCGCGCAATAACATCGAGTTCACCCCGCAACGCCGCGGCGATATAGACTTCATCTTTCTTATCGCTAACCCCCGTCAAGGCCGCCAACTTGTGCCAACCTTGGCGTTTTATTATGCCCAAGACCTTCCTCTGCTCGCCCTGCCTTCGATCTATGACGGCGACCCAACGGTAAGCACACGCGACCTAGACGGCTTGGTTTTTGGCGATGCCCCTTGGATGATTATGCCGAGCGAGCTGCGCGAGTTGGCCGATGAGCACCTCACCGCCGCGCTTGGTTCAAGTCAGCGCCTTAGAGCGATGGGCGTCGACAGCTTCTATTTGGCGATGCAACTCGCCCAGCTGCAGGACAATCCGCTGCGAAGCCTCCGCGGAGTAACGGGCGAACTCAGCCTGACCAGCGAAGGCAAAATCAAACGCAAGCTGGTGATGCTTCGATTCGAAAACGGGGTGCCCGAGCCGCTCCCAGGCAGCTAATCCTTCGCAGTAACGCGCTACCCCCTTCATTTTATCGCCCTCTCTTTTTCTCAGCAGACGGCGCTGACAAAGGAATGTCGACCGCATGAAAAAAGAGACCTCTGTAGCCACCGGACGCCGCTACGAGTCTTTTGCAGCCTGCTATCTAGAACAGAGAGACTGTCGAATTACTGAGAGGAATTTCCGCTGCAAGGCAGGCGAAATTGATCTAATAGCGATAGACCCAGCGCATACGCTAGTGTTTGTCGAAGTGAGGTTTAGGGCGAGCGACCGCTTCGGTGGCGCACTCTCCTCTGTCACCCCCAACAAGCAGAGGCGCGTTCGTAACGCAGCCAGTTATTATTTGCTCACCCACCCACAGTACAGAGCGCACTATTGCCGTTTCGATGTAATCGCCCTAAGCAAGGATAAGCGCAGCGATGGGGTTGAGGTGAACTGGATCAAAGCCGCCTTCGTCTAGCAGACACGCTTTTCTTTTTCTCTTTTAGCGCTGGGAGCCTCGGAGTTCTAATTAACCCTAACAGTGCAACCTAAATCGGCCGATAACTACGGCATCAAATTTGGAGATTGCACGATGGATTTACATCACAGAGTAGCTCAGCATTTCGCTGAAAGCATCGAGACTAAACAGCGCTCAGCCGAGACTATGGGGCCATCGATACACCGCGCCGCCGAATCCCTGCTTGAGTGCCTTCTCGCAGGCGGCAAAATTCTAAGCTGCGGCAATGGTGGATCAGCTGGAGACGCACAGCATTTTTCGGCAGAACTTCTGAACCGCTTCGAGAAAGAGCGCCCAGGACTGCCTGCTATTGCGATCAGCACAGATACGTCGACCCTCACCGCCATCGCAAACGATTATGACTTTAATGAGATATTCTCAAAGCAGGTAAGCGCGCTCGGCAACCCGGGCGATGTGCTCCTCGCTATCTCCACGAGTGGCAACTCGAAAAACGTCTTGGCTGCCGTTGACGCTGCACACGGTCGCGAAATGAAGGTTGTGGCGATGACTGGCCGAGATGGCGGCACGATAGCTGCGGCGCTTTCGCCTGAAGACACAGAGATCAGAGTGCCCTCGGAGCGCACCGCGCGTATCCAAGAAGTACATTTGGTCGTTATCCATTGCTTGTGCGACTTAATCGACACACATTTATTCGGAGGAGAAACAGCATGATTTCAAGCATCACCTCGACAGTAAAACACATTGTTGCGAGCGCCCTGCTACTGGCAGCCCTTGGAAGCTGCACAACTGTTTTGGTCCGTACGACCGGAGCCGAAGGTATTACAGAGGACCCCACGGCGCGGACTGCCGGTGCAGTAGTTGAAGACCAATCAATTGAAACAAAGGTCGTGGTTAACCTGAAAAAACTCGAGCCGGAGCTGAAAAAGGCGAACATCAAAGTCATCAGTCACAATGGCGTCGTACTTTTGGTTGGCCAGGTTGCGAGCGATGGACTCAAGGCGCGAGCAACGCAGATAACCAGCGACTCAAGCACAAAGATAAAACGCATTCACAATGAGCTTGAAGTGGCGGGAAAGACGAGCCTCCTCGCGCGCAGCAATGACAACTGGATCGCGACAAAGGTACGCACGCTAATGCTCGCCAATAGCAGCGTACCGTCAGGTCAGATTAGAGTCATCACAGAAAATGGCGCCGTGTTTTTGATGGGCTTAGTCACACAGGCCGATGCTGACGGCGCGGCAGATCTCGCAAGAAATGTCTCTGGGGTGACTCGCGTCGTTAAGGTATTCGAGTACCTCAACTAAGCGAGGTCACTTGACTAGTCTGAGAGCGGGCTTCTTTTTATCCGAACCCGCCTCACTGCCGCCTTTGCCAGAATCTAAAGGCGCTGGCGGCTCAGGGTCGGCCGGTGCCTCGGCTTTAAACATCATTCCTTCGCCGTTCTCCCTCGCATAAATTCCGAGCAAAGCGCCCATGGGCACAAGTATTCGCCGCGATACGCCCGCAAAGCGACCATTAAAGCTAACGTAGTGATCATCGATGCTGAGGTCTTGAACGGCAATTGGCGAGACGTTAAGCACGATCTGGCCGTCTTTAACGTGCTCCTGCGGGACTTCAACTCCTTCGAGTAAAGCATCGACAACGACATGCGGAGTGCAGCCGTTGTCGAGAATCCACTCGTAGAGTGCTCTGACAAGATAGGGTCGACTAGAGGTCATTGGTGTCGACATACCTATCCTTTTGCTGAAGGGGGAAAAAGCGAGAGAAGGCTGTTACACCATCTCCTTTTCTTGCTCGGAAAGACTCATTATCACCGACTCACGATCGAAAAGACGGTCACGGTAATCGAGAAGAGGCTTTACACCTTTAGTCTTAGGCAGCTCAATTCCCATCACAGGCAGACGCCATAAAATAGGCATGACGCAGCAGTCTACAATGGTGAATTCATCGCTCATGAAATAAGGCTTTTCGCCAAAAATCGCGGCAATAGAGACGAGGCTATCACGCAATTCCTTGCGTGCTTTTTCGAGCTGCGCCGGAGTGCCCTCTTTAGCCATTAACTTGTCGACCAAGGGGCACCAATCCTGCTTTATACGATAGATCCAAAGGCGGCTCATCGCACGCGCAACCGGATAAACTGGAAACAAGGGGGGATGCGGAAAACGCTCATCCAAGTATTCCATCATGATATCCGCTTCGTATAACACCAAGTCCCTGTCAACAAGCGTGGGTAGCGAGTTGTAAGGATTGAGGCTAGCGAGATCCTCGGGCTTTTTGTCTGGATCGACATCGATCGTTTCGACGGTGACACCCTTTTCGGCCAATACGATACGAACGCGGTGGCTGTACTGGCTAGTGCCATCAGAGTAGAAAGTCATCGACGATCGTTTAGCAACCACACCCATAGTATTTCCTCTCAATCCTTAGATAAAAGACCTTCACCGGCAAGCGGATAGATCAATGATAGTCCTTGCTAAACTCACGGCTCATGAAGAACACGAGTATGTAGAGTAGTGCGAGAAATGCGAGCACCCAGACGCCGATGGACTGACGCTTGGTGCGGATTGGCTCGCCGATGTAATAAAGGAAGTTCACCAGGTCGGCGACAGTCGCATCGAATTCTTCGGGAGTCAGGCTGCCAGTTCCCTCTATATGAGTAAGGTCACACTGCGTTGGATCGTCTGATCCATGATCGTCGCAAACAACATCGCCCTGCAGATTATGTAGCGCATTAGGCATGCCGACATTCGCATAGAGTTTATTGTTTGCACCTAATGGCCGCGAAGGATCGTTATAGAACGACTTCATGTACGTGTAAAGCCAGTCGGGCTTGCGAACACGACCGATAAGTGTGAGGTCTGGGGGCGCTGCACCGAACCACACTTTCGAGTCGTCGTCGGACATCGCATTGGTCATTAACTCGCCAATAGATGTGCCATCGAAAATCATATTCGCTTCGACCAATTCAGTATCGAGCTCGAGGTCTTCGGCCGTACGTGCATAACGCGCGTAGCCGAGTTCGTGACAGCCAGAGCAGTAATTCATGTACGTGCCCCAGCCGCGCTGAAGAGAGCCCTTGTCTTCGAAACTAGTCTCGACGTGCATGAGCTCAACATTGCTCGCCTCAGAGGCATGCGCGGTATTAGTTAACATCAGTGGGATGATGACCATCGCCGCAATGAGTAATAACGCACCAATAAGCTGAGGAATACTAATGAAACGGCCAGTGACGCGCTCAGGCGGTGTAGCCGTTACTTCAGCACGCGTGTACCAGGGCATCGCGAAGAAGTAGCCGAAGTAGACCACTGTCATCAGCTGCGCGAGCAGCGTCTTAGCAGGGCTAACTGACTGCGTACCGAGCACGCCCAAAATCAAGAACGCGACAACGAAGAGAAGCAGCGCAGTGCGGCTAAACTTACCTTTGTAGCGCATGGACTTGACCGGGCTCTTGTCGAGCCAAGGCAGCACAAAGAGGATCGCAATCGCGCCGAACATAACAAGCATGCCCCAGAATTTCGCGTCGATACCAAACAGCGGGTAAGTAACCGCACGCAGCATCGAGTAAAAAGGCGTGTAATACCACACCGGTGGCACATGCTCAGGCGTCTTAAGTGAGTCTGCTTCTTGGAAGTTGGCGATTTCTAAGAAATAGCCACCCATCTCTGGTGCAAAGAATACGATTGCACAGAAGACAAACAAGAAGACAACAATTCCGCCGAGGTCATGATAAAGCGTGTAGTAAGGGTGGAAAGGGACGCCGTCTATCGGCACACCGTTCGCATCTTTGTTCTTCTTAATGTCTACGCCGTCGGGATTGTTCGAGCCCACTTCGTGCAGCGCAAGAATATGCAGCACGACCAACGCGATCAGCACGATTGGCAGTGCGACAACATGAAGAGCGAAGAATCGATTGAGCGTGGCACCCGATATCAGGTAATCGCCGCGTACCCAAACCAGCAGGTCGTCGCCGATAACCGGAATCGCGCCTGCGAGCGATACAATCACGTTCGCGCCCCAGTACGACATCTGGCCCCAAGGCAGTACATAACCAAGGAAGCCTTCCATCATGAGGACGAGGTAGATAGCCATACCGAATATCCAGATAAGCTCTCGTGGCTTCTGGTATGAGCCATACATCATGCCGCGGAACATATGGAGGTAGACCACAGCGAAGAAGGCCGAAGCCCCAGTTGAGTGCATATACCTCAGCATCCAACCGTAGTCGACATCACGCATGATGTATTCGACTGAGGCGAACGCTGCCTCGGCGCTCGCGGTATAGTTCATGGTTAGCCAGATGCCAGTTAACAGCTGGATAACGAGTACAACCATCGACAACACGCCAAAGTAATACCAAATATTGAAGTTTTTGGGCGCATAGTACTCGCTCATATGCTTCTTCCAAGCTGACACTATCGGCAGCCTGTCGTCTGTCCAGTCGCGGAGACCGACTAATGCGCCCACCACGAGGCCGGGCTTGTTTGATTCGCTCATGCTGCTGTCTCCTCGTCGATACCTATAATCAACACGTTGTCGTCCTCAAATGTATGCGGCGGCACTTCCATGTTGCGCGATGAAGGTGAACCACTGTACACACGTCCAGCGAGGTCGAATCGTGAACCGTGGCAAGGGCAGAAAAATCCACCACGCCACTCTTCGTCGAAAGGCTGCGCCTTGAGTTCGATATGCGGAGTGGGTGAGCAGAAAAGGTGCGGACACAGACCAACCAAAACCATTACGTCTGGGCGACGTGCACGGAATTCATTTTGCGCGTAGGTAGGCTGCTCTGGTTCTTGCGAATCTGGATCGGTGAGGCGATCGGGGTCTTCATTGAGCGCTGAGAGCAACGCTTCGCTGCGCTTAACCACAAAGATAGGACGTCCGCGCCATGCAGGAATAGGCCCAAGCATTTCACCGTCTTGTAGACGGCTAATGTCTATGCGCACAGGAGCACCTGCCGCACGCGCTTTAGCGCTTGGGTTCCATGAACCTACGAAAGGCACCGCGGCGCCTACTACACCAGCGGCACCAACCGCTGTCGTCGTACCAACTAAGAACCGTCTACGGCCAACATTCGCACTGTTGTCAGTCACCGTTTATCTCCTCGAGAGCTAGCTTTAAAAGAATGTATTCGCGCCCGCCACGAGCTCTTTATTGACACGGACGAAGCAGACTCCGTGCTAGCGTCAGGGCAGAAATGGGGCGAGTATTCTGTTGAATGGGTTGCAGCGTCCATTGCGAGTCAGCAAACCGCCGCAATCATAGACAAAACCTAGGGTTATTTCAAGTCGACTATGACCGAATCCGTCAGTAGATGATTGAAATCAAAGGGAGAAAAATATTTTTAGCCGCAAAAAAAAACGCCGGATTCGCTTGCGAATCCGGCGTTTTCGATCGTAGCTTTCTAACGTCAGGCTCGAACGTCGAAGAATTAGCGCTTTGAGAACTGAGGCTTCTTACGCGCTTTGCGTAGGCCCACTTTCTTACGTTCTACTTCTCGCGCGTCGCGAGTCACGAAACCTGCCTTACGTAGTGTAGGCTTTAGTTCCATGTCATATTCCATCAATGCACGCGTGATGCCGTGACGGATCGCGCCAGCCTGACCGAAGCTACCACCACCACGCACTGTCACGTTAATGTCGAACTTCTCGATCATTTCCACCAGCTCTAATGGTTGGCGAACAATCATGCGAGCAACTTCTCGACCGAAGTATCCGTCTAGAGGACGCTTGTTGACAGTGATCGCGCCGCTGCCGTTCTTGAGGTAGACCCTCGCAGTCGAGGTCTTACGACGACCAGTTCCGTAGTATTGCGTAATAGACATAGAACTAAGCTAACCTCTTAAAATTGAACAGCTTGTGGCTGTTGGGCACCGTGAGGATGCTCGCCACCTGCGTAGACTTTTAATTTTTTAAACATGGCACGGCCGAGTGCATTCTTGGGCAGCATACCTTTCACTGCATTTTGAATGACGCGCTCTGGCGCACGCTCTATGAGCTTTTCGAAAGAGATAGATTTCAAACCACCGGGGTAAGCCGAGTGGGTATGGTAAATCTTACCCTTCGCTTTGTTGCCTGTTACCTTCACTTTTTCGCAGTTCACGACGACGACGAAGTCGCCTGTGTCGATGTGCGAGGTGAACTCGGGCTTGTGCTTGCCACGGAGGCGAAGCGCTATCTCAGCCGCCATTCTACCTAGTGTTTGGCCTTCGGCATCAACCAGGAGCCAGTCCTGATTAACTTCATTTGTTTTTGCGCTGTAAGTCTTCATCGATTAGTCATCGGTCTTTACTTTAAGGAGGGCAAATACTACCGGAGCAAATTAGATCTTTCAAGCGAAATTAAAAGGATTTCACCCTCTTCAACCGCGATGCGCTGTCGCAAGGTAATCTAAAGATTGCATTTCCAATAGCCGAGAGGCGGTTCGCTCAAATTCGAAACTCAACTGCGTTCCCGTATAGAGCGCTAATATAGGCGCTGTCGCCGAAGCAATCAACTTAACTCTGCGATCATAGAGCTCATCGATCAGATTGATAAAGCGTCGAGCCTGATCATTGCGCGTTTCATCGAAGACTGGAATCCCGCTGATCAGCATTGTATGGAACAGCCGCGCCAGTTCGACATAGTCGAAAGCGCTACGCGGGCCGTCGCACAGCTCGGCGAAGTCAAACCAAACCACGTCGTCACCGACCCAGAGCGCGCGCAGTTCACGCCCGAGCACCTCTATGGGCGTCTCGCGCGTTAAATGGGCTTCAGAAGGCACCAATTCATGCAAGCTCGCAAGCATAGCTGACCGAGCCTGCGCATCATCCGGGCTATGATAAAGCGTCGCCTGTTCGAGGCTGCGCAATCGATAGTCGATGCCTGATCGAATTTCGACCACTTTGGTCTGCGTGTTAAGCAACGCTATTGCCGGAAGAAAGCGAGCGCGCTGCAGCCCATTGCGATAGAGCCCGTCGGGCTGAATATTCGACGTGGTCACAAGCACCACCCCTCGCTCGAATAATGCGTCTAAAAGCCCAGCGAGAAGCATTGCGTCAGCGATGTCTTGCACAAAAAACTCGTCGAAGCAGAGCAGCTTAGCCTCTTTAGCTAACTCATCGGCAATGCGAACGAGCGGGTTCTTGTGCCCTTGCAACACCGCTAGACGCTGATGAACCTCTTGCATAAAGCGGTGGAAATGCGTGCGCCGCTTAGGCACAGAGTCTACAGAGTCGAAGAAAAGATCCATAAGATAGGTCTTCCCCCGTCCTACCCCACCCCACAGGTAGAGCCCCTTGCAAGGTGTCTCATTCGCTCGCCCGAGCGCACGCTTAACCTGATTCCGCAAGCCTCGGCCTTGACGAGCAGCCTCCTCCAACTCTTTCAAGAGTCGCTGCAACTCCCCTACTATTCGAACTTGCTCGGAATCTTCGCTGATCTTTCCTGAAGCGACATCATCCCTGTACTTTGCTAACACATTGCCTTGGGACACGAGAGTTTGCTTCCTTACTTCGGGCAGGGTCGATGGCTCAGACCTTGCTCATATTATACTGCTGTTACCTTGAGCTCAGCGCGCAACAGTCGAGTGTCTACACTGGCTAAACTTAGAATTTTTACGAATTAGCTTATGCCCGCAAATCCTTAAAGCCAAAAAATAAGCCTTAAATAGCGAGCCGATGATTGTACGGCAGTGCGGACAACCCCTCTACACGAACCTTCAATCTCATTAACCTTGTAGGCTATACTACCCATCGAAACGCAGGCAGTGACAAGTCCTTCTAACCTCCGGACCTACTGACTGCCGAATCCCCTTAGTCCGAGGACCACCGAATGACCTGGATTATAGTAGCAAGTAGCCTCCTCGCGGGAGTTGTAATCGGTTTGCTCATCGGCGGGAAACTAAGCGCCAACCCGAGTCGTGTCAAAGAGCTAGAAGCACAGCTGCGCGAGGCAAAGGAAACCGATCGCAGATACCGCGACAATGTCAGCGATCACTTCAGCATGACCGCCGATCTCGTTCACCACATGACAGAGAGCTATCGCGAGGTATACGAACATCTCGCTAGCGGGGCACAGGACCTGTGCCCCGAAGACGTTGCCGGCAAATTACTCCCCGCGAAAACAGACGCCGGCTTTAACGAGGAGGCAAGTGCTGGTGAGTTAGGCGCGCCAGTGCCGCCGAAGGACTACGCCGCCAAGGCTACGCCCAACCAGAAGGGCGCGCTCTCCGAAGATTTCGGCCTTGAGAAGCCGGCGCCAGCGGACGACTAACAGCCACAAAAGGCTCAAAGCATCCACGCGACCTTAAACCGAGGGCGCAGTTGCTTTGATCGACGCAGGGTAATCAAATGTGATTTACCTTGAACCCTCTCGCCACTTGGTCATCTTTTAGTCATTAATTATTCGTCACTTAAGCGATCGCATTGAGGAGTCTACGCACCTCAATCAAGTTGCATCTGGACTAACCACAAGGCTCGCTATGCAAGATTACACGCTAACGCATCTGAAACAACTCGAAGCCGAGAGCATTCATATTATCCGCGAGGTAGTCGCCGAATTCGACAATCCGGTTATGCTCTACTCAGTAGGCAAAGATTCCGCTGTCATGCTGCATCTTGCCCTCAAAGCCTTTTATCCCGGAAAACCGCCTTTCCCGCTTCTTCACGTCGACACGACTTGGAAATTCCGCGAGATGATTGAGTTTAGAGACCGCCATATCGCCAACCTGGGCCTTGAACTTCTCGTGCACACGAACCAGGAAGGCGTCGCCGTTGGCGTCGGGCCGTTTACTCATGGAAGTGAAAAACACACTGACATTATGAAAACCCAAGCGCTCAAACAGGCGCTTAACAAACACAAATTCGATGCCGCTTTCGGTGGCGCACGCCGAGATGAAGAAAAATCGCGCGCGAAGGAACGCGTGTTTAGCTTTCGCGACAGCAACCATACATGGGACCCAAAAAATCAGCGCCCCGAACTGTGGAATATCTACAACAGCAAAATAAATAAGGGCGAAAGTATTCGCGTTTTCCCACTGTCGAATTGGACAGAGCTGGATATTTGGCAGTACATACATCTCAATAATATTGACATTCCCGGCCTATATTTTGCAGCCCCTCGACCTGTAGTAAACATTGATGGCATCGACATTATGGTCGACGATGACAGAATGCCCATCGCTGAACACCAAAAGATTGAGACAAAAAACGTTCGATTTAGAACCCTCGGCTGCTATCCACTGACTGGCGCGGTCGATTCTAATGCGACGACACTGCCCGAGATAATTCAAGAAATGCTCCTTGCTACAAGCTCGGAGAGACAAGGGCGACTAATCGATAGCGACAAAGCCGGCTCGATGGAAGAGAAGAAACGCAAAGGCTATTTCTAAAGTATTCGAACCCTATTTCACGCAAGCCAAATGCCTTCTCTTGGCCACCTACAAACGATCTAAGGCACATTATGTCTCACAGCTCAGAACTGATTCAGTCCGATATAGACGCTTACCTCGCTCAGCATGAACGCAAAGAATTGCTGCGCTTATTAACCTGCGGCAGCGTCGATGATGGCAAGAGCACGCTCATTGGACGCCTGCTCCACGACTCCAAAATGATCTATGAAGATCAGCTCGCGGCGATAGAAAAAGACAGCGCTAAGTCGGGCACTACCGGCGAACGCATCGACCTCGCGCTGCTCGTTGATGGCCTTCAAGCCGAACGTGAGCAGGGAATCACGATCGATGTAGCCTATCGTTATTTCTCGACTGCGAAACGAAAATTTATTATTGCTGACACGCCGGGTCACGAACAGTACACGCGCAATATGGCAACGGGCGCGTCGACCTGCGATCTCGCTATCATTCTTATCGATGCGCGCCATGGCGTTCAAACCCAGACACGTAGACACAGTTATATTGCGTCTCTACTTGGCATCAAACAGCTTATTGTCGCCGTCAACAAAATGGATCTTGTCGATTACAGCGAGACACGGTTCGATGAAATTAGGGAAGAGTATAAAGCGTTTAGTGAAAGCCTCCCGGCCGCTGAGTTTCACTTCATTCCGCTCTCGGCGCTCGAAGGCGATAATGTTGTCGAGGTCAGCAAAAACATGGCCTGGTTTTCTGGCGAGCCGCTGATGACTCTGCTTGAGAACATTCCGATAAACGCGAGTCGCAATCTTGCCGACTTCCGCTTCCCGGTGCAGTACGTCAATCGCCCAAACCTCAATTTTCGAGGTTATTGCGGCACGGTGGCATCGGGAGTGGTGCGTAAAGGTGACTTAATTACCGCCCTGCCCTCGGGGAAAAGCAGCCGAATAAAATCGATTGTGACCTATGACGAAGAGATTGAGACAGCTTTCGCCCCGATGGCGATCACGCTTACCCTCGAAAACGAAATCGATATTAGCCGCGGCGACATGCTTGTCCACAGCGACAACAAGCCCGGCTCTGCATCGACGTTCGAGGCAGACCTTGTGTGGATGGCAGACGCAGAGATGCGCCCAGGTATCGACTATGACCTCAAAATAGGCAGCAAAACCACGGGCGCTCGAATCAAAGCGCTGCAGAATTTGGTCGATGTTAATACTCTAAACCGAAGCCCAGCGCCTAGCCTAAAACTCAATGAGATTGGCCGTGTCGAAATCCAAGTGGAACAGACACTGAGCTTCGATGACTACCAGCAGAATCGAGCGACGGGGAGTTTCATTCTTATAGACCGGCTGACCAACGTAACCGTCGGCGCAGGGATGATTGCATGCAAGGCAAGCAAGCCTGCCTCCAATAAATCTCATGGGCATGGCAGCTATGTTACTCCTGACGAGCGCGCCGCTCGCTTCGGGCAACAACCGGTCACTTTACTCTTCATCGGACTGTCTGGCTCCGGAAAAACGACGCTTGCACATGCGGTCGAACGCGAACTATTCGAAAAAGGCCATGCCAGCGCTGTACTCGATGGGAAAACCATGCGCCAAGGAATAAGCGGCGACCTGGATCATAGCTCGCAAGGACGCGCTGAGAACCTAGTCCGTAGTGCGCATGTCGCGCAATTCTTGAATGACTCTGGTCTGATTTGCTGCGCCTCTTTTGTGGCGCCGACTCGCGCTTCCCGCGAGCGAGCAGCGAACATTATCGGGGCAAATAATTGTCTTATTGTCTATTTGAACCCCCCTCTTGCGGTGTGCCAGCAGCGCGATCCGAGTGGGCTCTACTCAGCGTCGACGACAGACATTCCGGGCATTTCATTCGAATACGAGACACCAACTAACGTTGCTCTCGAATTAGACACCTCAGCGCTGACGCCGCAAGACTGCGTCGAGAGAGTGATGGGGCTACTGGGCGAACGAGGCGTTTTATAGCGCTAAACGGGATTGTCTATGTCGATGAACTGGTGGGCTAAGTCGAATTTATCTGCCAGCACTGCCGCGAGCGCCCGAACACCATAGCGCTCGGTGGCATGATGGCCAGCACTGATGAAATGCACCCCCGACTCGCGCGCGATGTGCACCGTGGGCTCAGATATTTCACCAGTGAGATAGGCATCGACACCAGCTTGCACTGCTAAGTCTATATAGCTCTGCGCGGCGCCAGTACACCAAGCGATACTCTCGATCTGCGAGGCACCTCCGGCACTCAGACTCGCTTCAATGATAAGTGGGTCTCTGCCAAGACAGTCCCCTATATGCGCAGCCAATTCGGCACAGCTCATGGGCCTCGGCAGGCGACCTGTAAGTCCTATAGGGTGATTACTGTGGCGGCCCATCTCTCCGGTCTGCTCGAGTCCGAGGTGCCTTCCTAATTGCACATTATTACCGAGCTCGGCATGGGCATCGAGTGGCAGGTGATAGGCCAGCAGGCTAATTTGGTTATTGAGCAACAGCTCGATGCGCTTACGCTTGATGCCGACAATCGTCTGCTCCTCGCCCCGCCAAAAATAGCCATGGTGAACGAGGAGTGCATCGGCTCCCGCGTCGATTGCAGCTTCGATAAATGCCCTGCTTGCGGTTACTCCGCTGACTATTTTTTCAATCGTAGGCTTGCCTTCCACCTGCAGCCCGTTAGGAGCATAGTCTTTAAACTGCTCTGTGCGAAGAAGCGAACTGATTGTCGATTGCAACTCTGTAAGGCTTACCGCCATGGACCTGTCCTCTGGTAGACTATGAGCGCCTATTGATACTTCGCCTTCAGGCGCTAGGCATAAGATAATAACAATAAAAGCTAGGGCAGACCTCTTACAGTGAAACCAAGCAATCGAGCGCAAGCCATCGACCGCCTCGCGACTACGCTGCGTTTTCTCGCGTGGCCTATTGCCTGCGGGCTTCTCTTGGCGATCGTCATCGTGCAATACAACCAGCTCGCGCAATTGTCGCGTAGCAGCCAACCAACCCCCTTGGCCAGGGCACTTGCCGCACCGAGCTTTGCCGATGTCATTGCACATGCCTCGCCGGCGGTCGTCAGCATTAATGCAACAAGCGTTAATGTCGGTTCGGTAGAACGCGCCTCACCAGACAAAGTTAATCTCTACCTCGAAGAGCGCGCGAGCCTAGGCTCCGGCGTTATTATCAGCGCCGACGGCTATATTCTCACTAATTTACATGTCGTCGATACGCTATTCGATGCGTTCAATGCACAGGTCACACTCGTCGATGGTCGTCAGACACCCGCAACCGTCGTTGCTTGGGATGAAGGCAGTGACCTTGCTGTATTACACATCAATATGGACGGACTCACGCCTATCCCTCGCGGCGACGACAGCAGCCTCCGCGTCGGCGACGTTGTTTTCGCTATCGGGTATCCCCGTAACGTTGGCCAGTCTGTCTCGCAAGGTATTGTCAGCGCGCTTCGACGCGGCGCCGATCGCACTATCGAGCGCATACAAACAGACGCCGCAATCAATCCCGGCAACTCGGGCGGCGCGCTAATCAATTCGAACGGCGAACTCGTCGGCCTAAACTCTTCGATTCTCTCCAAATCGGGCAATTTCGAAGGGATAGGGTTCGCAACGCCTGCCTCCCTCGCCGTGAACGCGCTCGAAGAAATGGTCGCTCAGGCGATCGAGGGTAACGCAGGCTATTTAGGCGTTATCACAGGTGAAGCTCTCGGGCCGCGCTCGAGCGAAATTTTCTTCGGCATCGATTCGGTGCGAGGAATGCTTGTCGAAAGCGTCGATGATGGCGGTGCCGCGATGCGCGCGGGAATCCAGCCCGGAGACGTTATCACTCGCGTGCAGGGAACCAAAGTAATCGATGGCGGCAACATTATGGCCGAGGTTCGAAATAAAAAGCCGGGGGATACTATCGAGGTAGAAGTCTATCGGCAAGGTCAGACTCTCACCTTACCGACAACTCTCGGCTTCGGCCAGGCGATTATTATCGAGCCCTAACTTAACTCGACTAGGCTTTGATAAGACGATACTCAGCAGACAGCGCGTGTGCCTGCAGATGCTCGTTGCGTGCCAGTTCACCGGCGGTCTTTGCCAGGCGGCTAGCCCCTTCTCGCGTACTAAAGATTATCGAGCTTCGCTTCTGAAAATCGTAAACGCCGAGCGCCGAAAAGAATCGCGCAGTGCCTGACGTTGGCAAGACATGGCTTGGACCCGCGCAGTAGTCGCCGAGCGCCTCGGCGCTATAGCGCCCCATAAAAATAGCGCCCGCATGGTTTATCTTTTCCAGAAGCGATTCAGGATCAGCGATCGAAAGTTCGAGATGCTCAGGCGCTATGGCATCACTCACCCGTGCAGCTTCGTTTAGGTCTTCAACCAAAATAAAGAGTCCACGATTGGTCATCGATTTTTCGATGATGTCGCGGCGCTCCATCGTAGGTAATAACCGCTCGATACTGGCCCTAACTTGATCAAGGTAGTTCGCGTCGGTGGCAATTAGAATTGATTGCGCCTGTTCATCGTGCTCGGCTTGAGAAAACAGATCCATAGCGATCCAATCGGGGTCAGTTTCGCCATCGCAGATAATAGTTAATTCCGATGGCCCGGCTATCATATCGATACCGACCTCACCGAACACCAATCGCTTCGCAACGGTTACATAGATGTTGCCCGGTCCGGTAATTTTATCAACCTTAGGGATGCTTTCGGTGCCATAAGCCATCGCAGCAACGGCTTGTGCACCGCCAATGGTATAGAGTTCGGTGACGCCTGCTAGCGCAGCAGCGGCAAACACAAGCTTTCCTGCATCACCGTAGGCGGTGGGGACCGTGGCTATAATTTGTTCGACACCCGCTACCTGCGCAGGAATGGCGAGCATAAGAATCGACGAAGGGTAATTCGCCTTGCCGCCCGGCGCATAGACGCCCACACGCTGCAAGGGGCTTACCTTCTGACCAAGAACCGAACCGTCCTCTTCGCGGTATTGCCACGACTCCTGCTTCTGCTTTTCGTGATAACTACGAATCCTGCCGGCTGCAATTTCTAAAGCCTCGCGCTGCGCCGCATCGAGACTCTCGAGCGACGCCTGCATCTGCTCGCGCGTCACTGTCAATGAGGCCATAGATTGAGCCCCGAAACCGTCAAATTGATTCGTATAATCGAGAACTGCGGCGTCACCCTTTGCCCGCACCCGGGCGAGAATATCGCTGACGGTTGCCGTCACGTCGTCTGCCACAATCATCTCTCGCTTCAGATGCGCTTTCAGCGCGGCGTCGAAATCTGCGCTCGCGCTATCAAGCTGCTTGATGGGGAGAGAGGGAGTGGTCATAGATAATTCCTTTTGCTCGCTGCGTTAATCGTTGCGCCTATGCCGCACGATTGGCAACGGCGGTCGATAATTTGTCGAGTATTTCGCGAATCGCTGCATTCTTAATTTTCATTGAGGCTTTATTAACAATAATCCGAGAGCTCACGTGCGCGATGAAACCTTTCGCCTCGAGCCCGTTAGCTGTTAGCGTCTTGCCGGTGTCGACTATGTCCACAATCGCGTCGGCCAACCCCATTGAGGGCGCCAATTCGAGCGCACCGTTGAGCTTAATCAGCTCGATTTGCACGCCTTGCTCGGCGAAATAGCGTTTAGCGATATTGACGAATTTGGTCGCCACTCTTAGACGGCCGACCGGCGCTGCCCGACCTATCGGTTCTGCTGTCATTAAACGGCAGCGGGCGATGTCTAGATCAAGCGGTTCGTAGAAGGCCTCGTCGCCGTATTCGAGTAACAGATCTTTTCCTACTACTCCAATATCGGCGCTGCCAAATTCAACATACGTTGGCACATCGGATCCCCGAATCACCATCAGCTTAACGTGGGCGAGATTGGTATCAAAGATGAGTTTGCGGCTCAGCGAAATATCTTCCGCAGGAACGATATCTGCCTGCGCGAGCAATGGCAGCACTTCATCGAGTATGCGCCCTTTGGTGAGCGCAATGACGAGATTAGGCATGGTCATAAATCGAGTCTCTGTTTTCCACGAAGGGGGTCTTTAACGCGTTTCTGCTAAGTTTTCCAACTCAGACTTATTGCGAAGGTATTCTACGAATTTTTGCGCCGAGCAATTGCAGCTTCTCCTCGATGCATTCGTAGCCGCGATCGATATGGTAAATGCGATCGACAACCGTCTCACCTGACGCTACCAGGCCGGCAATAATCAGGCTGGCCGAGGCTCTAAGGTCAGTGGCCATGACCGGCGCGCCTTTTAAGGTCTCGGAACCATCGACGATCACGGTGTTACCCTCAACCCTAATAATTGCGCCCATGCGGTTCATTTCATGCACATGCATGAATCGATTTTCGAACACGGTTTCTGTGATTGAGCCTGACCCTGACGCGACAGAATTAAGCGCGGTGAACTGCGCTTGCATATCAGTCGGAAACGCGGGGTAAGGTGCAGTTCGAACAGACACTGCCTTGGGCTGTTTGCCATGCATGTCGAGAGAAATCCAATCCTCTCCCACCTGTATGTCTGCCCCAGCTTGTTCGAGTTTTAACAACACGGCCTCGAGAATATCTGGACGCGTATCTTTAACCTTAATCTTGCCGCGGGTCGCTGCGGCAGCGATCAAATAAGTGCCAGTTTCGATTCGGTCTGGCATCACCGAATACGTGCAGCCGTGCAGGTCAGACACGCCGTTAATCACGAGCGTCTCCGTGCCATGACCGCTGATGTCTGCACCCATGGCAATGAGGCAGAGAGCGAGGTCGACCACTTCAGGCTCGCGCGCAGCATTTTCTATGATTGTCTGACCGTCTGCGAGACAGGCGGCCATCATGACATTTTCTGTGCCCGTTACTGTGACCATATCCATAAAGATATGCGCACCCTTTAACCGGTCTTTGACAGAGGCCTTGATATACCCGTCTTCGACAACAATATCCGCACCCATCGCTTCGAGCGCCGTAATGTGAAGATTCACGGGACGGCTGCCGATCGCACAACCACCAGGCAAGGCAACCTCGGCGCGCTTGTGTTTGGCAAGCAAAGGCCCCAACACAAGAATGGAGGCGCGCATCGTCTTTACCAGTTCGTAGGGCGCGCTCAGATCGGTGATCGTGCTGCTGTCGACTTCGACATTGAGCTTCTCATCGATAACGGGCTGCACGCCCATACACCCAAGCAGCTCTAGCATTGTCGTGATGTCGAAAAGATGCGGTAAGTTGCAAATAGTGACCTTCTCGGAGGTGAGCAATGTCGCGGCGAGAATCGGCAAGGCCGAATTTTTCGCTCCGGCGATTCTTATCTCGCCTTCGAGGCGAACGCCGCCTTCGATTATTAACTTATCCATAGGGTTAGCTCTGCTGTGCGCGCAATTCGCGGGCTGAAAATTGATCGAAGAATTTCATCATCGACAGTGAATGGCTGCTGTCTGATTCAGCTCTCGCGGGTATGAAGACCAAATGGCTAGGCTTCACCGGGCGCCGAAAGTCGCATAGTTACCGCATGAATCGCGCCAGTGCTGATATGCTCATTAAGCACTTTGTAGATAGTCTGCTGCCGCTTTACCGCATTGAGACCTTCGAAGATGCTGCCCGTAGCTGTGACGAGGTATTTGCCGCCCTCACCCTGAACATCGATTTCGGTCGCAGGCAGCGCCGCGACCAATAAATCTTGAATTGTGCTCGCTTCCACTTATTTCTTCTCCGTTTGTTGCGTGATCTTGAAGAGCCTACCGCTAGCGCCAGTTATTGAGTACAGCATCAATGTCGTTGTTATGCTCTGTCATCAGTGCCGAGAACTGCGAATAGTACTGCCTACCGAGGTTGATTCCTGCGAGGCTCAAGTTTTTGAGTTTCCAGATATCGTCTTCGGTTATGAACATTTGGTAACGAAGCTGCAGGTTGATGTCGCCGCGAAGCTCCATGCTCACTACGGTGTCGGCGCGCGGATCATCTGATGGATTTGGGTTAGGCAGAAAAACCAGTTCCTCTCCGCTGTAAGACACCAACGAAGCGCCGTAGAAACGGGTGAGCGTAGATTTCAAAATGTCAGCGAATCGCTGCGTTTGCGCCGGCGAAGCATCAGCTGCGTATTTCGCCATCACGACATTCGCCACGGCAGTGAAATCTACGAAGCTTTCTAGATCGGTCTCAATTGCAGCAAAATAGCCCTCGCGATCACTCAGGAACAGCGCTTTAGATTCAAGCGCCGTAGCCAAAAGCGTATTAACGCCTAATTCGGCCGTCTCGACAGCAGACAGTCCCTGCGCGCTCGCGCGCCCGCTGAGAAGCTGCAGACACAGAACCGCTACGAGGAAACTGCCGACTAGAAACCAGTTCTGACGGACAAAGGAAGAGCTTGATTGATAGGCATTGATGCGCTCGCTGCAGTGCTGCATGTCTTGCTCCTTAAAGAGGACTCTAATTAGGTTTTGCGGGTTATTAAACTCGACGCAGTTTACCTCATATGCCGGTGGCATTAAATTATTACTTGCAAAGGGTCTCGTTCCCCCTTCTAATTACCTGCTAACCCTTCGCACAAGAATCCCACTCTATGCTCGTAAGCTCAGTCGTTATAGCCCTCGGCTTCGTAGGCCTTATCTGGGGAGCCGATAAGTTCGTTTTCGGCGCGTCCGCACTTGCGCGTAATGCGGGCGTCTCGCCGCTCTTGATCGGTCTCACTATTGTCGCGTTCGGCACCTCGGCCCCCGAAATATTCTCATCCGCAGTTTCGGCACTCGAAGACAAGCCTGAACTCGCGATCGGCAATGCCTTCGGGTCGAATCTATTCAATATTGGTGTCGCACTCGGCGTCGCCGCAATACTCCGCCCCCTCACTCCGCCAAAATCGTTAATCAAAAAGGAATTACCTGCACTTATTCTTGTCACTCTTGTCACAGGCATACTCCTATTTGACTTGTTTATCGGCACTTTCGACGCGCTAGTTCTTATCGCGCTGAGCCTCTTCCTTGGCTACAAACTCCTGCGCAAGAAGAAAGCCTGCGACGTCATCGAGCCCGACACGCTCAGCGAGGAAACGAGTGCAAGCGACGAGGAACCGGAAACGCGCACATGGCAGGCCGTGGCCTATATGTTGCTTGGCTTGATTCTGCTTATTGTCAGCGCCGAGGCACTGGTAGCGTCGGCTAGCGCGATTGCAGAGACACTGGGCGTTTCAGAAGCCGTGATTGGATTGACCATCGTCGCGCTCGGTACAAGTCTACCCGAACTCGCAGCGTCAATTATCTGCGTACTAAAAGGCCACTACGACCTCGCCATAGGTAATATCGTCGGTTCCAACATATTGAACCTGCTCGCTGTGCTCCCTTTCCCTGGCCTATTGAGCCCCGGCCTGATTCAAGCCCCTCTTCTGTTTAGAGACTTTGCCGCCTTAACACTGCTCACGCTGCTGCTGGCGGCCTTCTGTTATTATGCGGTGACACGTGGCAAGCAGCTTGGACGCGTCAGCGGAGTCATTTTCTTGTCTATTTATTGCGGCTGGTTTACGGTAATGCTAGTGAACGCTTAATCGCCAACAGCCTAATCAAAAACCACTTTTCATCCAACAGACTTGAAAACAGCGCTCACAGAAGACTGCGGGCATCAAGCATAGGTTAATCGTCATGGACGCCCCCAAGATCCCCCCCCATTCTGTGCTCATCGCATCAGCGAGAAAGACAGTAAAGATCGAACTGGAGGCAGTCGCCGCCCTGTCGGATCGCATTGATGAATCCTTTGCCCGCGCCTGCGAGATTATCCTCAAGGCGACTGGCCGAGTCGTCGTCATCGGTATGGGAAAGTCTGGTCACATCGGCCGAAAAATTGCTGCTACTCTTGCAAGCACGGGAACAACGGCGATGTTTGTCCACCCTGCGGAAGCGAGTCATGGCGACATAGGAATGATCGCCGCTAACGATGTGGTTCTAGCACTCTCTAACTCTGGTTCGACCGAGGAAATCCTCGGCTTGCTGCCAATACTCAAACGTAAAGCGGTGCCGTTGATCAGCCTTACCGGCAATCCCCGGTCAGAGCTTGCCCTCGCCGCGGATGCGAATCTCGATGGCGAAGTGTACGAAGAGGCCTGCCCCCTTGGGCTCGCACCGACATCAAGCACGACGGCTGCATTGGTCTTGGGCGATGCCCTTGCGATGGCTTTACTTGAGGCACGTGGCTTTACTCGTGAAGACTTTGCTTTCTCGCACCCCGGCGGCAATCTGGGCCGCCGATTGCTCGTTCGCGTACGCAACGTTATGCATCAGGGAGACGAACTCCCTCAGGTGAAACAAGGCACCTCGCTCAGCGCCGCGCTGATCGAAATGAGCGGCAAAGGCTTTGGACTCACTACCGTGACCAACAGCGAAGGCGCGCTCGTCGGCGTCTTTAGCGATGGTGATTTGCGGCGCGCACTCGATGCAGGCGTTGATATTCACAACACCCTTGTCGACCAGGTAATGTCTGAAAGCTACCATTTTATAAATTCCACCTCGCTGGCGGCCGAAGCTGCAAGTAAAATGCAAGAGGCGAGCGTCTATGTCCTCATCGTTTCGGACAGTCCAGGCGAGCTTAGCGGACTCATAAAAATGCACGACCTGTTGCGCTCTAATGTCGTCTAGCCAGAGCACCAAGACTAGAACGGCATACATCATGAGCCACTGGAGTGAAAGCTAATGCAAGAAAACAATCAGAGACTAACCACAGGTATCTCCGAGCTGCACGAACGCGCGAGCGCCATTGCGCTACTCCTTTTAGATGTCGATGGCATACTGACCGATGGCCGACTGTATTTTTCGAACTCCGGCGAGGAAATGAAAACCTTTCACACACTGGATGGTCAGGGTATTCGTTTCGCCTTGGATGCAGGCATAGGAGTGGGAATAATCACCGGAAGAGAATCGACTCTCGTGACCCAACGCTGCAAAGACTTAGGCATCAACATTATCTATCAAGGCGTAAGCGATAAGTCGCGCGTGCTCGACCAAATTTGCGCCGAACACAACCTATCAACCGAGGCGATCGCCTATGCAGGCGATGACGCACCCGATGTGCCCGTACTCGAGCGCGTTGGGTTAGCCGCGAGCGTCCCCGCAGGGCATCGCTGTGCGCTTGAAGCTGCTCACATGATTACCGCTGCGCAAGGAGGCAGCGGTGCCGTTCGCGAAATCATCGATTTTATTCTAGCGAGCCAAGGCAAACTCACTTACTGATGAATAGACCTCGCATCCTCGCATTACTCATCCCCACGCTCACCGCTGTTGGCCTCTATTTGACGCTCGATTGGGCCGACGATCGCGCCATCGCGACCTCTGAGCGCGTGGGAAAGACCGACACTTTGCAAGCGGAACAGACACTCGAGTCGCGTGCACGAGGCCCAATACAAGGCTATTCACAAGAGCTTCAGACGACAATATTCGACGCGGATGGCGCGCTGCTGTACACGCTTCATGCCGACAGCCAGACACAGTTCAAAGACCAAACCAGCCTCCTAACACAGCCGCGCATCACCCTTTTCGAAGCGGGCAAGCCGAACTGGAACATCACAGCTGATTACGGCAGAATCGAACGTGTACCGAGCGCGGTCGACGCCCCTTCGCGCGAGAACAGCGCAGGCGACGATATGGTGAGGTTTATCGGCAATGCGAGCCTCAATGCAGCGCTCGCCAACACGTCGACCCTCGCGTTACAGTCGTCAGAATTTAGTGTAATCCCTAGCATGGAAAAGATTCGTAGCGACAAACCTATCCGCGTAATCGACCAAGGAATAAATCAAACCGCTGTAGGTTTCGAAGCCAATTTAACTGAAGATAGCCTGTATTTTGAGAAAGATATAAGAGGAACCTATGAGCCACCTCGCTAACGCACTAAACACGCTAGCAAGACAAAAATTGCACGCTTTGTTGCTAGGCTTCGCTGCACTGACGCTGAGCTCAAACGCACTTTCGCTCGCGTCAGACAAACAGGAGAAGGTCACCTGGGAAGCTGCCGGCAATTCAAACATGACAATCGAGAACGGTCTGCGCACATTGACACTAGAAGACTCTGTTATGGTGACCCAAGGCAGCTTAAGAATCACCGGCGATCGGGCCATTTTTGAATATGCAGTCGAGAGTAACGAACTCAATCGAATTACCGTCTACGGCTCGCCCGTAGGCTACAGTCAGCAGCTCTCGACCGATGGAGAGAATGTGGCTGGAACGAGCAAAGAACTGCGCCTCTACTCTGATGAAAACACATCGAACAGCATTGTGGAGCTCATTGGCGATGCTGCAATTACCTCGCCAGACTCGACGATGAACTGTGCAGCTATCACCTACCTCGTCGATCTAGATCTGATCCGTGAAGCCAAAGGCCCGTGTAATGGCAGCCTAAGCAGCACCTCGCCACTAGGAAATTAGGCTCGGATCATTTCTCGACATGTCTGCTCCAGGCTTGAGCGCGGCAATCCATTCGACGACAACACACTTAAAAGAGAGACAACAATGCTCCGCGCCAATCACCTCGCTAAGTCTTATAAACAGCGCCAAGTGGTAAAAGACGTGTCTCTCGAGATTCAAAGAGGGGAAATCGTCGGCCTGCTCGGGCCCAACGGTGCTGGCAAAACGACGTGCTTTTATATGCTCGTAGGTCTCGTTTCAGCCGATGCAGGCGATGTCACTATTGATGATACTGATGTCACCAGCCTACCTATCCACCGCCGCGCGCACCACGGCCTCGCCTATTTGCCTCAGGATTCATCCATTTTTCAGACCTTGAGCGTCGAAGACAATATACTCGCGATCCTGCAGACCAGCAGAGATTTGGATGCGCAGGGGCGTGCTGAAAAACTCGACGCACTGCTCGAGGAATTCAACATACAGCACATCCGAAAGAACCTCGGTCGAAGCCTCTCGGGCGGGGAACGCAGACGCACAGAGATAGCACGGACCCTAGCAACAGATCCAAGCTACATCCTCCTTGACGAGCCGTTCGCCGGTGTCGATCCGATTTCAGTTAATGACATCAAACAGATCATCGAACATCTGCGTGCACGCGGGATCGGCATTCTGCTCACCGATCACAATGTCAGAGAGACGCTCGATATCTGTGCTAAGGCGTATATTGTGAGCGAAGGGCGTATTATCGCCGAAGGAAACTCTGACACGATCCTCTCTAACAGCACCGTTCGCGAAGTGTATCTCGGCGACAATTTCCGACTTTAACCCGCGCTTGCACTCCTTAGACTGCCGAGAAAAACTCACCTTGCGATGCGAAATGAAACTATGCGAAAGAGGCACAGTTCTTGCTATACTCGTCCGCTCTTAAATCGCGACTTGCTTATGCACTCGCCAAAAAGCGGGCCTAGTTCTCACTAAACACACTAGGCTGATCGTAATTCAACTCTACGCCACATCGATTGCAGTAGTATGAAAATATCGCTCCAGCTTAAGCTTGGCCAACATCTCAGCATGACGCCGCAGTTACAGCAGGCGATCAAGCTTCTGCAATTATCGACTCTCGACCTTCAACAAGAGATATCTCAAGCACTCGAATCGAACCCTATGCTGGAATTAATCGAGCATGATGATGGCGATGGCTTTGACAGCGACGCCGAGACAAGCGAGAACAAAGAGCGAACGAATAACGAAAGCGACTCCTCTCAAGAGAACTACGAGAACGACCGTCAAACTCAGGCCGATACCACAACAACCGATGACAATCAGACAGAGGGCGAGTGGGGGGAAAACATCCCCACCGAACTCAGCACGGATTCGCAATGGGAAGATACCTATCAGGGCAGTGGCAGTGGCAGTGGCAGCTTTGACGGCGAAGGCGAAAGCATTGAGGCGCGAAGTTCGGCTGAAGAGACACTGCAGGATCACCTCCTTTGGCAATTAAACCTCAGCCATCTGTCTGAGCGAGACCGCATTATCGCCGAGGCGATTATCGATTCTATCTCGCCCGATGGCCGGCTTAGCTCCGACATCCATGATCTTGTTGAGGGTTTTGACCCCGAAGACGAAGTAGAAGAAGACGAAGTTGTCGCCGTCCTGCATCGAATTCAGCATTTCGACCCGGTAGGCGTTGGCTATAGGTCGCTCGCAGAGTGCCTTCTCATTCAACTAAATTTGATCAATGACACCGTGCCGGCGCTAGCCTCGGCGAAGCTCATTATTCGAGACCATATCGTTTTGCTTGGCGTAAGAGACTACGCGCAACTTATGCGCAAGACTCGACTGAAAGAAGCCGAGCTTAGCGCAGCCATAAGCTTAATTGAGAGCCTCAATCCGCAGCCAGGCGCCGACATAGCTCCCTCGACAGCGACCTATGTCGTGCCGGATGTTTTGGTAAGTAAAGACCTGGACACTCAGTCTTGGCGTGTAGAACTCAACCCCGATGTTGCCCCCAAACTGCGGATCAATGCGGACTATGCAGCATTGGTTCAACGGGGTAATTCAAGCGCAGACAACACCTACCTCAAAGACAATCTTCAAGAGGCGCGATGGTTTCTTAAGAGTCTTCAAAGCCGCAATGATACGCTCATGAAAGTGGCGACTCGCATCGTCGAGCATCAGGTTGGTTTTCTGGAGCACGGAGAGGAAGCGATGAAGCCGCTGGTGCTTCACGATATCGCCGAAGCCGTCGAAATGCATGAGTCGACAATTTCGCGAGTCACGACTCAAAAATATATGCATACACCGCGCGGTATTTTTGAGCTTAAATACTTCTTCTCAAGTCATGTATCAACGGCAGGTGGCGGTGAATGCTCATCGACAGCAATCCGTGCAATTATTCGCAAACTTGTTGCAGCAGAAAATACCCGAAAGCCTCTCAGTGATAGTAAAATAGCTGACCTGTTGCAAGACCAAGGAATTAACGTTGCGCGGCGCACGATAGCGAAGTATCGAGAAGGGCTAAACATCCCACCCTCTAATGAGCGAAAGCGTTTAACCGCAGAATAAAGCGTCGTTGAAGCATGCGAGGTAATTTGTCACTCCCTCGCCTCGTTACAACGGCGAAGAGAAATATACGAGAAACACGAAGAGAGTAGTAAGCAGATGCATCTAGAAGAAATTCTTAGCCCAAGCCTATGCAAAAGCAAAGTTGAGGGAGTAAGCAAGAAACGTGTTATTGGCATCATGAGCAGTCTCATCGCCGAACAGATTGAAGGCGTCGACGAAGACGATGTATTTGAAGCGCTAATGAGCCGAGAGCAACTCGGCACTACTGGCCTCGGCAACGGAATTGCGATACCTCATTGCCGTTTAACCCAGTGCGATAGATTAGTCGGTGCACTCATTTCATTGGCCGAACCAGTTGACTACGATTCTATCGATGGCAAACCAATCGACCTTGTCTTCGCGTTAGTAGTCCCTGAGGGGGGCGATACAGCGCATGTTAAGGCGCTAGGCGAAATTGCGAGCCTCTTCCTTGATGAGGATTTATGTTTCACTCTGCGCCACACGAACGACAATGAAGACCTCTATAACGTTGCTATAATGACGTAAAAGCGTCGACGCGCAGAACGCCAGCAGACCGATTTCCGGCACGTCGACTTTTAGACACTATTGCATGCAAACTGAAAAGGCACGCTGCGCAATGAAGTTAACGATCATAAGCGGTCGCTCAGGATCTGGGAAAAGTACGGTCCTCCGCATTCTTGAGGACCTCGGTTACTATTGCATCGATAACCTACCTGCCAGCCTCCTGCCCTCACTTGCCGACCGCCTAGCCGCCAAGACTCTCGACATTGCCAACGCAGCCGTGAGTATAGATGCGCGCAATGTCCCTTCAGACCTGCGGCAGGTTCCGGAAATCATCAAACAACTCGGATCAGGCCCCCTCTCGACCGATATCGTGTTTCTCGATGCCAACTCGCAAACGCTGTTGAGGCGGTTTAGCGAGAGTCGTCGCAAACACCCCTTGAGCGACAAGGAGATTGGCCTGAGAGAGGCCATCGACAGAGAATCGGAATTACTCGAGCCTCTGTCATTATTGGCAAACATGACTATCGATACGAGCAAAATGCCTTTGCATCAGCTCCGTGACATTATAATGGCAAGGCTCGATTCCGACGGCGCTAGCAACATGACGCTGCAGTTTCAGTCATTTGGTTTCAAGAACGGAATAGCTACGGATGCCGATTTGGTGTTCGATGCCCGCTGCCTGCCTAACCCTTATTGGGATTCAAGCCTGCGCTCTCTAACGGGATTAAGCCCCGAGGTCGCGCGCTTCCTCGACTCGCACGAAGAGGTGCAAAAGATGCTTAGTGATATTCAAGGATTCCTCGAATCATGGCTCCCTAGTTTCGAGAGCAATAATCGAAGCTATATGACTGTGGCAATTGGCTGCACAGGCGGTCAGCACCGCTCGGTCTACCTTTCTGAGAAATTAGGCGAAATATTTAGTCAGCGTTTCGAGAGCGTTCAAGTAAGGCATCGTGAACTCGACTAAGGCAACTAAGCCCGGCTCATCAACAACCGAAAACATTCGAATGATTACAAAAACGACAGCAATTGTTAACCGCGCCGGCCTCCATGCGCGCTCTTCGGCGAAACTCGCCGAGGTTGCCGCTGGATTTTCAAGCGACATTCGAATTGGCGTTGGCGCCAGAGCTGTTGATGGCAAAAGCATTCTGTCGCTGATGATGCTCGCTGCAACACAAGGAACGACTGTTTCACTCGAAGCAGACGGCGCAGACGAGTCAGACGCGATTGCGGCTCTTGTCGCCTTGTTCGAAGACGGATTCGGCGAAAGCCTCTAAGGCAACGTTCTAATGCTGGTCGTTTAGCGGTAGAATAGCGGCGGTCGCCGTATTCGACACGGCAACGCTTGTGCAGTCATCGAGGACGACCGCCCGCATGTCAAACCCCCAAGAGTTAAAGCCACAGACTGATCACGCGCTCGAATTGCATCAAGCAATCGACAGCGGGTCACTGTATGAAGTTCGGCAGATGATAAAGACACTGCCGACTGCGGGAATCGCGCACCTCCTCGAATCATCACCGCCGAAAACCCGCGGCGTTCTTTGGCAACTCATCGACAAAGACTCCGAGGGCGAAGTTCTTCAGTATCTCAACGAAGATATTCAGGGGCAAATTCTTAGCGAACTCAATGCAGAACAGGTAGCTGAACTCACGTTCGGCCTCGAAACCGACGACCTCGCCGACATCTTACAGCAACTACCCCAGCAGGTAGCTGCCCAAGTTCTCGAGGCGATGGACGAACAGGATCGTCATCGTGTCGAGTCTATCCTCTCCTATAATGAGGATACTGCCGGTGGATTGATGAACACCGACACCATTACTGTGCGCCCCACTCACACGCTCGAACTAGTTCTCCGATATCTGCGCCGCCATGATTCTCTGCCTGCGATGACAGACACGATCTATGTCGTCACGCGCGAAGACAGACTGCTCGGCCGCATGCCTCTGCTCACACTGCTTGTCTCCGATCCGCAAACGACGATTAATGAGCTGATGCTCGAAGACCTCGAGGGTGTTCCTGTCACTATGGAGGCGCGCAAAGTCGCGCAGCTATTTGAGCAGCACGATTGGGTCTCGGCACCTGTCGTGGATGAAGCGGGAAAACTACTTGGGCGCATCACCATCGACGACGTCGTGGACGTTATTCGTGACTCGACCGAACACTCGCTAATGAGCATGGCGGGTCTCGACGAAGAAGATGATACCTTCGCCCCCGTAGCCAAGACTGCGCGACGACGCGCACTGTGGCTTGGAGTCAACCTGATGACGGCGGTGTTCGCCTCGATGGTCATCTACTTGTTTCAAGACACCTTGGATGCAGTCGTCGCGTTAGCCATCCTTATGCCGATTGTCGCCAACATGGGTGGTGTCGCTGGATCACAGACACTCACTCTCGTTGTTCGAGGGCTCGCACTCGGCCATATCGGCCCCGCTAACAGCCGCTGGCTTTTGATACGCGAACTGGGCGTCGCCGCGCTCAATGGCCTGACTTGGGCGGCGGTGATCGGCACGATTACCCTGATCTGGTATCAAGATTTTGCGCTTAGCCTTATTATTGCCGCAGCAATGATGATCAACCTGATTACCGCCGCGCTCGCTGGCGCTTATTTGCCGCTGCTGCTGAATAGGCTCAACATCGACCCTGCGTTAGCAGGCTCGGTCGCATTAACGACAGTGACCGACTCTGTCGGGTTTTTGTCATTTTTAGGGCTAGCGCAGCTCTTTTATCTCTGAGCAGCGCCCGCCAAACAGAGTAATTCACGCGCCTAAACAAACTCTTAGGCCAACAGCAGACTGAGCTTTGAGCATGCGAACCGACAAAAAAAGACTTCCCGTTTCCGATGATCTCTTCGACGGCCCGAGCAAATCACAACTCAAGCGCGATGCAAATAAACTGCAAGACTTGGGTGTTCGCCTCGCCGCGCTTCGCCCCAAACAGCTCGCGACGCTCGATCTGAACGAGGTGCTACTTAAGGCAATCGAGGATTATAATTTACTGCCCAACAGCAATAACGCGCTCAAGCGCCATGCCCAATTCATCGGCAAGCGAATGCGTGGGCAAGATTACGACGCCTTGCTCGCAGCAGTAGAAGAGCTCGAGAACCCCCGCACGACAACGCGCCCAGGCACACCTCGCACGACGCTAGGTGTGACCGCGCGGGCCTGCGAAAGCCTCGTTGCGGAACCAAGTACCAGCGAAGACGCCATCACACAACTTATTGATCAGCATCCTCGCCTCGAGAGACAAAAGCTGCGTCAGCTTGTCCGCAATTATTTCGTCGCTGCACGCAAACCAGACGACGCGGCGGCGAAGCGCGCCCGCACGAAGCTCACTACCTACCTTAGTCAAAGTCTTAACTAGCCCGCATCACTCGCCCAACTGCAGGCCCAGCAATAAGCCTCCAACATAGAGGTTATGCTGCGCCGTCGCCTATACCTATTCTGAGCAACGATGCTACTATCCGTGATCTCAGGCATCGCCGATAAATCTCAATAACAAGAAAAACAAGAGGATAATTATGTCTAGCCAAAGCGCCAACTCCTATTGGAAGTCGAATCTCAAAATCGTCGCCTCACTTCTCATTGTCTGGTTTGTCGTGTCGTTTGGCGCAGGCATCCTCTTTGTCGATGCACTCGACACAATTCGATTCGCCGGCTTTAAACTCGGCTTCTGGATGGCACAACAAGGTTCGATCCTCGTGTTTGTTGTTTTGATACTCGCCTATATGCGTCTCATGGATAGGCTCGACGCTCAGTACGCAAACGACAATGCCGCAGAGAATTCTGCTCAGTCTGACGAAGAGGCGGGCCAATGAACGTTCAAACCTGGACCTATCTCTTTGTCTTTTTATCCTTCAGCCTCTATATCGGTATAGCGATCTGGTCACGCGCCTCTTCCACGAAGGAATTCTATGTTGCGGGAGGCGGCGTTCCCCCTCTTGCGAATGGCATGGCAACCGCTGCGGATTGGATGTCCGCCGCCTCTTTTATCTCGATGGCAGGGCTAATCTCGTTTCTCGGTCGCGACGGTACTTTCTACCTGATGGGCTGGACCGGCGGCTACGTTCTGCTCGCGCTCTTGCTGGCACCTTATCTGCGTAAGTTCGGCAAATTCACCGTGCCTGATTTTATCGGCGACCGCTATTACTCACAGTCAGCGCGGCTGATTGCCGTGTTTTGTGCAGTCGTTATTTCCTTCGTGTATGTCTGCGGTCAGATGCAGGGGGCCGGCATCGTCTTTTCTCGCTTTCTCGAAGTCGACATAGAAACCGGGGTGCTCATTGGCATGGCGATCGTCTTCTTCTACGCGGTACTTGGCGGCATGAAAGGCATCACCTACACGCAGGTTGCCCAATACTGCGTACTGATTTTTGCCTTCACAGTACCTGCCGTATTCATCTCGCTGATGATGACTGGCCAGCCGATTCCTCAGATCGGTTTCGGCTCAGAGCTAACAGAAGCTTATGGCGGCGGTTATCTGCTCGACCGCCTTGACGGCATGAGCCAAGCGCTCGGTTTCGCCACCTACACCGAAGGCCAGCGCAGCACCCAAGACGTCTTTTTCATCACAGCTGCGCTTATGTTTGGCACCGCCGGCTTACCTCACGTAATCATTCGCTTCTTCACCGTGCCGAATGTGCGCGATGCTCGTCGCTCTGCAGGCTATGCCCTCATCTTTATCGCTATTCTCTACACCACCGCGCCCGCGGTCGCCGCGTTCGCAAAAACCAATCTGATTAATACGGTAAGTAATGCAGAATACACGGCGATGCCGGAATGGTTTAAGAAATGGGAAACAACCAAACTTATTTCATTCGAGGACAAAAATGGCGACGGACGGATCCAATACGTTGGTGATCCGGCTGTTAACGAACTCGACGTGAACCGCGACATCATGGTACTTGCGAATCCTGAAATAGCGGGACTGCCCGACTGGGTCATTGCCTTGGTGGTAGCAGGCGCACTCGCCGCTGCGCTGTCTACTGCAGCAGGGTTACTCCTCGTTATTTCGACCTCCGTTGCACACGACATGATGAAACGCAGCTTCATGCCCGACATTAGCGACAAGAAAGAATTACTCTATGCGAGGCTCGCAATTTTCGTTGCGGTATTAATAGCGGGCTATTTCGGTATGTATCCGCCGGCCTATGTAGCGCAAGTCGTCGCCTTTGCTTTCGGCCTAGCCGCTGCGTCTTTCTTTCCTGCCATTGTGCTTGGGATTTTCTGGAAGCGGATGAATAAGGAGGGAGCAATTGCGGGCATGGTTGCAGGCTTCGGCTTCACCGCTGCTTACATCATCTACTTCCGCTTTATGAATCCTGCGATCGATAATGCTGACAACTGGCTGTTTGGTATTTCACCTGAAGGCATAGGGACGTTCGGCACACTCATCAATACCTGTGTAGCAATTGCCGTTGCGCGTTTCACCCCGCCGCCTCCGGCTGCAGTCATAGAAATCGTTGAAAGAATTCGCCTCCCCGGAGAGTAAATGACCAACGTCGATAGGCGCTGACTACCCCCTCTTTAACTTTAACCCGTTAAATAAAACGAGCCGCTAATGCGGCTCGTTTTATTTATGCTTCCAGTGGATAAAAGCCTAGGCCTTATGCTTGCCGTGCTCTGTTTTTTCCCAGTAATCGGTGACGGTTTTCTTCATTTCTTTATGCATGAACAACAAGCCAAAAAGATTGGGGACTGTCATTAAGACTATCGTAATGAGCGCAAGATTCCAGATAATTGTCGTGTCAGCGAATGCTGCATAGAAGAAACCTGCTACGTAAACTATGCGATACGGTAGCACCGATTTAGGCCCGAGTAGGTAAGTCATCGCGCGATCGCCGTAATACGACCACGCAATGGCGGTCGAGAAGGCGAACAGCATGAGGCCTACCGAGACTACATATTGGCCATATTCACCAAAGTAACCCCGCGTAAAGGCTACTGTCGTAAGTGGTACCGAGTGAATAAGCGACATCCCCGATACGCCAACATCAGAATCATCGAGGCGCCCTCCCGTGACACTGAGTGTGCCATTGAGAAGCACGTCGCCGCGCGCAAACACAACTTCTTCGGCGAACGAGCGCGATGCCATGAGGGTGAAGTCCTGCGAGTTCACCGCGCGACCCTCGCTGATAATTAGTTCGCCCGAATACAGGCTAGCTACGGTGTCATCACCGTTAAGTAATGAAAACATTTCCGCGACATCGGCTGGTTCTTGCTCGCTGTAGGCACCCGCAACGAAGCGCATATCCGCACGCTGGAATTCGTTGTCGAACTTTTCTTTCCATGCACCTGATGACAAAATTACCAAACCGGTAATTGTACAAATCACGATGGTGTCTATGAAGGGCTCCAAAATAGACACCATGCCCTCGTCAGCAGGCTCATCAGTGCGAGCAGAGGCGTGAGCGATAGGAGCTGAGCCTTGACCTGCCTCGTTAGAGTACAGACCGCGGTTAACGCCCCGGTCGAACACATAGGCAAAGGTTGCACCAAGGAAACCGCCGGTCGCCGCGGAACCGGTGAACGCGTCACTAAAGATCGCTGCGAACGAAGGGCCGATATTGCCAAGATTAGGCAGGATCACCGCAAATGCGCCGACGATATAAATAATCGCCATCGTTGGCACGATCGCCGCGGCCACTGCGGCTATCCGCTTAATGCCACCGATGATCACCAGCGCAAGCAGCACCGATAATACCGCGCCTGTCACGATAGGCTCGATGTCGAAGGTGCTCTGCAAGCCCGCCGCGATGCTGTTAATTTGCGGGAGGCTACCTGTACCAAAGGAGCTTAACACTGTCGCCATAGCGAAGATGATTGCCAACCATTTGGCGTTCATCCCCTTTTCCATGTAATACATGGGGCCGCCCGCCATCGTGCCATCGGCGGTTTGTTCGCGGTATTTATGCGACAACGTCACCTCGACGAATTTGCTGGTCATGCCGAAAAACGCCGTTACCCACATCCAGAAAAGCGCAGCTGGCCCGCCTAAATGTAGCGCAAGCGCTACGCCGCCAATATTTCCCGTGCCAACCGTGCCCGATAGCGCCGTTGCCAGCGCCTGGAAGTGCGAGGTGTCGCCTTTCGCCCCATCTTTATCGAAGCGGCCCGTTGTGATTCCTATCGCATGTTTAAAGTAGCGAATCTGGGGAAAGCCAAGGTAGAGCGTAAAGAAAATACCGACAGAGAGAAGCAGAAAGGGAAACCATACGGCGCTTCCTAGATAGCTATCGATGAGAATGAGTAGGTCGTTAACTGCGTCCACAGAATTTCCTCTTTTTATTTTTTGAAGGCGCTCTATAGTTTAGCGCTCGATGGAGATTGCCACGATGTTTGTAATGATTAATCGTCTTCTACTGAAATCGTCGGCGTAGCAGCCCCGTTAGCCTCGTGCGCCAATGCCTGAGCGTGAACGCCTCGGGCAAGCTCGGCATAAGCTTCTTGTAACTGCGGGTGCAATGTCGATGCTACCACAGGAACACCAAGATCGGTTTGTTCCCGAATCTTGATATCGAGGGGTAAACGTCCGATTACGTCGACACCATAGTCTTGCGCCAACCTCTCACCACCGCCGCTGCCGAAAATCGCCTCAGCATGCCCGCAATTGCTGCAGGTATGCATACTCATATTCTCAACTACGCCGAGTACGGGGACGCCCACCTTATTGAACATTTCAATGCCTTTACGAGCGTCCGACAGCGCTATGTCTTGCGGTGTCGTCACGATAACAGCACCGCGCACGGCTACAGTCTGCGCAAGGCTCAATTGAATATCGCCGGTTCCCGGCGGCATATCAATAATCAAATAATCTAGATCTGACCAAGCGGTGTCTGTGAGAATTTGAGTGAAGGCGGAGACCACCATCGGCGCGCGCCATACCATGGCTGTTCGCTCGTCGACTAAGAAACCCATAGAGTTGCATTCGATGCCATGCGCTTGCAGTGGCACCATCAGACGCTTATCCCGAATCTCGGGCCGTGTTCCGGCAGCAATTCCCATGACAACAGGTAGACTCGGGCCGTAAATATCGGCGTCGAGCAATCCCACTGCAAATCCCTGCGCCTTGAGTGCAAGCGCTAAGTTTGCAGCTGTAGTTGATTTGCCAACGCCTCCTTTGCCCGAAGCAACACAGACAATATGTTTAATGTTTTCCAGTTTTTTCACGCCCTGCCCCATGGTCAATGTGTCTTAATTTACTAGCCTGCGAGCTTAGCAAATTTGACTCAATCGCGCGCACTAATGCGCATGCTATCTGAAAAATGGCTGACATAGGCGGCCCTACACCCTAGAATCTGGCAATGAATTTACTTAGCAGTAACAAGATCACCTTTTCGCATAGGCCTCGGTCCAAAGGCGTCGCAACCTGCTGCCCAGCGGGCGATAAGCAGAACGCACCTGGCACTCTTAAAGACCTCGGCAAATCGATAATAATTGGGCTCGCCCTTCTCTCAGGATCACCGGGATTCGCCCAAAGCGGAAGCACAGAGACTGGCGCCAGCACCGAAAGCCCTATCAAGTTTGCCTTGTTTTCTGCAGCTTGGGGGGAAAATACCGATGACGGCCTGCGCCTAGTCGCCCAGAATCTCTCGCAGGAGGCAATCACACTCGAAAAGATAAGCTTTATCGATCTCCCGCGTGACAATCAAAAAACCGATCTCACCCTGAGTCTCGGTCTGCGCGCAGAACGCTATGCGCAGACCAACTTGCCACTCGTGGACCTACTCACGGGCGACGACTGCGTTGCACGGACGATGGCCGATGGGTGGAAACTGGTCGAAATCTCCAACTACACGCTCAACCCTTCAGTGCGCAATCTGATTATCGAGAACACGAATTCTTTTCGCATCTACCAATGCGTGCGCGCGGCAAAGCTAACATGGCGCAGCGATGCAGACGCGGCGAGTACAGAATTGGAGGGGTGGGTTCTCTATCACTTCGAAAGCAGGAGTAATTGATCCGTTTGTAATATCCATTCGCCGGTAATCAGTGACATTCAGACATAAAAAAAGGAGGCCGCTTACGCGTCTCCTTTTTTTATGCTCAGGGAATAAACCTCCCCGAGCGCAGCATTTTAAGCCTAGCTAACGCTAGACCCTAGCCCACTAAGATACCGCCGTACTGAACAAAGAACGGTGCAAATACAACGCTCAAAATCGCAGATAGTTTGATCAGGATATTTAGTGAAGGACCTGAAGTATCTTTCAAAGGGTCGCCTACTGTATCGCCAACAACCGCCGCTTTGTGCTCTTCTGAGCCTTTGCCGCCGAGGTTACCTGCTTCGATATACTTCTTGGCGTTGTCCCATGCGCCGCCGCTGTTTGACGCAGAAATCGCCAATACGCCGCCACAAACGAGTGAACCGGCGAGGACGCCTGCAACCGCTTCAACACCGAATAGGTAGCCGACAACGAGAGGAGTACCCATGATCAACACGCCTGGTGCGATCATTTCTTTTAGCGCCGCCTGAGTCGAGATAGCGACACACTTTGCGTAGTCTGGCTTGCCAGTGCCTTCCATGATGCCTGGGATAGTGCGGAATTGGTGACGCACCTCTTCGATCATCGCGAAAGCCGCTTTACCGACCGACTTCATAGTCATCGCAGTAAACAAGAATGGCAGAACCGCACCGATAAATACGCTTGTGAAAACCAGAGGATCTAGCAGGCTCATTGTGAATGCTTCGCCGCTGAGCTTCTCAGAAATCGTAATGAAGGCTGCTAAGAGTGCGAGTGAAGTCAAAATCGCCGCACCGATAGCAAAGCCTTTACCGATTGCTGCTGTCGTGTTGCCTGCCGAGTCGAGCACGTCAGTACGACGACGAACTTCTGCCTCGAGGCCAACCATTTCAGCAATGCCGCCGGCGTTGTCAGCAACTGGACCGTAAGCGTCGATCATCAGAGCGATAACCAGCGTGCCAAGCATACCGAGTGACGCGATTGCTACGCCGTACATGCCAGCGAGCTCCCATGAAACGAAGATGCTGATCGCGATGCAAATATAAGGCAACACTGTGCTCTTATAGCCGAGTGCGAGGCCGTAAATAATGTTAGTCGCAACGCCTGTTTCACAAGACTTAGCCACTTCTTGAACCGGCGCATACTTTTCAGAGGTGTAATAGCCAGTCAACAGACCAACCGCCAAACCAGACACCAGGCCCGATAGGAAGCAGAAGTAGACGCCTACATTGCTGTAAGTGTTCTCACCGATCACGAAGTCGGCAGGAATCATTGCCAAAGTTACAAAGTACATAACTACCGCCATTAAGGCGCTAGAGATGATCAACAGCTTCATGAGCGCTGGCGCTACGTCCTCTTCTGTCTTAACAGACACGAGAAGTTTGGTGAGCAGGCTGATGGGAATACCCACTGCCGAGATAAGAATTGGGTAGAGCAACGCGTCAGTGTTAGTCGCGAATGCTGCAGCACTGATTACCATCGCGGCACAGGTGCTCTCTGCACAAGAACCGAAGAGGTCAGCGCCCATTCCCGCCACGTCGCCCACATTGTCGCCAACGTTGTCAGCGATAACCGCAGGGTTACGGGGATCGTCTTCCGGAATGCCTTGCTCGACTTTACCTACCAGGTCAGCGCCAACGTCAGCTGCCTTGGTGAAGATACCGCCGCCCACACGCGCGAAAAGCGCGATTGTTGAGCCACCGAGACCGAATCCTGCAATCACTTCCATCAGGATGTGGTTGTTGTCAGGGCCGAGTTCTGACATCAGCGAAGACATGACCACATAAACGATGATGAGACCAAGGGTCGCGAGACCTACAAGCGCAAAGCCCATAACCGCACCCGAGTTGATCGCAACGTCGTAAGCCTTGGAGATGCTTTGCTTAGCCGATACAGTCGTGCGTGCATTGCCCGCAGTCGCCACTTTCATTCCGATGTAACCTGAGGCCACGGAGATGACGCCACCGAAGAGGAATGCAAGTGCCGTATAGAGGCCCTCGTTATATTGAGGAGTATGCTGATCGTCGATAGCGACAGAGATGAGAATACCAAAACCGATCATGAATATAGTCATGAACTTGTATTCTTGCTTTAGGAACGCCATAGCGCCGTCGGCAATCGCTGTATGAATGAACTTGAGACGTTCTGATTGATCCGGCTCGAGACCCATATCTACTGGAACGTCGTTCACTTTCTTCATATAGAACAAAGCAATCGCCAAGCCCAGCAGCGACAGGGCCACCGTTATTAGAATTGTTGTACTCGCCATCGAAAAGTATCCCCCACAAGGACTGTTTATTTTAAGGCGCGGACTGTAGCACAGGTACCTACCTAATCAAAGCCGGAGAGACTCCAAAATCGCCTCTGCGGCCCAATCAGGACCAACATCGTATTAGGCCTAGCTGCCGCTTCTATGCTAACAAAGTCAACGAGTTGACTACTCTTTGGCGCGTCAAGTAGACATTGATCACGAGACTTCTGCGAGGAGACGGGCCGCGGCAACGCTTCAGATCAAGACCACTGCCGATAAAGGCGCGTGACAGAGCCTAAGAAAGTCGTGACAATGCAGCATCTCAAGTCAAAACAAAGTGACAGGTAATGGGAAGTAACCAAGGCAATTCAGCTGAAGCTAAGCATCGAAACCCATCGATTGCCCGACTTTTCGCTCGCCTTACAATCGCTGCGAGTAGCGCAGCGCTTATCGCCGCCCTACTCATGGTTCAGCGCGAACCCTCTATCGAAGAGCGCCAGCCAATGGGCTCTAGCGCGCCGTTAGGCCTCGGGGAAATCCTGACCAACGCGCTCGGCGCTATTGACGACTCAGTGCAACCAAGCGGCTCAGTGCGCCCCAGAGAGAATTCAGGGCAAAGAATTATTCTCACGGCTCAAGAAATCGAGGCAGCCCTCAACGCGAGCTTCCCCTTGCTGCTGCCCGAGCGAAAAATTGCAGAGCGCGTGGGCTTAGCAGCCGACAGTCTCGCCATTGAGCTAAGCACTCCTGTGTTTGCCGCAACCGATAACGCCTTTGGCATCAACCCTTACCTCAATATTGCTTTTACTATTCGCAGCGAACCTGCGGGGGCATTCCCCAAGATCGACGAGCTTAAGATTGGCAATCTGCCGATTCCAGCCCCTGTCGCCGAATGGGCCGTCTGGCAAATAATCGCAGGCATGCCACACCGAAGAATGGAGACTTTGCTCGCACTGGATAAAGAACTGAACAGCGCTTTCGATAGCTTTGAGCTTAACGAGCGGCATGCAGTCCTCCAATTTCACGTCGATCGAGAGGCGTTAGACCACCTTAGCTGGGATCTTCAGCGGCTTGTGGTTACGCCTGAGATTTATGCGACGAGCGCCTTTTATGGATCGGTACTGCGGGAGTATCTCTCCGGCCTACCGCAAGACAAACGAGCAGTGGCATTAAGTGAAATACTCCCTCCTCTCGCTGCTGCCGCGGCTGCTAGAAGTGAGGCGGGCGCAAACCCACAGACAGAAAATACCGCCTTGCTTTTCGCCTTGTCGGCGCATCTGGTTCTCTCTTCAGGCTATGCGGACGCGCCCAACTCGCCAGAAATCAGGCTTAGGCGTCGCCAAGATCTGGCACAGCATGTCATCAATTCGGCCTCTATTGCGGCCATTGCAGGCGTTCAACTCGCTGAAATTATATCGACCGGCAAAGAGGCTTTCGATGCGCGCTATCGATCGGGGTTCAGCTTCTCGGATCTTACCGCCAACCGGGTAGGCATCAAATTCGCGCAGCTTGCAGTCGAAAGCGAAGCTTCTGCTCTTGCATTCCAGGCAAGGGTCCAGAAAATCGAAGTCGATGCAGACCTTATTCCACTGGTCAGCGGCAGCAGGGACGGCCTTACACAGCGCGAATTTGAAGCGAGCTATGATGATCGCACGAGCGTCGAATACAGGCGCAGAGTCGATTCGATTGATAGCGAGGTTGCTGCACTGCCTCTTTTTGCGACGCCTTAGAACTGGCTGACACCCCTTTAATCGACAGCACCGCTAGTGTATAAAACGCATCAACTATGGCGCCTAATCGAAACTTAGACGCGTTAAGCGTCTGCATAATCCGCGACTGCGCTTAAGCCTATTTTAGATAATCACCGCTAACCGAAGGCCATCCTCGATGAGCAAGAAGGGATTCACCACTACCAACCTACATTCGGACCGTCTTGATAAGCCCGAACATGGCGTTCTGCACAAGGCCATTCATACCTCGGTTGCTTACAGCTACGACGACGCGCGGGAACTTGCTGAGGTATTTCAAGGCAAGCGCGCTGGCTACAATTATGGACGGCAACTAAACCCCACCGTAACCGCCCTGCAGAACAGAATCACGGCTATGGAGGAAGGTATTGCCACTGCCGCGTTCGCCACCGGCATGGCGGCAATTTCTTCGTCGATGCTTGCGCTGCTGCGAGCCGGCGATCATATCGTCGCAAGCGCCTTTTTATTCGGCAATACGAATAGCTTTTTCGGCACACTGCAAACGCTTGGCATCGAAGTCAGCTTCGTCGATGCGACCGCAGTTAGCAATGTCGAAGCCGCAATCAAAGAGAACACTCGCCTAGTCTTCGTCGAGACAATTGCCAATCCGGTCACGCAAATCGCCGACCTCGCAGGAATCGGCGCGGTTTGTAAGCAGCGTGATTTGGTATACTGCGTAGACAACACAATGACGTCTCCACATCTTTTCTTGCCTAAGGCTGTGGGCGCCTCGTTGGTGGTTAATTCACTAACCAAATACATTGGCGGGCATGGTAACGCGTTGGGCGGCACAATCACCGATACTGGGCTATTTGATTGGAGCCGTTTCCCCAACATCTATGACAGCTACAAAGGGCAAGACGTCTCGTTGTGGGGCATTACTCAGATCAAAAAGAAAGGACTGCGTGACATGGGCGGCTCACTCGGACCCGAGGCGGCCCACCATCTTGCCGTAGGCTCAGAGACCCTGACGCTGCGAATGGATCGAGCTTGTACAAACGCAATAGCAGTCGCTCACCTCTGTGATGCGCATCCTGCAGTGAATAAAGTCAATTACCCAGGTCTCGAACAGCATCCGCAGCACACACGCGCGCGCGATTTATTCTGCAACTTCGGCTCAATAATGAGCATAGATCTCGTGCCGGTTGTCGATTGCTTTGACGTCTTGAATGCAATGCAGACCGTTGTATCTTCAAGCAATCTGGGCGACACGCGCACACTCGCGATTCCGGTCGCACACACAATTTTTTACGAGATGGGCGCAGAGCGCAGGGCGAGCATGGGTATTTCAGACTCGATGATTCGGTTCTCCATCGGGATAGAAGACGAGGCAGACTTGCTTGCTGATTTCACTCATGCTCTGGACGCCGCGTTAGCAGGAAAATAGATCGCTTTAGCAGGAGTTTAGAAAGTATGATGGTTAAATTATTCGGTACTCACGAACTGAAAGACGACTGCGCTAAGGGTTTCGAAATCGAGGGAAAACGGCTTTTTGCGGTGCGTAAAAAAGGTGAAATTCACCTCTATTGGAATCGCTGCCCGCATTTGGGCACGCCGCTCGAATGGGAAGAGGACAAGTTTCTCGACGGAGAAAACGCCCTCATTCAGTGCGCAACTCACGGTGCTTTATTTCAGATAGATTCTGGCAAATGCTTAGTAGGCCCTTGCCGTGGAAAGCATTTGCAGCCAGTTCCATTCGAACTAGCAGACGGCGTTGTCTCCGTTGCCGAAGCCGTGCTTAAACGCCCGTCGGCTATTTAGCGGCGCGTTACAAGAAAAAATCGTTCGCTTCACAGCGAAACCGGCAGTGAGTTAGTAAGAAGGAGTGTGTTTTGAGCAGGGTCGATAGCGACTCCGTAAGCGATGACCTCAACGCCTTCTGCCACGGCCTCATCGATCAACCGCGCATACTCGGGGTCGATCCCCCTCGCCACGCTCACCCGTTCGACGCCTGTATGTTGCACACAGAAGAGCAGCACCGCGCGCTTACCATGCGCCACCTCCGCCATTAACTCTTGCAGATGTTTTTGGCCTCTTGTCGTTACAGCATCCGGAAAAACACCTAATCCGTTCTCTGTTTTAAGCGTCAGACTCTTAACCTCGACGAAGCACTCTTCCCGGCCCCCATGAGACAGCAAAAAGTCGATGCGGCTGCGCTGCTCTCCGTAAGCAACCTCTGTGCGCCGAGAAGAATAACCCGCGAGTTCCTTTATTGTGCCCTTGTCTAGAGCCTCGGCGACAAGCTTATTCGCTAGCGCCGAGTTAATTCCAATGAAACATCCGTCAGCGTCCTCAACGAGCTGCCATGTGCAGGCATATTTACGCTTAGGATTCTGCGAGTCGGTGTACCAAACTCTCCAGCCTTTTCCCTGGCAATGGGTCATCGCCCCCGTATTCGGACAATGCAGGGTGAATTCGCTTCCATCGAGCCGCCTAACGTCGGCAAGAAAGCGTTTATAGCGCTGGAGTAAAGTCGCCTCTTGTAACTGCTGCTCAAAAATCACGGTAGCTCCCTCCCTATGCCCAACACGCTGCGTCGCTACGCAAGTGCAGCGCGGAGTCGGGCGATAGCGGTCTGCAGCTGAGCCATACTTGTAGTGAATGAGAGTCGCAGCATTGTTCGCGCCGAGGCGTCCCCAAAATCGGTACCCGGAGTCATCGCCACACCATGCTCTTCGAGCATCCGCCTGCAGAAATCCTCACTGTCGTTTGAGAACTTTGAACAGTCGGCGTACGCATAGAACGCGCCGGCTATTTCTTCCGGCAAGACGAACCCAAGGGCTGTTAGCTCTTCGACCATATAATCACGGCGCCGCCTAAACTCCTGCCGCCGCGACTCGAGAATAACTTCGGTCGCCGGGTCGAATGCGGCAAGCGCAGCATACTGAGCGAGCGACGATGCTGAGATATACATATTCTGCGCGAGGGTTCGTGCGGTTTCTATAAACGCGTCGGGAACAACTATCCAGCCAAGCCGCCAGCCGGTCATGCCGAAGTATTTAGAGAAACTATTGACGACAAAGGCAGAGTCATCAACCTCGAGCACGCTGGGTAGGTCGTCGACAAAGTGCAGGCCGTGATAAATTTCATCGACAAGCAGATGCAGCCCCTCACGCCGAGTCCACGTTGACAGAGCCTCGAGTTGAGCGCGATCCAGTATCGTCCCTGTGGGATTATTGGGCGACGCCAACCATACCCCTCGCGTGATATCTGTCCGCCGAGCAATCAGATCATCCACGCTCGGCTGATAGGCTTGAGCGCGCACTACTGGAACCAATTGCGGTTCGGCGTCGCGGAGCTTGATGAAATTGCGTACACAAGGATAGGCCGGGTCGGTGATAAGAATGCCGTCGCCCTGCCCGACCAAGAGATGGGCCAACAGCAACAATCCCCCGCTTGCGCCAGGCGTGATCAGTATTCTCTCTGGAGAGATCTCGAGCCCATGCTGCTTGCGGTAGCGCTCGCTGATTTTGTTTCTCAGCGCCTCTAGTCCTGTCGCTGCTGTGTATTGGGTTCGCCCCGCATCTAACGCAGCTTTCCCAGCATCGATAATCGGTTGAGCTGTAGAAAAGTCGGGCTCGCCGACCTCAAGATGAACAATATCTTTTCCGGCTCGCTCTAACTCGTGCGCTCGCTGCATCACGCTCATTACCCTAAAAGGTGCAACACTCGCGAGTGCGGCACGGGGTTGCATGAACTCAGCCACTTTTTCTTCCTGCATTACTATCACCTGATTTCTATCGCTTGTGGCCTCCTCGCATTGCAAGGAATAAACCCGAATTGTACTCGCTGCTAGGCCAGTTAACATCGGCAATCGACAATGACTTCTTCGCCCAGCGTTGCACCTACTAATAGCTTAGGATGAAACGCAGGCAGGTCGAATTTTTCACTCGCCCAATAACGCGTGCATAAGGGGGGGAAATCTGCTAGTTTATCGACCCCTCAAAAGTCCTCCGCTAGAGGTGGGGCTGTAATACGCGTGTAGCTTCAATGATCTACTGTGATTTACTATGATCTACTTTTACAGTCTTAGGTGATTAAGGTCTTAGGTGATCAAGGTCTTAGGTGAAAGACCAGAGACAACAGCAAGCAAGAGGCAAGTGCACGAGAGAAGCAGTGCATGCGCTATTTAACAGTGCGTTACCTTTCAACTACGTAGGCCAAGGGCCTGTAGAGGCATAAAGAAACACATGTCCAAGACCGCTACCTCAGATACGCAACCCGTTCTAAAAAACTTCGTCCCGTATAAGCCCAAGCGCGGCGAAGAGTACATGAATGAGAAACAGCGCGAGCATTTCAAGCAGATTCTGCTCGATTGGCGCAACCAGCTCATGCAAGAAGTGGATCGCACTGTGCATCACATGCAGGACGACGCGGCGAACTATCCCGATCCGGCAGACCGCGCTACACAGGAAGAAGAGTTTAGCCTCGAGCTGCGAACGCGAGATCGTGAACGCAAACTGATCAAGAAAATCGACAGCACTATCGAACTAATCGCCCAAGACGATTACGGCTTCTGTGATTCTTGTGGCATCGAAATCGGCATCCGTCGCCTCGAAGCGCGCCCAACCGCAAACAAGTGCATCGATTGCAAGACGCTAGACGAAATCAAAGAGAAGCAGCTAGGCAGCCTCTAGGCTGCCTAGCTGCACGGCTGCCATGACCGGCTCTTCCTACGTCGGCAGGTTCGCCCCCTCCCCCTCAGGCCCACTTCACCTCGGCTCGCTTCTGGCAGCGGTGGCAAGCTTTCTCGATTCGCGCGCCAATGAGGGTCTTTGGCTAGTGCGCATAGAGGATATTGACCCACCTCGCGAACCCGCCGGCGCTGCAGACGAAATTCTTACGCAGCTTCACCATTTCGGTCTTACTTGGGATGGCGAGGTGCTCTATCAAAGCCAGAGACTCGATGCCTACGCCGCAGCCCTGATGATCCTCGCCAACGAAGGTCTCTGCTTTCGCTGCGAATGCACGCGATCGGCATTGCGCGAACACGGCACTGTTTATAGTGGTCACTGCCGTATTCACGGGCTTAGCGCACGCGACCTTCAATACGTCGACAAACATCCCGACAGCAGCGATGCCGCCGTCAGATTGCGTGTCGGGTCTGACACCTATTCCCTGCACGATAGAGTCCAAGGCGCCTATGCCCAAACCCTCAACACAGATGTCGGCGACTTTGTCGTCCGCCGAAAAGATGGCTTAATCGCCTACCAACTCGCCGTTGTTGTAGACGATGCCTTTCAGGGTATTACCGACATAGTTCGCGGCATAGACCTACTCGACTCGACTCCTCGTCAACTCTATTTGCAGGACCGCCTAGGCTACAACGCTCCGCGCTATGCGCACCTCCCAGTCATTGTTGACGCAGCCGGCGACAAACTGAGCAAACAAAGTTTCGCACCGGCGCTTGAGTTAAGACGCTCAAATCAGCAGTTATATCAATGCCTCACACTGCTCGGTCTATCACCTCCTAAAAATCTAGTTACAGGCGGTGTCGAAGCAATCCTTGCGTGGGGCATCGAGCATTGGGATATACAGGCTGTGCCGAAATTGGCTACACTCATCGCTCCTTCGTCAGTCTAACGAGAACACCCCTGTGTACATCCCGCGCTCAATACTCATGCTGCTGGTCATTATCTACCTGCTGTTTTTATTGTCAGTCGACTGGATTAATGCCGCAGGGGAACTTTGGTATCGCCCCTTTATTGTAGCCTTCATTGTTGTTTTGGTCGCAAGCTGGGCTCATCGCGACCAAGAGACTGACGAACCCGAATGAATTTCGAGCTGCTCACCCTTATTGCGCTCGGAAGCACTTATCTTTCGCTTTTATTCGGTATTGCCTACATAACCGAGCGCGGCTGGATCCCTCAACGCATTGTTCGGCACCCAGTTGTCTACGTGTTGTCGCTCGGGGTTTTTGCGAGCATCTGGGCCTATTACGGCGTCGTTGGAAGCGCACAGCGCGAAGGCTATGGGTATCTCGCAAACTCTATCGGTATCTCTTTGGCCTTTATGCTCTCGCCTTTGTTGCTGCGGCCGTTACTCGAACTCACCAGAACCTATCAGCTAAGCTCCCTCGCTGACCTCTTAGCGTTTCGGTATCGCTCCCCATGGGTTGGCACGGTCACCACGCTGGTTATTCTAGTAGGCGTCACACCGCTTATCGCTCTGCAGATCCGTGCGGTTGCTGACACCGCCGACCTTTTAACGCCGGCCGCATCCCACGGCTCAATCGCGGTTGGCTTTTGCGTGCTGATCACGTTGTTCGCGATACTTTTTGGCACATCGAGACGCCCTGGGCACACGCAACACGACGGACTGATGATGGCCATCGCGTTTGAGTCCCTGATTAAACTCTTTGCCTTTTTAGTAGTAGGCGGGTTCGCCATCTTTGGCGGCTTTGGCGGCTTCGAAGAGATGCAGGACTGGCTAGTCACACAGCCCGAATTATTGGGCAGCCTCGAAGACACCAATTACTTCAGCTCAATCCATGTCATGGCGCTTTTGTTCTTCTCTGCGGCCGTCGCGATGCCCCATATGTTTTATGTCACGTTTAACGGCAACGCGGGCCGCGGCGCGCTCTCATTTGCGAGTTGGGGCCTGCCGCTCTATTTCCTTCTGATGAGCCTGCCTGTGCTTCCCATACTCTGGGCGGGTATCCATAGCGGCAGCACCATTCCGGTTGAGTATTTTCCAGTAGCAATTGGCGCGGCGTTCGACAGGCCAGGCATTAGCCTGCTTGCCTATCTTGGCGGCCTCTCTGCTGCGAGTGGACTAATCATCGTGATCACACTGGCACTGTCTAATATGTGCCTGAACCACCTTATTCTTCCTTTACAACAGCCAGCGGCGAGCAAGGATATTTACCGCTGGCTTATGCAGCGGCGCCGGGTACTGATTACCGCGCTGATTTGGGCAGGCTTCGCCTTCCACTACCTGCCTAGTGATAAAATTAGCATACAGCTAATGGGCACGGTTGCCTTCGCAGCGGGCCTTCAATTCCTGCCGGGCATCGTTGCCATTCTCTATTGGCCGCAAGCTAATAAACGGGGATTTTTTGTTGGCCTCGCTTCGGGCGTAGGCATTTGGTTTCCGCTGTTTATGTTGCCGCTTCTGTCCGAGACTTACAGCTTCAGTGATATCGTGATTAATTGGCGCGAGACCGCAGCGCTGTCGCTTATCATCAACTGCCTCGCCTTCATTTTTGGCTCACTCTATTTTGGCAGTAGTGACGAAGAACGCAGCTCGGCAGACCTTTGCACGCTCGACACAATTAAGCGCCGCAAACGTAGCGGCTTAGTCGCCAAGTCTGCTGGGGATTTCATCAAAAGTCTGAGCAAGCCGCTAGGCGAGCGCACCGCAACCCGAGAAGTCGGGCAGGCGTTGCAAGATCTTGGCCTAAAAAAGGATGACCGCCGGCCTTACGCAATGCGGCTACTACGAGGGCGCCTCGAGGCAAATCTCTCAGGGCTTCTCGGCCCGTCTATCGCACGCGAAATCATCGATAGTTATCTGCCTTACAGCATCGTCTCACAACACGGGAGTTCGGATGTCACGGTGATCGAAAATCGAATCGAGGCTTACCGCAGCAACCTGTCGGGCATGGCTGCCGACCTCGACAATCTGCGCCGCTATCACCGCCAGATCCTCTTAGACTTACCGCTCGGTGTCTGCTCGCTTAGCTCCGACCGCGAGATAATCATGTGGAATCGCGCGCTCGAAGAGTTCACCGAAATCAGCAGCGCCGACGTGGTTGGCTCGCAGCTAGATGACCTGCCCGAGCCCTGGCTCACTCTGCTTGAAGAATTCATCGGTGAAGACATCGACCACTCGTATAAGCAGAGCTTCGAACTCGCGGCAGCCAAGCGCACCGTTAACCTGCACAAGGCACTCATCGAAGAAAGCGGCGAGACAGGCAGCAGCAACGAAGGCCTAATCATTTTGATGGAGGATATGACTGAGACTGAAATCCTCGAAGCTGGACTTACCCACAGCGAAAGACTCGCGTCTATCGGCCGCCTCGCCGCGGGTGTCGCGCATGAAATAGGCAATCCCATTACGGGTATCGCCTGTCTCGCACAGATTATTCGAGACGAGTACAAAGACAGCGAGCTTACCGGACTCGCCCAGCAGATAATCGAGCAGACAGACCGTACTTCAAAGATTCTCCAGTCGCTCGTTAATTTTGCGCATGCCGGCACTAACAAACTAATGCACGAGAACGAGCGCGTCTTAATAAGCGAATGTATTGCTCAGGCACAGACCCTCGTCTCACTCGACAAGAAAAACAAGGACATGCAGCTTGAGATCGATTGCGATCCGGAGGCTGCAATCCTGGGTGACTCACAGCGGCTGCTGCAAGTCCTCATCAATCTTATTAACAACGCACGCGATGCCTCGCAAGAGGGTGGAACAATCGTCCTCGCCGCAAAAAACATGGGCACTCACATCAATATTAGCGTCACCGATTTTGGTATAGGTATACCAAACGCCATAAAGAGTCGCGTCTTTGATCCCTTCTTCACAACCAAAGAGGCCGGCGAAGGCACAGGATTAGGCCTCTCGCTCGTCTTCAGCATTGTTGAAGATTTGAATGGAAATATTGATATAATCAGCCCAGTCGATAGGACACGGGGCACAGGGACACAGGTATTACTCAGATTTCCCTGCTATGATCCGCTCTCTCAAGGATGATTACTGCGCGTAAATCGTCAAAGAATGATCGCGAATCATTTCTGAGGACCTAATCCGAGTAAACTCTGGACAATGACCACAGGCCGAGATTGGCCCATCCACATCATCTTACGACCCTATTTAGAGCAGGCGCATGACAGCAGCAAATCACATTCTAGTCGTAGAAGACGAAGCGGTTATTCGCAGCTCACTCCGCCGCCTACTCGAACGCCATGAATATAAGGTGAGCGAGGCCGGCAGCGTTCAAGAGGCGTTAGATAATTTCGACATCAACAGCTTTGATGTTGTTCTCAGCGATCTAAGATTACCGGGCGCACCGGGTACCGACCTCATTAAAGCGACGACTCGCCCCGTGCTCATTATGACGAGCTATTCGAGCATCCGTTCAGCAATCGACTCAATGAAGCTGGGCGCGGTTGATTACATTGCCAAGCCTTTCGAGCACTCCGAGCTTCTTGAGTCTGTAGCGAAAGTCCTGCGGGACCATGCGGGTGGGATAGAACTCGCTACTGCAAACGAATTCGAGCCTCCCGTGCATGGCATGATTGGCAGCTGCCCGCAGATGATGGAACTTTTCCGCCGCATACGCAAAGTCGCGCTGACCAACTCAACCGTGTTAATTAACGGCGAGTCAGGTACAGGCAAAGAGCTCGTCGCAAAGGCAATCCATAAATTAAGCAGCCGCTGTGACAATGAGATGATTTCTGTTAACTGCGCGGCAATTCCCGAAAATCTTATCGAGTCAGAACTGTTCGGTCATGAGAAAGGCGCTTTTACCGGCGCGACTGCGACAAGGACTGGGCTGGTCGAAGCTGCCCACGGCAGCACACTCTTCCTTGACGAGATCGGAGAACTGCCATTGGAAGCACAGGCGCGATTGCTGCGTGTCCTCCAAGAGAGCGAAATACGGAAAGTCGGCTCGGTGCAGTCAAAGAAGGTTGACGTCAGGCTCGTGGTCGCCACCCACCGCGATCTCAAGCAACTCGTCGTTGATGGCCTTTTTAGAGAAGACCTTTACTACCGCATCAATGTGATGACCCTGCTCATTCCACCGCTACGCGATAGAGGCAACGATATACTCGAACTTGCAGACGCGATCCTTATCAGAACCTGCAAACGCATCAAGACCCCAGTGTTGAGCTTCGCAGACAGCGCGAGCCAGGCAATCGCTAAATACCCTTGGCCAGGTAACGTACGCGAGCTCGAGAATGCTATAGAGCGTGCAGTTGTCCTTGCCGAGGACGCGGTGATTGGCGAAGAGCTTCTTGCGATTGAGACTGAGAAGCCCCGACTCACCGAAATCGTCGCCGAAGCACCGATCGCTGCCAGTGCTGCAGTAGAAGAGCTCTCGCTGGAGGACTATTTTCAGCGCTTCGTTGTAGAGCACGAGGACATGATGAACGAAACCCAGCTTGCAAAGAAACTGGGCATAAGTCGAAAGTGCCTCTGGGAGCGTCGCCAGCGCTTCGGCATTCCACGAAAGAAGAAGCAAGAAGCGTAACGTTTGTTACCGCTACCTATCTACTCACTTTTTAGCGCTGAATAGTAACAGTGTGACAATTTCGGCCGACTGAATTCAAAGAAGAAAACAACTAACTGATTGAATTTTAGGTAATTGAATTTTGTGGCACAGTTACTGCAGCCCTTGTAAGCACAATAACAATAAATACTAATAATAAGAGTCAAAAAAATAAAAATGGCACGTAAAAGCTTCTGATTTGAGCGAAACTAGGTTGGTGCACAACAAAAACACTGTTAGAAAACAATAAGAAAGGCAGTCTAAAAACAAAAGAAAATAGGACTACCAACAACATTACTGAGCGCTCCGATTGCTCGACCTTTGGGTCATGAGTGATCATATTTGATAAAATCGGAGAGGCAATTCAGACGAATTGGGGGATGCTTTGCATCCTTTTTTCATTTCTGAGATTCCTTGTTCTATTCCTGATTATCCTCATTATGCCTGAGCGTGTTTCTAGGCCTATTTAAGCCCACTCTCTTAAGTTTCCTTTCTTAAGCCCTCTCTCTGCGGCGTGTTTACCGGTTCACGCGCTGACGTTAGACACCCTCCTCACCTCCCCTCTCTTTTAATCTCAGCATATCAGTGTATTATGCCGTCTTTAGCCGCTGCAGCATGTTATTCAGCGGGTCATCATTACCTCGCCTCGCTGAACCTCATCTCGATAATTACAGCGCAAGGCCTGAAAGCGAGCTACGCCGTTAGCAATGCACAAAGAAGATCATCCTCTAGGCCTAGATAAGGCAACCCTGATTCCCCGCGACGAGCACACTGTGTCGCGGCGCCATATATCTGACAACGCATTAAGCGTTCTGCGCAAACTCGACTCCGCGGGCTTCCAAGGCTATCTCGTCGGCGGTGGCGTGCGCGACCTGCTCCTCGAGAAGCGCCCCAAAGACTTCGACATTGCTACCGATGCGACACCAGAAGAGCTTCGCAGCTTATTTCGCAACTCCCGCATTATCGGGCGTAGGTTTAAGATCGTGCATCTGCGCTATGGCCGAGAAATTATCGAAGCAACTACCTTTCGCGCGCCACATGATGTCGCTGTCGAGCTCGGCGAAAACAGCTCGCGCAAAGGCATACGCAATCTTGACTCGGCGCATTCAACCGCAGGCATGATTCTGCGTGACAACGTTTATGGCAATGTCGACGAAGACGCGTTGCGCAGAGATTTCACCGTCAATGCTTTGTATTACAGAACTACTGATTTTGCGATTCTCGATTTCAGCACTGGGATGCAGGACTTAAAAGACCGCAAGATCCGCATGATTGGCGACCCAGCAGAACGTTATAAAGAAGACCCCGTGCGGATGCTGCGCGCACTGCGCTTCAGCGCCAAACTCGATTTTGATATCGAAGAAGAAACGCTCAAGCCTATAAATGAGCTCGCTTACTTGCTCGAGTCTATTTCCCCCGCACGTCTGTTCGACGAAACGATCAAGCTTCTCGCGAGCGGCCAGGCAGAAGCAACGTTTGCTTTGTTACAAAAATACCAGCCAGGTAATTACCTCTTTGCGCCGACACTTCGTGCACTGCTGACGCGATTTAAAGCGCGAGACAACGCAGCAGAGCTGCTGCAACTCGCGTTAAAGAACACCGACAACCGCCTAGCCGAGGGCAAGTCAGTCACCCCAGCTTTTCTGTATGCCGCCCTTCTTTGGCCTGTGGTGAAGCTTAAACTCGAGCTGAACTCCCTGCCAAAACTCAATGCTGCTCAGCAATTCAATGTCGCTGCTAACAGCGCATTGGCCGAACAGCTTACCTACACCTCTATTCCGAAGCGTTTCACTCAGGTGACTAAAGAAATTTGGGAGATGCAGGCGCGGCTCGAAACCCGCAACCGCAGAGCCGCCGAGGGCGCCTATGATCACCCGCGATTCCGCGCTGCTTACGACTTCCTGCTTCTGCGAGAAGACGGTGGCGAAAACCTCGGTGGGGTGGGCTCATGGTGGACGGAATTCCAAGAGGCGAGCGCCGAAGAACGCGAAAACATGCTCGAGCAGCTGCCGCGTGAACAAAAGCCTAAACGAAAGGCTCGCCGCCGCAAGCCCGCGCACAAAGAAAGCTAGCGTCGAAAAAATCAACAAAGATGGCTATTCGCCAGACTCTAAGGGTCGTAAACTAGCCTTTCAAGAGAAGACCGACAGCGAATTGTTCGCGCTCCTTCACCCGACAACTTCACCCGACAATGCGGACCCTTCGACATCATGAGCAGCCAAAGCCAGATTAAAAACGTCACCCTCACTACTCTGCATAAGATCAGGGCGCGCGGCGAAAAATTCGCCTGTCTCACCGCTTACGACGCCTGCTTTGCTGGTATCGCAAGCGAGGCCGGCGTCGAAGTTTTGCTCGTAGGCGACTCGCTAGGCATGGTCTTACAGGGTCACGACAGCACGCTCCCCGTCACGATGGATGACATGGTGTATCACATGCAGTGCGTGAAGCGCGGCAACCGCGGCGCGCTTCTGGTAGCAGACTTGCCGTTCATGAGCTATGCCTCAGAGACACAAACACTTGAAAACGCTGCAGCGTTAATGCGTGCAGGCGCCCATATGGTGAAACTAGAGGGCGGGGCTTGGATCGAAAATACTACGCGCCTGCTCGCCGAACGCGGTATTCCTGTTTGCGCTCATATGGGACTGACGCCGCAGTCGGTCAATCGCATCGGTGGTTTCCATGTGCAAGGGCGCGATACCGCTCAGGCGCAAGCGATACTCCAAGAAGCGAAGCTACTGCAGGACGCAGGCGCGAGCGTCTTACTTCTCGAATGCGTTCCGCGCGAGCTCGCAAAACTGGTTACCGATAGCCTCGAAATCCCTGTCATAGGTATTGGCGCAGGCCCCGATACAACAGGCCAAATTATGGTGCTGCATGACGTGCTAGGCGTCTCGCCAATCACGCCAAAGTTTGTCAAAAACTTCCTAACCGATTCTATCGACGGCATTCCTGGCGCGCTGCGCAATTATGTAGCGGACGTGAAATCACAAAAATTCCCTGCGGAAGAACACTGCTTTAACTAGCCGGCGCTTATTCGACCATGCAAATATTTGAGACTATCGAGTCACTGCAGTCGGCCCTCAGTGGCGCCGCGGCCAACACACTTGGCTTTGTCCCAACCATGGGCAATCTGCACGCGGGGCACCTATCCCTCGTTTCTCGCGCACGCGGCGAACATGACCTTGTCGTCGTGAGTATTTTTGTCAATCCACTGCAGTTCGGCGCTAACGAAGACCTCGACTCCTATCCGCGCACGCTCGATGCCGATACCGCCGCGCTCATTGCTGCCGGCTGTGACTTCCTGTTTTTGCCGAGCGCCGCCGAGCTCTATGGCGACGACATGCAGGCCAGCACGCGAGTGCAGGTGCCAGAACTTGGCACTCACTACTGCGGCGCGAGCCGTCCGGGGCACTTCGACGGCGTTACCACGGTGGTCACCAAACTGTTTAATATTGTGCAGCCCGACGCCGCCTATTTTGGCCTCAAAGACTATCAGCAGTTCTCGATTATTCGAAAAATGGTCGACGACCTTGCGCTGCCCGTCAGCGTTCACGGTATCGAAACAGCGCGCGAGGCAAGCGGGCTCGCGCTCTCTTCTCGTAATGGTTACCTGTCAGCCGAACAGAAGGCGGTCGCACCGCTGCTCTACCAAACCATCAAGGGCATCGGTGACGCGCTCGCAGCGGGCGATCAAGATTTCAAACGCCTAATCCAGGAGGGAAAACAACACCTACAGGACGCTGGTCTGCAACCCGATTACCTCGCCATTGCCAATTCAGCAACCTTGCGGCCGGCGACACAGGAAGACTCCCACCTCGTTATACTCGCCGCTGCTTTCCTCGGCAGCACCCGGCTGATCGACAACCTCAGAGTGTCGGTTTAGTCGCCCTATAAACCCTTGCTTTCTTCTTTCTTAGGCTTTTAGTCCTGCGATTTATTCGGCTTCACCCGCGCGCCAAACACTCATGCCACAGCCCGAGACTGCGTTGAGATAGGGGTTCCTTTACGGCATACTCAACCCAGAGTTAACTTCGGCCGTTACGCCCTTCGGCGACCCTGGAATCCCTTTCTATGTCTAGCAGCAAGCGCTATCCCGTGACAGAACAAGCCGCCGCTCAAAGCCATCTCGACAAGGCTCAGTACGAGGCCATGTACACCCAGTCTATCGAAAACCCCGAGGAATTCTGGGCTGAACAGGCTGGCAGCCTGCTGCATTGGCATGAGCCATGGCGTCATGTGAGCGGCGGTAATTTCGCCACCGCTGACTCTAAATGGTTCGAGGGCGCTCGACTTAATGTCGCCTACAACTGCATCGACAGACACCTAGAGCATCGCTCGGCGCAGACAGCGATTATTTGGGAAGGCGACGACCCTAATGACGATGCTCACATCACCTACAAGGCGCTGCATGAAGCGGTCGGCAGGCTTGCCAACGCACTCAAAGCGCGTGGCGTTAAGAAAGGCGACAGGGTCTGCATTTACATGCCAATGATTCCCGAGGCGAGCTATGCAATGCTCGCCTGCGCACGCATAGGTGCAGTACATTCGGTTGTCTTCGGGGGCTTTTCTCCAGAGTCACTTAAAGACCGGATTCTGGACTCGGACTGTCAGGTGGTTATTACCGCAGACGAGGGCATGCGCGGCGGACGCGCGATACCGCTAAAAGCGAATGTTGACCTAGCAGTCGCCGACTGCCCAGCTGTGCACACCGTACTCGTCGTGCGCCGCACCCACGCAAAAGTGGCATGGGACGACGCTCGCGACCTGTGCTATCACCAAAGTACGAGTGCGCAGTCAGCCGACTGCCCAATAGAATTAATGGCAGCAGAGGACCCCCTGTTTATCCTCTACACCTCGGGATCGACCGGCAAGCCCAAGGGCGTTCTTCACACCACCGCCGGCTATTTACTTGGGGCGAGCATAACCCACAAATACGTATTCGATTATCACGAAGGCGATATTTACTGGTGTACCGCCGACGTTGGCTGGGTTACCGGCCATAGCTACATTGTGTATGGGCCACTGGCTAATGGTGCTACGACCCTTATGTTTGAAGGTGTGCCAACCTACCCAGATGTCTCGCGCTTCTGGCAGGTGATCGATAAGCACAAAGTGAATATTTTCTATACTGCACCCACCGCAATCCGCGCACTCATGGCGTCTGGCGACGAGCCCGTAACCCGTACCTCGCGGTCCTCACTCAGACTTTTGGGCAGCGTCGGCGAGCCAATTAATCCCGAAGCATGGGAATGGTACTACCGCGTTGTGGGCGAGAACCGCTGCGCCATCGTCGACACGTGGTGGCAAACCGAAACCGGCGCTATCATGATTACACCGCTGCCGGGGGTAACCGACTTGAAGCCAGGCTCGGCCTCACTGCCGTTTTTTGGCGTAAAACCAGCGCTGCTCGATGCCGACGGTAACGAACTCGACGGTGTCGCTACCGGCAATTTAGTCCTCGGGCAGACCTGGCCAAGTCAGCTTCGCAGTATCTACGGCGACCACCAGCGCTGTATCGACACGTATTTCACGGCGTATCCTGGGTATTACTTTACCGGCGACAGCGCGCACCGCGATGCCGATGGCTACTACTGGGTAACCGGCCGCGTCGACGATGTCATCAATGTTTCTGGACACCGTTTGGGCACTGCCGAGATTGAAAGTGCGCTGGTATTGCACGCGAGCGTCGCCGAAGCGGCGGTGGTTGGCTATCCGCACGACATCAAAGGGCAAGCGATCTATGCCTATGTCACCCTTATGGACGGGGTCGATGAATCGAGCGATCTCAATGCGGCTCTTCGCGCGTTCGTGGCTACCGAGATTGGTGCTTTCGCGCGCCCCGAGATTATTCAATTCGCCCCGGGGCTGCCGAAGACGCGTTCTGGCAAAATCATGCGCCGCATTCTTCGTAAGATCGCGGCCAACGAACTCGATTCGCTCGGCGATACAACGACTCTCGCAGAACCGGCTGTGGTGGAACAACTGGTTGCAAACCGCGCGAACAAATAGACTCGTCTTCGAGACACTCCATGCAAGAAGTACTCCGCAGTGAAGGCTCCCGGTTAACACTCAACTTAAGGAGAGTGCGCGCGTTCGTCTCTGCGCTGCTGTCACATTTTCCCTTAACGCTACAGGGCAGCCTCGCGCTAGTTTTATCGGCAGGTGCGCTGCGCCTAATTGGCTATGGCAGCATGGACCTTGTGGTTTTCGCCCTCTGCCTGTGCGCACTGTTCGTTGTTATCCTTTCTCTTTTCGCCACGGTCATCGGTGGGCTAGTCGTGCAGCGCAAAGTGATGCGCGCATTGGAGTGTCAACCGAGCTCACGATCGAGTGCGGCAGCATTCGAGGCGGGGTATCACAACAGCACCGAGTTCTCGCTGCCCGCAATAACCTGGCTTCCGCTCGTACGCTTAAACTGGCGAATCGTTTCGCCAGCCAATACTGAAACGCTGAACGAACGGCGACGAGATAATCGCCTTCATGAAACCATCGTCCCCGCTCACCGAGGGAAAAACGATGCCGTAATCCGTCGCTTCGAGGTTCGAGATGCACTCGGGCTGTGCAGTTACAGTTGGCTCGCCACCCAGCCTCTTGCACACATGATTTTGCCCCGACTCGGCGCTTATCACCCCTTTACCTTGCAGCGCGCCCGCATAACCGCCGACGGTTTGCCAGAGACAAACGGTGAGCCTTTGGGGGATCGGATGGAAATCCGGCCCTACGCACCCGGCGATTCGGTGCGCGATATTATGTGGAAGGGCTTCGCCCGCAATCGCCAGCTTAATGTCCGGTTACCCGAGCGGAGCGTCGCGTTCGACGACAAAGCCTGTGCCTATTTGGTTAGCGGGACGGGCGACGAAGCCGCGGCTGCCTTAGCAAGACTGACTCTAGAAAGCGGCTTGCTCGGGGACGATTGGCACTTTGGCGCCGACGGCGCAGGCAATGATAATGGTCGCGCAAACGAATACCGGAACCTGGCCGACGCGCTTGTCGCGATCGCTGACTCTGCCGCGCCAGAGGAGCTAGCTCCTCACAGCTATGGCTTAGACAGGTTTCTAGCAGCTCAGCACTGCAGCCACTGCCTCGTCTTCGCGAGCGCCCGCGACTCAGAGGTGTTGGCTAGGCTCGCCGCGACTGCTCAATCACGCGCGTGTCGTCTTAATCTGGTTATCGGAGTCGACATAGTCGGCAGGCGCACACCAAAGTCGCGCCTGCACAGGGCGCTGTGGAAAGATTCGGACGTGCTCTCTTCGAACGTGCTAGCGAAGACACCCAAGGCTTCCCCAGTATTGGATTTGACCACCCTGAGCCAGCGCGTAGAATCGATCGTATTAGTGGACAGGACTAGCGGAGATTTAGTGAAAATCTCTGACCTTAAGGATGCGATTCTTGGCTAAGCCACCCCCTCTTTTTCACACCAACGGCAGCCTGACACAGTCGGCGACCAATGAACTCGCGCGTCGTTCCGGCCTAACTCAGCTATTTCGCCTCGGTGCTGTCGCATTCGCCGCTTGGCTTACGAGCCTGCCGCTCACGATAGCGAGCGGTTCACTTGGCACCATACTTGGCGCACTGCTTGGCCCGCTTATTCTCTGCGCCCTCCCCCATTCAAGTCGAGCCTTGCAGCTGCGTTTTGGCGCTGCGGCAATCCTCGCTTTCGTTTTTGCCGGCACCGGCTTACTACTGGCCACCGTGCTACGAAATGGCAGCGAGGTAGGCTCACTGCTTAGCGCGAGCGCCACAGCATCGGGCAATCCGCTTAGCCTCTACAGCGCGGGTGAATTCATCGCGGGTTTCACGCTCGCCGCCGCTTTCTGTGGAAGCCTACATCTGCTCTCGCAGCGGGGTGCTGTCGGCAGGATAGGCGAGCTTCTATTCATTGCCTGTGCGGTTGTGTTTACGCTCACCGCCCATCGCAACGGCATGATCGATCGCCCCTTCCTGTTAGGCGACTTCGCCCTCATCCGCGGCTACGACCCCGCCTATTTACTGATGACGATAGGCGCTGTTTGTCTGCTCTTGCTGACTGCGATCAACCTGCAGGAGTCAAGCAAAGGTCGAGTGCTCTATCATCTCTTGGTCCTGACTGCTGTGAGCCTGTTGCTGATGCTCTTCGTTAGCCGCTTCGGCTTGCCAACCCCTGAGCTCACGAACGACCTCGGCTTGACAGGGCAGCAGGGAAGCGGCCCACAGGAAGACAATCCCTTCCAAGACAGCACCAACGACCCGAAGGATAAGGCCGCGCCAGTTGCTGTTGTTGTTTTTCATGACGACTATGAGCCCGCTGATGGCTCCTACTATTTCCGTGAATCGGCCTACTCTCAGTTTGACGGACAACGCATCGATTACGCGACGCGCCCAGACATGGACACAGATTTGCTTAGAGGTTTTGATGCCAGCGCAGCCGACTCGCTCGCTTCAGGTAACGAAGCCGGCCTAAACTACGCAATCTCACCAGCCTCGGAGGCGCCCCGCAAAGGCGTGCGCACAACTATTGGCACACTGGTACCGCACCGCGCACCTTTCGGACTCGACACGCCCACCCGCTATTCGCGCATTCCTAACCCTAATGCCACGCGCTTCGACAGCACGTATGAAGCGATTTCACAGGTGCCGCTTTTCGACTTTGATGTTCTGCTGAGACGAGAGGTTGGCAATAAAAATTGGCGCAGCGACGTTGCCGCTGAATACCTCAAGCTGCCGGATGATCCGCGCTATGCCGACCTTGCGAACTCGCTAACCGCCTCGCTAAAGCCAGAATTTGCGCAGGACGCCTTCGCACGCGCGTGGACCATTAAGCAGTATCTCGACGAGAACGGAATCTATAGCCTCAAAAATGCGCACGCCGCCGAGGCAGACCCTGCCGCCTCTTTCCTCTTCGGCGATCTCACCGGTTACTGCGTCCACTTTGCCTTTTCGGCGGTGTATATGTATCGCAGTCTCGGCATTCCTGCTCGCGTTGGCGTGGGCTATTCTGTCCCTGCGAGCAATCGCGCTGGCGGCTCTGCTCTGCTTATCCAAGCGATCCATGGCCACGCTTGGCCCGAGATTTACTTCGAAGGTGTGGGCTGGGTCATAATCGATCCGGCACCTCAGCAGACCCTTGTCGATATGACCACCGATCCACAGGACAATCTGCAACAACTGCTAGGCGACATGTTGCGCAACGAGTCGTCTTTCGAGCAGTTTATCGACAGCAAACGCGAGTCCACCTTCGATCCCCTGGCCTTGCTGCAGCAGGCAGGCAGCTGGCTCACATACGCCGCGGTCATCATTGCGCTCTTGGGGTATATTGCCAAAATGCAGCGGCGACTCGCACCGCGCTTCGGCTCACGAGCGAGCCGGCCGCGCACCGGCTATCGAGCGACACTCGACCGTCTCGCCGACTCGGGGCTTAGGCGACACTATGGTGAATCGCGAGAGGCCTTTGCAGCCCGCTGCAACGCCCTCGCACCCGGCCTCGCGCCGCTTACGCGAGCACATTTAGCCGCAACATTAGGCTTTTCAGATCGAGACGACAGCGCTGAGCAACCAAATCGAAGCATCACCGCAGCACCGAGTCTGAGTGCAGACGACTGGCAAGCGCTAGAACAATCGGTTTCTTCAGATTTGCAGGCCAATATTCCTCTCTGGCGTAGATTGCTAGGCGCCCTACACCCCTTTAGCTGGTCGACAATACGCTAGCCCGATTGGAGCTTTACATGAGTTTTGAGCATGAAACAGAGAATTATGAAAAAGAGAACTATAAAAAAGAGAGCGATGAGACGATCGCGTCTTTTGATGCACCCCACGCGACCGCCAAGCCAGCAAATGAGTTAGACGCTGCGCGCGCGACACTCCTAAAACTCGTTAACATTGTTAAAACAAAAGTGATTGGCCGCGATGAGGTCATTGAGCTTTGCGTCATCGCGCTAGTCGCCGACGGCCATGTGCTCCTCGAAGACTTTCCCGGCTCTGGCAAGACTACGCTCGCGAAGACGCTGGGCGAAGCAATCGTCGGCCAGATGCCGCCTAACGTCTCTGACGATGAATCAGGCGCCGAGTCAGGGATCGCCGCCTTCCGCCGCATTCAGTTTACCCCCGATCTGTTGCCTTCGGATGTCACCGGCGTGCCGATATTCGACCCGAGTAATAATAGCTTTCATTTCCGCCGCGGCCCTCTTTTTGCTCATGTTGTGCTAGCCGACGAGATCAATCGCACATCGCCAAAAGTGCAATCGGCGATGCTCGAAGCGATGGGCGAGAAACAAGTTTCTGTCGACAACACAACCTATCCACTCGGCGAATTATTCTTCGTTATTGCTACTCAGAACCCGCTTGATCTGGTTGGCACTTACCCGTTGCCTACCCCTCAGCTGGATAGATTTTTATTCAAACTCACCATGCAGCATATCGATCGCGAGGCTGAACTCGAAGTCTTATCCACTCACCTTGATCGACAACAAACATTCCATGACGACGAGGCCGTGCACAGCCGCACAGTAAGTCAGATTGACCTATTGCATGCGCGGAGGATTATCGATTCTGAAGTCGAAATAAGCAGCGCAGTAAAAGTCGCTTTAGTTGATATCTCTCGGGATTTGAGAAGCGATCCTCGCGTTCTGCAAGGAAACTCTACCCGCAGCATTGTGCTTATGCTGCCAGCGTTGAAAGCCGCTGCCGCACTGGACGGCCGCAACTATGTGAGCGCAGCCGACATAGAAAAACTGCTGCCCCGTGTCTTCGCCCACCGCTTAGAACTCGCCCCAGGTGCCGGAGATGTGAACGCGCTGCTTCGCGAACTCATGCTGCCTTCGATGGAGCAACTCGCTAGATCTACCCTACGCTGAGGCCTAAGAGTGATGGGACTGCGCCGAAAAAAGCACCAATCAACACATGAGCGGTCTCAGCACGTTAAGCAAATTTTATTGCTCGGTGCCGTCGTATCCGCATGCTTAAGCTGCGGTGCTACAGGCCAAAATCTTAGCGATATTGAATTGCCTGCGCCGGAAATTTGTTTTGGCCTTCGCTCGATTGTCGAGCCCGAAGCCCTCGCCGTCTGCAGTGCGCTCGATGCCAGTCAACGTATCCGTGCGCGCGAGCTTGCGGAACAATGGCTTGCTTCTGCACCAACCTCCTCCGCTGCACACTACACGCTCGCCGAGGTGTTGCTCACCGTCGAAGGCAATGTGCCGCGCGCGCTTTTCCACCTTAACCAGGCTGAGGCAAACAGCAAAATTCGCTCATTCGATCAGATGATCGAGGCAGGCAGCGATCTCCCCGTAGGTTCAGCGCCCGAGACACCACTGTGGCATTACCTCACCCTTAATCAACTGTCTTCGGTGCATCAACTCATCGGCAATCAAGAAGAGTCTCTTCGCTATCTCGATGCCTTGGCCGAAGCGTATGGGGTCGACCTCGAACCGTATAAAGGCTGGCCTTTAATCAAACTAGGCCGCTTCGAGGACGCCCGGCAAAGCGCGCTTCGCGTCCTTGCCAAGGATGACGTCGACCGATTTTCCGAAGCGCAGGCGTGGAACACACTCTGTGCAGTAGAACTCAGCGCCCCTCAAGAGTCGCGGGCTGCACCCGCCTGTGACAAGGCGCTCGAATTAGACGAGGCTGCGCAAAATACACGAGAAGAATTAAGCACCGTCACCCTTACAAACGCCGCAGAAGTCGCCTTGAGCAGGCTGCGCATCGATCAAGCTGAGCGTTTAATAGACAGAGCGACGCGCTACCCAAACCCGAGCAGTGTTTCTAATCCTTGGATACAGAAGCTCTACCTTACGCTCGCACAAGGTCGGTTCGACAATGCGCAGAGCGCGTTAGAACAAATGCTCGTCTGGCGGAACAGGCAAGATCCGCTTATTGGTGTTAGCAATCGCGCCGAACACTTTCTTGCCAGTGCGACTTTTTTGCTGCTCGCCGGATACACTGAAGAGGCTGCGCGGCTTGCCGAATCCGCGTTGAATCAGCCCGATCGCAATGGCAATTTTAGCGCCGACGATGCACAGAAAGATGCGATTGCGGCATTGCTTACCGCCCTCGCCTTTCGCGCCGACTATGAACGCCAGCTAGAATTTGCAGCGGCTCAAGAGTGGGGAGTCAGACTCTCTGCCACCGCCTCGGCGCAACTCACTCGACTTGCCGCTTGGCGCGCGGGTCGCCGAGCAGCGTCACTTTTCGCTAACGCCGAGACCATGCGAAATCGCCTGCGTCCCTATGGTCCGCTCGACGTTCACATACCCGAATGGATAGAGCCTGAAATCGCACGCCTGCTCGGCGCGGGTGTCTTTACCTCGCTAATCGAAGACGCAGAGACCCGGGGCTCTTTCAGCAGCGCGCAGGGCTACAAACACTCTTTCGCTACCGAATCTGCGGCTCTGCAACACGATTCTGACGGAGTGATAGATGAAGGCACGCTCGCCCTCTCACTGCTACCCGATGCCGAATCGATGCTCCGCGCGCGAGTCCAGTGGCATATGGCTCGCGCGCATTGGCAAAAAGGCGACAGCGGCTCGGCGCGCGACTTTTTTAGCGCCTCACTGCGCCAAGACCCAAGCCTTGCTCGCCGACTCGGCGCAGGCATTCCTGTCGCCATTAGTCATGACGGCTCACCCTCCGCACTTGCGTTAGCTGATAGGTTATCAATCTCACCTCGTTTTGAGGCGTCACCCGAGGGGCTAGCATTAGAGATAAGCGCAAACATCCTTTGCCTTCGAGGCAGCGAAGAGGCAGTGATTTCATGCTACACTCCTGCGCGTAAAAGCGAGTCAATTACTGGTGATTCCCCAGCCATCCTCTCTCTACCTCTTGCTAACGATAGCGCCTTGGTCGCCGTTGAGTTTCAGCGCCAACTATTCGGTATTGGCGTCGAGCTGAGCAAAGCTCAACGATCGGCAATTATGGGCGCGAGCGTAGTATTGAGATCGCAGAGTTACGGCAATGACACCTCGCTACCTGATTTTTAAGCCGGGCGATTGAGCAGATCAAATTGCACAAACTTAGGTAAGACGGTCTGTAAATCAGCGCGTGACTGAGCGACTGGGGATTAGACGACACCTTTACTGCGCGCCACAACGTGGCGCGCCACGGGAAAATTGTGAACATTGAGAATACTCTAGCCAAACGAGTCATCATCCTTCTCGCGGCAACCTCGGCGCTCGGCCCTACCGCAATGCAAATATTGCTCCCTGCGATTCCAGTTATCAAAGAAACGTTCGCCGTCAGCGCCGAGGTCGCGCAGCTCACTCTCAGCCTGTCCATGCTCGCGATTGCGATTGGCACTCTCACCTATGGGCCTCTCTCGGATCAGTTCGGCCGGCGGCCTATTATGCTGCTAGGCCTGTGCATAACCATCATCGGCTCGCTTTTCTGCTATTTCGCCAACACGATCGAGATGCTGATTCTCGGCCGAATTATTCAAGCGTTTGGCGGCGCTGTCGGGCTTGTGCTTGCGCGCGCAATCGTACGGGATGTGTATGGCCCTGAACAGGCCGCGCGAGTGATTGCAACACTCGTTATGGTGATGGTAGTGATGCCCATGCTGTCGCCCGCGCTAGGCGGTGAACTGATGCATCGCTTTGGCTGGGAGTCGGTGTTTCTTGTCATGGCAGTACTCAGCCTCGGCATTCTGCTCGTGCTGCGCTCCTCTCTCGTCGAAACGTTGGCAGAGCCGGTGCCTTTCGACGGTGTCGGTGCGATGCTTGGTAACTTTGCCCATCTATTTCGCTCGCGCGCGTTTCGAGGCTATGCCTTCTGCGTAAGCTTTGTCTCTGTGGTGTTTTTTGCCTTCATCTCGGCTGCGCCCGAAATCATGATCACGGTGCTCAACCGCCCTCCTACAGAATATGGTTACTATTTTATTATGGTGCCGCTAGGGTTCATGGTCGGCACTTATGTTGCGCGTCACTTTGGCCGGACTCTCGGTATCAATCTTTTAATTATGCTCGGTGCCAGCATCGGCATAGTTGGTATAGTCAGTGCCATCGTTTTGCAGCTCCTCGGCTTTCACCACCCACTCGCGCTTTTTATCCCTGTCGCCATCGCTGTGCTCGGCAATGGCATCACACTGCCTAATGCACAGGCTGCGGCGATTAACGAATTTCCTCGTTTCGCAGGCACCGCGTCGGGATTGACTGGATTTTTACAGATGGCTTTTTCGGCTATCGCGGCACAACTTGTCGCTGTTATCTTTAACGGTACGGTGTACCCGCTGTTGCTCATGATGCTCGCCGCGTCGATCGCCTCGCTGCTTTTTTTCTTGGCAGGGACACGAGAAGTTGGCGCAAAAGTCGTCAACAGCCAAAGCTAGAAAGGACCATACGTCGGCTACAGACTGCGCAACTGCTCGCAGAAGCCTTGCTCATCTCGCAAACACCGCAGATCGAGAATGAGTGAACCATCCGAGAGGCGTCCTATTATAGGCTTCGGTAATGCACGCAGCGTTGCCGCCAGATCGGTCAGTCCAGCATCGCTCTGTCCTGAGCGCAGTGAGATGGCGATCGCACGGCTTGGCATCAGTTCCAACGGGAGCGCGCCGCTGCCAATCTGACTCTTGCAATCAAGTCCGTCAGTAACAAACTTCTCACCGACTGCCTCACGCACCACTGGTAACACTCGCTGCACAGCTTTTTCGATGTCATCGACTGACCGCGTTAAATCCGCCAGCAGTGGCAATCGCTGAGGCAGAGACTCTGGATCTCGGTACAGCTGCAAGACTGACAACAATCCTGCCAGCACCGTTTTGTCGACTCTTAAGGCGCGCTTGAGGGGGTTCGCTTTAATGCGCTTAATGAGATCAGCCCGGCCAACAATGATTCCAGACTGCGGCCCACCAAGCAGTTTATCGCCGCTAAACGTGACCAGATCAGCACCCGCCTCGACCGTCGCCCTGACTGTGGGTTCTGGCGGCAGTCCAAAGCGGGCCATGTCGACCAAACAGCCACTGCCGAGATCCGACACAAACGGAATATTCGCGCCATGGGCAATGGCGGCAAGCTCGGCTTCGGGCACCGCGCTGGTAAAGCCACGTATCTCGTAATTACTCGCATGCACCTTCATCACCAACGCTGTTTTCGGCGATAGTGCCGCCTCGAAATCGCGCGCATGGGTCCTGTTAGTCGTGCCGACTTCGCGAAGCTTAGCGCCCGCACTTTCCATCACATCGGGAATGCGAAATGCACCGCCAATTTCGACCAGTTCACCGCGCGAGATGATGACTTCCTGTCCTAACGCGAGCGTGTTGAGCAATAGAACAACGGCAGCCGCATTGTTATTAACCACGGTTGCAGCCTCGGCGCCCGTCAGCTCGCAGATCAGAGCTTCGAGATGCGAATCTCTGTCGCCGCGCTTACCTGTCTCTAAGTTGTATTCGAGATCAACCGCCTCACCCGCTGCGATGGCCATAGCCGCTATCGCCGAGTCGGGGAGTCTTGATCGGCCGAGATTGGTATGGATAACCGTGCCCGTAAGATTAAACACAGGCCTAAACAGAGGTTTAAATTCTTGGCCAATGCGCGTAACTGCAGCCTCTGCGACGCGCTCGGCGACGACTTCTCGAGAGAGGCTCAAATACTCAGCCGCGTCGCTCGCCATAGCACGCCGGAGAATGTCGACCTCGGCTCTAATCGCAAGTTTTACCGGCTCTCGACCTAAGGCAGCGATTGTTTGCTGCAGCGAAGGCTGCTTGAGAATCGTGTCGACCGGCGGGATTAGCGCGAATGCTCGTTGATCTGTCATTACTTAACTCTACTGCTCGGTAGTTGATTCATTTTCTGCACAAGCCAATAGGAATAGCCGCCACAGGATAAAAACGATGACGACAATGTACGGAATAGTCGTTTAGCGCGCAATCAGGACTTAAACTAAGCAACCGTTTATGAGATAAAGCGGCCAATAGAAAAATAACTAATTCGACGACCGTGATGGGGATAAAGAATAATGCAGGCTAGAAAACAACCGCTAATTATTGCCAACAACTTCCATCCAGCCACAATCGAGGCATTAGATGCCGCTTACGAGACGACTCACCTTTGGACTCTCGATGAGGCCGAAAAAAAAGCGAAGCTTGCAGAATTAGAAGGACACTGTGTCGCCGCTGCGTCGGCATCTTGGGCGACCGACCCGCTTCTCTACACTCTCGATTCTCTGCGAGTCATTGCCTGTTTCGGCGTTGGCGTCGATGGGATTGATTTCACTGAAACCGATCGCCTTAATATTCGGGTGACTAACACCCCGGGCGTGCTCGACGATGCCGTGGCAGATATCGCACTCGGCCTCATCATCGCTTGCTCTCGGAAATTTATTCTCGCCGATGCGTTTGTGCGCAAGGGGCAATGGAAAAAAGGCCCCTTACCGCTCGGACAAAGCCTCGCTGGCAAGACACTCGGCATCGCAGGCCTCGGCCGCATCGGCCAAGAGATCGCCCGCAGAGCGATGGGTTTCAAACTCAACATCGCCTACCATAATCGCCGCCCCAAAGACTGTGATTATACTTACTGTGAATCTCTCAATGAGCTTGCGAGCCACAGCGATATTGTTGTTAACGTGCTCCCAGGTGGGCCCGCAACGCGCAAGATACTGGACGCTTCATTTTTCGACTGTCTTGGCGCGGCAGGTACTTTTATCAACGTCGGACGCGGGCAAAGCGTCGATGAGGCTGCGCTAGTACAGGCATTGCAGAACAGGACTATCGCGGCCGCCGGTCTCGATGTCTACGACCAAGAACCCGGTGTACCAGAGGCATTGATCGCTTTGGACAACGTTGTGCTTTTGCCTCACATTGGGAGTGCGACGGGTGAGACACGGACCGCGATGGGCGACCTTGTCATCGGGAATTTGGCGTCGTTCTTTGCCGATCAAACACTGGTGACTGAATTCTTTAGCAGCTGAGGACAACAAGCACAGCACGGCATCCATTAGTCTCTGACATAGAAGTAGATGTACCTAGCCTCGGGGTCATATCGCATGTCCTCTTCTCCGGTGACTACTCGCGGATCGGTCAGATCTATCTCGACAAACAAATCTCGATAGGACGGGCTAAGCGAGTTGTACACCACCTCTTGAACAATGAGCAGGTGAAAATGCTCAAGGTCGAGTTTGGCTGCGTGCTCGCTGAACAGGTCAAACAGTTGTGGTATTTTTCGCAGCTCTTGATACTTGGCCGCCTGAATTATTGCTTCACCATACAGGTCGTATGAGCGAATATCCCCACTCTGAAAGGTGCCCTGAATCGAGTTATAGGCGAGACCAATAGACGCTTTAATAGGGCGCGAGTAATTAAATTTCTCAAGGTTAGTATTAAATGCATCCAGCATAGCCAGGGCGGCAGAAACTGCGCCATCTGCAAGCACCCCTGTTTCCGATGACAGAAAGGGATAACCCACTGTGCTGATGTAGCCATCTCCGGTTTCCTTTAACCGAAAGGCACGTGACCGCAACGGATTTTTCTCATAATCTTGCATGCATATCTCTAAGAAAGATTCGAACACACTCATGAAAAATTCTTGCGTTTTCTCGTGTTTGATTTCCGTAGATCTCTGCACATCAAACACACTAACGATCGCCTTGCTCTCCTTTAGCGGCATTGTCACTTCTAGCTCATCCCCCTGCTTAATCATATCAAGCTGATGTGGATATACTAATTTAGAAAGCTGTTTACAAAGGTGTTTCCGGGCGCTCTCATTGGTAGTTCTAGAATAGAAGCGAACTCTAATTCCATCATAATGCATCCAACTCACGAGCGAACCCAACAAAAAAACCTGCAGCAGGTGCAGAATACTGATCGCAAAAAAATCTTTATCTATCCAGTAAATCAGCGCAGAAAATAAAATGACAAACAACAGATTTCTAATGATTGTGACCTGATACGCTGCATGGTAAGAAAATGCGGCAACTATCAGTGGCATGAAATTCATTTGCGACGCTAGAGTGCTACTGACCATCTCTCTCGATTTGCGTGCCAACATTGTCGAACAACACAGAGCTAAACAATCCAAAACTCAGCAGCCACATGGCACCAATCGTGTCTATAACAATTGGACTATACTTTTTCATGGCAGAGTAAAAACTTACCGCAATGGAGAACACCACCCCTACCATAATAGGCAAGATATAGGCCAAAAGAGCTAGCGAAGCTGAGGGGTTATTTACCTGCAAGGCATACCTAAACGTTGCAATCGTTGTGAACAGCATGAGGGCAACGAACGCCCCGCCTCTCCATCCACAAATAAGTTGTGACGCCTCATCACAAAGTTCATTATTAAATTCTTTCAGATGATCTCTGCAATAAGCCGAGTATCTCTGCGATTTGTTCCTGGCGCCTAGCACGGCCATCTCTTCTCAACCCTCGATTGTTGCTCTTCTGCATTGGTGCCCTTTCTCTATCCACTCTGGCTGCAGGGGTGAAACAGGCTCGAAATTTAGGATTTTTAATTAGGTAGCTACAAATGAGACCTTAAAAAAGCAGATTTCTCTCACTTCTCTCGTTAACTTGTCGAAATCACTTTTTAAAGTGGCGTTTAAGCGCTAGATTTTGGAAGGCCATTGATTTACTCTCGTTCTTTTCGGATACGGCGTGCTCGTATTCGCGACCTAAGAAAACAACCCGCTAGCAGACTCCAACCCCAACGTATCAATATCCAAGCCGAGCTCAGACTCTTGGTTAGAGGGTATTACGGCGATATCGCTTGAGGTGAGCTCTTATCAATGCGGGCTAGTAGCTTATTTGAAGGTAACCGAGAGTCATGAGCAAAACCACTAAGGCCGTAGTAAAAAAACAAGCAAAAACAAAAGCCTCGACTACGAAAAGGACAGCTAATAAAAGTGTCTCAACAAATTTCGTTTACGCGTTTGGCAAGAAAACCGATGGCAATGCCACGATGCGTGACCTGCTAGGCGGCAAAGGCGCAAACCTTGCCGAAATGGCGTCGATCGGTCTCCCTGTTCCTCCAGGGTTCACGATCAGCACCGAAGTCTGTGGTTACTATTACGACAACGGCAAAACTTACCCAGCTTCTCTCTCTAAATCGGTTCTGAAAGCGATCAAACAAATCGAAAGTCAACTGGGTAAGAGCTTTGGCGGGCGCAGCAACCCCCTGCTGGTCTCTGTTCGCTCCGGTGCGCGCGACTCGATGCCTGGCATGATGGACACAATCCTCAATCTAGGACTCAACGACGTAACGGTTGAAGGTCTCGCCGAGATCTCCGGCAATTCGCGTTTTGCTTGGGACTGCTACAGGCGTTTTATTCAAATGTACGGCGATGTCGTGATGGGTGTTCAAGCGCGCTCAGAGGAAGAGGAAGACCCCTTCCACGAAATCCTTGAGAAGATGAAGCGTAAACTCAAAGTTGAGACCGATAGCGACTTGAGCACCGAAAACCTTAAAGCGCTCGTCGACCAATACAAGTCCCTGATTCGCAAACGCACTCGTTCTGCTTTCCCGCAGGATGTGTTCGAACAGCTATGGGGCGCGACAAGCGCCGTGTTTAGCTCATGGCGCAATGAACGCGCGATTCTCTACCGCCAGCAATACGCAATTCCTGCCGAGTGGGGCACCGCTGTAAATATTCAAGCCATGGTATTCGGTAATGCTGGCGACGATAGCGCAACGGGCGTTGCCTTTACCCGCGATCCAGCCAATGGCGAGAAAGTGTTTTACGGTGAATACCTCATCAACGCCCAAGGCGAGGACGTTGTCGCAGGCGTGCGAACGCCAAACGCGATCGCAAAGCTCGCGGACGAACTGCCACAGAGCTACCGCGATCTCGAAAAAGTACGCAACAAATTAGAGAAGCACTTCAAAGACATGCAAGACTTCGAGTTCACAATCGAAGGGGGTCGTTTGTTCATTCTGCAAACCCGAAACGGCAAGCGAACCGGCCTAGCCGCCGTCCGTATCGCCGTCGAAATGCAGCGCGAGCGTCTCATGAGTCAAGAAACTGCGCTCTTGAAAATCCCAGCAGAGTCTATCGACTCACTGCTTGTTCCCGTTTTTGACCCTAAAGCGCTCAAAGCAGCGCCGATTATTGGCAAAGGCCTCCCTGCAGGCCCGGGCGCTGCGACAGGTCGCATAGCCTTTACCGCAGCGACGGCCGAAGCTGAAACGCGCAAGGGCAATAAGGTAGTTCTGTGCCGCAATGAAACCTCGCCTGACGACCTCAAAGGCATGCTTCACTCCCAGGGAATACTGACATCTCGCGGCGGCGTCTCATCGCATGCGGCCCTTGTCGCTCGCCAGTTGGGCAAAGTGTGTATCTGCGGCGCTAGCGAAGTGGTCATCAACTACGACAAAAAGACCCTCACTGCGGGTAAAGTTGTTCTCAAAGAAGGCGATTACATCTCGATAGACGGCAGCACTGGCCTTATTTACAAAGACATGATCGAGAGCGCCGATTCTGAAGTGAAACGTGTGCTCGAAGGCGGCCTCAAAGCCAATAAGAGCTACACTTACGAGCTTTTCCAGACGGTAATGAGCTGGGCCGACAAGCACCGTACACTCAATGTTCGCACCAATGCCGACACGCCAGCGATGGCGAAACAGGCAGTAGCTTTCGGCGCCGAAGGCATCGGCCTGTGCCGAACAGAGCACATGTTCTTCGACGGCGAGCGCATAGACATCATGCGCCAAATGATTCTTGCTGCCGACGAAGTACAACGCCGGTCTGCCCTCAAAAAGCTTTTGCCATTCCAGAAAAAAGACTTCGTCGGCCTGTTCAAAGCGATGGAAGGTCGCCCGGTGACGATTCGCCTACTCGATCCGCCCCTGCATGAGTTTTTACCCCACGACGACGTCGTTCGTCGCCAGTTAGCAGAGAAGCTCGGCGTGCCTTTTGATTTCGTTATCGATCGCATTAAAGCTCTTCATGAAGAGAACCCTATGCTCGGCTGTCGCGGCTGTCGACTTGGCATCATCTACCCAGAGATCACTGAAATGCAGGCGCGCGCCCTTTTCGAAGCAGCCGCACAAGTGAGCAAAGGTAAGAAGGCTATTAAGATTAAGGCCGAAATTATGATACCCCTCGTTGGTTTCCGCGCTGAACTCGCCGACCAGCTTGCGATCGTGCACCGAGTGGCCGCCGAGGTGATGAAAAAGCACAAGGTCAAGATCGACTATCTAGTAGGCACGATGATCGAGGTGCCTCGTGCAGCAATCACCGCCGATGAGATTGCGCATGAAGCAGACTTCTTTAGCTTTGGCACCAATGACCTCACTCAAACGACCTTGGGCCTGAGCCGAGACGATATGGGTTTATTTTACGACCAGTATCAGAGCAAAGAGATCTATAACCAGAATCCATTCGCTAGCCTAGATCAAACGGGCGTCGGCAAACTTGTCGAACTCGCAGTTGAACGCGGCCGTCAGACGAAGCCTAACATCAAGCTTGGTATCTGTGGCGAACATGCGGGCGACCCTATGTCGATCGATTTCTGCCATCGCACAGGTCTCAATTACGTCAGTTGCTCACCACCCCGAGTACCTATTGCCCGACTTGCGGCAGCGCAGGCCAGGCTACGCAATAAATAACAGGCGATTGCACAGCCCCCGATTGCAGTGAGACTGAAAAAGTGGAATCAGAAACCTCGTTGTCGCATGAAGCGATCTCGGGGTTTTTTTATTAGCGCCGAGTCATTTTGCTGAGATAACGGTCTTTCGACTGGCGCGGGTATCGCACACTTAAAACGCCGGGAAAATTAGTAAGGTACTAAATAATTGTGCAAAGCGGTAGATTCGGGTACTTTCAAAACAATAAGACTCTACTCGAAGGAGCTCCAATGGCCATTCGCACAGCGCTAGTTAATTCACTGATATATCCACTCTCTGCCGCACGGAAACCGACACTCTCCTCGTGCGCTTACGAGAAAGTCACGAGTCGCTCGCTAGTCCTCGCCTTTGTCGCCTGTTGCTATTCCATGTCTGCCCAAGCACAAGATTACACGCCCGTGAGAACTGAATGGGGACAGCCGGATTTACAGGGAGTATGGAATTTCTCCTCCGACCGGCCAATGATTAGGCCCAGCCAATTTGGCGAACGTGAATATTTGTCCGACGCAGAAATTAGTCGTATACAAGCCCTAGCGGCAGCACGAGATGCGAATTCAGACAGCGCCTTGCCCATCGCTGGGGTGGATGAGTCCTATAACGATTTCTGGATAGAAAACGCGGGCATTGGCGGACTGCAGCGCACCTCGCATCTCGTCTACCCGAAAAACGGCCAACTCCCCCCTTTTGCAGACTCAGCGATTAATCAGCAGGGCAACTACGGCGGTGAAGATACTGGCGAATCACGGCCAGCGCGAATACTTGCAGGTGGAATTGGTACTGATGGCCCAGAGGACCGCGGCCTTTCCGAACGCTGCATTGTCGGCTTCAATTCTGGTCCCCCGTTTATCCCAAGCCTCTACAACAACAATGTGCAGATTTTCCAGAGCAAAGAGCATGTGGTTCTCCTAACCGAAATGATTCACGATGCACGTATAGTGCCGCTCGCCGAAACGGCGGCTGCACACCATACTCTTCACGATGATATTCGCCTGTGGACCGGCGACTCTCGCGGCTACTGGGACGGCGACACGCTTGTCGTCATTACCAAGAATTTCAATGACCTCACAACAAGCTTCAACGCGCATGGCACCGCATTCGACAAAGTACTAACAGAGCGCTTTACAAGAACCGCTGCCGACACCGTCGACTATGAGTTCACTGTCGATGACCCGACAACATTCACTGACAAGGTTGTCGCGATTGTTGAAATGACAAAGGTTGCCGGTCAGCTGTACGAATACGCCTGCCACGAAGGCAACTACGGCATGGTTAACATCCTGCGAGGCGCACGCGCACAGGAAGCTCGAGAGGCAGACTAAAAAAGTAAGACGAAACTACCCGCGACTCTCGTCACCCTCTCGCCATCCTCTCACCAAACCTCATTAAGAAGGATTGAGAACATGAGCAGCAGTCTTTTAGCCCTACTCGCGTTTACGCCGATTTTAGTCGTCGGGGTTCTGCTCGTCGTCCTTCGTTGGCCGGCCAGCCGCGCCATGCCGATCGCTTATCTCATTGTTGCGGGACTCGCCATTGGCGTCTGGGAGGTGTCCGGCATACAAGTGCTCGCCGCGAGCATTAACGGCCTGATCATCGCCGCCACGCTCATCTACATTATCTTTGGTGCCATTTTGCTGCTCAACACCCTGCAACAAAGTGGCGCGATGCGTGCTATCCGCGCAGGCTTCTCGGATATCACGCCCGACCGGCGCATACAGGTAATCATAATCGCGTGGTTGTTTGGCTCATTTATCGAAGGCTCGGCGGGATTTGGCACGCCGGCCGCCGTTGCGGTGCCGCTTATGGTTGGCTTGGGCTTCCCTGCGATGGCCGCTGTGGTTGCAGGAATGATCATTCAGAGCACACCCGTGTCGTTCGGCGCGATGGGCACCCCTATCCTTGTTGGTCTTGGCACTGGGCTCTCGGCAGACCCCAATATGGCAGAATTTGCAGCCAACCTCGGCTTTGAACGCTGGGATCTGTTTCTAGCCAATATCGCCGCGCGCGTCGCACTAATCCACGCAATCGCCGGCACCTTTATTCCTTTATTAGTCGTCGCTACGATGACACGGTTCTTTGGCGTGAATCGAAGCTTTGCCGAAGGTCTCGCAGTCTGGCGCTTTGCGCTTTTCGCTGCCTTCGCGATGACACTGCCCTATCTTATCGTTGCCAGCTTACTCGGGCCCGAATTCCCTTCTATGTTCGGCGGTATTATCGGCCTCGCCATCGTCGTGCCAGCAGCTAAACGAGGTTTTCTCATGCCTGCCGCCGGAAGCGAATGGCACTTCCCTGAGCGCTCGGCATGGGATCCCGACTGGAGCAGCTCTCTAGCCGCCCCTGCCAATCAGGACAGTGATGACTCTGCGCCGACGATGAGCCTGTTGCGCGCCTGGTCTCCTTATGTGGTCATTGCCGTACTGCTGGTGATTACACGGCTGCGGATACTCGATCTCGAATCAGTGCTGCGCAGCGCACATCCGCTAGTGACATGGGCCTGGCCACAGCTTTTGGGCAGCACAATATCAGCGTCGTTTCAGCCACTATGGTCGCCGGGCAGCATCTTTATCCTTGCCTCCGTTATTACCATTGGCTTGCACCGGCTTCCATTTACCCAATTTTCCCACGGCGTAGCCGACTCGTTAAAAACCCTTGCGCCCGCCTCGATGGCGCTTATTTTTACCGTTCCGATGGTGCAGGTCTTTATTAATTCGAGCAGTGGCGCCGCCGGCTACGAACAGATGCCACTAGCACTAGCCGAGGGCGTCGCGGAACTTACCGGATCAGCGTGGCCTCTTTTCTCACCTTTTATCGGCGGCCTCGGCGCTTTCGTTGCGGGCAGCAACACCGTGAGCAATATGATGTTTTCTCTTTTTCAGTTTGGAGTGGGTGAGCGTATCGGCTACGACCCTCTCTGGATTGTCGCGCTGCAGGCTGTAGGTGGCGCCGCGGGCAATATTATTTGCGTGCACAATGTGGTGGCAGCCTCGGCGGTCGTAGGATTAGTTGGCAAGGAAGGTGCTGTCATTCACAAAACTCTGCTCGCCTTTGCCTACTACGCCCTCTTCTCTGGCGCGATTGGCCTAGGCATTGTGAACCTTGCGAATGGTTTTTTTAATGCGGGTTTCTTACTCGCCGCTGCAATTTTCGCCTGCTTTGTTGTCGCTATCGCTCGAGCACGTCCCGCGGCGCTTAACTAAACTGCATAGGCATGTCGGCGCGCCTTGCCGTAGCGTGCCGTTACCGTTAAGGTGCGGGCTTGGACTCTCCAACAACACGTGTTTATTTGGCTTAAGCTTGAGTCACAAAACAGCAGTACCCACGATGAACGCAGTCAATTCACCACGCCAATTCCTTGTTATTGCCACGGCAGGCCATGTCGACCATGGCAAGACGTCTCTTGTGCGGCAGCTCACAGGCACCGACACCGACACACTCGCCGAAGAAAAAGCGCGGGGCTTAACCATCAATACAGGCTTCGCCTACCGCCATTCGGGCGGCGAATCGCAAAGCGGGACAACACTCGGCTTCGTCGATGTACCAGGGCATAGTGATTTTATTAACAACATGCTCGCAGGCGTGAGCGCGGTTAACGCCGCGCTGCTGGTTATTGCCGTCGACGACGGCATTATGCCGCAGACGCGCGAACACCTCGCTATTCTGGATCTGTTAGGCATCACCAGGGGCGCGATCGCGCTGACCAAAATTGATCACTGTTCGCCGGAAAGACTTCTTGCTGTCGAGGCAGAGGTTGCAGCGTTGCTTGCGCGCACGAGCCTCAGTGCGGCACCTCTCTTTCGAATAGACAATCTCAGCGGCGCGGGCGTTCCCGAACTCACCGAGCATTTGAATGCGCTCGCTTTTCAACAGCGGATAGATAAAGACTCGTTCGATCAGCATCCGCGCTTCTCTGTCGATCGCAGTTTCACGGCCAAGGGCATCGGCACGATCGTGACTGGGACCTTATCAGCAGGGAGAATTAAACAGGGAGATGTCCTCATTCATTGCAGCACAGGCGAGCAAGTGCGAGTCAGAGGGATACGTATCGACCGGAACGAATGTGAGACTCTCAGTGCTGGTCAACGCGCGGCATTAAGCGTCAGTATCGGCCACAATGACATCACCCGCGGGGATTGGCTCGGCGCCGCTAAACGCAGTGTCATTCGCATCGATACACATCTGACCCTTCTCGATTCGGTAACGCCGCTAAAGCCTGGCGTCGACTATCACCTTCACATTGGCGCTGCGCATCGCCTCGCCCGCGTGCGCAAACTCGATGGAAATGCCTCACTCTATCAATTAAGCCTCGACGAGCCGATTGCCTGCCATTGGGGCGACCGTTTTATACTCCGCGACCCGGCAGCTAAGTTTTCGCTAGGCGGTGGCAAAGTCATAGACACAGAGGTGCCTAAGCGGGGCAGAGCTAGTTCTGAGAGACTCGCCCTGTTAAGGGCGTATCAGAACGAAAGCCGCGCCGCTATCGAGGCGGTGCTTGCCGTCGCACCCTATGGCATCGCGCTCGAGCAATTTGCGCTCGTGCGCAATCTCGCGCCAGCGGCTATCGACGCCTGCCTTCGGCAAGCACGGCAACAGTCACCCGCGCCTTTAGAGATGCCTATCGAAGGTTCCCCCTTTCCTCGTCTTTTCGGCGCGCCAGTCGCGGATTCTTTGACTGCGCGACTCACCGATGTGCTGCAGAATTTTCATGCCGAACAGCCTAGTGAAGCAGGATTACTCGAATCAGCAATCGCACGCGCCTTGCAACCGAGCGTCCCTGCGCCGGTGCTCGCAGGATTAATCGCTACGCTTCTATCGAAAGGCAGCTTGCGCCGCGATGGAGGCTTTGTTGCGCTCGCTACACACCGTGCTCAGGTCAGTAAAGAACGCCAGGAGTTCGATATAAAAATAGCGCCGCTACTCGCGCGCGGCGGCATCACACCGCCGCGAACCCGAGAGATCGTCGACGCAACAGGGATTCCGCTCAAAGCGGTCGAGCGGATTCTGCAGCACTGCGCGCGCTCGGGAATAGTAGTGAAAATAGCAGACAATAGATTTTATCTGCCCGCCACGCTGGCAGAACTTGCAACCACCGCGAACGAACTCATGACAGCGAGTGAGGGCTATGGGTTTAGCGTGATTGACTTCAGAGACAAAACGGGGATTGGCCGCAATTTATGTATCGAGGTGCTCGAACATTTTGATAGCTGCGGCTACACACTGAGGAAGGAAAACGTGCGCGTGATTCGGAAGCCGTGGTCGGACGTGACTGCTTAGCAGCCACTTGCCGACCTAGAGCCGAAGCCTGCGATGCGCCGAGACGCGGTACTTGAGAGCCTCGACGGTTCAAACCCTGAAAACTAAGACGCTTTGGGGTGCAGTATCACAGACATTGTAGAATAGCCTTTGACAAAGCTAGAGTAGATTCGCTCGGGCTCACCGACTACTTCGATTCTTTCGAAGCGATTCATTATCTCTTCCCAGACTATGCGCAGCTGCATCTCGGCAAGGCGATTACCCATGCAACGATGTAAACCGAAGCCGAACGAGAGATGCTGGCGCGCATTGGGGCGATCGACAATCATACGCTCAGGATTCTCAATTACCTCGTCGTCTTGATTACCCGACGCGTACCACATGATTACCTTCTCACCCTTTTTAATATTTTGCCCGTTTAACTCGGTATCAACTTTTGCCGTGCGTCGCATGTAGGCGAGCGGCGTCTGCCAGCGAATGATTTCAGAGACCATATTGGGAATTAGTGAGTGATCGGCACGAAGTTTGTCGTATTCTTCGGGGAATTGATTTAGCGCAAGTACGCCACCTGTAATGGAATTTCGGGTAGTGTCATTGCCACCAACAATCAGCAGCAAGATGTTGCCGAGGTATTCCATCGGCGGCATATTTTTTGTAGCTTCGCCATGTGACAGCATCGAGATGAGGTCATTCCCAGGTTCCGCATTCACACGCTCGTTCCATAGCCGTGTAAACGTGGCAAGACAGTCCTGCATCGCCTCCCATCGCTCCTCATTGCTACTGATGATGCCGCCACCCGGAATCGCGGTCGCAGCGTCAGACCAAAAGGTCAGTTTGTGACGGTCTTCGAATGGAAAGTCGAACAGCGTCGCAAGCATCTGCGTTGTCAGCTCTATTGAGACTCGCTCGACCCAGTCGAACTCTTCGCCAATCGGGAGATCATCGAGTATGGCAGCGGCGCGCTGCCGAATGAGTCCTTCTAGGGATTTCAGATTAGTGGGCGCGACAACGCCCTGCACAACCCGGCGCTGTTCATCATGCTTGGGTGGATCCATCGAGATAAACGAGGGAACCGTGAACTCTTCGAAGGAGTCCACAATACCGATCGTTGGTTCCGAAGAGTAGATATGCGGCGACGTATCTACCGTCATAATGTCTTTATACTTCATTACAGACCAATAAGGGCCTGTGGCCGATTCAGCGCAATAATGCACGGGGGCCTCTTCTCGTAGACGCTTCAGAAAAGGCAGAAACTCATTCTCTTGCCAGATGCCGGGGTGTGCGAGGTCGATTTTATCGATAGGCATTGCATAGGGATCTTTGCCGACCATGCTCCACTTACTCTCGGGGCGGCGGTCTAATTCAGACGTGGCAGGGGTATCGCTCATAATAATCTCTCTCAACTCTCACTGGCCTGCGTCTTGTTGGCAGGTCATATTACGCAGTTTACTTTAGCCGTGGCATCTGGCGGAATAGCATTCCGTGATAGCCATTCGGATAGAGAACCGGATTAAAACTGAAATTCTGGCGTGGTTACCGACAGACCGTCGAGCTCCGCGCTAAGGGTGATTTGACAGCAGAGACGCGAGTTTTCACGGCGATCACTGCTTAGGCCCAGCATCGCATCTTCGTTAGGGTCTATTGCGGCCAATTTGTCGACCCACGCCTCGTCCACGTATACATGACAGGTCGCGCAGGAACACGAACCTCCGCAATCGGCATCGATACCCGCTACTCCATTAGAGACCGCCGCCTGCATGACCGAGACGCCCGTGGCAGCCTCAACCGATTGTTCACGTCCTGCATGATCCTTGAATAAAACCTTTACCATTTATCTCATTCCTACCGTCTTAAACTACTGTTCTGAATACTGTTCTGAATACTGCTCATAAGTACTGCGTTAAGTGCTGCTTAAAAAGCCTGCTAATGGCGCTGTCGCAAGGCAGCCTGAATCAAACACTTTTAGTCGACCGCGCAACACGAACGCTACCTTAGCAAGGTTTATCCCTAAGAATAAAGTTTACAATACACACATGAACAAAGTTCGCCATTTTTGAAAAACCAGTTACTCTTCTCTGCACCGATTACCTATTCTCAGCTTTTAAAAACAGGCAAATCCAAATGAGCGACACTACCCAGAGCCCAATCAGCTACATGCCTGTCCTGATCAGCGCCTGCCTGCTGCTTATGCTTTCATTCGGCCTGCGGTCTGGCTTTGGCCTATTCTTGCAACCAATGAGTGAGGCCAACGGCTGGGGACGCGATGTTTTAGCACTCGCACTGGCGATTCAAAACTTATCATGGGGCATAAGCGCAGTAATCGCCGGGGGCTTCGTCAACCGCTTCGGCACCACCAAGGTCTTGCTTGGCGGTATTGTCTTGTATGGTTTAGGCACGCTAGGTATGGCGTCCAGCACCACCGCTCTTAGCGCTAACCTGACCGCTGGCGTGATTATAGGCGCCGGAATCGCTGGCACCTCGTTCGGCATCGTATTGCCCGCAATCGCACGCGCAGTCCCTGCCGAGAAACAGGGCTGGGCGCTGGGGATTGGCACCGCTGCAGGCAGCGCGGGCCAGTTCTTAATTGTGCCAGCAGCGCAAGTGTTCATCGATTGGCTGGGCTGGCTGGGGGCTTTACAGCTAATGGGCTTGCTGGGATTCGGCATGGCTGTCTTTGTGATCCCCCTCGCCCGCTACGGCAACGAAGCAGGCGCAGCGCCAGCGGGAACAGCAGAGATCAGTCTTTGGCAGCTAACTCGCAGGGCACTCGCTGTCCGCTCTTATGTTCTTTTACTCGTCGGCTTCTATGTGTGCGGCTATCACCTCGCCTTCATTACAGTGCATATGCCAGGCTATGTCGTCGACCTTGGCTTTACCCCGCAGGTAGGGGCGTGGAGCATTGGCACGATTGGATTGTGTAATATTTTCGGCGCCTACTATTCGGGCGTTGCAAGTGGCAAACGCCCAAAACACACTATGCTGTCTGCGATATATGTTGCACGTGCGATTGCTATTTTGGCTTTCCTCTTGCTACCGCCGTCGCTGTTTAGCATCTTAGGCTTTAGCGCAGCGATGGGCTTTTTATGGCTTTCCACAATCCCTCCGACTTCGGGTCTTGTCGCACAATTTTTTGGTGTAAGGCATATGCCCTATCTATACGGACTCGTGTTTCTCAGCCACCAGTTAGGCAGCTTCAGCGGGGTCTGGCTGGGTGGTTATCTATACGAAACCACCGGCAACTACGACGGCATCTGGCTGTCGGGCGCTGCGCTCGGTCTGCTCGCTGCTTTACTCCACTGGCCCATCAAAGAGCAGAGTTACGAAGCGAGTTTAAGCGCTGCATCAGCCTCACACTGAACGGGCGCTGGCCGCGAGGGCTAGCGCCTAATCTGGCTTGACAACCAGTACATCACACACCAGCTCATCCAAAAGCCGTTCGGCAGTGCTGCCCACAAACACCCTATCTATCGCAGAGCGAGAGATGGCGCCCATGACCACCACCGCCGCATCGACCTCCTCGACCAGCGCAGGCAACGAATCGTTTATAACCACATCAGTCCAGTGACAGTGGGCTGGGTCTATACCATTCATTGCTCCAAGTTCGGCAAGCTTTGCGGATTCGCTCGCCGCATCAACTCTAATAGGATAAAGGCCAGACAGAGGAGGTAGCCAATCGTAATGATAGAGATGTGCCTCACCGCCAAATCGAACACGCAATTCCAGCATATGGGCCACGAGCTTTTGGTCTAAGTTTTCTGGCTTGTCGCGCAGGTGGTCGGGGTCAACGGCCGCGACGAATATGGGCGGTTCTGACCAAGGAAGCCCCTTCACCAGAAGTAAAGGTACCGGGCAATGCCTAACAAGCTCCCAGTCTTCATTCGAAAGAAAAATGCGCGCGAGGCGATTGTGGTGCGAGGTGCTCTTTATAACGAGAGACGGCTGGGTAGCAGCGATGCGCTCGACCAGCGACCTGTGTGCAGGGCTTCCCCAAAGAGCAACCACATTGACACTTAAGCCTGCATCGCGCGCTAGCTGGGCGAGCTCTTCGGCCTTTTTTTTATTCACCTTGCTGTGCTCTTCGCGCAGTGATTTTGCGACAACTGGATCATAGAAATACCCATCCTCCAAATAGTGAACATATTCAGAATAGACAATCTCGAGTTCCGCGTGACTCACAAGCGCCATCGCAATGGCTTTTTCTACAACGGCTCTATTATCGATTTCGGGGTCGATGACAACGGCGATCGTGTTGGATTCAAACATGCAGCCTCCTGAAAATTCCTTAATGAATTTCGCTTAAAGTATGGATGCGTGAAAAAGCGCTAACTTGATCAAAATCAAATCAGGCTCCTGTTATTAATCTAGGCGACCATCAAACTAGGAAACATGGGCCTCAATCGATGCGCAAAGCGATCTAGTCATCGCCGCTAGACGTTTTCCCTAAAAATTCAATTAGCAGAAGCCCTATGCCCGAAGGACCCGAAATACGCCGAGCAGCTGACAAAATAGCCAAAGTGCTCGAAGGCAAGACCGTCAACAGTATAGAATTCGCCTTCCCACACTTAAAACCATTCGAATCTGATCTGCAGTCGAGAGAGGTAACTGCACTCGAAACGCGTGGCAAAGCGCTCCTGATCCATTTCGATAACGGGTTCAGCATTTACTCTCACAACCAACTTTACGGGCGCTGGTATATTGTGAAGCATGGAACACTGCCTAAGACGAATCGCTCACTTAGGCTTGCATTGCACACAGCTACCCACAGCGCACTGCTCTACAGCGCCTCGGAAATTGATGTGTTAGACGCCGATGGCATTGCGCAGCATCCGTTTCTCACCAAAATCGGCCCAGACATTTTGTCGCCGGTGCTTACTTGGCAAGAGATCGCATCGCGGCTCTCGTCGCCTAAGTTTATAAAACGCTCTGTCGGCATTCTGTATCTCGATCAGGCATTTCTCGCAGGTGTTGGTAATTATCTTCGCTCCGAGATTCTGTTTGATGCCAACATAAACCCGCGCGCGCGGCCCTGCGACTTGGCCAAAAAACAAATTAACGATCTAGCCCGAAGCACTCTCAAAATTAGCCAGCAAGCGTATGCAACGGGCGGCATAACCAATGCGCCCGCACTGGTCAAAAAACTCAAGCAGCAGGGGCTCCGGCGGGGACAGTATCGCCACACGGTTTTCTCGCGAGAGAATCAAGACTGTTACACCTGCGGAGAAACCATTCTCAAAGAGGCGATTTCGTCGCGCCGTCTTTACTGGTGTCCGCTTTGCCAATATTAGACAAAAGGCTCAGCACAGGATTCAAATGCCATGAACGACACTGCAACAACGCAACTTGATAGCAAGCACCTACCCGCCTGGCTATTGGGCGAATTGCGTTCCGATCAAGCGGGCGAAACCGGCGCGGTCGCCATTTACCGCGGAATACTTTGGGCGAGCAAGGATGCGTCAATCAGGCGCTTCGCTGAACATCATTTGCTGACAGAGCAGGATCACCTTCAGAAAATAGACTCTGTTATTCCTGCTAAGTCGCGCAGCCGCCTGCTGCCATTGTGGCGCGCAGCTGGCTTTGTCACTGGCGCTCTGCCAAGCTTATTAGGCCCGCGAGCGATTTATGCCACCATCGCAGCTGTTGAAACGTTTGTTGATGAGCATTATTTGCAACAAATAGAGCGCCTAGACCGAGAGAATCTTTTTCCAGAGCTCAGAGGCCTACTCGCAAACTGCCGTGAGGATGAAATTGAGCACAAGCAAGAAGCCGAGCTAGCCTTGGGCTCAGCCAATCATTTTGGCCTGCGCGTCTGGTGCAAGATTGTTGATTTTGGATCACGCGCCGCCGTGGCGATAGAGCGGCTCTAACTCCAGAGTTCCACCAAACAACGCATTCCTCTATCTAATCCTGCTATCCAACCCTCCTATCGAACTCTTCTGTTCAACCCTTATATCCAGCCCTTCTATCGAAGTCTGCCAGCGCACTCTGCTCGCGGGTTGCGCTTTTGCCGAGCCTGCCTGCGTACTTCACTTCCTATAATTTTCGTGGAATCATCTAGAAATTATTTTCCTGCACTCGAACGGAGACTGCCCAATGAATCTTGCACAGAAACCTGATTACGCTCGCGGGTTATTCGCGCGGCTGCTTACCCCTCTGCTTTCCCTTCTGCTTGCATTTATTACCTTGCCCGCGTTCGCCGCGAGCGCAGGATTCGAATTCACCGCGCTAGACCGTTATGTGCAAGCACCCGATGGCAACTACCGCTACGAAGTCGTCGAGGTCGTCTCTGGCGAGGTTCGGGGCGAGGCTTATAAGACCTATATCGTCGAGATGGTCAGCCAGCAGTGGCTCACCGAGGCCGAGGTGAATCTGCCGCTGTGGGTGCATGAGCTCGTGATTACCGTGCCCGCCGACGTAACTAGCGACATCGGTTTTCTTTACCTTACCGGTGGCAGCAACGAGGGGAATCGCCGCGGCGCCGCACCCGAAAGCGACATTAAGCGCGCGCTGCAAACCGGTACCGTAGTGTCAACACTCTACGGCGTACCGAGCCAGCCCCTCGTGTTCGCCGATGACGATGGGCGCAAGCGCAGCGAAGACGGCATTATCGCCTACACCTGGGATAAGTATCTGCGCACCGGCGATGATAAGTGGCCCCTGCGTCTACCTATGACCAAAGCCGCCGTGCGCGCAATGGATACCATCACCGACCTGATGCAGACCGAGGCGCGCCCCGCAGCCACAGTCGACCAGTTTGTCGTGGCCGGCGGTTCGAAGCGCGGCTGGACAACATGGACTACTGCCGCAGTCGATCCCCGTGTCATCGCTATCATGCCGATTGTGATCGACGTGCTCAATCTCGAAGAGAGCTTCAAGCATCACTTCAGCGTCTACGGCGCCTACTCTCTGGCCGTGAGTGACTACGTGCTAAACGGCAATATCGCCTGGATGGGCACCCCCGAATTCGCCGAGCTGATGAAAATCGTCGAGCCCTTTGAGTACCGCGACCGCCTCACCTTGCCGAAGTTTTTGCTCAACTCCACCGGAGACGAGTTCTTCATCCCCGACTCCTGGCGCTTCTATTGGGATGAACTGGTTGGTGAGAAACACCTGCGCTATGTTCCCAACTCCAACCACAGCATGGCGGACACCGACGTTATGGACAGCGTCGATGCGTGGTATCACGCCGTGGTGAAAAACGTGCAGATGCCGCGTTACAACTGGGAGGTCGCTGGCGACGGAACAATAACAGTCTTCACACTCGACGAACCCCTTGAGGTACTTTTGTGGCAGGCGAGCAACCCGAGCGAGCGCAACTTTATGCAGGCGCAAATCGGCCGCGCCTACACCTCGACTGCCCTGAGCGAAAAAGAACCCGGCGTTTATCAGATAAAGCTCGACCCGCCCGAGACGGGCTTTACCGCCTACTATGTCGAGCTAGCATTCCCTAGCGGCACAGTTGAGCCACTAAAATTCAGCACAGGCGTCAAGGTAGTGCCAGAGGTTATTGAGCACGAGTGGAAGATGGCGCCGGCGAGTGCGAGGCAGTGAGCCGAGAGTGAATCAGAATGAATTTTGACCCAACCACCTTGCCTATACTCGTCTTCATACTTGCCACGCTTATGTCGCTGGCACAGTCATTAAACAATGCAGTAACACGGATGAACGAAAGCGCAGCCGACGCGTATTCGCTAAACGCGGTCAAGCTCCCCGACGTGCTTGCCTCTGCCCTTGTTAAGACCGCTGAGTACCGAAACCCTCGGCCGGGTGCGCTGCAGGAATGGCTTTTTTACACGCATCCCTCAGTCGAAAGGCGCGTAAAAATGGCGATGGACTGGAAGGCTGAGCATTAGCGAAATTTCGGTCTAAACTACGCGCGTACTGTGAGAAATTCAAAACAGAAGGGATGGTTACAGGGGAGAGTTTAGCGGAAGAGGCAGACACATACTTTCTTACCGTTAGAAACTAAAAAGCATGCCAGAGCTAACCCCAGTCAACACCAAAAGGCGCATCAATAATTTTCAGCAAATACCACTGCTTAATCTTTAGATTAGCGGGCGAGGCTTATCTGTCCGACACGCTACTTGCCCATGAACTAATCAAGATTACTAAATGGCGGAACTTCGAACGAACGAAGCACCATTCCTTCAAAGCCCTCAAGCATACCTTTCAATGAACCAACTGCCCCCTGCACATAACCCGCGGTTTCGACTAATTTCGCGTGGTTGAGGACGGCTGTAATTTTTGCTAAATCATAGCCAAATTCAGACGCTATAATAGCCATCGTGATTGGGACGCAAAGTAGGTCACTTTTAACTGCACTTAACACTCCAGAGAGAAGTCGTTTGGGTTCTGCCCTTGGCGAATAAAAACAGCGACCCGATACCCTATGAATAAAGCTATAAAAAATCCGAGCTATCATGTGGTAACTCGGATTTTTAACTGTCATGTGCAAGCCAGTCGCACGTTAATTACGATCCAATTAGAAGAGGTTAAACCTAGCACTTAATCGAATTGCACGGGGTGATTGGAAAGCGAGTGGCAAACCATAATTGGGCTCCACAGAACCGCCGTCAGTGTCGCCATTCTCATTGAATCGGCTGATACGCGCAGAATTCAATACATTAAATACATCCATACTCAGCAACACAGTGCGCCCCGATACTTCAAGGTCGTATTGCAGATTCAGATCAAGGTTAGTCAATGTATTAGTGCGCCCTAAGCTACCGCGGCCAACTTTTCTTCCTTGGCAGAAGTGAGAAGAGGCTCCATAGTCGCTAGCAAATGAATCAGTTGGGTGAACTCCAAAGCAGCTAATTGGCCTGCCTGATTGCGCCAATAAATTAGCACCCAATCTGAGGCCATTGTTAAATTGATAGCTACCCCAAGCCTTCAGAGTATGCGCTCGATCGTTCGGAAGCCTGCCGTAAGAGTTATCAACGAGACCCGGTTGGTCGAAATTTTGAGTAATTCCAGCATCATCCTGAGCATTGTCCGACTTAACATAACCCTCATGATTACCTACGCTTTCCGACCAAGTGTAGGACATATCAGCAGACCAACGGCCGTCGAACGGACGCGAAAGTGTGAATTCTAAGGCCTTGTATTCTCGTTCTGCCTCGGGATACCCAAGTTGTGCAGCTGTAAGATTGATTTGCTCATCCGTTTCAGGAATATAGATATTCATCGGTACGCCTGGGTTAGTCAGCACGTATTGATGGAAGCCACTGAACACATCCTCTACTGTCCCTGAGCCTGACCAGGACCCTGTAGAATTGTAATAATCGATCACTGCTGCATCAATCGCTACATCTTCTATCGTCGTGCCTAGCGCCCGGTAAATACCTTTAACACCTAGCTGAAGACCTGAATCTAGCGTGGTCTGATAGCCTAATATATATTCTTCTTGGTACATAGCCTCGAGGTTTTTGTCTGTAGTGGATCGCGTGTCTGGCACAGTGCCGTCGCCATAAACTACTGTGTCATACGGCGTACCACCTAAACCTTGCGGCACGAACTGAGAATCTTTACTTACACCGTCCCAATCATAAAATTCATGAATATAGGTCTCATTACCTGCCATACGAATGTTTGTATTTGCTGCAATGGGTAAGTAATACTCGCCAAAACTACCAAAGACTTTGGAGGTGCCGTCGCCGGTTAGGTCGTATACCGCAGAAAGACGCGGTGCCCATTGATCTTCTACTTCAACAAAAATGCCTCCACTTGCATTCTTATTGGTGAAAGATTCATTACGAATTCCAAGCTCAAGAGTCAGCTGGTTAGTTACATCCCAGACGTCCTGAAGATAAAACGCCTCTGAATTGGTTTCAAAAGCACCACCTACACTGTAGGTGCGCTTACGGACGTTAGCACCCTGAGGGCACTCAATTGCTGTACATCCGTTATATACATTCTCAGGATCTAAGAGCCAATAAACACCTCCTGAGTTTACCGTCGCCTCATTGGCAAAAGCATCTTCGTTATCTATACCAAAACTGATTTCATGGTCATTGAACCCTGTCCAGACAATGTCCGCCCGCGTCATTTCTCGAAGGTCATCCCCGTTTGACACAGTGAAATTCGACCAGTCTCCGCGCGCTTGAAATCCCCCTAGGTACTCATAAACTACAGGAACAGCAGCGCTCGCAGGCGCAGTAGTCCGATCTGCCTCATTTTCACCGTACGATAGCGAAACCTGAAGATCGTCACCAAAGTTACCTGTGTAGGAAGCAATCCAGTTTTTGCCTCCACTTTCATAGAGCGTGTCACCGACGAGGTCTCCTCGCTCGAACGTGTCACCATCGAAGCCATAAACGGTTTCCACTGTAGTGCGTTTATCGGAAAATTCTGTGTACTCAACGTGATGGTTAGGAGTGATGTAGCCGTCGAGCTTGTAACCATAGAAGCCTTCGTCTAAAACCGAGTCATAATCGCGCCCAGATTGAATGCCTGCATATCGTGAATCGTTTTGCTTATCGTTATAAAGAGCATAGAAAAAAAGCTTATCTTTGATAATTGGACCTGACAGGTATACCTCACCATTGGTTTTTTCGTTCACGTCTAAATCATTAGCAGATGCATAAGTGTTTGGGCTCGTATCTAAGTCTTCGTTGTAATAAAGATTGATTCCCATATCCCATTCATTGGTGCCGCTTTTCGTCGTAGCGTTCATTACGCCGCCAAGTGAACGCCCGTATTTAGCTGAGTAGCCGCCTGTTTTGACTTGTATGGTGTCATAAAATTCGAAAGGCACACTGGAAAAGCCAACCCCAGTTCGAAAATTCGTAGTATTTAGTCCGTTTATAAACGCTGTATTTTCAGCAACTGAAGCGCCACCGAAAGAAGCAAGATTACCAAACCGACTGTCGCCAGCATTCGCGCCAGGCGCGAGCAAGGCGACCGAAGTCAGATCACGAGCGATAGGGAGACCAAGAATTTCCTCTGTTGAAATGACCAAACCTGACTCTGCAATAGCCGTATCAACTCGACTTTGACGTCGGCCGCTTGTTACGATCTCGTTAATTACCGCGCTCGAGACGCCCATTGTAATCGCTCGTGTAGAGCCGAGTGATACTGATACTTCTTGCGTGTCTACTACATTTCCATTTTGCAGTACGCGCACTTCATAAGACCCAGGGGTTAAGCCACTTACTCTGAAGCCCCCGTCATTATCAACGGCTTCGGTTCGTACAGTGCCGCGGTCCGTGCTTACTACTTGAACGGTCGTACTAGAGCTTGATCCAATGACCGACCCGCGAACGGACCCATCAGTATCTTGACCAAATAAAGATGGACTTGCACCCAATATTGTCGCAGAAATGGCTAAACTGAGTAACGCCTTCTTGGAGTTATACTTTGAAAAAGCAGAGCTTTTAGCTGACATATATATTCCCCCTCTTTTTAGGTTTTTATTATTTTTCACTGAACAATTTTTAAGAATCTAAACCAACAACATTCGATCTCATAAACAAGTCCGCGCTTTCATGGTTTTTCTCTATTTTTGTGATAATCAATGCTTATCACTCGATAGGTTAGTAGATACCGGCAAAAAAGTGAATCTTTAAGTGCAAAAAAAGGGGCGCAGAGTGGAGTCTGAGCATGATCATTTTTAGATTTTATGGGCGGGGCGCAAGCAGACTAAAAGTTCTAATACCTACTTAAGGTGGGCACTCTATCGCTAAACGGCGATAATTTCCGTGAACATCTTTTCAACTGTTTTAGGCACGCTCTACCAATAATTTTTTCTACTTTTTGGGGTATATAAAGCAAAAGATTAATGTGCAAGCCCTATGATGGTCTGATAAATGGCGGAAGAGGCAGGAGTCGAACAGGGATTTAATATTTATATTTATCAATTAGTTAAAATAATATTTGATTCGATTTTCTTTTCTGTACCCGCCCCAGTACCCAAGATCAGTTTTGGCACCGGGCACCCAACTCATGCCCTATTTCTCCCAATAATCATGAAACCGGGCAGAGCGGCCGTCTTCCGCTGCGACTACTAGCTCACCACCAGAATGCTCTACAAAGCCATAGGGGCGCCCCTGAGCATCAAACAATTTATCGCCAGCATACACCTCTCGATCGTCCAGTAACCGCTTGATCTGCATATTTAGGCCCTCTGTGTGGTGGAATGACCTGTATTATAACCCCGCGCGTCAAGCGGACTCAGACCCCACCCCTAAAACCTCAAAATGGCCATATCCAGACCCCACCCCCGGGGGTGCCCCCACTTGCACAGAAAGGTTCCCTATTTTGCTAGTACATACTATTGTGGGTGAACCTCCGGCTAGTGATGAGAGCAAGCCTATGAAGTTGCACAATTCCATATAAATAATCATCGCTCAGTCATTAGGCAGGGTTTCGCAAGAATTCTAATGTTAAAAATAAGAGGAAGCACAATGAGGAATTTAATATTAATGTTTTTAGTAATACCGGTAATGGTTGTAGCGCAAGAATTACCTGCTCCAAATTCTATTTATGTTTCGACTCAGTGCTATATGAACGATGGGTACTCGATGGAAGATGTGGTTAAACAGTTTAGAGAATCAAATATAGCTGGGCCGCAAAGGGTTTTTGTCCGGCAGCCAATATCATCACTAAGTGCTGCTGAAAACCAATTTATAAGAATAGTGGTGTGGGAAGATATGGAGGCTTGGGCGACAAATGTATCTTTAGGAGCGCCTACCGACACTTACTCTTGTAATAATGCACAACGGCGCTTTTATACGAACCGCCGAGTTGGAACCAACGATTCAGCATACGAAGACGGTGTTTCACTAGTGACCACGATGCGGTGCGAACTAGTGAAAGGAACCACTATCAGCGATACATACTCGAACCTTAATGAAAATCAAGTTGCAAGAGAAGAAGCTGGAGATACGACGATCCTTCAATTCTCGCATTTGCTGCTTGGGCCAAATCCAGATGGCGAAATGAGGTCTTCTATTATCATCAGAAGGGTTGGGGACACAGAAGCTGGTTTAGCTAGATCCCTTGATATGATGTGGGAAAACAACCTTTCAATAGGCACACCAATTAATGCTCCTGCCAAGTCTTGTGAAAATCCTACATTATGGCGGAGCTATTTAGTAAGCAATTAGTCGAAAGATACCGGGCGTTCTAACTTAGAATGTGATCTTTGACTCTATCTAAGAGCTTCAGTACGCTAAGTTAGAAGGCCATCCCCTAAAACCACAAAATGGCCTGATCCAGACCCCACCCTAGGGGGCACACCCCGATAAGTCAGGATGGTTCCATTGCACCCGTATACATACTATTGTGGACGAAAGTTTAGGTATTCCGCAGAATCAAGCTATGAAACTACTAACTACAATAATCCAGCTCTGCTTGCTATCTAAAGAATTGAGGCGGTATCTATGTAGAGGGTTCACACTTAGTCGACTGATTGGAATTAAGTAATGAATAAATTTTGGGAAAAATTTAAACACCGCAACGTAGCAAAGGTTGCAGCTGCGTACGCAGCAATAAGTTGGTTTTTACTTCAAGCTCAAGAAGCCGTGCTGCCGACTATAGGGGCACCAATGTGGGTTCAGCAGACCGTTCTTTTTTTAATGCTCATAGGGTTTCCAATTGCGTGCGTAATAGCTTGGGCGTCAGATTCTGACTCTAAAGAGATAGACAAGGGGGGAACTGCATATCCGGATGACGCAGAGCAAACGTCGAGTGGAGTCAAACGCAAGAAAATGATTTTAGGCACGTCGATGATGGCTATCATTGCGCTTTTCGCCTTTTATGTTTCTCCGTATGTATTCGACTCCGAACAAATGACGCGTGGTTCAACCAGTTTAGGGGACGGTGCAAAGTCTCAGTTAGAAACGCCACAAAGCCCAAGATTTGAGCTTAATCTCGGGGCAACAGGAACGAATGAATGGGGGCTTACTTCAGAAATCGCGATATCGCCAAACGGTCGCTATGTCGCGTTCACAAAAAACGGGGATGGTGCAGGAGAATTATTTGTTCGAGATCTTTTCCGAGGAGGCTCTACTAATAGAGTTGCGGGATATAGATGGGGAACCGACGTGCACGGCATCGTCAATTTTTCTAAAGATGGAGAGTGGGTAGCTTATTTTGACTCAGGTATATTAAAACGCGTGCGAGTCTCTGGAGGAGCACCTCAAAATATTTTGAATGGTACGTTGGGCAGAACAAGTGGGTATCATCTTGAAAATGACTCAATTACCTTCACAGGAGTAAATGACTTCATCGAAAGAGTTGACTTAAAAACAGATTCCCGCTCTGTACTCGATGGATTCGATCAACTTGATGCTACCCGAATTTATCGCTGGCCTCAGATGTTAAGTGATAATTTATTGCTCGTTTCAGCCGCATCACAGGTTGCTGGTTCTTCATCTGTTCTGGTGCTTTATGATATAGAGAACATGTTGGCTGAAGAAATAATTAATAACGCAGTAAACGCTCGATTCGTACACGCCACTAACCATATTGTCTTCGTTAGAGAAACCGCCCTTTGGGCAGTTCCTTTTGATTTAAAATCCAAAAAAATAACAGGGCCAGAGGTTAGGGTAATCGATGAAATACAAACGAATGGTATTTTAGGCAGTGCGGCTTATGCTTTTTCAGATAGCGGACGATTAATTTATCTATCGGGATCTGACGTTGCCGTTGCCTCGACTGACCTAACCCTCAATGTGTTATCGCGTTCTGGTGAAATTGTCGATAAGCTCGAAATTTCTGGACGAGTTGGACAGTTGGCTATCTCGCCAGATCAATCTCAACTATCGTACACTTTATATGAGAATGCTGATTCTGATGTCTGGGTATGGGATTTTGATCAGCAAGTCGCAGGGAGGAGAACATTTGACGGAGATTCCAGCAGGGCGCATTGGAGCTTCGATTCATCTACGCTGGTATTTAACGTTATTTCTGAGACACAAGATTTAGGCGGCATATGGGCGGTACCATCTGACGGGTCTTCTCAGGCTAATGCAATCTATACTAATGGTAATTCTCTGCCATGGATCCAGTCGATATCACATTCAGATGATAAAATATTCTTCTACAATGGCGCTTCACAAATTGGCATGGGAGCACTTTGGAGTTTAGATATATCAGACAGGCAGGAAACTGAAAATACTATATCGCAAATTGAAGTTTCCCCAAATACCGAAGAGGTATGGTGGTCTAGGGTGACAGCCTCTCCAAATGGTAACTGGATTTCCTATGTAAGTAATGAATCAGGCGCAAATCAAATTTATGTCAGGCCTTATCCAGACATAAGCTCAGGTAAATTTCAAATTAGTGCCACTGACGCCGTTAGCCCTATTTGGTCGCAGAAAAGTGATGAATTATTCTTCCGATCAGGTAATAAATTCTACAGCACCGCTTTTGAGGAGCATGCGTCGAATACGAGGAGGTTTATTGACTTAAAAGAGCCTGAGCTTCTCTTTGAGCACACGATAGTAGAAAATCACCTCACGTTCCCTGCATATGTTTACAATGCACTAACCGATAACTTTATTATTTTATCCACATCGGGCACAAGTCGTTCAGAAGTCCAGGCGCCCACTTATGAAGGTGCCACAACATTGACTGTCGTTGAAGATTGGTTCACTGAACTTAAGGCGTTGGCGCCGACTGAACTCTAATAATGTGTATATTCGGCGGCTTTATGTTCAAGAACGACATGTATTGTAACCCTACGTGTCAAGCGGACTCAGACCCCATCCTCAAAAACCTAAAAGCGGCCATATCCAGCACCCAACCCCCGAGGGTACCCCTACTTGCTCATAAAGGTT
>Ga0209198_1000070_pt1 | contig 96665 bp, 80 predicted proteins | sample COGITO_mtgs_1105_2_FD_184804 | JGI IMG/M metagenome (GOLD analysis project Ga0209198, IMG submission 184804) | Pelagic marine microbial communities from North Sea - COGITO_mtgs_110519 (SPAdes) (version 2) | ecosystem: Environmental > Aquatic > Marine > Epipelagic ...
GGTTGCACGCTGTGCGGCCGAGGCAAATGATTTCGCACGGCTTGGCGAGTGTCTACCGAATCCGACAGGGCTAATCGCTGGCTTGAAAGTGCCGCGCCAGTCGCATCGCTACAGCGGTCGAACTGCGATGAATGCCGATAAAAATGTGCACGAAGGCAAGCAGCCTGTCGATGATAACTCGGTTATGTCCTTTTCGATGGAGGGGATGCTCACACAGAAAGACTCTTCGCTTCTCGCCACTGCTTGGGCTCCTCGCTGGAATTCGAATCAAGCGATCAGTAAATTTCAAGCGGAGGTCAACGGTGAACTTAAACAGGGGCATGCAGGCGTGCATCTGATCGCTCGCAGTAACAAAGGGTCGCCCTATAACACAGAGCAGCTTATCGGGATGGACGGGCCTTTCGAGATTCAACTTGTCAGGCAGATCTTCGGGAGCGATTCGCTTTCCTCGCATTCGGCAGCAATACAGAAGCGTATGTGCGATGCCTATCTGTCACTGTGTCCCAGTGATGCGCGCGAGATGGGGGTAGTTAATGGCGATCTTGTGTCGATCGGAGGTAAAGAGGATGGCAGCATAGAGGGTGGCGCTACCCTGCCTCTCTGTATACGAAGGGAGACGCCTAAAGGCGTTGCCTTAGTGTATGCCGGAAGCAGTGCGTTGGGCGCTCGGATAAATCCCCATGATCTGCCCCAGTATGCGTCTTTAGCGCCTTCTAAAGCTGTGTACGATGCCATTCAGTCGCGGCTCGGGCTGACCAATCTAGTCGTGAACGATGCCGCGGCAGGAGCTCACTAATATGCAATGGGAAGTCGGCTCAGCGCTTAATATCGCCAGTATCCTCGTCGTAGTAATCGTTTTTGCTGCGATGCTAATTTGGGTCGAAAGACGCTTGCTCGGATTCTGGCAAGACAGGCTTGGACCAAATCGAGTAGGCCCCTTTGGTCTTCTGCAAGTGGTTGCTGACATGATCAAGATTTTTACCAAAGAAGATTGGATCCCTCCTTTTGCCGACCGATTTGGTTTTGTTCTTGCACCGACCATCATCATGATCGTCATACTGCTCAGTTTTTCTGTAGTGCCATTCGCGCCCGGAGTGGGCATTGTCGATTCAAATATCGGCGTTCTTTTTGTCTTAGCTATGGCCTCTCTCGGCGCCTATTCGGTAATGCTTGGCGGGCTATCATCTGATAACAAATACGCGCTACTCGGCAGTCTGCGCGCTGCGGCGCAGATGGTTAGTTATGAAGTGTTTATGGGTATTTCTCTGTTAGGGGTTGTCGCGCTGACCGGCAGTTTTAATTTGCGCGAAATCGTCTTGGCGCAGGAAGGAGGGTGGTTCGTCGTACCCCAATTTATAGGCTTCGTCATTTTTCTCATTGCAGGTGTAGCAGAAAGTCACCGTCTTCCATTCGATATCCCCGAGGCTGAACAAGAGATTTGTGCGGGCTATCACACAGAGTACTCGGGCATGAAGTTTGGCATGTTCTTCGTCGGCGAATACCTCGGTTTGGTGCTGATATCTTCGCTTATTACGGTGCTCTTTTTTGGCGGTTGGCAGGGTCCTCTATTGCCTCCGCTAGCATGGTTTTTCATTAAGGCGTCATGCTTCATTGCCTTTTTTATTTTGCTGCGTGCCGCAATTCCAAGGCCGCGCTACGATCAGTTGATGAGCTACGGGTGGCTATTTCTATTACCCTTGTCGCTTCTGAATTTGTTGATTACCGGCGTTGTAATCCTGTCGGCTAACTAAGTGTCAGTGAGCGCCGTGGAGAGGAGGAGGTTGAAGTGAGTGATCCCATTGTCAGACCCCATTCCAAGTCTTTGTTGGCTAAATTTGGCGAACTGGTAAAAGACACGTTAACGAGTCAGGTAGTGACACTCTGGCGAGTGTTTAGGCATTTGTTTGTTGCGACAGACACTGTTCAATACCCAGAGCAACAGCCACACATGTTTTCACGTTGGCGTGGTCGAATTATTCTCACGCGCGATCCCGACGGCGAAGAGCGCTGCGTCGCTTGTAATCTTTGTGCAGTCGCCTGTCCAGTCGATTGTATCGCTCTGCAAAAAACCGAGGATGAGGAAGGACGTTGGTATCCGGAGTTTTTCCGCATTAATTTTTCGCGCTGCATAATGTGCGGATTCTGTGAAGAGGCCTGTCCTACCAATGCAATTCAGTTAACGCCTGATTTCGAGATGGCCGAATACAAGCGGCAAGACATGGTTTGGGAGAAAGCCGATTTGCTGATAGCTGGCACGGGTAAATACCACGAGACCAATTTCTATCGTGTCGCTGGCAAGTCTATTGGGGGCAAGGATAAAGGCGAAGCGAGAAATGAGCTGCCGCCGGTTGATGTGCGGAGTCTCCTTCCATGACCGAATTATTCTACTCAGGAGCAGTAGTTGCAGTAATAGCCACGCTATTGGTAATCGTGCAGACCAACGTGGTGCATGCCCTCATCTACTTAGTGCTTTCGCTGCTTGCAGTCGCAGTTGTTTTTTTTAGCCTTGGAGCACCTTTCGTCGCAATTCTCGAGGCGATCGTTTACGCCGGCGCGATCATGGTGCTCTTTTTGTTTGTGGTAATGATGCTCAATCTAGGACAGAGAAGCCGTGATCAGGAGAAAGAATGGTTGCCCGCACGGACGTGGTTTGTTCCTAGCGTCTTAGCGCTTCTCTTGCTCATTCAGCTTGTCGCGTCTATACCGACAGCAAGCCTTAACATTGAGGAAATCGGCGCTCGTGCGGTAAGTGAACTTTTATTTGGGCCGTATGTTCTCGCGGTGGAACTCGCGTCTTTCTTGTTGTTGGCAGGGTTGGTATCCGCCTACCACATAGCTAAAAGATAGTCTCAGTACCGACAGCCCCCAGCGGGTTGCGGCGATAAAAAAGGAAAAGGTGTTATGGAAAGCATTCCCTTAGAGCATGGACTTATGCTCGCAGCTACTCTCTTTTGCCTCGGTTTGGTTGGTGTGATGACCAGGCGCAATATTGTCTTCGTTTTAATGTCCTTAGAAATCATGCTGAATGCCTCGGGGCTCGCTTTTATCGTTGCAGGCGCGCGCTGGGGTAGTGCCGATGGTCAGGTGATGTTCCTCATGATTTTGACGCTTGCCGCTGCGGAAGTGGCTGTCGGACTGGGGCTTATCATTCAGTTATACAAGCACTTTAAGACAATCGACATAGACGTGCTCAGTGCACTAAAGGGCTAGGCTCACGCTAGGAGTAACTTGTGTTCGAATCACTTGGATGGTTACCAACATTTCCGCTACTCGGTTTTTTAACTCTCTTTCTGAGTGGCGGAGGCTTGCCGAAGAAATTAGTCGCGGTAATTGGTGCGGGTAGCATAGGGCTCGCCTTTTGCGCTGCAGTGTTGGTTTCTCTGCCGATTATCAATGGCGATGCTCAAGTCATCGTTCACGAGGTCTACACGTGGATGGCTGTAGGTTCATTTGACGCGGCATTTGGTCTGTATTTAGACGGATTGAGCGTTGTGATGATCTTGGTTATAACCGGGGTTGGCTTTTTAATTCACCTGTATTCGACCGGATTCATGATTGACGATCCGAGTTACAGTCGTTTCTTTGCCATCATGAATCTATTCGTAGCTGCGATGCTCGTGTTGGTGCTTGCCGATAATTTGCTCCTCCTGTACCTAGGGTGGGAGGGTGTTGGACTTTGCAGTTACTTGCTTATTGGATTTTGGTATCAGGATCCAGCCAACGGCTATGCTGCGCGCAAGGCTTTTGTCACCACGCGTGTTGGTGACACCTCAATGGCCATAGGGCTTTTCTTGATTTTCAGCCAACTCGGTTCACTCGATATTCAAGAGTCAATGGATTTGGCCCAAGGCGAATGGGCCATCGGTTCAGGCTATGCAGTTGCCGCAGCGTTACTTCTTCTGGGTGGCGCGGTAGGCAAATCCGCGCAGCTGCCGTTACAAACCTGGCTTCCGGATGCAATGGCGGGTCCTACACCAATCAGCGCACTTATACATGCTGCAACAATGGTGACCGCGGGCGTCTACCTTATTGCTCGCACGCATGCCTTGTTCGAGCTTGCGCCTAATGTACAGCTTTTGGTGGCGCTCATCGGCTTGGCGACCCTGCTAATTGCAGGTTTCACAGCGATGACACAACACGATATTAAGCGGATTCTTGCCTATTCTACGATCAGCCAGATCGGCTATATGTTTCTTGGTTTAGGTGTCGGTGCTTGGTCGGCATCGGTATTTCATCTAATGACCCACGCGTTCTTTAAGGCGCTGCTTTTCCTTGCTGCTGGCACCGTGATTCTTAGCCTTCACCATGAGCACGATATCTTTAAGATGGGCGGCAAGTGGCGTCAACTACCTTTGGCATTTGCGTCTTTCCTTATCGGCAGTTTGGCACTTGCTGCGTTTCCCTTTACCTCGGGTTACTTCAGCAAAGATGAAATCCTACTGGCTGCGCTCGAGTTCGAACACTATGGGTTCTGGCTATGGCTCGGAGGCGTTATTGGGGCCTTCTTTACCGGTATTTACAGCTTTAGATTAGTGTTTGTCGTCTTCTTTGGCGAAAGCGTGGATCATCACAAGGCGCGGGAAGTGACTGGTTTCAGTATGGCGGCGCCGCTGCTAGTGCTTATGGTGCTGGCATTAGCAGGCGGGCTAATTCATGTCCCCACCGACTCGGTTTTCTCAGCAGCGGGAGAGCACGGCGAGCATACGGTCTCAGCATTGATGCACGCGATTATGATCGCTGTTCCTCTGCTTGGCATCGGGATAAGTTATTTGTTTTATGGATCGCGCACCCTGTCGGTTAGCCGATTAATGGCGAGCGACTTGGCGCAGTGGTTGCACAGATTCTGGTTTACAGGCTGGGGTTTTGACGGTCTTTACCGAAGGCTTTTTATTACGCCTTATCTGTGGCTAGCAGCTATTAATAGACATGATTTTGTTGATGGCGCTGCAGGGCTGCTAGTCGCCTTGAGTGAGGCAGGAAATACGTTATTTGTGAGATCGCAGTCAGGCTCGCTGCGCTGGTACATTCTGAGCGTGGTTTTCGGCACAGTGTTGCTTCTCACCTTAGGAGGCGTTCTATGATTTTGCTCTGGATTCTCCTCATTCTATTTTTCGGCGGCTTGCTTGCTTGGCTTTCCGAATGGTTTGACTCTCGTCTTCCGCGATGGATTGCCCTTTTCTCTGTTGCGGCTACCCTCATTCCATTAGTGCTGCTTTATCAGGGATATGACGCTGATAGTGAATCTAAATGGATTGTAGAATTCAGCCGCAGTTGGATTCCAAGCCTAGGCATAAAGTTTACGTTTGCAGTTGATGGGCTCAGCCTTCTGTTGGTTGGGTTAACGAGCTTTCTTGGGCTTATCTCAATTGGCGCTGCTTGGGAGGAGATGCGCGAGAGAGTTGGCTTTTTCTATTTCAATCTCCTTTGGACGCTCGCGGGTGTTGTCGGTGTGTTCACTGCCATCGATTTATTTCTGTTCTTTTTCTTTTGGGAAGTAATGCTCATTCCGATGTATTTCATCATCGCGATTTGGGGTCACGAAAATAAGCGCTATGCGGCGACAAAGTTTTTTCTCTACACACAATTCACAGGCATGTTGCTTTTGGTGTCGCTGCTTTGCCTTGTGTATTCTTTCAAGATTCAGTATGGCTATCTCAGTTTTGCCTACGAGGATCTCTTGCGAACAGAGGTAGATGGCGCTTTAGAGATAGGGCTAATGCTCGGATTTTTTATCGCATTCGCCACCAAGTTGCCTAGCGTTCCATTCCATTCGTGGTTGCCCGATGCGCATTCGCAAGCGCCTACTGCGGGTAGCGTGTTGCTAGCCGGAGTATTGCTCAAAACTGGCGCCTATGGGCTTATCAGATTCACGCTGCCCTTTTTTCCAGAGGCGTCGGCGCAGTTTACGCCTGTCGCACTGGCCCTCGCGGTGATTAGTATTTTGTATTGCGCGAAGGTAGCGCTCGCGCAATCCGATATTAAGCGCTTGATCGCTTATACCAGCGTGAGTCACATGGGGTTTGTGTTGCTCGGTATATACGCATGGAACCTTATAGGATTGCAGGGTGCAGTGATGACTATGCTCGCGCATGGTCTCAGTGCAGCGGCTTTATTCAGTCTTGCAGGAGGATTGCAGGGGCGACTGCATACCCGAGATATGCGCCTCATGGGTGGGTTTTGGGCGCTCGCACCGCGGATGGCCATCGTGGCACTATTCTTCTCTGTCGCAGCGCTTGGCATGCCGGGTCTCGGCAATTTTGTCGGCGAATTTTTGTCTTTGCTCGGCGTCTTTTCGGTGAGCATCTGGGCTGCAGCGCTGGCAGCCTTGGGCATGATCGTCGCGTCAGTCTATTCGCTCTGGGTAATGCAGGCGGTTTTCCAAGGGGCTCATAACTCTGAAGCGGATCATTCTTCACTGCCCGATCTAGATAATCGTGAACTCTTTATTTACGCATTGATGATGATCGGCCTGGTGGTAATGGGGCTTTTCCCGAATGCCTTTCTGGACCTTTCTTCGGGAGTGCTTGAAAGGCTGTCTAGCGCTAGCGATGCCTTCGCTGCTGTAGGGGAGAGACGATAATGGAAAAGGAGTTCGCCACAATGCCAATTACCCCGGCAGTAGATTTAGACGGCCTTTTGCTGCTGCTTCCACATGAACTAATGGGTCTTGCGATAATCGTCGGCATGCTCGCTATTGCTATTGGGCGCAATCACTTCGTAAGCACGGTTATCGCAACCTCAGGCATGCTTGCCGCAGGGATCGCAGGAGCAATGCAGTTCTATGAATTAACGCTGGGCGCTGCACCGAGTATGGTCACAGCTCTTTTTGTGCTCGATGCGTTATCTGCCTTGTTCATCGCATTGCTAGCCTTTAGCGCGATGGGTGTCGCGATCATGAGCTTCGCCTATTTTCATAAGCTCGCGGATGCACGCGATGAATTTCAATTGCTGTTGTCACTAGCAACGCTTGGGGCGATCACGCTTGTCAGTAGTGCGCACTTTATAACCGTGGTTATAGGCCTTGAGATGTTGAGCATGGCGCTGTATGGCATGATTGCTTACCCCATTCATAGCGGAGCATGGGCTGCTAAAAGTCTAGAGTCTGCCATTAAATACCTTGTTCTTTCCGCCGTTGCATCCGCAACGATGCTGTTTGGTATGGCATTGATTTACGCAGCGACTGGCTCGCTCGGGTTTCTCGATATCTCTGTGTCGACGGGGTCGCTTTTTTATCTTGGATTGCTGATGCTATTCGTCGGCGCAGCGTTTAAATTGTCGTTGGTGCCTTTTCATCTATGGACGCCAGATGTGTATCAGGGCGGTCCGCTACCGGCAGTGGCCTTTCTTGCGACACTTGGCAAGGTTGCAGTAGCTGTGTTCGCGATTCGTCTGTTTAGCCAGCCGCAAATAGGGCAGCTGCCCGTTGTGACTAGTGTCATCGCACTCGTCGCGGTGGCGTCAATTTTAGTAGGCAATTTATTGGCGTTACGACAAACCAATTTGAAAAGGCTATTGGCCTATTCTTCGATTGCGCACATGGGCTATCTTCTCGTGGCGGTGCTATCGATCTCGGCGGCTACCGCAATCACCGAAGTGGAAGACTCAGCGTTTGCTCTAGAGTCGGCGTTGTTCTACCTCCTTGTTTACAGCCTTCTTTCCCTCGGCGCATTTGGCTGCGCGTTGCTCGTGTCATCGAGCGAGGACGAGGCCGCGGGGGTGGGGGACTATCGTGGCCTTTTCTGGCGATCTCCGTGGCTTGCTAGTGTGCTTCTGGTGATGGTTTTAGGTTTAGCAGGAATTCCTCTGACTGCCGGCTTTATCGCAAAATTTCAGGTCTTTTTTGCCGCCGTAGGCGATTCTCAATGGGGATTATTGGCAGCGATGGTTCTTGGTAGTGCGATAGGTCTTTTTTACTATTTACGCATCGTCTACCAGATGCTTATGCCTGTTCTCGACACAGAAGAGTCTTTTGCGTTGAGAGAAATAGGGATAGAGAGTCTGGGCGTGTTGGCGGTGCTTGCAGTGCTTACCGTCGTCGTTCTTTGGGTCGGCGTCTACCCTGAGCCACTGTTTGCGCTTATTGCGTTCGCTGCGTCCAATTTCTAAGCACTCGCTTCTTCTCACTTCACGCTAATGAGTCTTCGCCCTCGGCCCTCAAACTGTCTATCATAGCAGCTGTTGATTGCGCCTATAGGTACTACGCCTAAGTGATGGGAGAGTAAGAGTGGCAGAAGTGATGAAAGTAGCGGTCGTCGGTGGCGGCAGCTTCGGCACGGTAATGGCGAATATTGCTGCAGGCAATGGCTATCCTGTGAGCTTTTGGATGCGCAGCGATTCTCTCGCCGCAGCGATTAACCGCGATCACGTCAACGAATCTTACTTGCCAGGTTATGTGCTGAATGAACGTGTAGTTGCTACGCATGACATGGCTGCAGCAGTATCTGGCGCGCAGCTGATTTTTGTCGCTGTGCCTAGCAGTTCTTTCAGGACGGTGGTGTCGGAGTTGGTGGAGTCGGCAGATCCAGGCGCGATGTTTGTTAGCACGACAAAAGGAATAGAAATGGGCTCTTTTTTGTTGATGAGTCAGATACTCGGTGAACTCGCTCCCGAGTCGCCTATTGGCGTCCTAAGCGGTCCAAATTTGGCGAAGGAGATAGCGGCACGGCAACTCACGGGTACGGTGATTGCGAGCACCGACCTCGAGGTTCGTGACGCGGTGCAAACAGTCCTTAAGTCACGATATTTTAGGGTTTACACGAATGACGATATGTTCGGCGTTGAACTCGGCGGCTCACTAAAAAATATTTATGCTATCGTCGCGGGCATGGCGGCAGCACTTGGTATGGGTCACAATACAAACAGCATGTTAGTAACGCGAGGACTTACCGAAATGGCACGGTTTGGGCGGTCACTCGGCGCCGACCCGATGACCTTCTTGGGCCTATCAGGTGTTGGGGATCTTGTTGTCACCTGTTCTTCTCCGTTGAGTCGAAACTACCGATTAGGCTATGCGCTAGGGCTTGGGCAGACTATAGACGCTGCGACGAAGGAAATCGGACAGGTGGTCGAAGGCGTCAACACAGTGCGGTTAGTGAAAAAGCGCGCCGAGGAACTCGGGATTTACATGCCTTTAGCGTCGGGTTTGTACTCGGCCTTATTCGAAGGCGCCAGCCTCGACGCAATCATCTCCTCACTAATGGCGGGAGAACAGGCGCTAGATGTCGAATTTGCCGCTCAAGACGACAAGCAAATCGGATCGTGCGTTTAAGTTTTGTATGCTGGTTAGGATATAGAATTAGCATGGCGCTCTCTAGCGTCAATACCGTTAGCGCCAATACCGATCTCAGGGAGAATAACTATGTCGGAACAAATCGACGAATTAGTAGATAACCTAAAGCGCCCCTCACTTTGGAAGCGCGTGTTCTTCACCTTAGGGTTTGCGTTGCTGTTTAATATTATTTTGGTCCCTCTGGTTCTCCTCATGGTGTTGGTGCAGGTAGCTTTCTCGCTGTTTGCGGGTGAGAAGAATAGCAATTTGGCTGATTTGAGCGAAAAGTTAGTGGCGTATCTTATCGAAGTACTCGGTTTTCTTCTGTTTACGACAGAACATAAGCCTTTCCCCTTTAATGATTTTCCTGGATTGGGTGAGATAAACACGTCAGCAGAGGATGTCGTCGAGAGTGAGATTTCCCGAAGTGAAAGCGCTCAAGTATCTGAGTCAGACGAACGGGTCTCGGAAGAGGGCGAGGCCGAACGAGAGAATGAGGCTACTGATAAAATGCGCGGGCCTAGTGCTACGCCGCAAGGATAACCCACGGTGCTTGTGGTATTAGTGCGCCATGGTGACGCCGCATTTGGCGTTCCAGACGCCACGCGTGAACTGACCTCGCGGGGCAAAGAAGAAGTTCATAATGCCTTTCTGACCTATCGAGATTTTCGGCATCGCAGTATCCTTGGCAACAATGATGCGAATGGCGGTCTTGGCAGAAGTGCTAGCTTTCGTTTAATGGCAAGTCCTTTTCTTCGCGCTCAACAAACCGCTGAGCTGATCACCAAGGTCATGGAGGCAGACGGTTTGCAGTCGCCTGCGGCTACCAGCAGTTTCCTCGAGCCCGAAGCAGATCCCAATGACGTCGTTGCGCTAATTGAAAAAGCTCAGACTCAAGGGGTCACTGAGCTTTGGTTAGTTGCGCATAATCCACTCTTATCGACTCTGCTTAGCCTGCTCGTAGACGGTGAATGCCAGTCTCAGTCGCCTCTCGCGACTGCCGAGATAGTTGAGCTAGAGGTCGAATGGGTCGGGCTCGGGTGTGCTACTGTAGGCTTTCGCGCTTAGACTTTTCGATTTGAGTCCTCAGGAGTACCTAATGCAGTCATCGTTTTTCCCTCAACAATGCGTTATATCCGACTCGCCGCAATTCACCTCCCCATTCGCTAAATTCTCCGCGTCATTGGGCTTATTGTTACTCGCACTCCTGTCGACTCCGACACACGCTCAATCGGCAGGCGAGCAGACTGCGAGAGCCGACCATCCCTTGCTTATGCGGTTTCCTGATTCAGAGATCGTGGAATATGACAGGACCAACGAGCTAAACCACCAGTTAGTGCTTGGCACGTTGCAACGGACTCGCGGTGAGGTTGTGCCTGAGTCTGCGGAGCGGTTAAAAGGGCGAGTTACACGCATTGTTTACGCTATACCATCGGACTACCAAGTCAGCGACGTAAGGGAATTTTTCGCTCAACAGTTGCGCGAACGCGGTGACAACATTCTGTTTTCTTGTGAAGGACGCGCATGCGGCAGCAGTAACTATTGGGCTAACGATATTTTCAAACGCCGTATTCTTTATGGCCCCGAGCGCAATCAGTATTACCTGGCCGCGCGAAGCAATATAGCGCTCGAAAATGATCCTTTCCTTGCGCTCTATCTTATCACTCGCGCCAACAAGCGGCTCTATGCCTACGTTGAAATTATTGAAAGTGAGATTGCCGTTGCGCCACAGGCATTAGTCAACGAAGGCTTGCTGGCGGCAACGCTTAGGGAGAAGGGCAGCGTTATGCTTCCCTTGGTTCAGTTTAATACTGCCGGTGGAGGTGATGAAGAGCTTGATGATCCCTCTGCGCTCGATTATTTGGTGAGGCTGCTGCGGATTGAGCCGGAAATCCGCGTTTATCTCGTGAGCCACCTGAGTGCACCTGAGCGCTCCTTGGAAAGCCTGCTTGAGCAATCCGTAAAGAGAGCGCAGTTAATTAAAGCTGTCTTGCTTGAGAAGGGTATAGAAGACGGAAGAATCGAGGCGGCAGGCTTAGGTCCGCTGGCCCCCTCTTGCGCGTTGAGCGATTGTAGCGACCGCATCGAACTGGTGCTTATTCAGAGTGAATAGGTGCCAATGCGAGATGGCTGCGTGCGGCTAGCGGCTAATGAGCGAGAGAAATTCAGCGCGCGTTGTTTGACTGTTTCTAAATGCGCCGAGCATGCAAGAAGTGGTCATTGTTGAATTTTGTTTTTCCACGCCGCGCATCATCATACACATGTGTTTGGCTTCGATGATGACTGCTGCTCCCGCTGCGCCAGTTTTTTCAACAATGCAGGTAGCAATTTCATTGGTGAGATTTTCTTGAATCTGAAGTCGTCGCGCGAACACGTCCACAACGCGCGCAATTTTAGATAAGCCAATGACCTTACCCTTTGGCAAATAAGCGACGTGGCATTTTCCAATAAATGGAAGCATGTGGTGTTCGCACATCGAATAGAGCTCGATGTCTTTAACGATCACCATTTCGTCGTTCTCAGATTCAAACAGTGCGCCATTGATCACCTCATCGATATTCATGCGGTATCCCTGGGTAAGAAAATGTAGCGCCTTAGCCGCACGGAGTGGCGTGTCTTTAAGACCGTCACGCTCGGGCGTCTCGCCCACATCGTTCAGAAGCGTTAAGTAGGCATCCTGCATAGAAGCTATCGTTTCGGCGGAATGGTTAGTCTGGTCGTTGTCATGCGCGCTCACTGTGAGGCTCCCTTTTCGTTCTGAAGTCGTTTGGTTCTTTAGTGCTAAGTTTACCCGTTTTTTCGCGTAAAACCCGCCTTTGAATTTTAGGGCGCTACCCTACGCCATGAGCCGTGAAGGGTAAAGTGCTTCAGACTGACTTACCGCCAGTGCTTGGCGACATTCGGGCAGTTATTCAGCATAATGACGCGTTTATCGCCGCAGGCTGATGCGCGTTCGAGCAGGAATCTAAAATGGTCACAGTAGGCGAATACGTCGAGAGGGCAAGTGCAGTTTTTGATGGGGCAGAGCTGTTCTACGGGCATGGAACCGACAACGCGTTCGATGAAGCTGTCTACCTTGTTTTTGCGACACTGGATATCGCATTTGATGACCCAGGAGCTTATTCTCGAGTCATTGCCCGCGACGAATGCGACCTGCTGGATTCGCGAGTGGCAGACCGAGTCGAAAAGCACACACCGGTTGCTTATTTGGTTGGTCAGGCGTGGTTTGGCGGCATGCGCTTTATTGCGGATGCGCGCGCGTTAATTCCGCGCTCGCCACTCGCTGAATTGATAGCCGAGGGATGTGCGCCGGTTGTCAGTCATACACCTGAGCGTATTCTCGATCTCTGCTGTGGAGGCGGGTGTATTGGCATACTCGCGGCCCATCAATTTCCCCTTGCGCGAGTCGATCTGGCCGACCTCTCCGCAGACGCCCTAGCGCTCGCGCGCGAGAATGTCAGTTTGCACACGCTTGCCGACAGAGTAAGTCTAAGGCAATCAAACTTATTCGAAGCACTTGAGGGGCGCTATGACCTCATGTTGAGCAATCCGCCTTACGTGCCGCTAGAGGAGGTGCTCGAACTTCCGCCGGAATACTCGCACGAACCGTCGCTGGGCTTGATTAGTGAGGATGACGGTCTTGCTATTCCCCTTCAGATACTGCGGGAAGCACCAGACTATCTGTCTGATGGCGGAGTGCTTGTGATGGAGGTCGGCTACAGCGTTGAGCAGCTCAGCGCCCGTCTGGCGCAGGTGCCTCTTCTCTGGCTCGAGTTTGCCCATGGGGGAGAGGGTGTTCTTGCGATAACGCGTGACGAACTGCTCCGCTACAGGGACCAATTCAACTAGTGTATACTGCAGGGCTTTTGTTACACGGCTTTTATTACACGGCTTTTATTACACGGCTTGACGCCCTCGGCTTTCGCTTTTATCCATAAGTATTAGTGAGTTGGCCCCTTGAGTCAGCCCCTAAAGTTGCCGTTTAAATTCGTCCACCAAGAGAGATGCGCGAAACGATGTCCGGAAACACCTTTGGTAAGCTCTTCACGGTCACCAGCTTTGGCGAAAGCCATGGGCCTGCGCTCGGCTGCGTTATAGATGGCTGCCCTCCTGGGCTTGAACTGAGCAGCGCCGATCTGCAGCACGATCTTGATCGACGCAAGCCGGGACAGTCACGCTTTACAACTCAGCGCCGCGAGGACGATGAGGTGCAGATATTGTCTGGTGTGTTTGAAGGAAAAACTACCGGTACCCCGATTGGTTTGCTGATACATAATACTGATCAACGCTCCAAAGATTACGGCAAAATTAAAGACCAGTTCAGACCTGCGCACGCCGATTACACTTATCAAGTGAAATACGGCACACGCGATTACCGGGGGGGCGGCCGATCTTCGGCGCGCGAGACTGCGATGCGCGTGGCAGCAGGAGCGGTGGCTAAAAAGTACCTCGCACAGGCATGTGGCATTGAGATTTATGGTTATCTGAGCGAGCTTGGGCCGATTAAAATCGAGTCTGTGGAACGCGCTGAGATTGCACGTAACCCGTTTTTTTGCCCCGATGCGAGCAAAGTTGCTGAGATGGAAGCCTATATGGCTGCATTGAGCAAAGAGGGTAATTCGATAGGCGCTCGGATTGACGTCTGCGCGACCAATGTCCCCGCCGGTCTCGGTGAGCCAATTTTTGATCGTCTGGATGCAGATTTGGCCCACGCGCTCATGGGCATTAACGCAGTGAAAGGCGTCGAAATAGGCGCAGGCTTTGCCTCGATTGCGCAGAAAGGCAGCGAACACCGCGATGAGATGACTCCGACAGGCTTTTTAAGTAATAACGCAGGCGGTGTGCTGGGTGGCATTTCGAGCGGACAGGACATCGTGGCGAGTATTGCGCTTAAGCCAACGTCGAGCATCCGGTTGCCGGGGCGGTCTATTGACATCAATGGCAAGCCCGCTGAGGTGATTACTACCGGACGCCATGACCCCTGCGTAGGAATCAGGGCGACGCCAATCGCCGAGGCGATGATGGCTCTTGTGTTAATCGATCATCTCTTGCGGGACCGGGGTCAGATGGGCGAAAAGCGAATTAAAACAAATAACTTAATCGATTAATCAATTGGTTATCTAGAAAATATTATAATTTAGATTAAGTAATCGGCAGGATGAGACTATGAGCGGCAAGACGTTATACGATAAAATTTGGGATGCGCATTTGGTGACACAGCGCGAAGATGGCACCGCATTGATCTACATCGATCGTCATCTAATCCACGAAGTTACGTCTCCTCAAGCTTTCGAAGGTTTACGAATAGCGGGGCGCAAGCCTTGGCGTGCAGACGCGAATTTCGCCACCCCCGACCACAATATCCCAACGACCTCGGCAGAACGACGCGCTGGCATCGATGGCATTTTAGACCCCATCTCTAAGATTCAAGTGACGACGCTCGACGACAATTGCAATGAGTTCGGCATTCTCGAGATGAACATGGACGACATTCGTCAGGGTATCGTTCACGTTGTTGGTCCTGAACAGGGCGCAACGCTTCCGGGCATGACAATTGTCTGTGGTGATTCGCATACCTCGACACATGGCGCACTCGGCGCGCTTGCGCATGGCATTGGTACCTCGGAGGTCGAGCATGTATTAGCGACTCAGTGCCTGATGGCGAAGAAAGCCAAAAATATGCTCGTGCGGGTAGACGGCGAGCTGCAAACAGGCGTGACAGCGAAAGACATCGTTTTAGCTATCATCGGCAAAATAGGTACGGCGGGCGGAACCGGCTATACGATCGAATTTGGTGGCGATGCCATTATGGCGCTCAGCATCGAAGGCCGTATGACTGTGTGTAACATGGCTATCGAGGCGGGCGCTCGCGCTGGCCTTATTGCTGTAGATCAGTCGACTATAGACTACATTGAAGGGCGCCCATTTGCTCCGAAAGGGGAGATTTGGGATGGTGCGGTTGAGGCTTGGCTCACGCTGCGCAGCGATGACGATGCCACATTTGACAAAGTCGTTGAGCTTCGCGCGGCAGAGATTGAGCCTCAAGTTACTTGGGGAACCTCGCCCGAGATGGTGGTCTCGGTAAACGGTACGATTCCCGATCCAGCACTCGAGCAGGATGCCTCGCGCCGCGAGAGTATTATGCAATCGCTTAAATACATGGGGCTCAAAGGCGGTAGCGCAATAAAAGATATTAAGCTGGATACAATATTTATCGGTTCATGTACCAACTCGCGTATCGAAGATTTACGTGCTGCTGCGAAAGTGGTTGAAGGGAAAAAAGTCGCCTCGACTATTGAGCTAGCGATGGTCGTGCCAGGTTCGGGTCTGGTTAAGAAGCAGGCTGAAGATGAAGGTCTCGACAAAATATTTATAGAGGCGGGGCTCGAATGGCGCGAGCCAGGCTGTTCGATGTGTTTGGCGATGAACGCGGATCAACTGGGTGATGGAAAACACTGTGCCTCAACCTCCAATCGTAATTTCGAGGGTCGACAAGGGTTCGGCGGCCGTACTCATTTGGTAAGCCCAGCTATGGCAGCCGCCGCTGCTATCCACGGACATTTCGTCGACGTACGCGATATTTAGAATTTAAGGAGCTTAACCATGCAAAAATTTAGCAGTGAGAAGGGCGTCGTTCTCCCCTTAAATCGCGCCAACGTTGATACCGATTTTATTATTCCAAAGCAGTTTCTTAAATCAATTAAGCGGACGGGTTTTGGTCCCAATCTTTTCGATGAGCATCGTTATCTCGATAAAGGCGAACCTGACGCGGATAACAGTGCGCGGCCTCTGAACAACGATTTTGTGATGAATCAACCTCGATACGCGGGCGCCAATGTGTTGCTAGCTCGAGAAAACTTCGGCTGTGGATCTAGCCGCGAACACGCGCCTTGGGCGCTAGACGATTACGGATTTAGGGCGATACTCGCCCCGAGTTTCGCTGACATCTTTTTCAACAACTGCTTCAAAAATGGGTTGCTACCCATTGTCCTCGACAAAGCGGTCATTGACGGTTTGTTTGCCGAGGTTGAGGCAACGGAAGGCTATCAGCTCGAAGTAGACCTCGACGCGCAAGTCGTGCGCAAGCCCAATGGCGAAGAACTCCCTTTCGAAGTCGATCAGTTTCGTAAACATTGTCTGCTCAATGGGCTCGATGATATCGGCCTGACACTCGAGGATTCGGCGGCTATTGCTGCCTTCGAAACGACGTGGCGTGCGAAGTCTCCTTGGTACTTTACGCTGTCAAATTGATTTTGAGCGCGCGATTTATCGCGAGCCGCTCTAATCATTAGATACCTACACGTGGTTCGATTTTAGTGAGTAATTGCAATGAGTGAGAAAGTAAACGTAGCGGTTGTCGGTGCGACTGGTGCTGTTGGTGAAGCACTGATTGAGATTTTGGAACAGCGCGATTTTCCTGTCGGGCAGCTTTATCTCCTAGCGAGTGAGCGCTCTGCAGGCACGACGTTGATGTTTAGAAATAAACCAATCATGGTGACCGACCTTGCTGAATTCGATTTTTCGAAGGCACAAATCGGCTTATTTTCTGCGGGCGGGAGTATCTCAGAGGTTTACGCGCCTAAAGCGGCTGCTGCGGGCTGCGTGGTTATCGACAACACATCACATTTCCGCTACGACGACGACATTCCCCTCGTCGTCCCCGAGGTTAATCCTGAAGCGATTGCGGGCTATACAACACGAAACATTATTGCGAATCCGAATTGCTCGACTATTCAGATGCTGGTCGCGCTAAAGCCAATTCACGATGCCGTCGGTATTAAGCGAATTAGCGTGGCGACTTACCAAGCTGTGTCTGGCACTGGCAAGCCCGCCATCGAAGAGCTTGCTAAGCAAACAGCTGAACTGCTCAACGGGCGCGAAGCTAAGGCCGAGGTTTATCCTCAGCAAATCGCATTCAACGTGTTGCCGCAAATAGACGTTTTCCTCGACAACGGTTACACCAAAGAAGAAATGAAAATGGTGTGGGAGACGCAGAAAATATTCGGTGATAAGTCGATTGCGGTGAGTGCGACCTGTGTCAGAGTACCTGTTTTCTACGGGCATTCGGAAGCGGTACAGGTGGAGACTCGTGCCGAAATTTCAGAAGATAGGGTGCGCGAACTGCTGTCAAAAACTAAGGGCGTAAAAGTTATCGATGAGCGTGTCGATGGCGGCTACCCAACAGCCGTCAAACACGCCTCTGGTGAAGATCCTGTTTTTGTGGGGCGCATACGCAAAGATATTTCGATGGCTAACGGACTGAATCTTTGGATAGTCTCGGACAACGTGAGAAAGGGCGCAGCACTTAACTCAGTGCAAATTGCCGAAGTACTAATCAAATCGTACCTTTAAGCGGCTAGAGGCCTCGGCTGGGGTTGATGTCCCAGCCGGGTCTGCGATATCAACGTTCAATCATTTCCAGACTCAGAGAAATAGCGCTATGAAGCGAAACATCTCAGCGGTCATTGCCGCCCTTGGCTGCCTCCTGCTTGCGGGCAACGCGGGGGCAGTCGGCTTGGGGCAGCTGCGTGCTGACTCCGCGATCAACCAGCCTCTAAGCGTTCGTATTCAGCTGATAGACCTCGGCTCGACGCCGCTCGAAGAAGTAGAAATAGCGGTCGCCGCGGGGGAGAATTTTGAACGTCTTGGTGTTGATTTTGCGCCTAATTTCCCGCAAATCGACATTGTTACGGGGGTCGACGCCGACGGCGCCTATGCTCGACTCACCTCTTCATCCCCTGTTCGTGCCGCCTATCTTGAGATAGTGCTCGACACACGCTGGCCAAGTGGGCGCGTGCTGACTCAGCACACTATTTTGCTCGACCCCCCGGTGTTCGCCGAAAATGAGCAAGCGGCAATACCTGACGTCGCCGCCAATCCTGAGCCTGCAGCAGACAGTACCGCGTCAGCCATGACACCGGTTACCGTCAGCACTGACCGATCAAGCACGCTTTACAGCATTGGAATGGCAGCAAGGCCGAATCAAGGCGTTACGGTGCAACAGACAATGCTGGCTATCCAGCGCCTCAATCCGCGATCTTTTGGGGGCGGAAATATTAATCGGCTCTATGCCGGCGAGATCTTGCGCCTGCCTACTGCAGAGCAGATTTCGGCCCTGAGCGCCGCTGAGGCGCTCGAGGCGGTTAGGCGTCAAAACCAAGAGGCGGCAGGTAACGTCGTCGAAGAGGCGCCTGCTAGCGTGAATTTGAGTGCTAAGCCAGCAGTTCCCTCTGGCGGTCAACTCAGTGTCGTTGTCACCAATACTACAGACCTTGAACGCGAAAACTCAGCGCTCGATGCGCGTATCCAAGAGCTTGAGGATCAGCTTGCTCTGAGCCAGGAAGAGGTTGCGCGTGCGGCGCGAGAAAGAGCTGATTTCATTTCGAGGTTAGAGGCGATTGAACGTCAGATTACTGCGGCGCAGGAGATTATTCGACTGCAAGACGAACAGCTTGCTCAATTAGCCCAGTCGCTCGCCGCCGCTGCGATAGCGCGGGATAACGAAGTTGCCGCCACTCCTCCCATAGCGTCCTCTGTGCGCGATGCGTCGGCGTTTTGGGGCCAGCCTCTCTTGGCAGCGGTGGCGGCAGGTATCGCCATTGTCCTGCTCGTATTGCTTCTCCTCCGAAGGAGTCGTGATAACCATGAGGCCGATGGCGAGGTTGATGTGATCAAGTTTGATGCGCAGAGCAATGAGTCAGGCGACTCGGCTGCGCCGCAGACAGAAGCTGCGGAGGGGATCGGCGGTGAACAGACGCCCAAAGCCGAGCCGACTTTTGGTTCAGCTGATGGAGCAGATGTAGCGAGCAAGAGAATGCAGGACGAATTGGACAAAGAACTGCTGGCTATTCTTGCAGAAGAGGAGAACGGAGCAGGCAGTGTTAAGCCTCAGGCGAGCAACCAGCCTATACCGCCGGCATTCGACCCAGAAGAGCTCACTTTTCGCGCCCTAGATGAGGTTTTAGAGGCTGTTAAACCAGCTGCTGCGAACGTGATCGATGAAGACGAGGCTGCCACTAAACTAGAGCTTGCCTATGCGTATCATAAGATGGGTGACAATGCGGGGGCTGCCGAAATTCTACTCGAAGTGCTAGACGAGGGCGGAGAAACGCATAAAGTCGAGGCACAGAAACTGTTAGCGTTAGTCAATGCGATAGCCGAGCGGAGTAAAGGAGACAGTGGCTTTTGAGCATTGACCTTGAAGAGGAGCTCGCCGGATCTAGACCCGCCATAGAAAAATGCCGAATAGCGCTCGCTATCGAATACGATGGCTCCCGCTATAACGGGTGGCAGAGGCAATCCGCGGCGGGCAGCAAGGGGAACACCTCGGTTGTCACCGTGCAGCAAGAGGTAGAAAAGGCCTTGTCTACCGTGGTAGCACACGATGTGAGTGTCACGTGTGCAGGGCGGACAGATGCTGGAGTCCATGCAACGAGCCAAGTGGTTCATTTCGAATGCGCGCAGGACAGAGGCGAGAAAGCCTGGACTCGCGGGGTTAATAGCCTGTTACCACGCTCTATTCGAGTGCTTTGGGCGCGCGAGGTAGATAACGGTTTCAATGCACGTTTTTCAGCCGAGGCTCGGCGCTATCACTACGTTATCTATACGCGTAAGCAGGCGAGCGCGATCCTCGAGGGACGCGTCACTCACATCCCTTTTAAACTCGATGTTGAGGCGATGGATTCTGCTGCGCAGGCCTTGCTCGGCGAACAAGACTTCACCAGTTTTAGGGCCGCAGGCTGCCAATCCAGTACGCCCAATCGTAACGTACATAAAGTGACGGTAAGTTCGCACAACGACTTCGTGCTCATTGATATAGAAGCGAATGCGTTTCTCCAACATATGGTGAGAAACATCGCAGGGAGTTTGCTGGTTATTGGCAGGGGGCAAAAGCCGGTGACCTGGATTGCAGAGCTGCTCGCACTACGCAACCGATGCGAGGCAGCCATGACTGCTGCCCCACATGGGCTCTATCTGGTGCAAGTTAAGTATCCGCCGTCATCGGGTCTGCCGGTCGGTGTCCTAGCACCACCCTTTGTGGATATAGACGCGCTATCAACACTAGCCCGCACGACACAAAAGGAGTGAAGTCGCTTGGCAAAGACTTGGATTAAGATGTGCGGACTCAAACAGATTCAAGAAGTGAATGCCGCGGTAGAGCTGGGAGTCGATGCCATTGGTTTGGTTTTCTACGCGCCCAGTTCAAGATCGATCGATGCAGTCGACATTGAGCAGGTCTTGCCAAACGAGCTACAAGACGCAAAAGTGGTCGCCCTGTTTGTCGACCCTAAAAAAGAAGAAGTAGAGGCAGTCCTTGCGTCTGGCCGCATCGACCTACTGCAGTTTCATGGGCGCGAGGAGCCTTCTTTTTGCGCAAGTTTTGGCAAGCCTTATCTCAAAGCTGTGGGTGTATCAGAGGCTGCCGACATAGCGTCAATCGAGGCTTCTTTTAGTGTCTACGAAAGCGCCCAGTATGTGTTGCTCGATACATTCGATGCGCAGGATCACGGCGGAACAGGGCATAGTTTCGACTGGTCGCAGGCCGCTGCGTTGAGTGCGAAGAGCAAACAAAAAATGATATTGGCCGGAGGGCTGGATCCTGAAAACGTGAGGGCTGCGATTACTCGCGTAGCGCCTTTCGGGGTCGACGTGAGTTCCGGAATAGAGGCGACGAAAGGTCGTAAAGACATTAACAAGATGAAGCAGTTTTTTGAAGGAGTAAGACGTGCCTGATACACAACAAGACTCAATTGGTTTCGCAGGTCCAGATAGCCTTGGCCATTTCGGTCCTTACGGCGGCACTTTCGTCGGAGAGACTCTTATTGCCGCAGTCGAGGAACTCTCTCGGGTTTATGAGGAAGCGTCGAAGGACCCAGAGTTTTGGGCGGAGTACGATTATGACCTTAAATACTATGTCGGCCGACCCTCGCCTCTTTACTTAGCCGAGCGGCTCACAGCGGCGGCAGGTGGCGCACGCATTTACCTCAAGCGTGAAGACCTCAACCACACCGGCGCACACAAGGTGAATAACACTATCGGTCAGGCACTCCTCGCGAAGCGAATGGGCAAGACGCGCATAATTGCCGAGACTGGCGCCGGCCAGCACGGTGTTGCTAGCGCTACAGTCGCCGCGCGCCTCGGTCTTGAATGCTTCGTCTACATGGGCGCTGAAGATATTCAGCGACAGGCGCCGAATGTCTACCGCATGAAGCTGCTTGGCGCGACGGTCGTCTCTGTGGAATCTGGATCGCGCACGCTTAAAGATGCGATGAATGAGGCGCTGCGCGACTGGGCGACAAACGTAGATTCTACTTATTACATTATAGGCACTGTAGCCGGACCGCATCCCTACCCGCAGATAGTCAGAGATTTTCAGTGCATCATAGGACGCGAGACGCGCGAGCAGTCACTCGAGCAGATCGGACAACTGCCTGATGCGCTGGTAGCCTGCGTAGGCGGTGGCTCCAATGCAATTGGCATGTTCCATCCATTCCTCAGCGACTCGTCTGTGGCGATGTACGGTGTCGAGGCGGGAGGCGACGGTGTTGAAACAGGGCGCCATGCTGCACCGCTTAGTGCTGGTGTTCCGGGCGTGTTGCATGGAAACCGGACGTATCTGATGACAGATTCGGGTGGCCAAATAATGGAAACTCACTCTGTTTCTGCGGGGCTTGATTACCCGGGCGTTGGGCCCGAGCACGCTTGGCTGAAAGACCTCAAGCGGGTGAATTACGTGAATGCGACCGATGCAGAAGCCATGAAGGCTTTCCATCAATTAACTCGTCTTGAGGGTATAATACCAGCGCTTGAGTCTGCGCATGCTGTGGCCTACGCGATGCGTTTAGCGGCGACTATGGCGCCGGAGCAATCACTCGTCATTAATTTATCGGGCCGCGGCGATAAAGATATTCAGACTGTCGCGAGACTAGAAGGTCTTACGCTTTAGAATAGGGATATTTCTCGCAGGGCAATTTGATACTGCCAGGCAGAGACGAACAGGTTTGGAATACTATGAGTCGCATTAGCGAAGTAAGCGCAGCAGCCGCGCAGCAAGGCCGAAAGTTACTAATACCCTATGTCGTCGCTGGCGATCCAGATCTTCCGACGACCCTCAGGCTGCTCCATAAGCTTGTAGCCGAAGGCGCTGATATAATCGAACTCGGCGTCCCGTTTAGTGACCCGAGCTCAGATGGGCCGGTTATCCAGCGAGGTGTGGAGCGTTCGATCGCAGGAGGCACTAATCTTGCAAAAGTGCTCGATCTTGTCGCCGACTTCCGAGCTGTTGATAAAATCACCCCGATAGTGCTGATGGGCTACCTCAATCCGGTCGAGATTATGGGTTATGAGGTTTTCGCCGATCGAGCGAGCCATGTGGGTGTCGATGGCGTGCTGGTAGTAGACATGCCGCCTAGCGAATCGAATGCACTGCGAGGTGTATTACATGATAGGCAAATTGACACTATCTTCTTAGTTGCGCCGACTACGACCGATGCCCGCTGCGAGCAGATCGCGGCATGTTGCACCGGCTATTTGTATTATGTTTCTCTCAAGGGAGTCACCGGCGCCGCGCTACTCGATACTGAATCAGTACGATTGAGTATTGATAAATTAAGAAAGCTGACAGCGCTGCCAATCGTTATAGGCTTTGGAATAAAAGACGCTGATAGTGCACGCGCGATGGGCGCACTGTCAGAGGGTGTTATCATAGGCAGCGCGCTGGTCGAACGCATCGAGAAATTGCCTTCGAATGATTCTGCAACGGAGCAGCAATTGGCCCACGTGACCGAGGTAATTAAGAGCGCGCGCGGGGCGTTAGACGAGATCTAACGTCCAGAGAACTGGCGTGCAGAGACAAGACGCAAGATAAGCGGCAGAAAAAAGATCTACTAAAGACTTCTACAAGGGACGAGTGGATGAGTTGGATTGATAAGATATTACCTTCGATTGCGAGCGGCTCTCGCGATGGTAAGAAATCAGCAGTGCCCGAGGGCGTTTGGAAAAAATGCCCTCGTTGTGACGCCATGCTTTACGAAAAATCGTTGAGCGAAAACTCAGACGTTTGCCCTAAATGCGATCATCATCTGCGTATAACTGCCCGCCGTCGCCTAGATTTTTTTCTCGACGAAGGCAGCCAAACTGAGCTGTTTGCCGACCTTGCTCCTGTCGATTTATTGAAGTTTAAAGACCTTAAACGCTATAAAGATAGACTCACTGCAGCACAAAAAGCGACCGGTGAGAAAGATGCATTAATCGCTATGCGCGGAACCCTAGGAGGTCACCCCTTAGTGACCGTTGCCTTTGAATTTAATTTCATCGGTGGCTCGATGGGGGCGGTAGTTGGTGAGAAATTCACACAGGCCGTCAACACCTGCATAGCAGAGGGTTTGCCGCTCGTGTGTTTCTCAACCAGTGGTGGTGCGCGCATGCAGGAAGCGCTCATTTCGTTGATGCAAATGGCTAAAACCTCTGCCGCGCTTGAGCGGCTCAAGCAGTTGCGGCTTCCGTATATTTCAATTCTTGTAGACCCTGTCTACGGCGGTGTGTCGGCGAGTCTCGCGATGCTTGGGGATATCAATATTGCTGAACCCAATGCCCTCGTCGGTTTCACCGGTCCTGATGTCATCCGCCAAACTGTTCGAGTAAAGCTGCCCGAAGGGTTCCAGCGCAGCGAGTTTCTTCTCGAGCATGGGGCGATTGATATGATTGTGCCCCGAGGAGATATCCCCTCTAAAGTAGCTTCTCTTCTGGACAAGCTTATGCACTCACGACGAGCGAAAGAGCCATTGGCAGACGTGGAAGAGAAGGGCGCGAATGCGGTCGGAGAGAATGACAGTCTGTCTCCTCTAGCCTCTGAGAATCAGCAAGACTCTGCAAACTAGAGGGCGACAGTGACGCCTATTAAACACGCAGCACCACGTGATGATGCGAGTCTAGATGATTGGCTCGCATTCATTTCTCAGATACATCTGCGCGAAATCGAACTCGGTCTGGAACGCGTCAGCCTAGTTGCTTCGCGCCTAGGGCTCTCTAAACCAGCGCCGAAAGTCATCACGGTCGCTGGCACTAACGGCAAAGGTTCGACGGTAAAAACCCTCGAGACAGTGCTGCGGGCATCGGGTTACTCGACAGGCGCTTATACCTCACCGCATATCCTTCGATTCAACGAGCGCATTCGCCTACAGGGTGAAGAGGTGGCTGATGCGGCAATCGTTAACTGCTTTGCGCGCATAGAAGCGCAGCGAGAGCCCGAATCATTAAGCTATTTCGAATTTACGACACTTGCCGCACTGATGCTGTTCGCCGACGCAAAAGTGGACTTCGCGCTGCTCGAAGTTGGCCTAGGTGGCCGCCTAGACGCGGTTAATCTCATCGATCCGGACTGCTGTGTCATTACTAATATTGCACTCGATCATGAAGATTGGTTGGGTAAAGGGCGCGAGAGCATAGGCGCGGAAAAAGCGGGTATTCTTCGTGCTGCAACGCCTTTCGTCTTTTGTGATCGCGATCCACCCGCCAGTGTTTTGGCGCGCGCAGCGTCTCTCGGGGTTACTCCGCTCATAATCGACACGCACTTCAGCGCTCAAACGTCACCAGGTGAGTGGTGTTTCGAGGGGCAGAGCTGTAACGGTAGCATTCAGCGCCGCGAGGCATTGCCATTGCCCCATCTGTTTCTCGACAATGTGGTCGGCGCACTGCAGGCATTGGCATGCCTGAACGCGCTTCCCGCTGCAGAGATTCTGCGCAATCCGTTGAGAGGGCTGCATTTGGATGGCCGCTTCGAAAAGCGGCGTGACTTAGGTAGCGGTCGCTTGGTCATTTTGGATGCGGCGCATAATGTTGCAGCTGCTGAATTGCTCGCGCAGCGTTTAAGGGCGAGCTCCTCGGCTAAGAGCCCCGAGTCGCTTCCTGCACCGGTTAAGCCACTCAAAATTCGCTTAGTGCTCGCTGCGATGGCAGACAAGAATATCGAAGATATGGTGCGGGCTTTAGACCCCTTAGTCGATATCTGGTATATTGCCGCCTTCGAAGGTGCTCGCGCTCTTGCTGCCACAGAAATCAACAAGCGGGTTAGCAGCACACTTCCCACTGCTGAGATTAAGTTTTTCGATTCGGTCCTGCCCGCGTATAGAGCTGCGTGTGATGAGGGCCCGAATGAGGAGGCGGTCGTCGTTGTTACCGGCTCTTTTCATACGCTAGCTGAGGTTGCTGCATTGCCTGACCTTGGTCGCTATGAGCTAGCTGTCGAATAAATTGAAGCGTAGCATACAAGGCTAGGAAGCCTATTACACAGAGACTCTAAGTCGAGCGAGGCAGAGGCATTGCAGCAGGATCCTCAAGAGGTAAGCAAAGGACGCAAAAGACGGGTCGTTGGTACCATCGTCCTGCTGGCTCTCGCGCTGATTATCCTCCCACAACTCTTTGACGGAGAGGGCAGTTACCAACCGCAGGTTGAGAGCCGCATCCCCGAACGCCCGATTATCACGTTATTACCGCAACAGCAGCAAAGCCGTCCCGTTATGGTTGGCGATGTGCCTAGCCGCGCCGTTGTTGATAACCCCGCTGTCGCTGTTAGTGCTAGTAATGCCAGCAACTCCAGCGAACGCGAATCGCGGATTATAGAATTACCTCAATCTAATCAACTATCTACCGCCGAATCTCAGGAAAACACAGTCGCGGATGCAGAGATAGCCCGGGGTGCTGAAGCGGACGCTAACCCGAGCCTGAATGCGGTTGGCTTGCCCGACGGATGGGTAGTTCAATTGGGCACATTCGGCGACCTTGGCAACGCGAGTTCGCTGCTGCGGGAGCTTTTAGCAGATGACTACAGGGCCTATGAGAGAAAGTCACAGCGTGACGGGCGCGAAATGTCTACGATTCTCGTTGGGCCAGTCATCTATAGAGCAGAAGCCGACCGCTTGCTGACTGAACTCGCCGCGAAGCTTAACCTTACACCGTTGGTCAAGCGCTATGAGCGTGAGGAGCTAAGGTAATATGCCTTCCGCCCTCGCTGAGTCTATTGGTAAAATCGATTTAGCGATAATCGCTTTAATCGCCTTGTCAGGAATGTTCGGTCTCTGGCGCGGAATCGTTAAAGAAGTTTTTTCTATCGCCTCCCTGATTTTGGCTATCGTCGCTGTGCGTCTCTACAGTGGCCTTGCTGCGTTACAGCTCGAAAGTATTATCGACAATGGTGTTGTTCGCCTTGCCATTGCCTCCGCGGTTTTGTTTATTTCTGTGATGATTCTTGGGAGCGGGTTAATCGCGCTTCTGCAGAAACTTCTTACGTTTACGGGACTCAGGCTTATCGACAGATTGCTCGGTGGCGTGTTCGGTCTCGCTCGAGGTGTGCTGGTGCTTATGGTGGTTATTTATTTCGCCGAGCCCTTCGTGGGTGCGAGACAGTTCTGGGTTGAGTCGCTTGCGATTGCCAGGGCTCAAGAAGCGATGGCAGTTGCTGCTGAATATTTACAGCCTGTTGCTGCCTCGGAAGAACGGGGCAAGGTGATCTAGGCTCTCGTTTTAATGCTTTTAACGCGCGCGGATTCGCAGCGTGTAGTGTAAAATTTAAATCTCGTTCGAAGTCTCTGGAGAGAAATATGTGCGGCTTAGTGGGTGTTGTATCTGATAATGATATCGGTGTCTGTCTCTACGACACATTGACCGTACTCCAGCACAGAGGCCAAGACGCGGCGGGTATTATGACCTGTGATAACGGCAAACTGAATTTACGCAAAGACAACGGCCTTGTAAAAGATGTCTTCCGCACGCGCCATATGCGCAGGCTTACCGGCCAAATGGGAATAGGGCATGTGCGCTATCCAACCGCTGGCTCTTCTAGCCCAGCACTCGCGCAGCCATTCTATGTCAACAGTCCCTACGGTTTAGCCTTGGCTCACAATGGTAATCTTACGAATACCAAAGAGCTCAGCCGAGATCTCTTCAAAGAAGACCATCGGCATATCAATACTGACTCTGACTCCGAAGTGCTGCTTAATATTTTTGCACATGAATTGCAGCGTCGAAACAAAATGAAGCCTCTTCCCGAGGATATCTTTGCCGCGGTAGCCGGCGTTCACAATCGCTGTCGTGGCGGTTTTGCTGCACTGGTGATGATCACCGGCTATGGCATTGTGGGCTTTCGCGATCGTAATGGCATTAGGCCATTGGTTTATGGATATCGCGAAAAAGCCGACGGAGGTGGCCGTGAATACATGATCGCCTCTGAAAGCGTCGCGTTAGACTCTCAGGGTTTTACAATAGAGCGGGATGTCGCGCCGGGTGAGGCAGTCTATGTCGACGCCAATGGCGTGCTGCATACTCAGGTTTGCACAGAGCCCGGCGAGCATGCCCCGTGCATATTCGAACACGTTTATTTCGCACGACCAGACTCTCTAATGGACGGTGTTTCTGTCTATAAAGCACGGCTGCGTATGGGTGAGAAGCTTGCCGATAAACTGCTCGCCGAGCGGCCCGATCATGATATCGACGTTATCATCCCGATTCCTGATACGAGTCGCACCTCTGCACTCGAACTTGCTAATAGGCTGGGTGTTAAGTATCGCGAAGGATTCGTTAAGAATCGCTACATCGGGCGCACGTTCATTATGCCGGGCCAGAGTCAACGCCATAAAAGTGTTCGACAAAAGCTGAATGCGATAGACCTAGAGTTTAGGGGTAAAAACGTCTTACTCGTTGATGACTCGATTGTACGCGGAACGACCTGCAAGCAAATTATCCAGATGGCGCGTGATGCAGGCGCCAACAAAGTTTATTTTGCCTCAGCAGCGCCCGCCATTCGCTTCCCGAACGTGTATGGTATCGACATGCCCGCAGCAGCAGAGCTAATCGCATCGGGTAAGACCGAGCTTGAAGTGCAAGAGGCGATTGGTGCGGATTGGCTGATTTATCAAAATCTAGAAGACTTAATTTCTGCGGCTTCTGAAGGCAACCCCGAGATCTCAGCCTTCGAATGCTCGGTCTTCAATGGCGAGTACGTGACCGGCGATGTCGATGAGATTTACTTACGGCGCCTTGAGACCAAACGCAATGATCACGCCAAATTGTCAAAGGCCGAAAAGAAGGCTGGCAAAGGGAATGACTCGGAAGCGCAGATCGCCGATATCAATAATGATATTTAGCCGCCAGCTAATTTAACCTTGTCGAAGCGCTTCTCGAGCGCCGCTTTCAAGGCTTCCCTATGGTCGCCTTGGATCTCAATAACCCCGTCTTTCACGGTGCCTCCGGTGCCACACAGGGCCTTGAGGGTCTTGGCAAGGCTCGCTAACTCCTCGCCTTTAAGCGGCACACCGCTTATCAGGCAAACCCCTTTGCCTTTTCTGCCTTTAGTCTCACGACCGATTCTAATTATTCCATCGCTAGGCGCTGAGGGCGTCTGTTTCACGCACTGACATTTTCGCAACTGCTTGCCGCATTTCGAGCAGGACTGGCCTGCGGGGCCGCTGGCAGTTGAATAGACTAGGCGCGAGGAACTCATTGGTCTGGTTAACTTTTATAGAGAGACGGAAGCTGATATTTCACTTCGCGCTCACGCCGGCGACTCGCTACGCGTTTCGCTTGCCGTAGCTTCTTAGTTAACGCCCTCAACTGAGCGCTGTCAAAAGGTGTTCCAGACAGGGGATTAAAAAGCGTCGACTGCAGAGATTTTGCTTGCTCTGTGAGTTTTTGCGAAGGACTCATCCGTACTAAGTCCTCCATGCTTCTAATCTCAGCAGCGCAATAATGATTAGCCCAGGTAATGAGCGCATCGCGAATCGCTTTGTTGCTGGACGAGGCGCAGGCCGCATTCAGCGCGGCAAAAGCAGCTTTCTCGTTGGCAGCAGGGGATTGCGCCGCCCGCCAGTCGGCGAAAAGCTGCTGGCTTGCTGCACCGAACCGACGCTTACCCATTATTGCAATAAGCAGTAGCACGAATGCGATCAACAGCCACTGCGTCCATCGAACGAGGCCACCATCGATCGCTATAAATTCAGCCTCGGCCTGCGCGTCTATCATCGCTTGATCGACTAGGGGCTCTGGCTCCAAGAGCGCTTGAATCTCTTGTGTGCTGGCAATCGCTTGTTCCGAAGGCAAGACACCTTCGACTGTAGCAACTTCGAAGCGAGTAGCGGGCAACGATGTTGTGCGCGCGGAGTCGGAATTAACATCCCACCAGGCGATATCCAGCGCAGGCACTTCAATGACACCGGCCTCGAGGGCGACATAGGTAGTAGTCTCGATGCGTGTACCTACGATGCTGCCATCGACGAAGGTGCGTGAAATATCCGCGGGGTCTGGATAGAGATTCAATCCTTTGACATTCTCCGGCGAGAAAGGCGGCAGCACCGCGCCATCCAAACCCTCGGCTCTGAGGGTGAGAGTGCGAACAACGCTGTCGCCTACTTTCAATGCGCCTAGGTCACCAGACCACGTCTCTTCGAGCGCAAGGCCAGTCACTGGCAGCCAGCCCTCGCCTCTGGGCAAAGACGCAGGCCGCTCTTTAACCTCAATGGTTATGCCCTCGATGAACGCTGTGACCCTGCGCGTATTCATATTGCGAAAAACGAAATTACTCGACCCGTCGGTTACTTCTCCTCGGAATAGAATGTCTGGAATTTGGAGTGGGCCGCTGCGCTGAGGGAAGATGACGTAGCGTTTTTCGTAAACGCCAAAACGCTCACCATCTATCAAGCGTTCGTACTGATTAGGAGAGCCGATCAGCTGAGTGACAGTGTTTTCCATCTCGAGTTCGGTAAAAACCGGATTGCGGATTCCGTTAATCGTGTAGAAAAGGCGCAAGGTAAACAGCAGCTGTTCTTGTACATAGACACTGTCTTTATTGACCTCGATTTCGAGATAAAGATCGTCGCCACCCTGATTAGAGCGCGGTCCGGCATTCACCACGTTTATCGAGATTGGGTCGGTGGTTTGATTCAGTATCGACAGCGCTGGGATACTGAGCTCGCCTTCTTTCTCAGGGAACAAGGTGATGACGTAGTCAGTCCAAGACTCGGTTACGCCATTAATGCTGCGTATTTGACTCGAGGTGCGCGTGCCGAGAACGTCGAAATCCTGAGTCAATGGAGTGAGATCTAGCTGCATACCTTGGCGTTGATCATAAACTCGAATAGTGAGGGTTAGCGTTTCCCCGCGCGCGAGTTCGTTACGATCGACGCTAAGTTCTATCTGCTGAGCAAACGCCTGACTAGCAAACACTGCTAACGCGAAGAGGGCGGCGGAGATTAGTCTTACCATATTTGGCCACCGCTCTGATTTGAGTTTGCAGTTCCATTGAGCTGTCGCTGTCGGTACTGATATCGGAATTTTCGTCGGAGTAATTCGCCCGGATCATCATCGATGCGGCGCAGCCATTGTTCGAGCGCTTGTTGCTCTTCGAACTCTTCGTTCTCGGTCTCGTTAGGCGTGTTCTGTTCGCTGTTAGACTCGGAATTTTCTTGGTCCTCTGGCGCTTGTTGCTGCTGCTGTTCTTGTTGGTCTTGTTCGTCTTGATTGCCTTCTTGGCTCTCTTGATCTTGCTGCTCGCTACTTTCTTCCTGCTGGTCAGATTCGCTTTCTGAGCTTTGTTCCGAGTCGCTTTCTTCGCTGTCGCCTTCTTCTTGCTCGCCTTCTTCAGCTTGCTGCTGCTCTAAAAGCTGCTCAACGATTTCTTTATTCTTGATCGCATCGTCATGTTGCTCATCAAGCGCTAAGGCGAGATTGTAGGCAGTGATCGCCTCGGCGTAATTACCGCTTTGGGCGAGCGCGTTGCCGCGATTGTAATGCCCATCGGCGCTGGCATTAGCTGCAAACGCTGCAACGGCTGCCTCATAATTTCCGCCTCGGTAAGAGGAAGCGCCGCGCCAATCGTTGTTCTCGAATAGGCTTGCTGCCTCGTTATGTTCATCACGCTCAAATGCGGCAGCTGCGCGTTGATCGCGTGTCATCCACAATCCCTTCCAAGCTTCGGCGAAGCTGAAGCCTTGCTCTTCGGCCTCGTCAGGCAAAGGCTGTCCCTCGTCATTGATTTGGATATCGACTGTGGGGCCAAAGTCTGCGGCATAGGTCTGCTGTGAAGGTGTCACAAGCGCAAGGCTAACAGAGAGGGGAAGCAAGAATAGCCAGCCGCGACGGAAACTGAGTGCTGCAACGGGAAGCACTAAGAGAAGCAGCCACGGGCCTATTTCATACCAAACGTCGAACTCTTCTTCGACATCGGATAAAGACTCCTCGCCAAGTGGATTAATGTCACTCAGTAAATAAGCAAGGTCAGAATCGGCTAGTTGGATATCGTGGTAGCGTCCACCTACGCGGTTGGCTAGCGAGGTTAACAGGTTTTTATTGAGTCGTGGGACGATAATGGTGCCGCGCTCGTCGGTTAAGAAATTGCCATCGTTGGTGCGAATAGGTGCGCCTTCTTCGGTCCCGATTCCCATTACCAAGAGTTCGTTATCGGTGCCGTCGAGCAAATCGGCTATGCGCTGTTCTTCGTCGAAGCCGGCGATTCCATCGGTCATTAGCAAAATTTTGCCACTGCCCCCATCGGTGTTCTTGAGAAGGCTGATAGCCAACTCAAGCGCCTCGACCGGATTGCTGCCGAACAAAGGCATGATGTTGGGGTTTAACGAGGGGACGAGTGCTTCAATGGTAACGACATCGTCGGTGAGAGGGGTCACTGCATGCGCGTCACCGGCGTAGACGACGAGCGCAGTCTGACCTTCGCTGCGCAGCGCGAGAATGTCACGCAGCTTGCGTTTTGCGAGGTCGACGCGGCTTGGACTGTGATCGGGTGCAAACATCGACAACGAGAGGTCGAGGACGATGACGAGCGCATCTTCGCGCTTTTGAACCGGCTGCGGCAGCTTTTCCCAAACCGGACCCGCAAGAGCGAGGCTCGTGAGCAACCAAACCAACAAGAGTAAGATAAGCGGTGTGCGCTGAGAGGCGTTTTTACTGCGATCCAGCAGATAGGGTAGTAAGTCTTGATCAATCGCTCTGTCCCACGCAGTCACATTGCTGTTAAGCCGCCAGAGAGCGGCTAGCAGTAGAACTGCTGGAATGAGCGCGAGCAGCCAAAGAGGGCGCAAGAAGTGGAAATTCTCGATCAGGCTTACGGGAATCAGAAGCTCCATATCAGTGGGCCTCCTGGGTGAACTCATCAACTGTCCCGCGCGGAGCGATGCCGAGCAGTAGTCTCCAAGGTATGGTCAGCAGTGCGAGCAAAAAGCTGAGCATGAGTGCGGCGCCCAGCGGCCAATAGAACAATACCTTAGTCGGCCTGTAGGTTTGATCGTCCTGCTCTATCGCTTCGAGCCTGTCGAGCTCTTCGTAGATTTCGACGAGGTCATTCACATCTCGAGCACGAAAATAACGCCCACCCGTCGCTTCTGCTATTTGAGTCAGTACCGCTTCATCGAGCTCGGCAGAGGGGTTTATTGCGCGAGCGCCGAAGAACGAACGCTGTATAACCTGGTCTGCGCCGACACCTATTGTATAAATTTTTATGCCTTCGATTGCTGCAAGCTGACCAGCTTGTAGCGGATCTATTTCACCTGAGTTGTTAACGCCGTCAGTGAGCAAGACTAAAACGCGGCTATTCTCGGGGCGAGTGCGCAGATGCTTTACGCCCAAGCCAATAGATTCACCTATCGCAGTGGCTGATTCTTCGATTATGCCGATGTCGGCTTCTTCGAGTAGCGTACCCACGGTTTCGCGGTCGAAAGTAAGTGGCGCTTGAATATAGGCGTGAGCGGCGAATAATATCAGGCCAAGCCGATCGCCCTCGCGACGTTCGACGAAATCGCTGATGACGCGTTTGACGACGGAAATTCTCGACACCTGGCGATTACCAATAACCATATCTTGCGCTTCCATCGATCCGGAGATATCGACTGAAAGCATGAGGTCGCGTCCATTGGAAGGAAGCTCAACCGGATCACCAAGCCATTGAGGACGCGTGCCGGCCGCAACTAGAAGCAACCAGATGACTGTGCAGAGGGTAACCGACAATATCCGGCCATTGCTGATATTCTCGCTGTCTGATTGGAGGCGCGTGAGCATGCTAAAGAATGGGACATAGAGCGCCGCGTCTTGACGCGGCGCGCGCGTCGCGAGTCTGTACACGAGATACGGCAGGGGCAGCAGGACGAAAACCCAAGGCCAAGTAAGCTCTAACATTAGGCGTTTGCCTCCGTGCGAGAGGGCGAGACGTCAGCGGCACCAGTTGGAGATTGCGTGTCGCCAACTCGGCTATATTGGTCTTTAATCCAGCCGATTGCGAAGGCGTGAAGTGCCTCTGCATCTACTGTCAGCTCGCGCTGGAAACGCCCACTTGCAAACCCTTCGCGCAAAGAATCGGTGAGCAGTGGAGATGCGCTTGTTGATGAAAGCGACAGAAACTGTGCCCAGTCGTCGCCACTGAGGCTTGCGATCGCCGAATGAGGATTGTGAAAGAGTGCGACACGGCGGAGCACGCTGTTGGTTGCATTGAGCAAGTTAAGCCCTGCTATAGAATCGTTGCCGACAGCCTGTTGTCTGTAATTTGTCATGCAAAGTTCGAGCTCTGCAAGGGCGAATCTAAGCAGTAATTTCGTGTCACGTGCGCGTGCATAAGCACGCCACGCGAAGACGCTGCTGACGAGTACTAGCGCCGCGAGTATCCACCACCCAGGTGCTGGGGGCCACCAGCTAATTTCGCCTGGCAGTCGAATATCGGCGAGCTGTGCTAGGAGTTCTTCGCTATCCATTCTCGGACTTGCTCCACGACGAGTTGATTGGTGCGTAGTTTAATCAAACGAATTTTAAGGCGTTCGAGATCTGATTCTATCGTTGCCTCGCGCTCTTCAAATTGCTGTTTGTAGCGCGAGCGCGCTTTGCTGCTGTGTGTATTGATTGAGCCTTTGCTCGAACCATCGGTAATGCTGTATACACCCGGTGTTGGGAGGCTCTCCTCCAGTGCATCGTAAACCATGCAGCAAACTACGTTGTTATGGCGCGAGAGCTGATTAAGGTACTGCAATGCTGTCTCGTCGAGGGTAGCAAAATCGGAGATTACGTAAAGTGTGCTGCCGGGTTTGGTTATGCGGCGTATCTGCCCCAAGGCGTGCGCGAGACCGGGTCTAAAATCGGCAGACCGCGGCTCTGAGTCGGGCGTGTTTTCTTTCTTCGCATTTAACTTCTGGTTAAACGTAAAAATCTGGTTGAGCAGGTGGAGCGCCGAGCGACGAGAGCGCTTCGGCCGGACGAGGCTAGCGTCGGTGTCCGAGAAAACCAGTCCGCCAACGCGATCGCCATTGTCTATTGCAAGCCAGCAAAAAAGCGCTGCGGCCTGAGCGGCGATAACCGATTTGAACGCGACTTGGCTGCCAAAAAACATGCTCGAGCATTGATCTACCGCAATAATCACCGGACGTTCGCGCTCTTCGCGGAAGACTTTGGTAACGGCACGGCCGGTGCGTGCAGTGGCGCGCCAGTCGATCAGTCTAATATCGTCACCGGCTTGATACGGGCGAAATTCTTCGAAATCGATACCTCTGCCGCGTATCTTGGATAAATGCAGTCCTGAAATTCCCGCTATCGAACGCGCGTGGGACACGTAGGCAAGCGCCTTCGCGGCCTGTCTTTGTATTAGCATCTGCGGCAGCGTGATTAACGCACCTCGACTTCGATAGCGCTCGTGCTGTGGATCGAGCTTCGATTTAGCGACCATTGGTTAGCTCTCTGAGACTCTCGGCTTAAGCGGATGGTACGCGCTGACGGATAGTCTCCAAGACTTGGTCTGGGGTTATGCCGCTCGCTTCCGCCTCGAAGCTGAGCAAGATGCGATGACGCAGTACATCGAAGAGCACGTCTTGTACGTCGTCTGGGCTGACGAAATCACGGCCCTGAATCCACGCATGTGCGCGCGCACAGCGGTCGAGGGAGATGGTGCCCCGAGGGCTTGCGCCGTATTCAAGCCAGCCGGCAAGGTTTTCTCCGTATTGCGCAGGCTCACGAGTCGCCATGATTAGCTGGATAATGTATTCCTCAACCTCCGGTGCCATGTGCATCGCAAGAATTTCTTGTCGCGCCTCAAAAAGGCTGTCTTGTGGAATTTCCTTCGGTACCTCAGTCGCGACATTGGCGGCTTCGCTGCGGACTAACTTAAGAATGTCGCGTTCGGCAGAAGCGTCGGGATAGCCTATCGCTACATGCATGAGGAAACGGTCGAGCTGCGCCTCAGGCAGCGGGTAGGTGCCTTCTTGCTCGATCGGATTCTGGGTTGCCATGACTAGGAAGAGCGGTGGCAAGGTGAAAGACTCGCGCCCAACACTAACCTGATGCTCTGCCATTGCCTCGAGTAAAGCTGACTGCACTTTTGCCGGCGCTCGATTAATCTCGTCGGCGAGGACAAGATTGTGAAAAATTGGGCCCTTTTGGAAGCGGAACGAGCCATCTTCCGGGCGAAACACCTCAGTGCCAGTAATGTCACTTGGCAATAGGTCTGGGGTAAATTGGATGCGGTGGAAGTCGCCTTCGACGGCTTTCGACAGGTCCTTGATCGCCTTGGTCTTTGCGAGCCCTGGTGCGCCTTCTACGAGCAGGTGACCATCCGCGAGAAGTGCAATAAGCAGGCGATCTATGAGGCGCTCCTGACCTATAATCTGCGTCGATAACCATTCCCTGAGTTCTGTTATTATTCCGTGGTGGCTCATAGTGTAAAGTCTCAAATAGTGGGGCTTTTTTGCAAGGTCATCGATTTTAACCGTTTTCAACTGGATGTCTAGGCGCGCCTCGAGCCAGAGTGGGTGAGTGCTGGCTGAGCCAAGCGTTTGGGCCCAACTAAGTTGTGGAGAAGGTAGGCAATGAGCAAGGAATCACGTTCTCGTGAGTTACAGTTAGACACAATTTTAGCTGCAGTTACTTTGGCTTTAGGTGGCAAGTCAGCCGCGAAAGATGATCTTTTACACTGCTTCACCAAACGTTATCTCGGGAATACGTCATCTGATGACTCTGCTGTCAAATCTTCTGACTTGATCATTGCTGACATTGTTCAGGCCTGGCATTTCGTCCAAGAGCGCAAATCTAGTCGCCCGATCATAGCCTTTGAAGAGGGGCTGCTCGAGGAGAATGGCAGACAGTTGCCAACGACTGTCGTTCGGGTGCTGCTCGACGACAAGCCTTTTATCGTAGATTCACTCCGCCAAGCGCTGCTGCGTTCGGGCGCTACGATTAAAACAGTACGTAACACGGTGTTGTTTAGCGGTAGGCGTAAAGCAGGCGCGGCGAAGGATAGTTTAGGCCGCTTTGGACAGCTAATAGGCATCGCCACGTCGAGCGACGATGATTACAGCGCTGAATCTTTTTGTAGCATCACCTGCGCACGATGGGGGGCCGAGCGTTCGAAGCCGATCGAATCAGAGCTCCGCGACGCCCTCAACCATGTCAGTGCTGCAGTCGGTAACTACAAAGAGATGACTTCGGCGGCGGCTAATCTACGCCGTAACCTGCTCACCAATGCCGAATACCTGCCTGTATCAGAGGAAAACGTCGCTGAGTCTATCGAATTTATCGGATGGCTTATCGATAACCACTTTACGTTTTTGGGCTACGAGAAATACCGTATACGCGAGAAAGCGGGTGAAAGCATCATTGAGCTAGAGTCAGATTCACTGTTAGGAGTCTCGCGCTACAAGTCCGAACTCAAGTCGCAAACGAAGGTTAGTTCACTGCCTGGAGCCGCGGCCGATTTTATCCGCAGGCCTAAGTTACTTAGTTTCGCGAAATCTTCGAAACGTTCTAAGGTACACCGCCCTGCTTACTACGATTACGTTTTGATTAAAGAGTTCGACAAGGCGGGGCAAGTGACTCACATGCACCGTTTCCTCGGACTCTACACGTCGTCTGTCTATTTTAGAGAAGCGCTGTCGATTCCCTTGCTGAGAAAAAAAGTGAGTCGTGCGCTAGAGAATTCTGGCTATACAAAAAATGGCCACAACATGAAAGACCTGCTGCAGGTCATCAATACCTTTCCACGAGACGAGTTGTTTCAGGTTAGCAGTAAGGCGCTCTTAGATATCGCCATTGGTATAACCAAAATTCGCGACACTGGCACCAGCAAATTATTTGTCCGCAAAGATTTCTATGGTCGCTTCGTTTCGTGTCTGGTTTATATCCCACGCGAGCTATTTAATACTAAATCGCGATTAGCGATTCAGTCACTACTTCAGCAAAGGCTCCAAGCTGAAGATGTTGACTTTAATACTTATCTTTCCGAATCCTCGCAGGCGCGTATTCACTTGGTATTTAGAGTGCCGTCCATCAGAGCGCTTAAGATCGATCAGAATGCGCTAGAAAAAGAAATTGTCGAACTCATACGCCCCTGGGAAGAAGATTTCATGGAGCGTCTACGTGAAGTCGGCACCGAAGACGAGGCGCAGCAACAATACGAGCAGTTCGCGGAGTGTTTCTCATCAGCCTATAAAGAAGCGTACACCGCTGCTGAAGCTGTGGAGGATGTGCGGTTCATTAAAGCCGTGGCGAGTTCCGGCGACGTTGCTGTAAATCTAAGGGAATCACATGCAGAACGCGCTGAGTTTAGCTTTAAGCTTTTTAGTTTAGAGAGTCAGCTCATGCTGTCTGATGTCGACCCGATTTTGGAAAATCTGGGTCTGCGTATTATTAGCGAGAGTACCTATCCTCTGCGGGGTAACTGCGCACTCGAGTCGAGCGAACTTGGGCCGCGAATATGGCTTCACGATTTCTTGGTTTATCGTAGCGAGTCGAATTCGCCATTAAGCGCAGAGGGGAGAGAGTTTTTTGAACAGGCTTTTTACGCGATATGGTCTGCGCGGGTCGAAGACGACTCCTATAATGCCTTGGTTCTTAATTCAGGGCTAAGCTGGCGACAGGCAGCGTTACTGCGTGCGCTCGGTGCTTACCTCAAGCAAATCCGTTTCGATTATTCCCAGAGTTTTATTGCCGAGACTCTGTCGTCTCATCCGAAAATTTCGAGCGATTTAATCGAGTTATTCACTGCACTGTTTCAGCCTAACAAAAGCAAACGGTTGGTAGCGAAAGTTCGGACTCGAATCGTCAAAGCAATCGATGGCGTGTCTAATCTTTCGGAGGACAGTGTGCTGCGCGCTTATCTTGGTCTTATCGATGCGATGCTAAGGACTAACTTTTTCCAACTCGATGCTACGGGCGAGCTGAAGGACTATTTTTCATTCAAGTTCGAGCCGCAGCGTATTGAGGGTGTGCCAAAGCCATTGCCTAAGTTTGAGATTTTTGTTTATTCAAGCAAAGTCGAAGGCGTGCATCTGCGCGGCGGAAAAGTCGCCCGCGGCGGCCTGCGTTGGTCGGACAGGCGTGAAGATTACCGTACAGAGGTGTTGGGCTTAGTTAAGGCGCAGCAAGTGAAAAATTCCGTCATTGTGCCTGTCGGGGCGAAAGGCGGATTTGTTGTAAAAGATGCGACGCCGGTGGCCAATCGCGCCGAGTTTCAGGCCAGAGGCGTTAGGGCCTATGAAACGTTTATTGCTGGATTGTTAGATATTACTGATAATCTCAAGGACGGAATGCTAGTCCCGCCAGACCGCGTTGTGCGCCTCGATGAGGACGACCCCTATCTGGTTGTCGCGGCCGACAAAGGAACAGCGACTTTCTCAGATATCGCAAACGGCATTGCGGCAAGCTACGGCTTTTGGTTAGACGACGGGTTTGCGTCAGGTGGAAGCAATGGCTACGACCACAAAGCGATGGGAATTACCGCGAAGGGCGCATGGATTTCTGTGCAGCGAAATTTTAGAGAACGCGGCATCGATATCCTGAAGGAAGAGTTCAGTGTCATAGGCATCGGCGACATGTCTGGCGATGTGTTTGGCAACGGCATGCTGCTGTCGGCAAAAACTTTGCTTAAAGGCGCGTTTAATCATCTGCATATTTTTGTCGACCCAACCCCAGACGCCGCGGCGAGTTTCCGAGAGCGCAGGCGCTTATTCAAACACCCCGGATCTTCGTGGACCGATTACAAAAGCGACTTGATATCGCATGGAGGAGGTGTCTTCGAGCGGAGTTTAAAGTCCATCGTACTCACCGACGAAATGCGCACCTCATTTGCGACAGAGGCGAAATCGCTTACGCCGGATCAACTTATTTCAGCGATGTTAAAAGCACCCGTTGATCTCCTCTGGAACGGCGGCATTGGCACGTATGTGAAAAGTGTTACCGAGAGCGATGCTGCTGTGGGTGACAAAGCTAATGACTCGCTGCGTGTAGACGCGCGCGATCTTCGCTGCAAGACTATAGGCGAAGGGGGGAATTTAGGTATGACTCAATTGTCACGCATAGAGTTCGGCCTCAAAGGTGGTGCCTCGTTTACCGATTTTATTGACAACTCTGCGGGTGTCGATTGTTCTGATCACGAGGTCAATATTAAGATATTGCTTAACGAGGTTGCCAACAAAGCGCCAACCCGTTCCGTTAAAGCGCAAGCCGACGGCGAGGCTCAGCGTAGTGTCTTACTTGAGAGTATGACCGAGGAAGTTGCCGCACTCGTTTTAGGAAACAATTACCGGCAAGTACAAACCCTAGCGCTGAGCTTTTCGGACCCAGAACTAGGCTGCAAAGAGTTTAACGACCTTGTTGGTTTTCTTGAATCAAACGCGGGACTCGATCGTGAAATTGAATTTCTTCCAAGTGCCGAACAGCTCGAACAGAGAGCTAATGCTCGGTTAAAGCCGTCGCGACCAGAGCTCGCGGTCGCTACGTCTTACATGAAAATGTATCTAAAAGCAGAACTGGTCACGACTTCTTATTTGAAGGATCCGCTTCTGCAGAAGCATTTGTTCAAAGCGTTCCCTGAATCTCTGGTCGCGCGTTACGCTGATGCGATAGATCAGCACCCTTTACGCAATGAGTTGATGGCAACGCAGTTGGCTAATTACTTAGTAAATCGGGTCGGCGCTTATTTTGTCTTCGAGCTGATGGCGGGCTCGTCTGCGAGCCTTGCTGACGTTGTACGAGCGTCTATTCTTGCGATAGAGGCGCTCGATGCTGAGTCGCAATGGCAATCGATTGAATCTCTCGATTACTCTGTCGCGTCGTCTTATCAAGACGAGACCATGCTGGCTCTTATTAAGCTCGTGCGCGATGCGACGCGTTGGTTGTTGCGAAATCGACCTGCGACAGAGGATTTGGTCGTGGAGATTAAGCCGTTTGCGATCGGTGTTAAAGCTATGGTTGCGATGCTTCCTGCGGGTCTACCAAAAAATCTTGAAAAGAAGTTTGCGGCTAACAAGGATGCTCTTGTTAAGGCCGGCTTGCCCAAAGAGCTTGCCGACAGCGTTGCTAAGTACTCATTCTTGGCCCCTGTTTTTAGTTTGATCGATGTGTCACAAAGCGTGTCGGAAAGCTTAGAAACAATGATAAGTGCTTATTACCTTATAGGTGACGCATTACGTCTCGATTGGTTGGGCGAGCTAATCAGCGGGGTTACGCCAACGAATAGCTGGGAGTCGCGACTGAGAGCCAGCGCGATCGACGACTTGGCTTGGCGTCAAAGGGTGCTGGCAAAGAAGCTGCTTGAAGAAACTCGCAGCCAGAAGGGGTTGAGTAAGCGAGTCGACGCATGGTTTCAAAGCAATGCCTTTGCAATCAGTAGAACAAAAAGTGTGTTTGCACGCCTGCGCGCCGAGAAGACACCAGATCTGGCGATGATTACCGTTGCGCTACGCGAACTAAAACGTTTGGCTTAGCGATATATTTCTTAACAAAATTGAGCAGGGAGAGAGTGTGTACAAATTGATTAGGAGTCTGCTTTTCAGGCTGCCCGCAGAGCTTTCGCACGACATCGCGCTGCAAGCGATGAGTGTAGGGGAGCGCGTCGGCTTGTTGGGGACTCTTGCTGCAAACACAAAAAAATATGCAGTACCCAAAACCGTCATGGGTATTGACTTTCCGCATGTTGTTGGCCTTGCCGCGGGGCTCGATAAAAATGCCGACTATGCTGATGCGCTGCAGGCTCTCGGCTTTGGCTGGCTCGAGCTTGGTACTGTCACGCCCCGGCCTCAGCCCGGGAACCCGAAACCAAGAATGTTTCGGCTCGCCAATGAGCGCGCCATTATCAATCGCTTGGGATTCAACAATAAGGGTATTGACCATCTGCTCAGTCGGCTTGAAATTCGTCATAGGAAGGGCATTGTAGGTGTGAATATAGGCAAGAATGCCGACACGCCAATTAGTGATGCGAATGAGGACTATCTCATCGGGCTCCGAAAAAGCTATTCGGTTGCGGATTATATTGCCATCAATATCTCGTCACCCAATACGCCGGGGCTGCGTTCGCTGCAATATGGCGAAGAGCTTGATAGTTTGCTGAGTGCTTTGGTTTCCGAGCGTACCAAGCTTGAAAAAGCCCATTCGCGCTTTGTGCCGCTTGCTGTAAAGCTTGCGCCTGATATGTCTGAGGATGAACTTAAGCTGTGCTGCTCCAAACTTCTTGCTCATGAAATAGATGGTGTAATTGCGACGAATACGACATTCGATCGCGGACGTGTACAGGGAAGTAACCATGCTGCTGAAACAGGCGGATTGAGCGGGGCGCCACTGACTGAAAAAGCCTGCGCGACACTGCGCCAGATCAAACGTTTAGTGGGCGATAACATGGCGATTATCGGCGTCGGGGGAATTATGACAGCGTCTGATGCCGTCGCCCGTTTGGAGGCCGGCGCTGATCTAGTGCAGCTGTATTCTGGCTTTATTTATGAGGGGCCTGCGCTGATCGAAAGTGCGCTAAAGGAAATTTCGGCAGCGCATTCTAGCTCTGATAAAAACTCGCAGCGGGCAACGAACAATGGGTGAGTCAGGTGATGAGCATGAGTCGCCCTTCGACAGGCCAGCAGACCTTCTTTTTTTTACGACGCTAGGATGCCACCTTTGTGAACAGGCAGAACAAATGCTCGACTCGGTTGCGCACTCCCAACGCGCCGAATTGGCAGTTGATGTCATAGATATTGCGGACGATGCAGCGCTTGTTGAGACCTATGGGATTCGATTACCGGTATTTAAAAGAGTCTGCGATGGCGGAGAGTTAGGCTGGCCTTTTGGTGAAGAGCAGCTAGTTCACTTTCTGGCTAGAGCAGTTGACGTCTATAAGGCAGGCGAGACCACTTAACGCGAGGATCAAGTGCCTGTGTTCTCTATTGGCAAGCCGAAAAGCCTATGCGCGTTGCGCGTCGATTCTTCTGCTATTTGTTCGGCTTCCCGACCCGTACACTGTGCGAGCATTCTGACGACTTCAACAAGATGACAAGGCTCGTTGCGTCGTGATTTTGGTTTTGGTCTGAGAGTGCGAGGCAGTAAATAAGGTGCATCGGTTTCTATCAATAGCCTGTCCGGTGGAATGTATTTAACGATTTCCTTCAGTTCTGCGCCTCGCCTCTCATCGCATACCCAGCCGGTAATGCCGATGTACATATCTAAGGCCAAATAGTCATCCAGAGCTGCTTTGCTATCAGTAAAGCAGTGCACCACGCCACCTTTGATTCTATTTCGGTATCTTTCGAGCAATGCAAAGAAGGGCTCATGTGCTTCTCTCTGATGCAGAAAGAGGGGCTTTTGTGCAAACTCAGCTATCTTAAGGTGTTCTTCGAAAACCTGTAGTTGGGTCTCGCGCGGTGAGAAATCTCGATTGAAATCGAGGCCACATTCACCTATTGCGATGACCTCGTCGCGGCCGACTAATTCACGAATAACGGCACTCGCCTCAGAATCCCATTGATTTGCTACATGGGGGTGGAAGCCTGCCGTACTGCGAAACACAGTGGGTTGTTGCTTGCTGTACTGCGCCGCCTGTTGCGAGGTGCTGAGATCGGTGCCGGTAAGCATAATCGTCTTCACGCCCGCTGCCTGTGCGCGCTCGATCACTTGATCAAAGTCGGTATCGAAAGAGTCATGCGTAAGATTGGCGCCGATATCGACGAGGGAGGGAAAGGGGTGGGTCATTGTGTGCGCTCAATCAAAGTCATGGCTTGGACTCGACTGTGGCCCAACTGTGCGTCTAGTGTAGCTTAGGGGAGTGCTTCACGAAACCTGCTTTACGTACCAAGCGTGTGCCAATTCGATCGCTGGGGTGGCTAGCGTTTGGCTGATCGATAGCTGATAATATGTTGATAATAAACAGGCAAAGAATAGGAATTAAGCGTGAACGCAAGCGATCAAAAGCAGTCCCTTAATTGGTCAGAGTTAGCATTCCAATACAAGAAAACAGATTTTCGCTTTCGCGCCGTTTGGCGTGATGGCGCTTGGAACGAAGGTGAGATGATTAGCGATGAATTTATCGCGATCCACGAAGGTGCTCCCTCTATACACTATGCGCAACAGTGTTTCGAGGGGATGAAAGCGCAAACGGCGCCAGACGGCCGTATTCTTTTGTTCAGGCCCGATCTCAACGCGCAGAGGATGGGGCGAACTGCCGAGCGTCTACTCATGCCCCACGTCCCAGAAGAGATGTTTGTGCGCGCAGTGCGTGACACGGTCAGGGCGAATGCTTCTTGGGTGCCTCCCTATGGATCAGGCGCGTCTCTTTATATCCGTCCGATGCTTATCGGCGTAGGGGAAAACCTTGGCCTTAAGCCTGCTCAGTCTTACGAGTTTAGGGTATTCGTGTCGCCGGTTGGTCCGTACTATAAAACGGCAGGGCTCGGAACGATCAAATTAGCGGTTTCAGAGATGGATCGGGCAGCCCCAAGTGGAACAGGAAGCTACAAGGCAGGGGCTAACTATGCGGGTGGCTTGCTCGCCACTAAGCGAGCGCAAGAGCTTGGCGCCAACGAGGCACTCTACCTTGACTCAAAAGAGCGGCGCTTCATAGACGAGGCTGGATCTGCCAATATTGTTGTTGTCTTGCAAGACGGCACGGTGGTGACGCCGAAGTCTGACGCGATCTTGCCGAGCATTACTCGTCGCTCGATTATGACGCTTGCTGAGAAAAAGCTCGGTCTCACGGTTGAGGAGCGGCCGATTGAATTGCGCAAAGAGATCGCTCAATTTAGCGAAGCGGCGGCGTGTGGCACCGCAGCGGTTCTATCACCGGTTGGTAAGATCTGGTTCGATGGTGATTGGCATGATATCGGTGATCCAGAGCACGTCGGTCCCGTTATGCAGCAGCTCTACGATCTGCTTGTAGGTATTCAAAAAGGCGAAGCCGAAGATGAATTTGGCTGGACCGTGGATGTTGCTTGAACAAATTTGGTGTATCCACTAACTCGGAAAGCCCCGTCATCGCAGGCTATCTAGCGCATTTATTGCGATAGATAGCCTAAGTTTCTGTTCATCGGTTACACGCTAATTTGCGTAAACACTTGACCGACCCACAACCCTTCCTTATATACTCGCGCACTTCCGGCCTCGGCCTACTGCCCTGAGAGTTGCGTTTATGTCCAAATCATTAGTAATAGTCGAATCGCCAGCGAAGGCGAAAACTATTAATAAGTACCTCGGTTCCGACTTTATCGTCAAATCGAGCGTGGGGCATATCCGCGATCTTCCGACCTCAGGGTCAGCGAAGCCCGTTGATCCCAAAGCGCGCGCCGCCGCCGCCGCAAAAACTCGTAAACTCGCGCCCGACGAAAAAGTTGCCTATAAAAAGAAGAAGGCAAAAGAGCAGCTCGTTAAGCGTATGGGTATCGACCCAGACCACGATTGGGCCGCAAGGTATGAAGTCTTGCCGGGTAAAGAGAAGGTGGTATCGGAGCTGCAAAAGCTGGCGAAGACCGCCGACACAATCTATCTCGCGACGGATTTGGACCGCGAGGGAGAGGCGATAGCCTGGCACCTAAAGGAATCTATTGGCGGTGACGAAAGTCGCTACAAGCGGGTGGTTTTTAACGAGATTACCCAGCGCGCGATTCAAGAGGCTTTCTCTAAGCCGGGTGAATTAGACATGCGCTATGTCGAGGCGCAGCAAGCACGCCGCTTTCTCGACCGAGTAGTCGGTTTCATGGTGTCGCCTCTGCTCTGGGCTAAAGTCGCCCGTGGCCTTTCGGCGGGGCGTGTGCAATCAGTAGCCGTTCGCTTAGTTGTGGAGCGAGAGCGCGAGATTAGGGCGTTTATTCCTGACGAATTTTGGGAAGTGTTCGCTGCATTAGAAACAGGTAAGGCCGAAGCGCTGCGTTGCCAAGTGGTTAAGCAGGCGGGTGCGAACTTTCGCCCAACCAGCAAGCAGGAAACGGATTCGGCGCTAGAAATATTGCAGGCGAGCGACTTTACTGTGCTTAAGCGAGACGACAAGCCGACGTCATCGAAGCCAAAAGCGCCTCTCATTACGTCTACACTTCAGCAGGCAGCGAGCACGCGGCTTGGTTTTGGCGTTAAAAAGACAATGATGATGGCGCAGCGCCTTTATGAGGCCGGCTACATAACGTATATGCGTACCGACTCGACACATCTAAGTGGCGATGCTATCGCGATGTGCAGAGATTACATTGGGAAAAAATTTGGCCCTGAGTATCTGCCCGAAAAGCCGCTCTTTTATAGCTCGAAAGAGGGCGCTCAAGAGGCCCACGAAGCCATTCGACCGACCGATGTGCGCATGACCGAAACGCTCCTCAATCAGATGGAGCCCGATGCGGTGCGGCTTTATACACTGATCTGGCAATATTTCGTTGCCTGTCAAATGCCGCCAGCTCGGTACCTAAGTTCGAGCATTAGCATCGGAGCGGCCGATTTCGAATTGCGAGTTAAAGGTCGAATTATGCAGTTCGATGGATACTTACGGGCGATGCCTTCGAAAGATGAGGATGTGGTACTGCCGTCGGTGACAGAAGGCGATAAGCTCGCGCTTAATGGGCTCGTGCCACAGCAAAATTTTACCAAGCCGCCGCCGAGATTTACCGAAGCGAGCCTCGTTAAAGAGCTCGAGAAAAAAGCGATTGGCCGGCCATCGACTTACGCAGCGATTATTTCGACAATCCAGGACCGCGGCTACGCACGCGTGGAGAACAAGCGATTCTATGCGCTCAAAATGGGCGATATTGTTGCCGAAAGGCTGATCGAAAGTTTTGCTGATCTGATGGATTACGACTTTACCGCGAAGATGGAAGAGTCTCTCGATGCTGTCGCCTCGGGCGAAAAGAACTGGAAAGTGCTGCTCAACGAATTCTATGAGCGCTTCACCATTGAATTAGCGCTCGCTGAAACTGCCGACGGCGGGATGCGCACGAACGACCCGACCGAAACCGATATCGAATGCCCAAATTGCGGGCGCAATATGCAGATTCGTACCGCCTCGACCGGCGTCTTTCTTGGCTGTTCCGGTTATGCGTTGCCTCCCAAGGAGCGATGTAAACAAACGATTAACCTGACTCCTGGTGAGGATGCGATTCGCACCGATACCGCGGAGGAAGCCGAGGCTGCTGAAAACGTCCTACTGCGCAAAAAGCACCGCTGTGGACTGTGTAACACCGCGATGGATAGTTATCTCCTCGACGAAGGGCGCAAATTGCATGTCTGCGGCAATAATCCCGATTGCAGCGGATTCGAGGTCGAGAGCGGCGAATTTAAGATTCGCGGTTACGATGGTCCTATCATCGAGTGCGATAAATGTTCGAAGGATATGCAGCTTAAAACCGGTCGGTTCGGCAAGTATTTTGGCTGTAGTAATGAGTCCTGTAAGAACACTCGCAAGCTCTTGCGTAACGGTCAAGCGGCGCCGCCTAAAATGGATCCGGTACCGATGCCTGAGTTGCAGTGCGAAACAGTGGACGATCATTATATTTTGCGCGATGGCGCGGCGGGATTATTCCTCGCTGCGAGTCAATTCCCGCGGAACCGTGAGACAAGAGCACCACTTGTGGCGGAGCTGCTACCCCATGCGTCTGAGATAGACCCAAAGTACGCGTATCTGATGGACGCACCAGCAGCAGACGATGTGGGTAATCCGAGCATCGTTCGCTATAGCCGTAAGACTGCTGAAATTTATGTTCAGAGCGAAATCGACAAGAAGGCGTCCGGTTGGAAGGCCTTCTATACCGGTGGTGCCTGGAAGGAAGAGGGCAGCGGCGAGGCTGGCCCGAAGAAAGCAGTCAAAAAGGCAGTGAAGAAAGCCGTAAAAAAAGTCGCCAAAAAGGCTGTGAAGAAGGTCGTAAAAAAAGCGGTAAAGAAGTCGTAAAGCAAGCGGTAAAATGAGCAGACTAGCTGGTGGCTCATTAGGCGTTAGAAGCTAGTGAAGCAATTCGCGAAACCAGATTGATAAGTCTGAAAACGCCCGCAGCCGGATTCGGCAGCGGGCGTTTTTAGTTTCTGTGGCCTGTGCCCTAGCCTTTACCCCTAGCTAGGCGTAATAAAGCCCCTAGTGGCGTCGTATAACACCGACGCTTATGCCCTCGATTGCGAACTCGTTGAGTCTTACATCCACCTCAATTGGCGCGAAATCTGGATTCTCGGCAATTAGGCTGAGAGTATATGGCGTCTTCCCTTTTTTGAGGCGTTTGACCGTTACTTCCTCGTCTATTCTCGCGACGATGATGTCTCCATCGTTGGCCCTGTCGGTTTTATGGACAGCGAGCAGGTCGTCTTCGAATATACCTACGTTGATCATACTCATACCCTTAACGGTAAGGAGATAGTCGGCATGCGGGGTGAACAACGTCGGTGGAATGTCGCAGTATTCGGAAATAGATTCCTGAGCGAGAATTGGGCTGCCTGCGGCAACTTGCCCGATGATTGGGAGACCTAGCTGCTCATTGATCGGTAATCGTAAGCCTCTAGAAGCACCGGGTTGGATTTCGATGGCGCCTTTTCTTGCTAATGCGCGCAAATGATCCTCGGCCGCATTGGGCGAGCGAAAGCCCATTTTTTGGGCTATCTCGGACCGAGTCGGCGGGTAGCCTGTTTCAGAGAGATAGTCTTTTATGTAATTAAGTATCTGCTGCTGGCGGAGGGTAAGCTTTAACATGGATTTTCCCTGTGTTTATCAACAGCTGTTATTATATACAGTAAATAGTGTGTTACAAGCAATTAATTCAGCCATGGCTTTACGTTCAACTCGATGCAACGCTATGGGATAATCCCGGCATATTAGATATTTGGAGTGTGAGAACATTATTGTTAAAGACTCGTTAAGCGCATCGCGCAAGCCCCCATCGAGGGGAGCGTTGATGATAAGTATTGAGGGGACACAGTTAAGTGCTGCGGATGAAAATCTGCTAAAGCGTGGCAGTGTTGGCGGTCTCATCCTATTTTCGCGTAATTACCAAACCAAGAGCCAAGTTACTGCGCTGATCCGTGCTGTGCGGGAGATCAATCCGTCCCTGTTGATTGCCGTAGACCAAGAAGGCGGGCGGGTGCAGCGATTTCGCGAGGGTTTTCTTTCGCTCCCTGCTTTGGCGCGCCTCGGCATGCTGTTCTGTCAGGACGAAGCGGCAGGCCTTGAGGCAGCCGAAGAGTGCGGATGGGCGATGGCCGCCGAGCTAGTGGCTATCGGAGTGGACTTCAGCTTTGCGCCGGTTCTCGATGTCTTTAGTGAAACGAGTCGCGTTATTGCAGATAGGGCATTTTCCTCAGACCCCGAACAACTAAGCGCGCTTGCACTGAGGTATGTAGAGGGCATGCGCTCCGCGGGAATGGCGGCAACGGGAAAGCATTTCCCGGGCCACGGGACAGTCGACGCAGATTCCCACGTTGAACTGCCTGTCGACCCGCGTGCTTTTGAACAAATCGAAGTACATGATCTTGTGCCGTTTAAGGCGCTGGCAACCTCGCTCGGTGGCATAATGCCTGCTCATGTGATTTACCCGCAAGTGGACGCCCAATGTGCAGGCTTCTCTCCATTTTGGTTGCAGGACATTCTTCGTGATCAATTGGCCTTTGATGGTGTGATTTTTAGCGACGATTTGACGATGGATGCGGCACATGGTGTGGGCAGCGTTGAGGTCAGAGCGCAGCTAGCGCTCGCAGCGGGCTGCGATATGGTACTGGTCTGCAACGACAGCGAGGCTGCTCGACGAGTTGCCGATTATCTCGAGAACAATCCCGAGCAAAGGAGCGAAGCCTCTGATCGACGTCTTGCGGAAATGGCCCGAAACGAGGAGGTAGTTAACTATCACTTTGCTGATTCGTCGCGATGGTCTCGATCGATTCAAATAATAAAATCATTGCCCACTAGTTAGGCTAAATTCTTCGAAAAGGTAGACCGATGCAAGATTATTTTTCAGTAGAGACGCTCCGTGAATTAGACTGGGGTGCAGAGCTATTCCTTATTGTCACGCTAACACTGCTATTTAGATTAATAGCGATGCGTGCGTTAGTGGTTCTTGCAAGGCATTTCGAAAAAACCGCTAATGTTTGGGACGATGCGTTACTCGAGGCGGCTAAGCGACCACTGAGTTCGCTAATTTTAGTGTTTGGCCTGCTAGCTGCAATCGGCGTGAGCGACGGCTATATCGACAACTCTTCATTCTCCGTGGAAAACATTAATCTGGCTCGGCAGGTTGCGCTAGTCATACTCATGGCTTGGTTTTTGGTGCGTTTCATTTCTCTGGCCGAAGAAAGAATCCGGCGCAAGATTCTTGCTGGTGAAAACCCGACTCAAACCTCATTAGACCCAACGACGCTAATTGCATTGGCGAAGCTGCTGCGTTTGTCTGTCGTAATCTCGGCGATCTTGGTGTTACTACCCACGCTCGGAATACAAATTACGGCGCTGTTGGCATTCGGTGGGGTTGGTGGTATTGCCGTTGGTTTTGCTGCACAAGACCTGCTGGCCAATTTTTTTGGCGGTCTGATGATTTACCTTGATAGGCCTTTTGCGATTGGCGACTGGATACGCTCGCCCGATAGAGAGATCGAGGGCACGGTTGAAACAATAGGCTGGCGACTTACCGTGGTAAGAACCTTCGATAAACGGCCATTGTATATTCCCAATTCATTGTTTAATAAACTGGCGCTCGAGAACCCCTCGCGTATGACCAATCGTCGTATCAAGGAGACAATTGGCATTCGCTATAGCGACGCGTCGAAAATGGGCGTGATTGTTAATGAAGTGAAAGCAATGCTGCAATCGCACGAAGCGATAGATACGTCTCATACGTTGATCGTCAACTTCGTGTCGTATTCAGCATCCTCGCTCGATTTCTTTATCTACACGTTTACGAAGACAACGAACTGGATTGAGTTCCATGAGATCAAACAGGATGTCATGTTGAAAATTATCGACATTGTTCATAAACACGACGCCGATTTTGCATTCCCGACTCGCACTATCGATGGCTTAGATAAGATTCAATTAGTTCAGGCCGCCCAGTCATGATTTTGAACGCGCTACATGCCGACACTTTGGATATTGAGCGCATACGCCAAACGGCAACGTGTCTGTTTGATGACAAAGCTTGTGATGCTGCGATTGTGCGCATGGCAGAGAAGATTGCGCGCGATCTTGCAGGCAGCGATCCTTTGCTACTCTGTGTTATGAATGGCGGGATGATACTCACGGGGCGCTTGGCGCCGCTTTTAGATTTTCCATTGCAGATTGACTATCTGCACGCTACCCGTTATCGAGATGAAGTGAGGGGAGGGGAGCTCAATTGGTTAAGCTATCCTCGAGAGCGGCTAGCGGGCAGGCCTGTTATTGTAGTGGACGACATACTCGATGAAGGCAATACGCTTAAAGCAGTTTGCGATTATGCTCTCGAGCAAGGCGCTACAAAGGCTTACGGTGCCGTGCTTGTCGAAAAACTGCACGAGCGCCGAATCCATGGCGCGCGCGCAGAGTGCATTGGTCTGCAGATAGAAGACAGGTTTGTATTCGGTTTCGGGCTCGACTACAAAGGCTATCTTCGAAACGCGCCGGGCATTTTTGCTGTTGCTGACGCCGAATTAGAATAAGGATTGATCACAGCTCAACGAGCGCATCGATCGAGGTTAGCAGTAGCGCAAGACGCTGTGGCGTGTCTTCGAACCCTCTAAATAATTCGCCATAGCTCTCCAACTGTGGCCGATATTCTTCTTTCTGTGAGGCAATAAATTCTTCTTCAGTTTGCGCCTCATGTTTGTGAGAAGTCTTGAAGTCGATAATCCAGCGTTCTCCATTGACGACTAAGGTGCGGTCGACAACTCGGTGTTTATGATACTCCTCATCGCCTTGGCGCTCACTTGTAGCGAGCTTGAGTTCGCATTCAGCTTGTACGCCGACGCTATCAAAAACCCACCTATTCGCGCCATTGAGACAGCGCAAAAGTTCTCGCTGCGTGGCCACTATTCGAGTTTCTGCCTGCGCTTCGTCGACACCGAGTCTGATCAGTTTTCGCCGCCAGCCGAGCGCTAAAGCATGGAGGGTTACCTCTGGATCGAAGGCGCTGAGACAGAATGCTTCAAGAAAAGCATGGCTAAGAGTCCCTAGCAGTTTCGACAGTTGGCGCTCTTTGTCTTGAGTATCCTCATTTGCTTGTTCTTCAGCAAGTGTGGGTGCTAATTGCTCTGTAATGATTCGCATCTGATCTTCGGATACGCTGCGCACAGTGCGAAACCGCTTAATCGGTGTAAACGTAGGAAAGTCATCCGTGGATTCGATTGGCGCGCTTTTGGTTGGAGCACCGATCGCTATTTGCGCGGGCGAAAAATCGTTAAGACCTAGTAGCGGCTCCCATATGCGTGCCAGCAGGCAGTTGTTTGCGGGTGCTAGGGCTTTTGCATTACCTTCTTTGTCTGTGTTTTCGGGCAGCGTGGCATAGAGGCTTACGCTATGCTTTGCGCGTGTCATCGCAATATAGATCAGACGAGTTTCTTCGTAGAGATCTTTCTGCTTATGCTCGCCTTTGACGAATTCATACAGTGTGTCGTCGGGCTGTTTGTTGCCGCCGGTTTCGTTTCCAGGGTCAGGTAACGCAGCAATGAAAAGCCTTGCGACGCCTCTTCGGTTTAAACGGTTGTGCAGGATGACGAGATCTTTGTCGTTAGATCGGCTTTTTCCATTCAGCTGCGGGATAATGACGTGATCGTATTGTAGGCCTTTAGATTTGTGAATCGTCATGAGATGAACTGTGCCACTTTCCTGACTCTCAGCTTCATTTATTTCACCGGGTATAAAACTCTGCTCAATCGTTTCTGCAAACGCCTCTACATCATCTATCCCATAGCAGTTTTCATGTTGATCGCACTGTGTGAAGAAATACGCTACGGATCTCTCCTCAACGTTGTTAGCTATAAGCGTGTCGCCCCCAAGCAGCTGCCAGGCGCATTCCATGAGTTCGCGGACAGAACAATGCATTCTTGCCTGCAGTAGCACATCGAGCGTGGAGCTAATCGCTGTTACCCGTGCTAATCCCTCTTTTGACAAGGTGTACTCGTCGTTCTGTGATTCGGCCAAGGAGCGGCTTAATGTTTGTAGGTTTTTCCAAATGCTCGCGTTTTTATCACTGTTTACCACATAGAAAAGGTCTGCACTGTCGAGGCCACACCACGGCGCGCGAAGGATAGCAAGCCAAGCAATTTTGTCCGCGGGATTGATCAATGCTCTTAGCAAAGCGGTTAGATCGCTAATGATTGTGAGCGTGCTTAGGCGGTCGATGTCAGTGGCGAGCCACTCGATGCCTTCGGCTCTGAATTCGGTGACGATGTGTTTAAACTGATTGCGTGTTCTCGCGAGTATCGCTATCGAAGCGCTCGGGTCTTCGGCTTTCAATTGTTTAACTCTTTCCGCTATTTTCTTCGCCTCGAGACTCTTTGCTTCAGGCAAGCGCTCGCTTTCGGGATAGCTAATCCATGTCGCGCTCAAGGGTGTGTTTGTTGATGCCTCGCGGCCGGCAACTGAATTTGAGTAGCGAACAGCACCTTGAGAGATGTTCTCATGCTCAGGAAAAGCCTGTGAAAAAATTTGATTTATTTTTCTTACCAAAGGCGCTTGAGAGCGAAAATTCATCGTTAAATCGAGAGGTAATACGGGATGGTCGTCGATGCCATTGGCGCGTACATTCAGATAGATACCGACATTCGCATTACGGAAATTGTAGCAAGACTGCATCGCATCGCCGACGACGAAAAGCGTTCGACCATCCCCGGGCGTCCATCCGCTAATCAACCGCTTAATAAGCTCGATTTGGCGCTCAGAGGTATCTTGAAATTCATCGATCAAGATATGCGAAAGTTTGCTGTCGAGCGCAAGAGCAAGCTCTGTGGGGCCGTCATAGTCGGCGAGTGCAGCGACAGCCGCGCCGCCTGCTTGAGTGTGATCGATCACGCTGCGGCGAGTGAATTCTAAAATCAGCTCCTGATTCAATCTGCGCAGCGTCTTGAGAAGTGCAGACAAGAGCGGCCATTGGTTATTAATGGACGCTGCGGAGGGGAGGCCTATAAGTGTTTGTAACGAGTAACGGATTAATTCACCTTGCGGGCTTTCGGCGATCTCAGAGATGAGACTTTTGATTTCTCGAATCGCGTTAGTAGCAGTTTCCGTTAGCTCTTTCGGCGCGTTCTTAGGATTAGGAAAGCCTTCTGTCACTGTGATACGTGCACGCCAACTACCTGAGCCGATCAAAAGCAGTCGTGTAATCTGTGTCCAATGTTCTAGGTCTTCGCTACTGACTGCGGGCATCGAGGTGAGAGCAATTGGTCCAGGGCCATTTTTGGCTAACCAATGCTCAGACGCATAATTATTGAGTTGAATTAGGGTGGCCGCGTAAGGCGCTAAATAATCGGCGAGTGACTCGAGCGTTTCGACTGCAAGCTCATCGATATAATTTTTTAGCGTATTCTGTGCATCGACGGGATTGGAAAGTAACGCCGAGAGAGAGTCCAGCCACTGGTCTCGTTTATTCAATAAACTCAGCAGCAATGGTTCGATGCGTGATATGTCATTATCTAAATGAGAGAACAATGCTCTAACGCTCGTACCATCATCACTCTCATCTTCAAGTAATGACAGCGTCGCGGTGATAGCCGATTGAAAGAGTGAGGTGACGTCGGTCGTTACGCTCAAGTCTCCACCCACTCGCGAAGCGATAGGCAGTTGGTTAGCCAGATAAATATTGAAACTGTCGATTGTCTGTATACGCAGCCTTCCCGGATGCCGGTCTAAGTTCCATCCTTTCTCGGCATCTGCGTCGAGAACGCTGTTAGCTATGCGAAAATTTTGCCGTTTAAGGGGGTCCTTAATCGGGTTTTCTTCGCTGTCGCTTATTAGTAGAGTAATACTGTATTTGCTTCGGTGGTCTTTAGCCGCCTGCAGCGATTTAATAATCCTGTCGCGCATTTCTGACGCCGCTTTACGAGTAAACGTGATAGCTAGCACTTCCTCGGGCTCATCGCAGCGGGCTAAAAGGCTCATGTAACGCAGCGTTAGAAGCTCTGTTTTTCCTGAGCCGGCAGGCGCTTGTACGATGTAGCTGTTTTCGTGATCGAGCGCCATTTCGCGCTCGCCACTGTCCTCTGCAACACCCGTCATACTTCTGCTCCATCGCTGTCGTCGTCTGCGTCAAATCCGTCATCTGCTCTTAGTGCGATAATTCGGCAGACACTTTGTAGTCGGCAGTATTCACAGACTGTCGTTGACTTGATCGGGGCAACCCTCGACTCGCCCGCTACAAACTCTGCGCCAAGTTCATCGACCAGCGTTGCCCAGCTTGCCCTTTTCTCTGACCATTTAGCGGCGTCTGAAATTGGGTCTCGCTCAAGGGTTTTGTCTTTTGCAGTCGGCTTGCCTCCGGTTAGCGGGGCGATGCTCGGATCAAAGTTGGCGCCTCGTGCTAAAGCCTTGTAGCCAATCGCTTTGAGATTAACCTGAGCGATAGCGAGTGCAGAGACATCGAGGTTTGCATCTCGCGTGACCGCAGTCGAATAGACTGGCAGCTGCATCTCTTCGGGCCGCGCGTGCTGAAGTGAGCTGATCGCCCTGATCGTGCTACCAGTTTTATAATCGATTAGCGCAAAACTGCCATCATTGAGTTGATCGATCCGATCGATTTTTAGGCTCAGTTCTAAGCCCTGTAGGGAGAGGGTAAATTGTTTTTCAAGCAAGCTCGACGTGAAGTCACCGCGCTCACTGTCTCGAAGGATAAACCGCCTAAGCATTCGTTTGATGCGCGTAGACTCAATCTCTGAGAAAACAGGCCCCATCAACTCAGGCCGTTGTTTTCTAAGCTCCTCTATGGCGACCGCCACAGCCGCGTCTAGCTTCGTGTCTAATTCCTCTTCGCTGTTGCTAAGTAAAGAGACAAGCGCTGCTTTATGCGGGATCGTTGCATATAAGTTTTCCAACGCCACATGAATCGCTTGGCCACGTTCACGGTGATCGAGGCCGTGTTTAAATGCGTCGAGTTCTTTGGTGTTGAGTCTCCTTTTAACAAAAGCTTGGAATGGGCATTGCGACTGAGAGGTGATCAGCGCTTGTCCGCCACGAATTTTTTCGATGCTCGAAACGGGCACTCGACGTTGGTCGAGAAACTCTTCTAACTCTCCCCCTTGGTCCGCACTAGGCGGTTTATCTGCGTTGAGGGCAATGGCCTGCGCGGCACCATTAAAGGGCAGACTCGATAATAAATTGCTGAGACGGAATTCAGAATCGCCATCTTGTGAGAAATAGCTGGCGACGACACTCTTACTCACGTTTGAACACAATACGGCTAAATCGTTTCTAGCAGCCGAATATTGAAGCGAGGCATTAGAGCCTGGAATGTTTAGTTCCCGTTGCAGCGCAGGCGGAATGAGAGGATTGGGGTGGGCGGCTTGTGGCCAGCTCTGATCGTCGAAACCGAGAAGCCAAAGATGCGTAAAACTCATTCCAGCAGCCTCTGCTGGCGAATACAGCGAAAGCGCGCATTGCTGTCGGTAAACATTCTGCCCCCGATGTTCGTCTACAAGGCGTTGTAACGCGCCGAGCGCTGCATTTAGAGTCAGTGATCTGCCAAGTTCGCTGCTTTTTTCGAAAGCGTTAAGTACAGTTTCCCAAGCATCGAGTGAGGCTTTTTCGATAAGTGAGTTTTTGTCACCAGGCCAGCCAAGGAGGGCGAGTTGGTCGCGGAAAACGCTAGCCCATGCACGCGCCGTGGTCTTGGTTTCGGCTGACCGAAGAAGAGTGCGGGCGTCGAGCATGGCGTTGTGTAATAACGGGCATGCATAATCTTTTTCATTCGCCCCTGTGATTCTGGTGATCGCGTGTCGACGAGTGTTAGCTTGCAATCGGCGCCTGAGGACTCGTTCGCACCTGATTCTCTGTTCGGATTCTTCCTTTGCCCCGATAACAAAAGGTGATCTCAATAATCTGCAAAAGTCGACGAGCGATTGCCGCTCTTTATTGAGTCCCAGTAAGAGTAGCGCATCCTTGGCTAGCGCGGTGTCGGACAGTGTGGTGCCGGTGTTGCTCGAGTTTATTAGATGGGGCTTTTCTATAATGTGGAGGAATGCATTTTGGTCATAGCCGCGGCGAAGCGCACGCTCGAGATCTTGCTGCACGTTTGCAGGTGCCGGCGTGATGATACCGATATGAGTCCCAGGGTCTTTTTTTTGCAGCATCAGTGCCCAATTAGCCGCGGCTTGGATTTCGTTAGCCTGCTCTTTGAATTCGGTCCTATAAGCAGTCACGTTCTTTGCAGCCAGAAGATCGTTCGGCGTCTCTGAAAACCGGCTTTTATCGAGCGTCAGAAACCCGCGTAACGAAGTGTGTTCGGATAGACGCTCGAACAGGGCGCGATAATTTGCCGGCGTTTCATAGAAATTGAGAGTAGCTATATCGCCGAGTAATTTTGCGCTCGAAGCGTCTAATTTCTGGGCGAGTAGGGAGGTCGCCTCCACCAAGGTTATGCGTCCTAAGGCGTCACATCGCGATAAAAAATGGGTTTGCCACGTATTAAAAAGTGCGACATCGTCGAGATAATCATACTCTTGTAGCCAGTGCACACTGCACTCTGCAGAGGCGCGGCGGAGATCTTGAAAAGCGCGCGAGGCAATGCGCGCCATTGCGGAGGCGTCGATAAGAGGATGCTCATCGCGTGTCTCCTCTACGGCTTCTAGCCAGAGCTCTCTTTCGAGGCCTGGTTCCAGTATGTCCAAGTCGACATAGGGGCTTAGTCCGCGTGTAGAAAGCATTTCCCACACTTGCGCGATCCAGATGTCGACAGGAACAACATTGGGCTCGCGCCAGCTTGTAGTGGCGGATGCACTGCCAAACGCTTCGAGGACAGACGCGGCAAGACGATAGTTTGGGGTGAGTAACGTAATACCCGAGTCGAGGGCTTTCCGGAGTGTGTCGTCTAATTTGAATCGAGTTATGGCCATGCGCTTCGTGCCGCCTAGTGTAGGTTACTTCTTGTGACTTAGGTTTGTAGCTGATCGAACTCGCTTGCCCATTCGAGGAATGTGTCGCTGTCGCCTTTAAACACAACGCGTTGTGCTTTCTTTGTCATCTGATACTCGTACATCGGGTCGTAATAATCGACAAGTAATCCTCGTATCCATGCGCGATGCTGATCATGGTCGTTATTGCTAGTGAGAGCCGCAGACATAATGTCGCGCAGAGCCGAATGACGCTCGCCTCCGAGTCGCTTTTTTATTCTATCCAAACTAGCAAGGAGAGACTCCGAAAATAAAGAGTCTCCTTGCATCGGGTCTAGCCGCCTAAAATCTGTAAGGTTAGACACAATATAATCGTTAAGTATTGTCTCAATCCGAAAATCCAACGACTCTTCTACGCGAACGATTGGCGCAACGCTCATTGCACGATGCAGTTCTAGAGGGAGGGAGATCGACCCGATCGCTCTGCTTTCATCCTCAAGAAAAAGTGTCGCTCCGCCCTCGCGCTCTTGTCTCAATAAATCGAGGGCTAATAGATTTTCAAATACGGTTTGTGAGGGCTGTGCTGACACGCGCCTGCCGAATGCCGAACCGCGATGATTGGCGAGACCTTCGAGATCAACCGAGCGCGTGAGGTTGTTGATCAGGTGAGTTTTACCCGTTCCGGTTTTTCCCGCTACGATTAATATCTTTTTTTCGCTTGCGACCCGTATTGTCGTGCGCAGCAAATGACGTCGGAGGGCTTTGTATCCGCCGCGTATCAACGGACGCTGCAATCCGCTTTCGGCAAGCCATTTTTGTACAGTCTGAGACCTCAGGCCTCCTCGAACACAAAGTATTACCGCCGTTGGGTTGTCTGCTATAAAGCGTATCCAAGCAGTCATTCTTTCTTTTTTAGCATCACCGGAAACGAGCTCAGTGCCTAACGTGATCGCTGCCTCTTGCCCTTTCCGTTTGTAGCAAGTGCCGACTTTCTTCCGTTCGTCGTCGGTGAGCAAAGGCAAATTAGCTGAGTGAGGGATATGGCCGTCATGGTATTCACATTCGGCTCTTACATCGATTAGCGGGGTTGAACTAAGGAGAAGTTCGGTGAAAAGATCAGCAGGTATTTGCTTCGAGTAAGATAGAGCCGTGTGCGTTTCGGATGTGTCGGCAGCGAGCTTCTCAGAGAGGGATAGTGGCCCTAATTGCGCTAATTTTCCGGCCTGAGGTTTAAGGTTATCCATAAGTCTTCGGTCCGTCTGGCTGCCTGCGCTTCTTAGTCTTGCAGTGTAACAGCTCTATGCTAAATTGGAGAGCAATTGGGGTGTGTCTGGTGCGCCGAATACGTCGCTAAATACGAGAACGAGTAGAAATTACGGCAAAAAAAACGGGAGAGGCGTTCATTAAAAACTTAGCAGCAGATAAAATTAAGTCGATAGCAGCGGCTGCGGAATCCGGTGATTGGCGCGGCGCAGCGCCTGTGCATTTGTGGAATCCTCCCTTCTGTGGAGACATCGATATCGAGATCCGTCGGGATGGCAGTTGGTGGCATGAAGGTCGCCCGATCAGGCGTAAAGGTATGGCAGAGCTGTTTGCCTCTGTTCTCTTGTTTAACGAAGGGGAATACTTTCTGGTAACCCCCGCCGAGAAAGTGCGCATCGGAGTCGAAGACTGTCCGTTTCTGCTGACCACGCTCAGGGTTGAAAATGCCGGTGACGCTTCGACACAGACGCTCTATTTACGCACAAGCCTCGGCGAAGAGGTTGCGATCGGCGCGGAGCATCCATTGTTTATCGGTGCTGATAGCAGCGGAAACGCTGAGCCTCATCCTACCGTAAACGTGAGAGCGGGACTGCTGGGCTTGGTTTCGCGATCGGTTTTCTATCAGCTGGCAGAGCTGGTTGTTAATCGAGCTGATACTGCTGTTGAGAGTGCTATTAATAGTGCTTTAGATAGTGCTGTAGATAGTTCTGTAGATAGTGCGGCAGGAAAGATAGGCGAACACCCAACTCAAAGTCTTGGCATTTGGAGTAGCGGAGTATTTTTTGCCTTGGCATAAAATGGTTTTTCGCGACACGTACACACAATTTTTCTCGCGCCGGGCTATTGGCAATACACTGTCATAAATGCTCGAGTTATTTGACCTGAGCCATCAAAAGCGGCATGATTGACGGCTGTTTTAAGGCGCTGAGGGCAGCGTCTTAACCCCGCAGAACGCCGCGGATCAACTTGTATACTCTGCTGTATACCACCTCGTAAATCAGACCGAAGCCTGCCTTGAGTGCAGCTTCCAATGGGAGAATCCATGAAGGTTCTTGTAGCTATTAAGCGCGTCGTCGACGCATATGTAAAAGTTCGAGTGAAGTCAGATGGGACAGGTGTCGACCTCGCCAATGCCAAGATGGCAATCAATCCTTTCTGTGAAATTGCCGTTGAAGAGGCTATCCGCATGAAGGAAGCCGGAACTGCTGATGAGGTTATCGCGGTTTCGATTGGTGCGACACAGTGTCAAGAGCAGATACGCACTGCGCTCGCGCTCGGCGCCGACCGGGGCATTCTTATTGAGAACGACGAAGCGCTTGAGCCCCTCGCCATTGCCAAACTCCTGAAAGCGGTTATAGAGAAAGAGGGTATAGACCTCGTTATCCTCGGTAAGCAATCGATCGATACCGATAATAATCAGACGGGTCAAATGCTTGCCGCGCTCTGCGATTGGCCGCAGGGTACTTTTGCCTGCAACGCCGAAGTCCGCGAGGGTAAAATTGAAGTAACAAGAGAAATCGACGGCGGTGAGCAAACAGTGCTCCTTAATCTACCGGCAGTGTTAACCACAGACCTGCGACTGAACGAGCCCCGTTACGCCTCATTACCTAACATTATGAAGGCGAAGAAAAAGCCAATTGATACAACAACTCCTACCGAACTTGGCGTGGATGTCAGTTCTAATCTTAAGACGCTCAGCGTCGAGGCGCCTGCCGAACGGTCTGCAGGAATCATGGTTGAGTCAGTCGACGAATTGGTCGCAAAGCTCAAAACCGAAGCCAAAGTAATATAGGTGGAAACGATGACAACATTAGTAATAGCCGAACACGATAACGTGAGCATTAAGTCTGCGACGCGCAACACAATTACTGCGGCCGCAGAGTTAGGCGCAGAAATAACCCTTTTAGTTGTCGGTAGCGACTGTCAGGCGGCAGCTAACGAAGCCGCATCAATCGCTGGCGTTGCCAAGGTTTTGGTGGCTGATGCTGCAGTCTATGCACATCAATTGCCAGAAGCTGTTGCTCCGCTTATTGCCCAAGTGGCAAGCAATTTTACGCATATTCTGGCGCCCGCTACGACAACGGGTAAAAACTTAACGCCAAGAGTGGCTGCGCTTCTCGATGTCGCACAGATATCTGACATAGTGACTATTAAATCAACCGATACGTTCGTTCGTCCCATTTACGCTGGTAGCGCGCTGGCGACAGTGCAAAGCGGCGATGCGATTAAGGTGATCACTGTGCGGACGACCGCATACGCTGAGGCCTCAGCGGAAGGCGGATCTGCATCAGTCGACGCTGTTGACACGGTGATTGAGCAGAGCGTTGCAAGTTTCGTTTCGGAAGAACTGTCGGTATCAGAGCGTCCAAGCCTTTCAGCAGCAAGCATCATTATTTCGGGTGGTCGTGGCATGCAGAGTGGTGACAATTTCGTTCTACTCGAAAAAGTCGCTGACAAGTTGGGCGCGGGCATCGGCGCATCACGCGCTGCCGTTGACGCGGGATTTGTGCCTAACGATTACCAAGTTGGACAAACCGGTAAAATCGTCGCGCCTGACCTCTACATTGCCGTGGGTATCTCGGGCGCGATTCAACATCTTGCCGGTATGAAAGACAGCAAGGTGATTGTTGCCATCAATAAGGATGAAGAAGCGCCTATTTTCCAGGTCGCCGACTACGGCCTCGTAGCCGACTTATTCGTTGCATTGCCCGAACTAGAAGCCGCGCTTTAAGTGTAAAGTTCATCTCTTAAGGTGAGCTCTGCGAATGACACGACCGCAAAAAAAATACCCAGCTGGCGCTCGCCATCGGGGTATTTTTTTTACACGATTTTTTTAAAATTCCTGACTAAGTTGTTAGCCGCGCTTGTGGCGCGGGTCGTTAGGCGCTCGTCTTCGCGGTGAAGGCTGTGCAGCAACGTCCTTAGGTGTTTCGGCGGCGACTTCAGTCGTCTGTGTATTGTCCACAACAACTTCCGCAGGCTGTGTTGCAATTTCCTCGGATTGAATTTCAGCTACTGCTTCGACTGCTTCTACGGTTTCAGCGGCTTCTGAGACTTCTACGGCTTCTGCTGGCGCGCTTTGCTCCCGAGAGTCTGCAGACGGGGTCGCATCGGTTTGAGCGACTTCCTCATTAGACGATGCAGTCGCTGTGGGTTCTTGATCACGCGGCGCACGTTTACGCGGTCGGCGAGGACGTCTCTCACGCGTTTTACGCTCACTTGGCTCGCTCGTTGCGTCGGTTTCGACAGCGCTAGTTTCTTCGTTTGCTTCGTTGTTCACCTCTGCGCTGACCTCCGCTGGCAAAACAGGCTCTTCGCTCTGCGCAGGCAATTCCTCCCTCACAGCGTTTGCGCTGATCGTGTCTAGTGCTTCGGCGAGCGACGGTCTGCGAGAAACTTCTGGCTCCTGAGCAGTCGACGGCGCTGCTGCCGCGATTTCAGGCTTAGTCTCGTCTTCAGTTGCAGCCGTTGCCTCAGCGGGTTTCTCTAGGTCGGGACGCGGCCCACGCTTGCGCGGAGTCGTGTTTTTGGGTCGCTGGCTTGCTGGGCGTCGTGAAAACTCAGAGTTTGTATTTTCATCATCTGCAGCTAAGTCATTTTCTGCTGCCTTTTGATCGCCGCGAGTTTCCTCTTTGCGATCGCCGCTACGTGAGCGAGACCGTCGTAGCCGCGTCTCATCGTTGCCACTGCGCTCAGAAGTGCTGTTCTCTCCGCTATTTTCAGCGGTTGAGTCGTCGTTGCTTGACGCGGCAGTGTTGTCCTGTGTGTTATCTCTATTGCGCCCACCGCGACGTCCGCCTCGCGAACGGCGTTCTCCGCGTTCGGTTTTTTCACCCGAATTATCGCGCTCATCAGTCGCTGGTTTATCATCACCGTCGCTCTTTGCTGCGCGATCATTGCGGTCACCTCGATTTCGGTTCTGTTGACCACGTTGGCCACGTTGGCCACGCGAACTCGATCGATTGCGGCCGCCACGGTTGGTGTTACCGCTTCGTTTGGGCTTCTCTTCTTCTTTCTCCGCACCACCGAATAAGCTGGCTATTGCTGCGAACAAGCCAGTTAATAGACCAGATTTTTTCTCGGCTTTCCCGCCCGACTTGGCGGCCGAAGGTGCTGGCGCCTGAGGAATAGGAACACCTTCGACAGAGGGGCGTTGAACCGCGGCAACTGGTGCCGAGTTCTTAGCGCTATGAATAGGCTCTGGTGTCGCAGTGATATCGACTTCATAAACCTCGGCGGCTTGATTGAGGCCGGTAATTTTGTAATGAGGTGTTTCCATCTCTGGGTTAGCGGAGATAACTACTTTGGTTTCGCTTTGATTTTCGATTTCGGCCAAAGCAGCTCGCTTTTCATTGAGAAGATATGACGAAACGATAAGAGGCACATCGGTACGCACTTCGGCACATTTCTGCTTGTTCGCCTCTTCTTGGATGATGCGCAATATTGACAGCGCGAGAGACTCGACATCACGAATGCTGCCCTGGCCGCTGCAGCGAGGACAGGTAATTGCGCTCGTCTCACCGAGTGAAGGACGAAGGCGCTGGCGAGACATTTCAAGTAAGCCGAAGCGTGAAATGCGTCCTACTTGGACTCGCGCTCGATCTGCTTCGAGTGCGTCACGCATCCGATTCTCGACCTCGCGTTGGTTTCGATTAGACCCCATATCAATGAAATCGATAACGACGAGTCCACCCATGTCGCGAAGACGCAGCTGCCGTGCTATTTCATCGGCGGCCTCCAAGTTCGTGTTGAGTGCTGTCTCTTCGATGTCGGCGCCACGCGTTGCACGCGAGGAGTTGATGTCTATTGAAATTAGCGCTTCGGTGGGATCGATAACGACCGACCCGCCCGAAGGGAGTTTAACCTCGCGCTCGAAGGCGCTCTCAATCTGGCTTTCGATCTGATAGCGGTTAAACAACGGAAGCGAATCGGAATAGAGTTTGATGCGACTTTCGTATTGCGGCATAACCTGTTTCACAAAGGTCATAGCCTCGTCATACGCTTCCTGTGTATCGAACAATACCTCGCCAATATCTTTGCGCAGGTAGTCGCGGATCATGCGGATGATCACGTTGCTCTCTTGATAAATCAGGAAGGGTGCACGCTTCACTTCTGAGGCGTCACCGATCGCTTGCCAGAGAGCGAGGAGATAATCGAGATCCCACTGCAGTTCTTCTTGGCCTTTGCCAATGCCTGCTGTGCGCACAATCATGCCCATGCCGTCTGGGATGTTGAGGCCGCGCAGTGCTTCGCGTAATTCGTTACGTTCTTCGCCTTCGATGCGGCGAGAGATACCGCCTGCTTTCGGGTTATTGGGCATTAGTACCAAATAGCGACCCGCGAGGCTGATAAAAGTTGTAAGAGCTGCGCCTTTATTGCCGCGCTCTTCTTTTTCGACTTGGACGATAACCTGAGTGCCTTCTGGTATTAGCTCCTTCAGGTTGGTCCGCTCACCGTTGCTCTTTACATCCTTTGCGTAATACTCGCTTGAGATCTCTTTGAGTGGCAGGAAGCCGTGTCGTTCGGCGCCAAAATCAACGAATGCGGCCTCAAGGCTAGGCTCTACGCGGGTGACTTTACCCTTGTAGATGTTTGCTTTTTTCTGGATTCGTGTTCTGTTTTCGATGTCGAGGTCGTAGAGACGTTGTCCATCAACGAGGGCGACGCGAAGTTCTTCTTCTTGCGTTGCATTGATTAGCATTCTTTTCATTAGTTCACTTTCCTTAAGTTGCCAGGGAGTGAACTAGGAAGGGATTCTTTGGTAGCGGATACCGTTCAGGGCGTCATGCTACCCACAGCGTGCACGCAAGCGTGAGCCGTAGCCAATACAGTGGACGAAGACATTCGCGTAAAGCGAGGGGGCATGCCGGTTAAAAGGCGTGCTTACCCGATGTCTCTAATGCTTCTAAGGTGTCGTAGATGCCGCTAAGACGGCCGGTCCCAGTGGGGAGGCCTATCGAACTTGCTTTGTGTGCGTAGTTAGACATTGTCTGAATTGCGATCTCGTTAACAAATAAAATAAAAAGCTAATCTTGTCTTGTATCGTTGTCCCACCAAACTAGCCGCCGTTTATCGCATCGCCTTGCGGCGGTTGTTTTCGGCGTTTACTTTTTTGGTGCGATGAATCTTGTTTCCTAGATCTCTCTGGATTTCCGGCAGCGGGGGGCTTTTTACTCCCTAATCTCGCTGCGGGGACATTGTTGAGGTGGCCAGTCGAGTTGTTGCTCGCGGTTACAGGGTCTTGCCGCTGCAATCGGGAGTCTTATCCTACTCTTGGTGCCACCTTCGCTTGGTTTACTACAAAGGCTGTTCTTCTTGAACGTCACCTTTTTACTTGTCGTGGAAAACCTTATCGTTTCCCTTTCTAGCAGTAGGTCAATTTGGCGACGATGTTAATCGTCATTGCGCTCCAGCCCGTGCTGGTATTACTGCTTATTTACTTCATGAATTCGGTCTTGCGTTTGGCTCTCTTCGCAGAGCGCCCATCACCTGCGGAGGGGTGAAGCCCAGCCCGTCGCTTAATGTTCTTGGAATATAACAGTAAAGTTGCTTATACTCAATTACTTACGCCGCCTTTCTTGAGTGCTCTCGTGCTTGATCTCAGAGGCAAATGGGCTGTGGTTAAAAGCTGTTCGCGTCGGGCATTGGCTTGCGTCAGATAAGTGCCTGTGCGTAGAATGCCGATCGGCCATCTAGCTCCTGTCGAAAATTAGCAATAATTGCTTTTATTATCAGTAATTTGCCAGTATTTAGTGGACCCTATAACAGATGACAGTATATGCCTACTCGAGAACAACACAGCTAGAAGAGGTGGAAGACGCCACGCTGAGTGCCGTGCTGGAATCCGAAGCGCTGACAGTGCAAACCTATTGCCTCGCGCGTGGCTGGTTTGGTACCCCGAACCTGTTAGATCGTGCATGCCGCTGGGATCTCGGGCTGTCGGATAGACCTCAAGGAGCCGCGTTGCTTGCTACGCTCAAAGAGGGCGATGTGTTGGTTTGCGCGCAAGTTCAGCGCTTATGCAGTTCGACTTCAGAAATAGACAAACTCATTAATTGCTTGCGCGAGCGGGGCGTGGCACTGCATTGCTGTGATTTGGAGGCGGAATTAACCAACGACGCCTATACGTTGGCGTTTAGCGAGGCCGCAGCACTGTTTGCAGGACTTGAGGCGCGTCGCAGCGCCGAACGGATAAAGGGCGTCAAGCACAAGCAGAGAGAAAAGGGTCGTTTTCTAGGCGGAAGTCGGCCTTTCGGATTTAGCGTTCATGAGAACGGCAAGCTTATCGAGAATCCGACAGAGCAGCGGACGTTGGAAAAAATCTTCGAACTCAAGCGTCAAGGTAAATCGTTGAGAGCGATTTCTGCCGCTGTATCGACGCCGATTACACCCATTAGTTTCAAAACGGTGCAACGAGTATTGCAACGCACCGCGGGTTAGGCGGTTTCCTCACTCGGGTATAGAGCCTCAAATGCACAAAATGCTTTCGATTTTCATCGGTGTGCGATTCAGTCGCGCACGCAAACGCACGGGCTTGCTCTCTTTCGTTTCTACTATCTCCATGCTGGGCGTTCTCTTGGGAGTCATGATACTCATCATTGCCCTGTCAGTGATGAATGGCTCGATTTCTTTCCTCCGTAACGAAGCCCTCAAGTCTGTGCCTCATCTGACTGCGACGAGTCCGACGATGTCGGCTGAATGGCCGCGCTATGCTGAGGCATTCTTAGGCAATGCCTCTGTTCTAGCGATTGCACCTTATGTGCAATTTGAAGCGCTGCTGAGTATCGAAGGGTCGACTGAATTTATTCAAGTGAGGGGTATCGAACCTGCCCTAGAACAGGTGGTAGCAGGGCATACGGGTGATCGGGCACGCGATGCACTCAACGCGCTCGACGAAACCCCTAATGGTGTACTTCTCGATTCGCGGCTAGCCAGCAGGATGGGTATTCGACCGGGCGACGAACTCACCATTGCAGCGCTCGATAGACTATTAAGGCGCTCCAAGAGCGCGCCGCAGGCGTTTAAAGTGCTGGGTTATGCGGACTTTGGCGCCTATGGCGGTGGCAATATTGTTCTGCTTAATCGTGGAGAAGCATTGATGCTGGATGGCAACGCGCAGACTCTGTTGCGGGCAAGTCTCGACGATGCTTTTTCGGCTGAAAGAGTAAAGCGAGAGCTTGACGCAAGTAATCAAGTGCTAGGAATTGCAGGAATAGAATTCGAAACATGGAGAGAGGCGCAGGCGAGTTTGTTCGGCGCGCTTGCTATGGAGAAGTTTCTGACAGGGCTTATGCTCCTAACCATCGTTGCCGTCGGCGCCGTTAATATAGTCTCAACGCTAGTCATGGCGGTGGCCGAAAAGGGGCCCGATATTGCCATATTACGGACAATGGGCGCCTCGCGAGGCACCGTTATGCGACTGTTTATCGTGCAGGGCGGTGTAAGCGGACTTATCGGTACGACCCTCGGCGCTCTTTTAGGCGTATTGCTTGCCTTTAATCTTGCCAAATTGAGCCTGCTTCTGGAGCAGGCGTTTGGTTCGCTGACAGGTAATAGCAATGTTGTTTTTGTCTCTCACCTGCAAACACAGGTGGTTTGGAGTGAGGTTGCTTTAGTGTGTTTCGCAGGACTGCTGATCAGTCTTTTGGCTACCCTCTATCCTGCTTATCGCGCGAGTAAGATCGAGCCGGCAGAGGTATTACGTTATGAGTGAACCTGTTATGCGAGCCGAGGGTCTGGTGAAGCGATACCGGCAAGGGCCTCGCGAAATTGTCGTGTTGGATGAATTAGAGCTGACAGTGCAGGCAGGAGAGAGAATTGCGATTGTCGGCAGTTCGGGCTCGGGTAAAACCACGCTGCTCAATTTGCTCGGCGGGCTTGATTCTCCAACCGCGGGTACGGTGACTGTTGCAGGATACGATCTTGCCACTGTGTCTGAGGTGCAGCGTGGTTTTCTTCGCAATCGATTCATAGGTTTTGTCTATCAATTTCACCATCTGTTAGCCGAATTTTCAGCACTCGAAAACGTCTGTATGCCGCTTTACATCGCTGGCGTCTCCGACAGAGAGGCTGCGTCGCGTGCGGCTATCCTGCTTGAGCGTGTGGGTTTGGGCGAAAGGCTTACCCATAAACCTGCTGAGCTGTCTGGTGGTGAACGACAACGGGTCGCCATTGCCCGCGCATTGGTTGGCGACCCACGGTGTGTGTTAATGGACGAACCAACCGGCAACCTCGACCGCCAAACAGCGCTAGAGATTCATGCATTGATGAAAGATTTGAGTGCAACACTGGCAACGAGTTTTATCGTTGTGACACACGACGAATCGCTCGCCGCCGCGATGGATAGGCGGTTGTCGCTCGACGCTGGGAAATTGCATGCCGAAGCGTGATGAATTGGCAGTCGAAGGCGCTATGCCGCTGCTACGGTCGCTGCGCCTTGCTCGCCGGATTGGCTCACGGTATGTGCGAGCAGGGTCATCGAGCTCGTTGGTGTCGTTTATGTCGTTGATCTCGGTTGCAGGACTTGCGTTTGGCGTGTCACTACTCATTGTCGTTTTGTCGGTTATGAATGGATTCGAGCGCGAAGTGCGCGAGAATGTGCTCGGCATTATTCCGCATCTGGTTGTTAGTAGTGAGCGAGAACTCAGTCGTGAGCAATGGGATGCGCTTGGCGTCAGCCTGACCGCGACAAGCGAGGTAGTCTCTCTTTCGCGTGTTGTCTCTAGCCTTGGCGTGGTCGCTACACCTAACACGAGCCGCGCCATAGCCATGAATGGGGTTGATACCGAAAGCGAGTCCTTCGCACGATTGGGACGCTACACGATCGCAGGAAGCCTCGACCAATTGACCAAGTCACGTTGGCACGTTGTTATAGGCGCAACGCTGGCGCGGGATCTTGGGGTTGAAGTAGGGGACTCTATCGATGTCTTCTCACCCAAATTCACACCGAATCCGTTAGCCACGCTGCCGACCTTTAAGTCGTTTAAGGTTGCCGCCATTACCCGCGTGGGCAGCGAGCAGCTCGACGCCAATTTGATTACACTCACGCTCGACGATGCGCGGGCCCTGCTCCGGATTAGAGCGCCGCAAACCGCTTTTCATCTGGTCACTAAAGACGTGCTTGTGGCAGATAGAGTAAGAAACAGATTGAGTAGCCAATACGATGGCTCGATCATTATCGAAAGTTGGACTGCGACACTCGGTGCAATCTACCGAAATATTCAATTCTCGCGCAGTATTATCAGCTTCATGCTGTGGCTTCTGATTGCCATCGCTGCGTTTAATCTCGTCGTCAGTCTGGTAATGATTGTGCGAGACAAGCGCGACGATGTCGCGATACTTATGACGCTCGGTGCTAATGCAAATACGGTTCAGGCCATTTTTCTTTGGCAGGGCGCCGCTATCGCTCTGCTCGGCATAGCCGCCGGTGTTGGCCTAGGATTGCTTGGGGCTGTTTGGGTGGGCGAGATCGCCGCTGCCTTTGAAGTGTTGACAGGTGTGGTGTTGCTGAACCCTGAAATTTATCCGATTGATTTTTTGCCTTCGCAAATACTCGCGTCTGATATAGCGGGCATTGCCGCGGGCGTCCTACTCCTCTCGCTTCTCGCGTCTCTCTATCCGGCGCGGCAGGCTGCCGCGCTGCGTCCTGCATCGGTGCTGCGTGGCGATTAGTTAGGTCTGTTTAGTTCGGCCGAAACTCGCCTACAGGGGATAGCTACACTAGAGTTAAGAGCCACTGCAAAGGTGGCGCATGCGATTTCTTCTCTCGGCATTTTGCCTTGGCATACTCTCTGTAACGTGGGCCTCGAGTTTAGCTCACATAGTTCTGTGGCTGCTATGGCTGCTCGGTTTACAAGTTTTGACAGCGATCTTTGTGGGGGTGAGCCGTTCAGCCTTCATTGGCGCGCACAAATCTAGTATCGCTTATTCGCTTGCTGTCTCTGCGGCCTTCTGTGGCGGCGCGCTGTTTCATGCGCAGACGGCCGACAATCAGTTGAGTCGTCAGTTAGCACCGTCTTTAGAGGGCATCCCCTTGCTCATTGAGGGACGGGTGTTGAATATGCCGACGGTCGCGGGCGCCGCATACCGCTTTCAGTTCGACGTCAGTGCTGCGTGTCTCTTAAGCGGCGAGAGTAAAGCTAAACGCCCATCCGAGACACCTGCTTACGCCGGTTGTAGCACTCAAACGCCTTTCAGTGGCAAAGTTCTCTTGAGTTATTACTTGCCTAGAGGTTTGGTCGAAAAGGGTTCGGTCAGCACGCATGAGGCAACGCCGCTCGAGTATTCTGCCAATCTAAAGCCTGGGACCTTTCTGCAACTTGTCGTCAAGCTGAACAGACCGCATGGTTTCTCGAATCCAGGCGGGTTCGACTACGAAGCGTTTTTGTTCCGAAACAAAATTCTTGCCAAGGGTTATGTGCGAGGTGAGTTAACGACAGTGTTAGAAAGTGAAGTGGATAAAACGTGGCCTTCTCCCTCAGTGCTAATCGAGAGCTTCGCTTCGACATACGCAATAGGTTGCTAGAAAGCAGCGCAAACGCGAGAAATACCGGTATCGTATTGGCGTTGGGACTTGGTGATTCTAGCTTGGTGTCGCAAGCATTATGGAATCAATTGCGCGCGACTGGAACAACTCATCTTCTCGTAGTGTCAGGTCTTCATGTCGGGATGATCGCCGTGTTCTTAGTTATGGTGTCGCGGGGGTTATGGCGAATCTGTCTCGTTTGTTTGCCCACCGCCGCTTCCCGTGCGCCTCACTGCATAAAATTTTGCCTCTGGTTTAGCTTGCTTGGCACAGCCGGGTTTGCCCTGTTTACGGGCTGGAGTCTACCTACGCAGCGCGCCGTTGCGATGCTTACGGTATTCGCGGATTCGAGGCTTTCCTCGCGACGCTTCGGTGTTATCACAGGGCTGCTGTTTGCGCTGACTTTTGTTCTTGTTCTTTCTCCGCTTGCCGCAACCGGCTCAGGCTTTTGGCTTAGTTTCGTTGCGGTTTCTGTGTTAGTTCTCTTTGCTGCGCCACCTCAGCGTGCGCCGCTTGAGGAAAGCGGTAATGACACGCAGCTTCTCTCCAGGTTTTCTGCGCGCGCGAGGCAATTCGCGTTTCCTGAAATTGTTGTCACGCTGGGACTCATTCTCCCTCTGCTCATCTTTGGCGTGAGGGCTTCTCTGCTTGCGCCAATAATTAATTTGCTCGCGATTCCTTTTCTCACGCTTGCATTGCTGCCGGCCTCATTACTAGCTGTGTTAGATGTGGCTCTACTGGGACAAAGCGCTTTGGGTGCGATTGTAATTGCTTATTTTCTCTGCGATCAGTTAGTGCGCCTATTGGCAGTAGGCGCCGAGTTAAATTTACTCTGGGAACCCCAAGTTACGCCATCTATTGCCTTTTACCTTGTAGCGTTTGTCTGTCTCTGCGCGTGTCTTGTTCCGATTGGCTGGCGTGCTCGCTGTGTCTGTGGAATGTGGACAGTCATGCTTGGTCTTAATAATCTCGACTGGCGCTCTGAGGCTCAGGCAGGCGAATGTAATCAGGCTCAGCCGTCTCTTCGGCTAGATCAATTGGACGCGGGTCAAGGATTGGCGCTGATAATAAGAACAAATTGTCACGCCCTTTTGTATGACGCCGGCGCGAGCCTCAGTGCAGAGTTTGAGATGGGAAGCGCAGTGATTCAACCTGCGCTGAGAGTATTAGGGATAAATCGGCTAGACAGGCTCGTTATAAGCCACGCCGACAACGATCATGCTGGCGGTGCAGCGGGCGTTCTTCGCTCGGTTGCCGTAGCGGACATTCATGTAGGCGGATACGCTGAGAACTTCTCAACCTTTCAAGGCTATCTCGGTGCTAGAGCCATGGATGCACGGCCGTGTCGTCGTGGCGATTCATGGCGCTGGGATGGTGTAGTCTTTTCTTACCTTAGCCCGGTGTCACAGGCTGTAGGTGAGTCTTTGGGGGGCATGCGAGGCTACCAGAATTCGCGGAATTCGCAATCTTGTGTCCTTAAAGTCACTTTGGGCGAAGCAGCGGTGCTGCTAACCGGCGATATCGAACGGGCCGAGGAGGCAAGTTTGGCTCTGCGCTACCAAGAGCAGCTGCGAGCAACGGTTATGGTCGCACCGCATCACGGCAGCAAAACTTCGTCATCCTATGCGCTGCTAAAGCGGGTGGACCCTGAGATAGTGATCGTTGCAGCCGGTTATAAAAATTCGTTCGGACACCCACACCCTGAAGTACTTCGACGGTATGAAATCTTAGAGATCCCCGTTTTCAACACCGCTGTAACGGGGATGCTAAGCGTCAGACTAAATGAGAGGGGAGTGGTGTCGCAACCGCGCGCCTATCGGCTGACAAACCGGCGCTATTGAAGACCCATACCCTGATGCCTATGCTAAGATTAGAATCCTAAATGCCTTGCCAAGCGACGCAGCTTATAGGGCCGCCGCGAGGCTGCCACCTCTAAACTTAGGAGCCCACACAGTGTTCGACATTCTTAACTCAGGCGGACTTTTGATGCTGCCGATCTTGTTCTGTTCTGTTATTGCCATTGCGATTGTTATAGAGAGAGCATGGACACTCAGCACGGCGAGGGTGATGCCTAAGTACGCGCTCGCGCAGGTTTGGACCTGGATTAAGAACGGGCAGCTCGATTCCTCGCGCTTGAGAGAAGTCAGGCGAGCTTCTCCACTAGGGCGGCTTTTGGTTGTTGGTTTGTCTAATAGCAAGTTTGGTCGTGCTGCGATGATCGAATCCATCGAGTTAACTGCCGCTCAGGTTGTGCATGAACTAGAACGGTATCTCGAAACTCTTGGCACAATAGCCGCGGTGACGCCGTTGTTGGGATTGCTAGGTACAGTGGTCGGTATGATTCGTGTATTTGGCCAGATAATGGTTGTTGGCACAGGTGATGCGAATGCACTGGCGGGTGGTATTTCAGAAGCGTTGGTTTCAACCGCAGCAGGACTCTGTGTCGCTATTCCTGCCTATGCGGCGCATCGGTTTTTTCTGCGCAAGGTTGATGCGTTAGTCTTAGGTCTCGAGCAAGAATCACTAAAGCTTGTCGACGCATTACACAGCGACAAAACGGTAGAGTTAAGGAGCAGCGGCGCGTGAAGTTTAGGCAAGTTCGGCGCGAGCTGCCGGCGCTAAATTTGACGCCGTTAATAGACATCGTTTTTCTATTGCTTATCTTTTTTATGGTCACAACTAGTTTTAGCCGCGAGACGCGACTCCTAGTGTCTTTGCCAGAGGCATCAGGCAGCGTTGAAAACGCGGCCGAATCGATTGAAGTGTTAGTCGATAGGGAGGGCGGGTATGCGATCAATGGACGTCGCCTTGTGAATGCTGAAGTGGACAGTCTCGTCCGTGGGCTCGAGCTTGAATCCGGCGGCGATGTATCCCTTTTGGTGGTGCTAGTGGCAGACGCTGAGGTGCAGCACCAATCGGTCGTCAGTGCGATGGAGGCTATCGGGCGCGCCGGATTTACAAGCTTGAGTATCGCCACGCGTGAACCGATCGAGAAAACCCAATGAGACTGATTGAGCGAGCTTGGTACAGCAAGGCGTTTTGGCTGCATTTCTTGTGGCCGCTGCATGCGCTTTTTAAACGTCTAGCCGCCAGAAGGAGAAGCCAGCTTGCAGCTACAGCAAAGCCTTGGCCTGTGCCGGTGATCGTTGTGGGCAATATTAGCGTTGGTGGAACCGGTAAGACGCCTCTGCTCATTGCGCTTGTAACGCATTTGCAGAAAAAAGGATTTAAGCCGGGAGTTGTCAGTCGCGGCTATGGCAGCAAAGCTGCAATTTTCCCTGTCGCAGTGACAGGTGCGACAGCGGTCGAGGAGTCGGGTGACGAGGCGCTGCTCATTGCCAAACACTGCGGATGTCCTGTCGTAATCGACCCTGATCGCGTCGCTGCTATTGAGACCTTATTGGGTGAGCATTCGATTGATGTTGTCCTCAGTGATGATGGCTTACAACACTATGCGATGGCGCGAGATATCGAGTTAATAGTCGTGGACGGAGAGAGAAAATTTGGCAATGAGCTTTGTTTGCCTGCAGGACCATTACGGGAACCGCTTAGCCGTTTAGGCGATGCTGACCTGATTATTGTCAACGGATCGAAAGTGTCTGCCGGTGAGTTGCGCGCGTCACTGCTGAGCAACGGGGTGACATGGCCTAGCTCTGTGCCTGCGAAATCGGTTGAGTCCAACTCGTGCGATGCGCGCATGCTCGGTAGTCGCGAACCCGCAGAGGGATTCTCGGTTACGGTTGAGCCGGATTGTTTTGTTAATATTGTAAGTGGTGAACGCAGGCCCTTTGTCGGTGCGCCATTTAAGATGGGTAGTCGTTTGCAGGCTGTGTCGGGCTTAGGTAACCCCGAACGTTTCTATCAAATGCTAGACAATTTGCCGCATAAGGTACTAAGGCATAGTTTTACTGACCATCACTGGTTTGAAAAAGCCGACTTTGACGCGCTCGGCCTTGATGATATCCAGCCGATAGTAATGACTGAAAAAGACGCCGTGAAGGTGACGCGTTTTGCTCGTCACAATTATTGGTATCTGAGCATTCGGATTCGATTGCCCGAGCGTTTACTTGTAGCATTCGATAAACGGCTTACGGCGGTGCTAGCGGAAAAAGCGAAAGCGGCGTAGACCGGAATAGACAGACAACTTGTGACGAGGGCATTGTATGCTAGATAACAAATTATTGACTTTACTCGCGTGCCCGCAGTGCCACGGTGAGCTTGTGTTCGACAAAGAATCACAACCAAACACTGACACGGTAGGGGAGCTGATATGTTTAGTTGATGCGCTTGCTTTCCCCGTAAAGGACGGCGTTCCGGTGATGTTAATTAATGAAGCACGCGAGCTAAAATTAGAAGAAGTAGAGTCTTACCGATGAGTTTTTCTGTCGTTATACCCGCTCGCTACGCCTCAACACGATTGCCGGGTAAGCCGCTGATTGATATTGCTGGCAAGCCTATGCTGCAGCATACGTGGGAACGTGCATTGCTGAGTGGAGCGACACGGGTAGTGATTGCGACCGACGATAATCGTATTCTAGAGGCCGCGAAAGCCTTTGGCGCAGACGTCTTAATGACCGCAGCGACCCATCAGTCTGGCAGCGACCGCATCTGTGAGGTAGTGGATGCACTCGGACTAGATGACTCAGAAAGCGTAATCAATGTACAAGCAGATGAGCCGCTTATACCCCCCGAAGCAATCAATCAGGTGGCCGAATGCCTGAACCTCAATACCGGCTTTGGGATAGCGACGCTGTGTGAGCCAATTGAAGACGAACGGGAGTACAGCGAACCCAGTTCGGTTAAGGTTGTTATGGACAAGACTGGTCGGGCTCTGTATTTCAGCCGCGCACCCATTCCTGCAAGCGGATCGTGCCCTGCTGAATGCTATCGTCATATTGGAATCTATGCTTATCGAGTAGGCATCCTGCGTCAATTTGTTACTTGGCCGGTAGCGGCGATTGAGGCGGTCGAAAGGCTGGAGCAATTGCGCGCCTTGTATAACGGTGTGCCGATTCATGTGTCGGTCGCGCCCGTCCGTATCCCACCGGGCGTCGATACCCCTGAAGATCTCGCCGCTGTGCGAGCGCTTTTGCAATGAGCGCTATGCGCTTATCAAAGCTTTTAGAAAATGCGCCCCTCGAGGGTCACACGACGTTTGGAGTGCAACAGCGCGCTCGCTATCTTATCGAGGTCAACGATTTGCCCGAACTCTACGAGGCAGTAGAGTTTGCTCGAGACAACCATCTTGAGCTGCTTGTGCTTGGCGGCGGCAGCAATGTGCTTTTCGTCCGCGATTTCCCCGGATTAATTGTCATTATAAAACTCGCGGGCATTGTTCACGAAGGAGCCAATAAACTGTGCGTGGCAGCGGGCGAAAACTGGCACGATCTTGTCGAATGGACTCTGGTCAATCATCTCTACGGCCTTGAAAATCTCGCGTTAATTCCTGGCACCGTTGGTGCGGCACCGATTCAAAACATCGGGGCGTATGGCGTCGAGGTTGAACGGTTTGTTACTCGGGTTCGAGCCTTTGATACGCATCTGGCAGAGGCGGTCGATTTTGCGCGCAGCGATTGCGACTTTGCCTATCGGGATAGTCTCTTCAAGCGAGCGCCTAGAGGCAGGTATATTGTGCTCGAAGTAGAGTTTGAATTGTCTGCCGTCGACTCTCCTGTCCTGACCTACGCCCCTTTGGCTGAGCGCTTCGCCGCAGACGGCGCGGTGACTGCGGAGAAGGTCTTTGATACGGTTTGCGAAATACGGCGCAGCAAGCTCCCTGACCCCAAACTAATCGGCAATGCAGGCAGCTTCTTCAAAAACCCTGTTGTGTCGGCTGGTAAACTTGACCAAATTCGCGCACAGAATTTTGACGTTCCTGCCTTTCCTATCGATGAGGGCGATTTCTATAAGCTCTCTGCGGCGTGGTTGCTCGACGCGGCTGGTTGGAAAGGGAGGACGAGGGGCGTCGCGGGAGTCTACGAAAACCATGCGTTAGTGCTTGTCAATCTCGGAGGCGCGACAGGTGAGGATCTCTTCTTATTAGCCCAAGAAATGAGTAGTTCGATTTTGCAGCGGTTCGGGATCGCGCTGCAGCCCGAGGTTCTTGTCGTTTAATCATCCGCACTTGAGCGAGAAACTTGCTTGGGCTAACCTGACCAACCCCTTAAAGCCTATGTCACGCGTATGTTATTGCCAACCGAACCATTCGATCATAAAGATTTTGTCCTCAACCTGAGCAGTCGGCCCGGTGTCTACCGAATGGTTGATCTCGATGAGCGGGTTATTTATGTCGGTAAAGCTCGGAATCTCAAGAAACGAGTGGGCAGTTACTTCAGAGCGTCAGGGTTGACGACGAAAACCATGGCGATGGTGGCAAAGATAGCGCGTATTGAAATCAGTATTACGCACAGCGAAACCGAGGCGCTGCTGCTAGAGCAGAGCCTGATCAAAGAACTCAAGCCACCCTATAATATTCAACTTAGGGATGATAAATCTTATCCGTATATATTGTTAACCGACCATGCTGACTACCCGCGGCTCATGTTTTATCGCGGCCGGAAGTCGCGTAAAGGCAAATACTTTGGGCCGTATCCGAGCGCTCTTGCGACACGAGACACGCTTCAGTTAATGCAAAAAGTGTTTAAGGTGCGCCAGTGTCAAGAAAGTTATTTTAAGAATCGCACAAGACCTTGTCTGCAGCATCAAATTGATCGTTGCACCGCCCCCTGTGTGGGGCTTATCTCACCAGAAGAGTATTCTAGGGATGTGCGCTATTCCACGCTTTTCTTACAGGGTAAAAGCTCGCAGCTTACAGTCGAATTGACAAAGAATATGGAGGCTGCAGCCGACGCGTTGGAATTCGAGAAAGCCGCTAAGATCCGCGATCAAGTCGGGTTGTTGCGCCGTATTCAAGAAGATCAGGTTGTCGCTAATCAGGGTGAAGATGCCGATGTGATCGCAGTGTCGATGCAAGCTGCAGGCGTGTGCGTTCATGTAATTTACGTGAGAGGGGGACGTATACTCGGCAGTAAAAATTTCTTTCCCAAGCACAGACTTGCGTCAGCGGCAGACGAGTTGCTGAGCGATTTCATTTCTCAAAGTTACCTTGACGAAGACGATGCGGCAAATTTGCCTGCAGAATTACTTGTTTCAGAGGCATTAGAGGACAGCGCTGCACTAGTCGAGGCAATGGAATATGTTGCTGGCCGAAAGATTCGTCTGGTATCGAATGTTCGTGGTCATCGCGCAAAATGGCTAAAGATGGCGGTAACTAACGCCCAAGAGGCACTAGGTTCGCATATCGCGAGTAAGCAAAACAGCAAGCGCCGTTTTGCGCTCCTACAAGAAGCGCTGGCTCTCGATGAGCCGCCAGTGAGAATAGAGTGCTTCGATATAAGTCATACGGGGGGCGAAGGGACTGTCGCGTCGTGTGTGGTCTTCGATGCCGAGGGGGCGGTAAAAAATGACTATCGCCGCTTCAATATCGAAGGTATTACACCTGGGGATGATTACGCGGCGATGGAGCAGGTGTTAACACGTCGTTTCGAGCGTTTGACTAAGGGTGAGGGCAAACTCCCCGATATTCTTCTAATCGACGGGGGCAAGGGACAGCTTACGCAAGCAGCCAATGTACTTGCTCGATTCGACCTCGATTCATTGCGCGTGCTTGGTATTGCCAAGGGGATAAGTAGGCGGGCAGGCCAAGAAACATTGTTCTTGAAAGAGGGCGAGCGCTTCAAGGAGATAGCAATCGCAACAGAATCACCTGCGTTACACCTCCTGCAACAGGTTCGCGACGAGGCGCACCGATTTGCGATCACCGCGCACCGTCAGCGAAGAGGCAACGCCCGAAAGCGCTCGCAGCTCGAAGATATTCCGGGGTTGGGCCCTAAGCGGCGGCGTGATTTGTTAAAACACTTCGGCGGGCAGCAGGGGCTTAAGCGCGCAGCAGAAGCCGAGATCGCGAAAGTAGGCGGCATTAGTGAAAAACTCGCCGCCTCTATCTACGAGCATTACCATGTCGATTGACAAAGTCGTGTGGCGCGGCAGATTGCGTTGGGCTGCGGTAGGGCATAGTCGCGCCACCTTGTGTAGAATAGCGTTGCGCAACATTCATCACAGCGCCAAGCACGACGAGAATTAAAATGACTAACTGGGCAAACCTCGCGTCTCTTAGCCGCATCGCACTGATTCCGCTTATCGTCCTCTGTTATCAGGCCGATTTTTCCGGTGCGGAGGTTGTTGCCGCTAGTCTTTTTATTATAGGCAGCATTACCGACTGGCTCGATGGCTATCTCGCGCGGCGCCTCAACTTGGGCTCGCCCTTCGGTGCATTTCTCGATCCTGTCGCCGACAAGCTGTTTGTTACGGCAATCCTCATTTTGCTTCTCGCCACTTATAGTGACTTGTTGGTTCCTGCGATGCTTATTGTGGCGCGTGAAATTACAATCTCTGCGCTGCGAGAATGGATGGCGACCAAAGGCCTTAGGGATCTTGTTGCCGTGGCTTGGGTTGGCAAGCTAAAGACAACGCTGCAAATGATTGCGATTACCCTGCTGCTTGGTACAAGTCCGTCGGCAATGCCGCTTTTATTTCACTTGGGTCTTGGATTGATTTGGGTGGCGGCTGCATTGGGCGTGTGGTCTATGTTGTCCTATTTAATGGCAGCTAAGAGCGAAATGTTTAGCGGTGATAAGAGCATGCGAGGCGAGTAAATATTTAATATCGCGAGGATTTCTCGTAAAGTCACTGCCCAATGCGATCAGAGCTTGACTTGCCACGGTTTGGCATTAAAATAGCGCTCTCTCTGGATGGCAACAGGCCCCTGTCATCGGAATAATCCTAGCGGTTATTCACAGAGTCGATGAAACACTTGTAGGTTTGAAGTGATGATTCAACACTCTTGCACTTGCTTGAGTGACCAGATAAAGCGGGAATAGCTCAGCTGGTAGAGCACGACCTTGCCAAGGTCGGGGTCGCGAGTTCGAATCTCGTTTCCCGCTCCAATCTCTTTCTCTCCCTGTGAAATAGTTGACGCAATATGCTGCGTTTCATTCATACGGGTTTGAATTAGTAATCGTGCTTTAGCAGAAAAAGAATGCCTCACGGGGCGTGGTTTGCTATAGTTCTGTTACGCATAAGAACGTGATACGGCTGGGTGGCAGAGTGGTCATGCAGCGGACTGCAACTCCGTTAACGCCGGTTCGATTCCGACCCCAGCCTCCATTCACATTCTCTATGTTCCTGCAGCAGTTGCGGTAAAACCGAGTTGCACGGTTTGCTAAGAGTCTCATTAAAAAACCGCTTGGCAGTTCAAGCCCCCAGCCCGGGTGGCGAAATTGGTAGACGCAAGGGACTTAAAATCCCTCGCCTGAAAGGGCGTGCCGGTTCGATTCCGGCCCCGGGCACCATCTAGATCTATAAGCTAAAACCCTCTTCTTTGCCATTCACATTCACGGTATAGAGACCGGATTCCAATCCGACTGTATCGAGACGTATGTGTGTTTCGAAAGGCTCTATTATCGCAATGCAAGTTTCAGCGGGACCCATCTTGGTTTCCGCAAGCGCGACAGTGAACGAAAAGCCATCCCTGAATATAGCGGGATTTGGCAGTTCTACACACGGCACCGATTTATTCCCTCTTACAACTATGCTCACTTGTGGAGGTAAAGACTTTGTCATGATGACAGTGACGCTATCAACAAATACCAGTGGGCTCGGCTCCGCCTCGAGCACAGTAAAATTGCCGTTGGTATCAAGTGCCAATTGAATATCATTGTAATAATGAGTTTCACCCTTAATTAAGGCGGCGGTTTGCGGGATTTGCAGAATGCCTTCTTTAAATGTCGCAGGCTGCGCAAATCCCGTCGTACTGAATAGGAAGGCCGAAACTACGGCTAAAGCTTGAAGAAAGGAACATGTAAAGCTGGATGCCTTCATACTCTTGCTCCTAAAAAATTTGGTATTTGGCTATTGAGAATAATACTTACATTCGAAATAGGAAATCTTTATAAGCAAAAGAGGCGTGTTTTTTGAGGGGCGGGGAAGAAGGGGTAACGCGACAAGAGCTAGGTTCTCGCCGGGAATAGACTAGTGTACCCGTCGAGTTAATTAGAGAGAAAACCGTTCACGTAGAAAATAGGCGATGCCATCTTTGTGATTGTGTCCAATTACCGAAGTGGCAGACTGCTTTACGATGTCGCGCGCGTTCTCCGGCGCGTAACTTTCGTCAGCAAGTTCGAACATACTCAGGTCGTTATCTCCGTCGCCAAAGCAAATTATGTTGCTCGCGCTCAATTGCGCTTTGAGTGAAGTCACTGCTGCGCCTTTGCTTGCTAAGCAATGGTGAACATCCATCCAACGAAAAGATTCGCCCTCGATAGCAGGGCCAGAGTACGTGACAAGATTTGGATGGTTATCGACTTTTCTCCAGATATCGGTAATGTCCGCAGCCGAACCGATCATACTTATGTTGGTTACCTGGCTATCTGCCGGCAGTGCATCAAGTGGGAAAAGTTTAGCCTCTGTACCCGTATAGTGTTTGCTGATCAGATTTTCCTCGACAGTATGCCGCGGTGTCGCGTGGTAGATAAAGTGATTGCTTGTGTCTATAGCATGCACAAAAGGCGTAATTCCTTGGCTTAGAGCAGCGTCGATAACGGTCGCTATCTCAATGTTGGCGAGCAAGTTCTCCAGCGTCAGCTCGCTATTAAGGGGGTCCCATATGGTCACGCCATTGGTATAGATTTGCGGGAGGTCGAAATCATGCCCTTTGAGAATCGTTCTGGCGGAAAGCATGGTTCGGCCTGTGGCCACTGTATAGGCGATGTTTTTGTCTTTGAGTAGACCTAGAGTCTCTTTAGTGAAAGGCGATATTACCGATGCGTCGTTGAGGAGTGTGCCATCTAAATCGAAAAAAATGAGATCCATTGAGTGTTTTATCGTCCTGTAGTCTATAAATCGCCGACTAGTGCTAATCGGGTCTTAAACCTTTGCTCGTTAACTAGGGTAAACGCTAATTAGCAGCACTGAGATCTAAGCTTAGCGATCGAATTCGCAAGACGGTAGAGTGGCTTAGATCTCACCGCGTCGAGCCGACTGAATCATGTGATCTGCCGCTCTAAATGCTAACGCCATAATTGTCATTGTTGGCTGGCCGCGTCCCGACGTCACAAGGCTCGAACCATCGCAAATAAACAGATTTGAGACATCGTGCGAGCGATGATATCTGTCGACAACGGAACTCGCCGGATCATTGCCCATTCTACAGGTCCCGAGCAGGTGAACATTTCCTTCTTGGCCGTTTTTCGGATAGCTACCTGTCTGTCGAATGGCGCCGGCAGCCTCCATGAGCTCGCCTGTTTTATCGAAGAAAAATTCCATTGTTGCAAGATCGTCGGGGTGATCCATGTACGTGCAGCGTAAAGCGGGTCGGCCCCACTTATCTTTCAGTGTGGGGTCAAGCGTCACTGTGTTAGTCGCTAGCGGAAGCGATGTCGTGTGGCCATCGAAGGCGGCGGTATGAGTGAATTCTTGCTCAAGGTCTTTCTTGTAGTCTGCTCCCCATTTAGGGCCGCCGAACATCCCGCTCATAAGCGCGGAATTAAGTGGCGTTCCGCGAGCATAGTGTCTGCCATCGATGCCCCCGCCGCCATAAAACCCAAGGCTCGGGTTTAACTCATAGAAGTCATGAATAACGCGAGTTGCAGGGATGCTCTTGTAGGCGTTGACGGGTTGGGGGAAAAGCCCGACGACAGATGTGTAACCATTAAACATTAAATTCTGGCCGACAAAACCGCTAGAGTTGCAAAGTCCCTGAGGATGCTGATCGGAAGCCGAAAGCAGCAGCAAGCGCGGTGTTTCGGCGCCATTTGCACAAAGAACTACCGCCTTTGTGCGCTGCGCGAATTCGTTACCTTCGGCATCCCAATACACTACCTCGTCGGCCTTGCCATCGGCGCCGGTGGTTACGCGAGAGACGGTGCAGCCGGTGCGTAACTCACAATGCCCGCTGGCGAGCGCAAGAGGGATCATAGTCGCCATCGAGGAAGATTTAGCATTGACCTCGCAGCCGAAGCCATTGCAAAAGCCGCAATGAATGCAGGCAGGGCGACCATTGTGTGGCTCTGAGAGAATCGCCACGGGTGCGGGATAGGGATTCAGTCCTAGTTTTTTTCCGGCGCGCTCAAGAAGTACATCTGAGCCCTTAATGGGCATGGGTTTGCAGGGGTAATCCTGCGATCTCGGTGGGTCCCAAGGGCCTTGAAGGCCTGATACGCCAATCTCCCAATCGACTTTCGTATAATAGGGTTCAAGCTCATCGTAGCTAATGGGCCAGTCGGCGAAGTTTGTGCCGGCAATGGTTCCGCGCACACTCGCCTCTTTGAAGTCGATGGGCCGCAAGCGCCAAAAATTTCCGGAAAAATGAACGCTACTTCCTCCCACATTGTGTGCATAACCCAGCGCGGCCTCGGCCGGTTTTGCTGTGTCGGTTGCGGACTTTCTGAACGTCTGTGGATGCCCTTGTTTGCTGCCCCAAATAAGGCCGCCGTTGTAGTCATAGCTCCACTCGTCGTGCCTAAAATCGCCGGCCTTAAGATGTGGGCCTTGCTCTAAGACGACGACTGAGAAACCTGCACTAGAGAGCTCCTTCGCCATGACTCCGCCGGCAGCGCCGGAGCCAACGATGACAAAGTCTACAGCCTCGCGCGTGGGATAAGTTACCGATGTTTGCTGTTGAGCCATGCGGGTTATTCTCCCTTCGCCAAATGATCTGCATCATAGAAGCCATACGGCTCTGTCCACACATGTCGGTCCTCGAAACCAATCAGTTGCCAACCTAGCTCGTCTTTATTGCCGCCGTATTCGGGCAGTGAAAACATCGCTGCGATGACGAGAAAGCGAATCGTCGCAAAAAATTCGGTCTCTTCAATTTGAGTGAGTAGGCTGTCCTGCTGGACAGACGTAAGGTCGGCGAACAGGGCGGTATCATAAAGTGCAGCGGTGTTGGCTTGGAGATCTGCGAGGCCTGAGCGCAGAGTCTGTCTCTGCCGCTCGAATGCGTCGGCTATTACGTTATCGATAAAATAGACGGCACCAGCTTCGCGCGCACCGGGGGTTTCGTCGGTGGGAATGATGCGGGCAGCAATCGCGTCGTATTCCTGCGCTTCGACGGCGCTTAAGGTAGCGAAATTCCCGCCGTTAAGCCGCGTCTCATTTGCACGGCTGCAGGCAGTAAGGACCATGGGAAAGGTGAGGGTAATGCACGAGGCCTTCATTGCGGCGCCGCTTGATCTGAGGAAGGCCCGCCTGCTTAACTCGGCTTGGATCATGTCCTGCTCCTTCTTATAGCGCAAATTTTGTATTTTGCGCATGCTGGGATAGAGGTGTTGTTCGCGAGCCGAGTGGTTTGGCAGTTAACTAGTCGAGCAGACCGAAACCCATTCTGCCGCGTTCGACCCTGTGCCCAACGTCGAGCACATAGTCTGGGCCGATAGAAGCAATGGTCGGCGTGCCGCTGCCCATCATGGCGATGGTGAGTTCGCGGTTGAGAAGGCTTAGCACGCGCTCCACGCCAGCTTGGCCAAAGGCGCCTAGTCCCCAACAATAGGGTCGGCCAATGCCCACAGCGGTTGCTCCCAGCGATAGCGCTTTATAGATATCCGTGCCACGTCGGAAGCCGCCGTCGATAATAATTGGGATTCGGCCGCTCACGGCAGCGACGATTTCTGGCAAGCACTCGATTGTTGCGCGCTCCGTTTCTACCGCGCGGCCACCGTGATTAGACACGACGATTCCGTCGGCGCCATGTTGCACCGCAAGTGCTGCATCTGTGCCTACCTCGATCCCTTTGATGAGCACTTTCATGTTGGTGACTTCTTTCATGCGTCCGATAACGCTCCACGTCAGAGAGGAGTCATTGAGCATGACGCCTTTCATGTCGAGCCCTTTAAATATGGGTTTAGCTTGTCCCTTGTGGCACACGCTGCAGTCGCGGTCGTCTTCGCGCATGAGCAGCGACTGGGTCTCAGTATTGCGCCCGCCTGGCAAATCGATTGTTAGGCACACTGCAGTGCAGCCAGCTGCTTCTGCTCGCTGCAGCATAGCCACTGTGTTTGCCCAGCGGTTGGTTGGGTAGAGCTGAAACCAGATCGGTGCGTCACGGGCTTCTGCGACGTCCTCAATTGCCGTTGATGACTGTGTAGACAGAATCATATGGTGCCCGACGGCTTTTGCAGCGCGTGCCGTGCCAAGCTCTGCTTCGGCATGATAGGCGCCCTGGCTGCCGACGGGGCAGATGATAATCGGCGATTTCGCCTGTGTGCCTAGAATATCGATACTCAGATCAGGTGAGCTAACATCGACTAGCCTGCGCGGACGGATTTGAAAACGTGTAAAACCGGCACGGTTGGCCCGTAAAGTTGCATCGCTATCGACACCGGTGTTGAGATAGCCAAAATGCGCGGGCGGAATTTTCTCACGCGCGAGCGCTTCCATTTCGAATACGTTGATCACCTCTGAAGGGTCGGTGAGTCGTGCACCGAGCGTTTCTTCAACCTCCTGAGCAAAGGCTGAGTATTCTGTTAGAAGGGGGCTGGCGGCTAGGTATTTTAGAAATTCTCGTCTGCTTTTCATGGTGCTCTCTTTGTTCGTGATTCGCTATATTTGGGTTACAAATTGCTCGAGTATGGTTCTATTCGCTAAGAGTTAACACTAATCTAATAATGACGCCGAAACTAGTAGGTTTGACGCTGATTGTCTACCCATGCGCATGGGGCTGGAGTAGATCAATGGCCACCGCGACCGCAATTTCCGGCTTCGCAAGGGGCCAGCCATTGGGTACACTCCAGTGATCATAATGACCAAGCAATTTAAGAGAGGACACACTTTTGCTATACAGTCTTGATAACGTCTCACCCCAAACCCAAGGCGACGATTATTATGTTGCAGACACGGCCACTATATTAGGTAATGTCATCTTAGAGAAAGACGCGAGCGTGTGGTTCGGCGCAGTGGTGCGTGGTGATACTGAGACGATTACGATAGGCGAGCGCAGCAACGTGCAAGACTGTTCGGTGCTGCATGCTGATACTGGTTTTCCACTTGTGATTGGCAGCGATGTGACTATCGGGCATAAAGTCATGTTGCACGGCTGCACTATTGGCGCCGGCAGTCTCATCGGAATCAATGCGGTGGTGTTAAACGGCGCGGTGATAGGCAAAGGCTGTTTGATCGCAGCGAACGCGCTAATTACCGAAGGGATGGTTGTCCCCGACGGCGCCGTTGTTATGGGCGCGCCGGGAAAGGTTCGCGGCGAATTGGATGAAGCGCGCAAACAAGCGCTTATCGACTCGGCGACTCATTATGTCGACAATGCTAAGCGCTTTAAAGCAGGCTTAAAGAGGCTTCCTTAAAGAGCGCGCCGCGGATTCAGCACCGAATAGCCCTGCACCGAATAGGGCTTGTTGCTGTAACTATCGACGATTGATTGCACCGCGGTTACGCCGACATCTTGCCTGACATTGAGGTGCGAATAAGAGCTGATCTGAGTCATCATGATTCCGATCATCTTCTCAACAGGATCGACCCAAAAAATCGTGCCCCATGCGCCGCCCCAGGTAAAAGATCCTGGGGTAATGGGATCCCTCGCAACGCCTGCGTCATTTAAAATACCGAAGCCTAATCCGAAATTGTAGCCTGGCCCGCGAATGTAAATATCGTGATCGGCGCTGTGATTAGAGATCATCAGGTTGACAGTCTTGGGGCTAAGTAGCTGAACTCTCCCTAGCTTTCCGCCATTAAGAAGCATCTGGCTAAACCGCCAATAGTCACTCGCTGTGGAAAACAAACCGGCGACGCCGCCGTAATAGTCACTGCCAAAAAACGGCACGCTGCTGTATTCGGGCGTGCGGAAAACCTCAATAGTTTTGTTCGGTCCGGTTGGCGAGTAAACCGTTGCTACGCGATCACGCTTCTCGGCCGGGACTACATAGGACGTATCGTTCATAGCGAGCGGATCTAAAATTCGCTCTTGTAAAAAATCTTTTAGCGGCTCGCCTGAAATTCGTTCAACAAGTAATGCAACATAGTCGGTAGAACTGCCGTACTGCCAGTCTTCGCTAGGGTGAAAGGCGAGCGGAAGCGGCGCGCGTTTAATCAACGTTGCCACTAGGCTGCTTTCTCGGCCGAGTAGCGCTTGTTCGTCTTCGGTTAATAATTCGCGAGCAGGGTCTAATCCCGTTGTGTGCGCCAAGACATCACGCACGGTGATCGGCTGTCGAGGCGTCATTCGATGAACGCCTGCGTCGTCTTGAATAAGCACTTGCTTGCCGGCGATTTCGGGAATCCATTTGGTCACGGAGTCGGTGAGCAAAAAGCGGCCCTCTTCGTACAGCATCATTAGCGCGGTTGAGACGATAGGCTTGGTCATCGACATAATGAAGAAGATCGTGTCTTCGGTCATCGGTGTGTCGCTTTCTTTGTCGCGCCAACCCTGGGTTTCAAGATGAACGACTTTGCCGTCGCGCGCGACCAAGGTGACAGTTCCAGCCAGCTGATTTGCATCGATATAGCGCTGCATAGCCGCAGGCAATCTCTCGAGTCGATCGCTAGAGAGGCCGACGCTTGCCGGGCTTGATCGAGGCAGCGACTGAGCCCACGCGCTGGCACTGATCAATAGGCTGAGCACAGCGATAAGCAGAGCTCTCATTGTGTGCTGACAAACTGGTCTGAAACGGGTCTTGCGCATGGTTATTCCTCCATGGAACATTCCTGTTTTGCTGTTGTTATTTCGTCAACGAATGAGCGAAGCTCGAAATGTCGCGTACAGTTGCATGGTAAACATCAGGGATGACTGAAACGAAAGAGCAGTCTGCTGCGTGGCACGTGCCGTGCACGGTGCGACCAACTGTCGACACACCTGCCTGCAACAATTTGCGGTAATGAGCGAGCCCTTCGTCACGTAAGGGGTCTAGTTCGTTAACCGAAATGACATGAGGCGGCAAGCCACTCAGCTCCTCGAGACTCGCATGATAAGGCCAAGCAAGAGGGTTGGTTGCGTTTTCGCCTGAAGGATCGTAAGGCTTAACCATTGCACCCATGGTATTCATGTCGAGGAAATACGCGTCGTTTTCGACAAGTGAAGGCAGCTCTTCAGGTTTGTTGGCATACAGGCCTGAGATATAAGGGCACTGCGCATAGACGCCGGATATCTCTGCTAGCCAGCCTTCTTTTTTTGCAAGCATCGTTGTCGCCAAAGAGAGATTGCCACCGCCAGATTCGCCGCTCATGATCAAATTCGAAATGCCTAAATTGTTGCGGTTGGCTGCTACCCACTGTGCGGCGTCTGCGCAGTCGTGTAAGCCAGCTGGGAAAGGGTGATTGCCCAGCGCGCCAGCTGCATTGCGAAACTCGACCCCGACGACGACCAAGCCCGTTGAGGCGAGCTCGCTTCGCCATCGGCTGTAGTTCGCATCGGCGGCGGTAAGGATGACCATGCCGCCACCGTGTGTGTGAACAACACAGGGCAGAGGCGTGCTGTCACTTGAGTGGCCCGCTGGGCTGTGAATAAATAGTTTGATCTCGTTACCGTCGCGACCGGTAATCGTCTCTTCACGCGCATCGACAGAGCTTGCTGGGACGCCTTGACTGCCAAGCACCGCGAACATTGTCTGCCATGCTTGTTCGGCCGCGGTCGAATAGGCGATACAATCGGCCACCTCGCTTTCACCACTGACAGGGGGCTCTGCAGCTTGCCCCGCAAGCCCCAGTTGACTCAAAGCAGCGGCGAGTCTGGGGTCAGTACGTGGGTCTGTACCGAGACTCATACTTGGATCCCCAAGACGACCGGGGAGTTGATTCGCTGTTGAATTGCTCATGCTTAAGTTCTCGTTCGCTTCTGATTGATAATATAGCTAGGTCACATGATGACTGTTTCGTTTAATCTGCCGCTAGCTCGATGTCTTCGCGGATCGTTTTCGTTGCCCAATAATAGTGCAGGGCACACCAAATATTTACCAGTACTGTTAGTGACATCGCGTAACGAAGCGCGTCATTGCCAAACATGGGAGTCAGCCAATCGCTAACAAAGCCGGTCACCATTGGACCTAAACCCAATCCGATGAGGTTTAAGACAAACAGCAAAATAGCAGAGGCCATTGCGCGCATGCGGATACCTACCAAAAAATGCGTTGCTGCAATGCAAGGTGCGAGGTAAAAGCCGCCGAAGAATACGGGTAAAAGATAGAAAAACGCGGCGCTGTAGCCGTCAGGCATGACAATAAAAGTAATAAGCGCGAGCGGAATCGCGGCGACAGTTGAGATAAAGGGTACCCAAATATACCAGCGCATGTCGCCATGCTGATTCGACTTGCGGTCAGAATACCAACCACCAAAAAATGTCCCTGCTAATCCACCGATTCCCGCGATAAGTCCATAGTAAAGGCCTATATCGAGAATCGGCATGTCGTGGATACGACCGAGAAACAGTGGCATAAAGTTACCCATGCCGTAGGTAACGAAGGCATGCAGCGCGCAGGCGAAACTAAGATGTTTGAATGATTTACGCGAAGCGAGAATTCTCATCACTTTAAAGAAGCCCGGCGGCGCTATGTCGCTTCGACTTTCGGCCATGCCACGTGGCGGCTCTTTTATGACAAATCGGACTACAAAGGCGAGAACCAAACCGGGTAGGCCAACAACAATGAAAGCGGTCCGCCAGTCAAAATACTGCACGAGATAAGCACCGCCGACGGTGCCTACAAGAATGCCGCCATAAACGCCAAGAGAATAAATTGAAAGGGCCGTTGCTCGCTGTGCTGCTGGGAATATATCCGACACGATTGAGTGCGCCGGGGGAGAGCCGCCGGCTTCGCCTATCCCGACACCAACTCTCGCTAGAAATAGCTGGCCGAAGTTTTGCGCGAAACCACACGCGGCGGTCATCAGGCTCCATGTTGCGACGGAAATAGCAATGACGTTACGACGATTACTGAGATCAGCGAGGCGAGCGATAGGAATGCCCAAGACGGTGTAGATTAGGGCGAAAGCAATACCGGAGAGGGCGCCAAATTGGCCGTCACTTAGCTGCAGATCCTCAATAATATAGGCGGCGAGAACATTAATCACCTGCCTGTCGACAAAATTAGAAATATAGACTGTGGTGAGAATACCTAGGACAAGGTAGCGATAGAAAGGCTTTGAGTAGGCGGCTATCGTGTTTTCGCGGCGTAGGTCTTTGGCTTGATCGGTAGTGCTCACAGCTTCGGTCATGCGGGTATTCTCCCTTGTTTTTAGACAGACGCGCACTTGAGTATCACACAAGCTCCGTGAATGACCAACCCTATTACCTGCAGGTCGGGTTGCGTGAAGAATCTTTGTATTTGATCGAGTCGATAGTTCTTCCAATCCTCTTTAGGGCCTCTGACAGTCTAGTAAAACCATGCTATCTTTTGACGCCTAATAAAAAGGAATAGCAATGCAAGATCCCGTTTGGACCTCCGTCATACCACCGCTTTTGGCGATTGGTCTCGCGATAGCGACGCGCCAGGTAATTCTGTCGCTCAGCATCGGCCTCTGGATGGGAGCTTGGCTGCTCGGATCGGGCAATCCTCTCGTGGCGATTCCGCAGGCAATTGATGCAGTGATCAATGTGTTTACCGATCCAGGTGATACGCGAGTTTTAGTCTTTACTTTGGTCATTGGCGGTCTAATCGCAACGATCGAAAAGTTAGGAGGCGTTAGGGGATTCATCCATCTATTGCAGGAAAAAAAATGGGTCACCGGTTCAGGAAGAGCGCAGTGGCTTGCCTTCGGAACTGGCGTCGTAGTCTTCATCGAATCCAATATAACCCTTCTTATTGCCGGCGCGATCTCAAGGCCACTTTTCGACCGCTATCGCGTCTCGCGTGAAAAGTTGGCGTATATTATCGACGCCACCTCTGCACCGATTTGTGTATTGATTCCACTAAATGCTTGGGGCGCGGTCATCGTTAGCTTGTTAGCGTCCAGCGGCATAGAAAATCCGATCGATGTTTTTATTGGTGCAATACTTCTCAATTTTTACGCTATTTTTGCGGTACTGGTGTGCGCGCTTGTGATCTGGTCGGATTTTGATATTGGCCCGATGCGCGCAGCGCAGAAACGCACTGCGGAGGGGAGATTTCTTTGGCCTAACGCCATGCCGATGGTCGATCCAAGCCTCATAGAAGCTGAGCAGAGCAGACAACCACAAGACTCGGCAAAGCTGATGTTGCTGCCGGTATTGGCGTTAGTGCTGAGCATGCCTCTTGGTCTCTATGTCACGGGCGAGGGTGACCTCACGGCAGGGTCTGGCTCCACCTCGGTGCTGTGGGCTGTGTTAATCGCGTTGGGCACGGCTTGGGCAATTGTATTGGGCTCGAGACGCGCGACGTTGGAGACGCTGATGCAGCTCTTCCTAAAAGGAGCAGGGGGGTTATTGCCAGTCGCAATGATCCTACTATTCTCTCTCGCTTTGGGCGATGTTGCGAATGCACTCGGTACGGGAGTGTTCGTCGCGCAATTAGCGCAAGAGACCATTCCGAGTGCGCTGCTATTGCCTCTCTTATTTTTGTTATCAGCGTTTATTGCTTTCTCTATTGGCTCTAGTTGGGGCACCTTCGCTATTATGATCCCCCTCGCGATGCAGATTGTTGCCGCGTTGGATATGAATGCGTCTGTCTTTTTAGCCGCGGTCTTGTCCGGTGCGGTATTTGGTGATCACGCGTCGCCAATCAGCGACACCACCGTGGTCGCTTCGATGGCAGCGGCTACTGATCATATTGATCACGTGCGTACACAGCTCCCCTACGCGCTCATTAGTGCGGGCTTGGCCACTGTGGCTTTTGTTGTAAGCGGCTTAGTTTTGCTATGAGGGCAATTCAGGAAATCAACTATGATGAATTTTAGTCGTATAGGCTGGCAAGAAGCACGAGCAATGCTCGCTGAATACGGAGAGGACGGGGTACATATTGTTGATGTACGAGACGAAGGCGCTTACGAGGCTGGGCATGTGGAGAATGCGATACATTTGAGTGGCAGCAACGTCGCAGAATTCGTGCAAACCGCCGACCCAGATAAGCCGGTATTAGTTTATTGCTACCACGGTAATTCGAGTCAGAGCGCCGCAGCCTATCTGGCAGAGCAGGGATTCGACGCGGCGTTCAGTATCGACGGGGGGTATGAGACCTATCTCGATAAGTTGACGGTTTAGTTAGGTTGATCGGCTTTTTCAAACGCGCGTTTAGCAGTGAGTGCTGTGACCATATACAACAGGTTTAGTAGCGCCCAACCAAAGATTTCAAAAGACCAAAGGGCGTGCGCAGCAGGGTCGATAGTGCGGGCGCCAACGATCCACCCACTCCACAACACGAGTATGGCAATGGGGAAAGCAGCAACCAGCCGCCAGCCCCGGCGCCACTGCCGCCACGCGGCGATTGTAAGCGCTGCGCTGGAGGTTAGAGTAAGGAAGACGATTATAAGCATGACCGTATCCCAGAGAGGCAGCGACTCACCTTCGGCGCCAAACGCGTGAGTAGTCAATAGAGTGCAGGGCAATCCGATCAGTATTGGAAAAAGGTCAATCTTTCGCATAGAGGGCTCGTGACAAAATATAACGCAGTAGCGGTGAGTTGCGACAAGCGTACCCTAGCAGAGGCTGCGAACGCAAAGTCAACTTAGTCACCTCACTGAATCGATAAAATTTAGAAGCAGTAATGGAGCAGTATGACCAGTAAAGAAGGATTAGGTTTGCCAGCAAAAATACCGAGCAATAGAGATTACGAAAACCTCGTTGATCTTAACTACCAACTCTACAACGGGCTTTTTTTGACCCTCCCTCTCGATGAGATTGAGCAGACAGGAATGTTGCTGCCTCTTCTCGAAGCGCGCGCGCAAAAAGGATTAAGTCAAGGCGACGAGCCAGCGCAAATTCTTGAAGATTTTTTTACAACGCATCGAACTCATCTCGATGAGCAAGGCCGGATTCATTTTTTGTTTAGAGTGATCAAATATGTCGAAAGGCAGGTAGTGTTGGTCGACGCCTTGGAAGACGCGGCTTACCCTCATGTTCACAAAACCGAAACCAAAAATGTACTCCGACAATTAACCGAGCGCGTGAAGGCCGATGGTCTGCAAGAACAATTTGATAAGGTGTTGGAGAACTTTGGCAGCAAGGTGATTCTGACTGCGCACCCGACTCAGTTTTATCCTGGACAAGTACTCGCGATAATTACCGACCTCGCTGCGGCGATTAGACAGCAGGATATAGCAACATCACGCGATCTTCTGCAACAACTTGGCAATACACCATTCTTCAACAGCGAAAAGCCGACACCTTATGATGAGGCGACTAATCTCAGTTGGTATCTTGCCAATATTTTCTATGATGCTATAGGCGGCATTATGGACAGCTTCGACACCCAGCTTGCTGATCGCGTCGATTCTCCGAATCAGCTTTTAAGCGTTGGGTTTTGGCCGGGCGGAGATCGCGATGGCAATCCTTTCGTGAATTTTGGTGTTACGCTCAAAGTTGCTGACAAACTGCGGTCACTGATTATGAGTTGCTATCACAGCGACGTGCGTGAATTAAAACGTAGGCTAAGCTTTAAGGGTGTGTATAAGCAGCTAGACGAGTTGGAGCGTAAACTGCTTAAAGAAATTACGAAGCCCTGTAAAACCGATTTAACATTGGCAGGTATGATTGAAACAATAGGTCAGATCGAGCAAACCGTGAAAGAGTCCTACCAAGGTCTTTACGTCGAATTGCTAGAGTCTTTTAAACATAAAGTGAGTGCCTTTGGTTTTCATTTCGCTAACCTCGATATACGACAAGATTCGCGAGTCATCCACCGCAGCTTTGACACCGCCCGATCGCTGTATCCAGAGTATTTTCCCGCCGATTTCGATTCTTTGGATGATGCCTCTCAGATTGCCGCGATGCTTGCGCTGCGCACGCCAGAGCAATTATTAGAGTTTAATGAACAACTCGTTCCTGATGCGCTTGAGCTCGATACCTTGGAGTCGTTGCGTGCGATAGCAACGATTCAGCAGCGTAACGGGGAAACCGGTTGCCATCGTTACATTATCAGCAACTGTAGAGGTGCTATTGATATCGCACGAGTGAAGGCGCTGTCGCATTTAGTAGGATGGAAAGCGGCACAGCACACGGTGGATATCGCTCCGCTTTTTGAAACAATCGATGACCTCGCGCGCGCAGGCGCGAGCATGACTAACCTCTATTCCTTTGCCGATTATCGCGCCCACTTAGCGCGTCGAAGCGATCGACAAACCGTGATGCTTGGTTTCTCGGACGGCACCAAAGACGGTGGTTACCTCATGGCAAACTGGGCTATCTACCGCGCGAAAGAAGACTTAACCGCAGTATCTCGTGCAGCAGGAGTCGAGGTTGCCTTTTTTGATGGGCGCGGTGGACCGCCAGCGCGTGGGGGCGGCAGTACCTACGAGTTTTACGCAGCCTTGGGTAAAAACATCGAAAGTAATCAGATTCAATTGACCGTACAGGGGCAGACGGTGAGTTCCTATTACGGCAACTCGGAAGCGGCGACGCATAATTTGCGGCAGTTACTCGCAGCCGGTCTTGAGAATAATCTTTACGACAGGCCCGAGCGCGAATTGAACGAAGGCCAGCGTAGTTTGATACAGGAACTTGCGGGCATAAGCTACGAGCGCTACAAAGCGTTTAAGGCCCACCCTCTGTTTATCCCGTATCTCGAAGAAATGAGCACGCTTAAATACTACGGTCGCACGAATATTGGTAGCCGCCCAACGAAGCGCGGCGGTTCCGAGGGGCTTAAGTTTGAAGACCTGCGGGCGATTCCCTTTGTCGGTGCCTGGGCACAGTTGAAACAGAATGTCCCAGGCTATTACGGCTTGGGGACAGCGCTGCAGTCGCTTGAAAATGCCGGCCGTTTAGATGAATGCAAGGCGCTCTATCAGAGCTCTAAGTTTTTTAAAGCGCTCGTAGACAACAGTATGCAGAGCATGAGCAAGTCGAATTTCGAGCTTACCGCCTATATGGGTAAACATCCGCGTTTCGGAGAATTCTGGCAGCAAGTGCACGCAGAGTTTGAGCTAAGCGTTGAGATGGCGCTCAAAATCTCGAATCAATCCATACTTCTTGAAGACAATCCGACGAGTAGGCTCAGTATTGCGCTAAGGCAAAAATTGGTATTGCCATTGCTCGTTATTCAGCAGTATGCGCTCACGCGGGCACAGCAATTGGAAGGCGTTTTAGCAGAGGATAATCGAGAAGAATCGGCTGAAGCGGCGCTTTATGCGCTCTATGAAAAAATGGTTATGCGCAGCCTGTTTGGTAACGTCAACGCTTCACGCAATTCGGCCTAGGATAGCGTAAAAACGAGCAAGCTTCTGCTGCGAGTATATCGCGGCAGAAGCTTGACTGCGGTTTAGCCCTAAAGCCTCGAGTCTAGAAGCCAAACATCCGCGAATTGCATCGCGGAGTCCAATTTAGCTTCGATTTCTTTGGTATCCCTGCCAAGTTTTTGTATTGCGGTAGTAGCACCATGAAGTGACCAAACGTTATTGGGATGGTCATCCATATCGAGTTCGTATTCTGCGAGAGCGGCGTCATAGGCACCTAGAGCCAGGTAGGCGGCGCCAAGCCAGTGCCTAGGCGAAAAAGGGAGTGGCTCAGGTTCGTCGTAGTTGAGGCTGTCGTAATACCGTGTGGCGCGTCGGAATGCTTCAGCAGCGCCCTCAATATTCCCAGCGTCCCATTTAATTTGCCCGTCGAGTATCCCTGCGAGCGCGCCAATGATGTTTTTCCCATCGTGGAATCGGAAACGCGCCGTAGTCGTCTCAGTAAGGTCTAACAGCACGGTAAGCGCTGCGCGCGCCCGGTCGCCATCGTCTTGTTTTAGAGCAGCGTAACCTTGCGAGAAGAGATACATGCTGCGATTTACATCACCGTTTGGTTCATTGTCTAGCGCCAGTACTTCGTCATAGCGACCGAAACGCACGAGGCTCATTGCGTGCATCGCGCTATTGCCATTGAGTTTTGCTAAGTCTTTCGACGCCTGAATTGAAGAAGCGCTCGCGCCGCCCATCGCTGCCGCGTAATAAAGCATCGTTAGATTATGCGTAGGATAAATCGCCACGCCTCGGCCAATCGCAGCCTTTTGGTCAGAGTGCCACGCAATTGTGTTGGCCCTGACTGCCTCTTCCCACAGTCCCATCTCATTCCATGTATGGCTGGGCATGTGATTGATGTGACTCGCGCCTGGGATTGCGGTGCCTAAAAATTGGGCGCACGGTGCGGCCAGCTCCGGAGTAGGTGTCGATTCGGTTGCATGCACATAAAGGTGGCACGCACCGGGGTGCGTTATATCTCGCGCAAGAACGCTTTCGAGCACGCCGTGAAGTCTTATGACATTAGGGTCTTCTAAACGCCGGTACCCGCGTCTTTCCTCGAGCAGGAATAGGGCGTCCGCGTAGAGCGTGGCGATATTAAGATCATTAGGGTATTTCCGCGAAAGGCCTGCCATGGTGTCGGCGTAGGCTTGGTCTTGAATGCGGCGCTTTTCCGGATCGTAATTATCGATATAGCGTGATTCTAACGAGCGAACGAGGTCGGCCTCCTTTTGGTTCGCGCTATCAATCAATGCTAGTGCCTTCTTTAGGGCTGCAAGGGCGCGTGGTGCATCGGCCGTGGTCATCGCGCCATTGAGGTAGCTGCCCCAGCTCCATGCCTCTCCCCAGAAGCAAATTGCACAGTTAGGATCAGCAACCTGTGCTTCGCGAAAAGAACGAGCAGATTCGAGCTTTGCAAAGGCATACATCATCTGGATGCCCTGATCGAAAAAATTCTGTGCGAGCGCCGAGTCGGATGATATCGGAAAGTGAAAGTCGCCGAGTATTTCGCCCATTAGGGGAATCGGTGTCGCAAACTCATCCGGGTAAGCGACTTCTTGCGCCGAGAGTGAGTGCGCAAAACTTGCAAGTGACAGTATGCATGCCACAAACGCAAAGGCTCTGACGACTGCGGATTGTCTTTCTTTGATGATTGGTTTGTTCATTAATAGCTCGTCTCCATCCTTAGATTTTTTCACGCTCTTTCACTCTCTTTTTTGCTCTTTCGGATTCTCTAGGTTCTTCTACGCTCTTATTAGTCTCTTAAAATCTCTTTCTCTTTAAAGAGCAAACTCAACCATTGCGCCGGGACCTAGTGGCAAGCCTAGCAGCACCCATACTATTGTTAGGATAATGCCGGATAAGAGCAGCAGGGCGGAATACGGCAGCATGGTGGCAGCAAGACTTCCTAATCCAAATTCGCGTTGCCAGCGCTGGCAAAAAATAAGAATCAGGGGGAAATAGGGCATC
>Ga0209198_1000079_pt1 | contig 91090 bp, 80 predicted proteins | sample COGITO_mtgs_1105_2_FD_184804 | JGI IMG/M metagenome (GOLD analysis project Ga0209198, IMG submission 184804) | Pelagic marine microbial communities from North Sea - COGITO_mtgs_110519 (SPAdes) (version 2) | ecosystem: Environmental > Aquatic > Marine > Epipelagic ...
AACAACCGTAATAAAAAACCTGTTCCCTAACTCTTTTTAAGGATAATTTAATTCAATCTTATTGTAAAACCATATCGCTATGATTCTACGCGCTGTCTTTTCAATATGTCTATGAACTTGTTTTTTTTATTCTCACTCTGTCTCCCAAAGCGGGTGCAAATATAGAACGAGTTTTTCGATTTAAAAGACTAAAATAAAAGTTTTTTAAATTTTTTTTTGACCCCTCATCAAAAGCTCTTAAAACCAGTCATTTGCATCCTCAAAAAAAATGAGGGAAATAAAAATAATACAAACAATCGAAGACAACAAGAATTAATTAGACTTTTTTTCAGTCTTCCATTTATTGTACAACTTAGCAAAGTCATAATTCAATGCAGACGCTTGGCGTTCCAACTTATTCTCTACAAAAGCCCTTTGAAGAATATCTTCAATGAGATAATCCTCTTGAACTAGGTCTGGATAAAATCCTTCTTTTAAAGAGATGTTAAACATTCTTGCAGTTGTACTGTACCAAAAAGCGCGCCATCCAGAGCGAAGATCCTTGACTAGATCGTAAGAAGAAGATCCAGTTTGTCTGTAAATAAGTTTCACTAGTATTTGTCCCTCGGAACGTGTGAGTTTTTTTAATTCCTCTGAAAAGGAACCTTCTATATACTTTTGCATTTGCTTGGTATACTTCTTTTTCTTTCTATTGGAAGAAAGCTGTGAAATACTGTCCTGCAAGCTTGTGAGTTTCTCAGCGGCCAACTTAGCATATGGGTATACTTTAATAGTCCTACGCTTGAGCAGCAAATACCTATAAATTTCTTGGGTAGACTGAAACTTCATGTCTGCAAAAACAACTACCTCGTTTAAAGGAATAGACGAGGAAAAATAAGTGTCCCCTTCTAGCTTTACATAATCCTTAGCAGCCTGATTTTGAGTTATAGTATCTTGAGCAGAAGAAATTCCGCAAAATAAGTGTGCCATTAAAATAATACAAAGCTGTTTCATTCGCTTTAAAAGCTGCTTTAATTTGTTTACAAAATTAAGGATAAAGAACAGACAACAATGCTAAATAAAAGTGAATATTATTACATTAGCAATAAATTTAGAAACATGGAACACAAACCTATAATGACCGACGCTTCTCAAGCGTTTTTAGAAAAATACCTCAATAATGCAGCACCAACAGGTTACGAATGGGAGGGACAAAAGCTGTGGATGGATTATTTAAAACCATACGTAGATACTTTTATTACAGATACTTACGGTTCTGCTGTAGGAGTCATAAACCCAGACGCCCCTTTTAAAGTGGTTATAGAGGGCCATGCAGATGAAATTTCATGGTACGTTAACTTCATCACTGAAGAAGGACTGATCTATGTGATTAGAAACGGAGGATCTGACCATATGATTGCTCCATCCAAGTGGGTAAACATCCATACAGATAAAGGTATTATCAAAGGGGTTTTTGGCTGGCCAGCCATTCATACCAGAAAAAACGACAAAGAAGACACCCCAAAATTAGACAACATATGTATTGATATTGGAGCTAAAACCAAAAAAGAAGTATTAGAAATGGGGGTACACGTGGGTTGTGTTATTACCTATCCAGACACTTTTCAAGTACTCAACGGCAATAAATTTGTCTGTAGGGCCATAGACAATAGGGCTGGTGGTTTTATGATCGCAGAGGTAGCGCGATTGTTACACGAAAACAAAGTAAAACTTCCATTTGGATTGTATATCACAAACTCTGTTCAAGAAGAAATTGGCCTTAGAGGTGCAGAAATGATCACCCAAACCATAAAGCCAAATATTGCTATTGTCACAGATGTTTGCCACGACACCACTACCCCAATGATCGAACAGAAAGTACAAGGTCTTACCCAGTTAGGAGACGGCCCAGTAATTTCTTATGCACCTGCAGTACAGAACAAATTAAGGGCTAGAATCATTGAGACTGCTGAAAAAAATAATATCCCATTTCAGAGAATGGCTTCTTCTAGATCTACAGGAACCGATACAGATGCATTTGCCTATAGCAATGGAGGGGTTGCCTCAGCGCTTATATCGTTGCCTTTAAGATATATGCACACTACAGTAGAAATGGTTCAAAAAGAAGATGTTGAAAATGTGATTAGACTCATCTACGAAACACTCCTTACTATTAAATCCGGAGAGACATTTAGTTACTTTGACTAATCACTAAAGTTCTTAAACGCCAACAAAAAAGCATCCTATTAGGATGCTTTTTTTTATTACTAAAACATATAAGGGTATTTAAAAAATAGCTGCAATAGCCTCAATTTTGTCTAAAGCATACTCTTTCTGATCCCCGCTATCCATGTGCTTAAGTACCAATATATTATTTTCAATTTCTTGAGCCCCTAAAAGCGCCACATACTGCGCCCCTTTCTGGTGGGCGTATTTCATTTGTTTTTGCACTTTATTCGCGCTGGGATACAAGTCACAAGAAATTCCTAATTTTCTTAATTTATGGACTATTGTCATGGCCTTCAAGGATTCGGAATCCCCAAAATTCACGAAAAACACTTGTGGGCCTGCTAAAATAGCTTTTGGAAATAAGTCTAAGGCTTCTAAAACCAAATAAATACGATCTAAGCCAAAGGAAATTCCAACACCACCAACATTCTGAAGTCCAAAAATACCAGTCAGATTATCATACCTACCCCCTCCTCCAATGGATCCCATAGAGACACCCTCAGGAGCAGAAACTTCTATAATTGTTCCCGTATAATAATTAAGCCCTCGGGCCAGTGTCACAGAAATAGATAAGGTACAAACAGAGAGGTTTGTTTCAGATAATGCCTTTAAAACATAAGCCATCTCCGAAATTCCTTCAAGGCCTACGGCCGATGTCGCTAAAAATGAAGAAAGAGAATCTAAAATAGCCTCATTAGTCCCTTTTAAATTAAACAAAGGAGCCGCCATATGAACCGCTTCCTGTGAAATGCCTTTGTCTAACATTTCTGCAGCTACTTTTTCAGGACCTATTTTATCTAGTTTATCCAGTGCTACTGTAAAGTCAATCAATTTGTCTGCTGCACCAATCACTTCCGCAATTCCACTCAATACTTTTCTATTGTTCAGGTGAATAACCACCCCTTGTAGACCTAAATCTGAGAAAACCGCGTCGTATAATTGCATCAGCTCTACTTCTTGAAGTAGGGCGCTAGAACCAACAACGTCTGCGTCACACTGATAAAACTCTCTAAACCTGCCTTTTTGAGGCCTGTCGGCGCGCCAAACAGCTTGCATTTGGTAACGCTTGAAAGGGAAATCAATCTCATTTTGGTGCATGGCCACATAACGTGCAAAGGGAACGGTTAGGTCGTAACGAAGGGCTTTTTCAGAAATCTGGGGTGTTAATTCCTTAGCATCCTTAGCGGCTATTTGCTCATCAGATACTTTAGATAAAAAATCTCCAGAATTTAAAATTTTGAAAATTAACCTATCCCCTTCCTCTCCATATTTACCCATAAGGGTGTCATAATTTTCAAATGAAGGCGTTTCTATAGGATTAAAACCATAAAGCTCAAATTGTCGCTTTATACAAGACATAATATACTGTCTTTTATTCACTTCAATAGGAGAGAAATCTCTAGTACCTTTTGGTATTGTTGGTTTTTGGGCCATATAAATCTAATTCTAAAAGCGTGTTATAAAACGTAAATATCGGTTTAATCTATAAGATTGTCAAACCACTGGTATAAATCGCCCTTAGTGATACTGGCGCCTTGTTTAATTAAATCAAACAACTCTGAATTTCTAGGGTCTTTATAGGCCTTTGCAGCAGACAAATATTCCACAAAATCTCCCTGGTAATTTTTTTTAAACCAAGCAAATCCCACTGCGGTGTTTAAATCAATATCTGGATTGAGCACTTTAACAGAAATGAGTTTTATCTCCTTTTCGAGTGCTTCAAATAAATGCATATGTTGGGCACTTATATTTTCCAAGTACGATACTTTGTTTAGTACGCCCTCCCAGATAAGGTCACTAAAAATATCTAACTCTTCCTCTGCCGCTGCTGGTTTTTCTCGCTTTATCTCTTCCCACTCACCCGCCGTAATAGATTGGGTAGCTAAGAAATTGACAAACTCTGGTTGCAACTCTTCCAATTGCTCTTTAGTTAACCTGGTGTATTTCATTTTGCAAAAATAAAAAAGGCGGTGTAAAAACACCGCCTTTTTTCAATTACATTTAAAAAATGTTATGCTTCAGCAATTACTTCAAAAGCAATTTCTACAATAACTTCTCTATGTAAACGAACCTCAGCAGTGTATGCTCCAGTACGCTTGATAGTTCCACCAGGTACTGTGATAAACTTTTTCTCAATCGCTTGTCCTGCTTTTTCAAAAGCGGCAGCAACATCTATGTTTGAAATAGATCCGAATAATTTATCACCACCTGCAGTTTTTGCAGTAAGCTTAATCTCTAATTGTTTAAGTGCTTCTGCCAATTTACTAGCTTCTGCAACTACTTTTTTCTCTTTATGTGCTCTTTGCTTTAAATTTTCTGCCAATACTTTTTTAGCAGAAGAAGTAGCCATAGCAGCCAATCCATTAGGGATTAAATAGTTTCTACCGTATCCGTTTTTCACGTTTACAATATCATCTTTAAAACCTAAGTTCTGTACGTCTTCTCTTAATATAAGTTCCATGATGCGTTGCTTTTATTTTAATAAATCACCTACGTAAGGCATTAATGCAATGTGACGCGCTCTTTTTACAGCAGTAGCCACTTTACGCTGATATTTCAATGAAGTACCAGTTAATCTTCTCGGCAAAAGTTTCCCTTGCTCATTTACTAACTTCATTAAAAAATCTGGATCTTTATAATCTACATATTTAATACCAGACTTTCTGAAACGACAATATTTCTTCTGTTTGTTGGTATCTATGTTTAACGGGGTTAAATACCTGATTTCTCCGTCTTTTTTACCTTTTGCTTGTTGTTCTATAGACATAATAATTAGGCTTTAGTTTGTAATTTAACTCTTCTACGCTCTGCCCATGAAATGGCATGCTTGTCTAATTTTACAGTTAAGAATCGCATAATACGCTCATCTCTTCTGAACTCTTGCTCATAAGGAGTAATTACCTCTCCTGGAGCAGTGAACTCAAACAAATGGTAAAAACCACTTTTTTTGTGCTGAATAGCATAGGCTAATTTTTTTAGCCCCCAATTTTCCTTAGCGACCATTTTGGCGCCTTTACTAATTAAGAAATCCTCAAATTTCTTAACTGTTTCCTCTATCTGAGTATCAGACAGAACGGGATTTAAAATGAAAACAGTTTCGTAATGATTCATATGTTATATAATTTAAGTCTGCAAAAGTAAGCCTTTTTTCTGTATATGCAAAAAATTTAGATGCTCTAGTAAATTTAAACAGCAACAAATTCAATAATACTGTTTTTCAATCAGTTAGATATTTATTTAGACCTACAAAGCCATTATAGCTGCACAAAACAACAGATTAAATTGGTTTCACAACATAATAGGCTTGGTTCACATCATTAATCGTAAATGGTTTGAAAATTTAAATACATTTATGACAACCCATTGAAAATCCCATTTCATATGTCAAAGCTAAAATGTGTTATTGTAGAAGATTCAGAGATTCAAAGAATCACTTTAGAAAGAATTATTAAATCTCATCCAGACCTTGTTCTAGTAACTAGTTTCAGGAATGCGATAGAGGCAAAAAACGGCATTAATAATAGGTTTGTTGACCTGGTATTTTTAGATATTGAAATGCCTTTAATTTCTGGATTTGAATTATTGGAGACCCTAAACTATAAACCCCAGGTGATTGTTGTATCTGGCAACACTGCACACGCTCTTAAAGCATTTGAATATGACGTTACAGACTTTTTACAAAAACCTATTTTATTGACCAGATTTGATCTAGCCATAAAAAGAGCCATGCTTAAATATGAGCAAATACACCAAAATGACGATTCTGAAAATCAAATATTCATCCGATCTAAGATGAGTAAAAAAAGAATAAATTTTGGCGAAATTAAATGGATTGAAGCCAAAGGTGATTATGTGAAAATAGTTACACTAGACAGCCATGTAATAGTGCTTTCCTCACTGAGGGCTTTTCACGAACTACTCCCTCAAGAAACCTTTATCAGGGTTCACAAGTCTTTTGTAATTAATATTGAAAAAATAGACCGATTTAACGCAAGAGAAGTTGCTATTAGTGGCCAGGTTATTCCGGTGAGCAGAGCGAAGAAAAGTTGTCTATCAGAAGCCATGAAATTTATGTAAAATAACTGGTCATTTTATGCCTATTAAAGAATACTGGTAATAAATTATGCCTATTAAGGGATGCTAGTAATAAATTACACCTATTAATGCTAGTAATAAATTGAGCGCTTAGCCCGTTAATGTTGGTTAATACGGGTCCACATTAAAGACAATTCTCACCCCTTTAAATGGTCCTACTGCCTCAAATGACTTTTCCAACCTCAGCAAAGAATCTTTCACTTGCTTAAGTGCATATTGATGAGGTACTTTTAGGAGTATGTGCTTAATATACTGGTTTCTAACCCGAGACACCACAGGAAATTCAGGTCCCAAAACCCCTGTTTTAAATATATTTTTTAAACCCTTGGCAAACCAATCTGCGGCATCATTCAACTTATTATATTCTTTATGCTTGAGGGTTATTTTAATGATTTTATTAAAAGGAGGGTATTTATAAATCTCTCTCTGATACAATTGCTCCTTACACATAGATTGAAATTCATAGCTAGTTACCTGCTGAAGGATTTGATGCTCTGGTTGGTAAGTCTGAATGAGCACTTTCCCTTTTTTTTCTGTCCTACCCGCGCGTCCTGCAACCTGGGTAAGTAATTGGAAGGTCTTCTCATGCGCTCTAAAATCAGGAAAGTTTAACAACGCGTCTGCAGCCATTACACCCACCAAACCAACATCTCTAAAATCCAATCCTTTGCTCAACATTTGGGTACCTACAAGAATATCTATTTCATGTTGTTCAAAACGATCAATAATTTGTTGGTAGCCATCTTTTGCCCTTGTTGTATCTAGGTCCATTCGACCCACCCTAGCTTCAGGAAAAAGCACCTCCAAAGAAGCGACTACTTGTTCTGTTCCAAAACCTTTTGTAGACACATCTAAACTTCCACAAGCATTACATTGAGACTTTTTGTATTCTTCATAACCACAATAATGGCAACGAAGCACTCCTGCGTTAGAATGAAAGGTTAAACTCACATCACAACTTTTACAATGAGGGGTGTGCCCACAGCTAAAACATTCAACTATTGGAGCGTATCCCCTCCTATTCTGAAATAAAATCACCTGCTCTCCTGCAGACAAAGTTTCTTCAATAGCCCACCTGAGTGGCTCTGAAAACTGAAGCTTCATCTTTTTCTTTTTGTATTGTTCCTTGAGGTCTATCAAATTAATACTAGGCATAGCAATATTTGCATGTCTTTTGGTTAATTCCGCTAAACCGTATTTGTGTTGCAATACATTTTGCATTGATTCTAAACTCGGGGTAGCGGAGCCCAATACAATAGCTGCCTTTGAAATATGTGCCAAAACAATAGCCGAATCTCTAGCATGGTATCTAGGGGCTGGATCAAACTGTTTAAATGAATTTTCATGCTCCTCATCTACTATTACGAGACCTAATTTCTTAAACGGTAAAAAAAGTGCAGATCTAGCGCCAACAATCAATTGCGCCTTTGGGCTTTGATTGACTGTATTTTGCCAAACTTCTACACGCTCTTGCAAATTGTATTTAGAATGATACACAGAAACACTAGTGCCAAAATAGGACTGAAGCCTGGTGATAAGCTGGGTTGTCAATGCAATTTCAGGCAATAAATACAATACTTGCTTTCCACTTGAAAGCGCTTCCTGAATTAAAGCCGCGTATACTTCTGTCTTTCCAGAAGCAGTGACTCCGTGTAAAAGCGCCACTTTTCGTTCATTAAAATGAGACTTAATTGCAGCCAATGCTTTTATTTGTGGAGGATTTAAAGGTTTAATTGGTATTGTTTTAAAATCCGGATCAAGTAAAACACGGTCTACCCTTCTTGCTGTTTTTTCCAATACACCTTTAGAAACCAATGCCTTTAATGCGGCAGGACTTAGTCCATTATTTCTAAGATCTAGGTCGGTAATCACTTTTGAATGTGATGCAGCAGCAATAAAGAAATTTACTATTTCAAGCTGTTTGGGGGCATTTTTAAGCTTTAACTCCAAAGATTCTACATGGCTAGCATCTGAAAGAAAATGCTTTGGAAAGGCGTACTCATTTCTAAATTTTGGGGTGTAACGTGCCGTGAGTTGCTCTTCAACAACAACTAATTTAAGGTTTAAAAGCACCTCAATAATATTAAAAATATTGTCATTTTGCACAAGAGTACTCAAGGTCTGAATAGGAAGTGATACGTCTGAGGACAGTGCATCCAAAACTATATAAGCATTGTCCGAAAGACCTGCTATGAGCGCATCATGATCCCTTTTCAAGATATCTGAACGCCTGAGATGTGTCTCTCCCTCTAAAATCAGTGCAGTTGGAACAGCCGTTTTATATACCTCACCTAAAGCGCACATATAATAATCTGCCATCCAAGACCAATGCTTTAATTGTATTTCAGTAACAATTGGTGTAGCATCTAAAATGGAGAGTATTCTTTTTGGTTCGTAAGTTCCTTCAAATGTATTTTCAAGGGAATAAACCAATGCGGTATACACTTTGGATTTACCAAAGGGGACCGCAACCCTCATGCCCGGTAAAAGGAATTGATATTCCGCCTCTTCTAACTCATAGGTAAATAATTGCTTTAAAGGCAATGGAAGAATAACGGAAACAAAGTGCCTGATCATGAATCCTCTTTATTTTTCACAATACCACTCTTTAATGAAAATAAGCTCATGTTGAGCTCAAAGCCTAAAAGCAAGATATTTGAGTTAATCCATATATAAAACATTAGAATCAAAAGCCCCCCTAACGCACCATATAGCTGGTTATAGGTAGAGAAATTATCTATATAAATTCCAAAAAAATAAGAGGTGAACAAAAACAAAGCGGTAGTCATAAAAGCGCCAATGGAGAAAAAATTGGTCTTGGTCGTTTCTGCTGTTCCAAAGAAATACAAAATAGTTGTAATCAGATAGAAAACACCCGCGAAAAAAGCGGTCTTTAACCAATACACCAACTGTAGTTCTTGATCTGCAGAGGTATAGGGATTGCTTTTTGAAAAGTCAATCATGAAATCTAAAATATAAAATTCAAAATATACATATCCAATGGCTCCCAAGATAAAAAGCAGGGATAATAAAAGCCCTACAGCTAAGGCAAATACATATTGTTTAAAAAAGTTTCTGCTGAGTTTTGAATGGTATGAGTTTTCAAATCCTCCGAAAATAGCGTTCACCCCATTGGCCATTAAAAAAATAGAAACCACAAAAGATGTAGATAACAAGCCTGACTGCTTTTGCTGCTTAATCTGATTGAAAATCTCAGAAAAATAATCTCCAGTGGCAGTGGGCAAAAAAGATTCCATAAACAAAAACAATTGCTCCTCAAATGCCTGGTCTCCTATTTGAATGTAAGGAATAATGTACGGCACCAAGGTTAATATAAAAATGAGCAGTGGAAATAGCGCCGTAAAAAGCGAGAAAGAAATAGCACTCGCCCTTGTAGAAAGCGCTCCCTTGATTATCCCCAACATATACATCTCAATAAGATCATATGCAGACAAACCTTCGAATCCGGGGAGCTGAACTTTTTTAAGTAAAGACAACAAGTTTCTAAGTAGGGGTATTTTTTGAATTTTTATCTCAATCTCCTTTGACATGGTAAACGTATAGTCTTTCTGCTAAATTAATAAAAACAAATACCTTTGTATACTTATCTGATTAAAATGACCATAAAACTAATTGCTGTTGGAAAGACAGACCAAAAAGAGCTACAACACCTTATTGATGTTTACATTTCAAGACTCAAACACTATGTCAGTTTTGAAATAAACATTATCCCAGATATTAGACATAGTAAAAATTTAAGTGAGTCACAGCAAAAATCAAAAGAAGCTGCGCTTATTTTAAAACAAATCACACCCGCAGATATCTTTATCCTATTAGATGAAAACGGAAAAAGTTATGACTCAGTAGCATTTTCAAATTACCTTCAAAAACAAATGCTAAGTGGTCAAAAACAATTGGTTTTTGTGATTGGTGGTCCTTATGGATTCAGCGAAGAAGTTTATCAAAGAGCCCATGGAAAAATTAGCCTATCCAAAATGACATTTTCTCATCAGATGATTCGATTGTTCATGGTAGAACAGTTGTATAGAGGGTTTAGTATTTTAAAAAATGAACCTTACCACCACAGATAAAAATCATTTAATATTTTCGAAAGCACCCACACTAGTACAATACCCTAAACTTAATGGTGTTAGGTATTTCCTTAAGTGCTTTAATCACTTCTTTGTTGTAATCTTTATCTAAATCTGAAATCACATAACCTACCTCAGCATCTGTAGAGAGAAACTGTCCACTAATGTTCATATCAAAGGATGCCAACACTTCATTTATTTTGGCCATAATTCCTGGAACATTTTTATGAATGTGTAAAAATCTATGGGCATTTTGTTGCTTGGGCAGTCTAATATTTGGAAAGTTTACAGCGTCTACCGTATTTCCAGAATTCATGTATTCCATTATTTTATTTGGCACAAAATTAGCAATATCTCTTTGTGCCTCTTCCGTACTGCCTCCAATATGAGGTGTTAATATAACATTTTCCATACCCTGAAGGGCCGTTACAAAGGCTCCATTGCTAATAGGCTCCTCTGGATAAACATCTACTGCAGCGCCACCTATTTGGCCGGATTTTAATGCGCTTACCAAGGCTTCAATATTCACTACAAATCCTCGTGACAGATTCACTAATAAAGCCCCATGCTTCATAGCTTCAAAAGCAGCCTTATTAAAAAAGTCTTTATTTGCTTTGTTGTCATCTATATGTAAGCTCACTACATCTGACAATACCAATAGTTCATTTAAATGATCACATTTGGTGGCGTTACCGATGGATAACTGGTCATTTACATCGTAAAAATAAACATGCATCCCCATAGCTTCAGCCAGAACAGATAATTGTTTGCCAATATTCCCGTAACCAATAATACCTAGATTCTTTCCCCTAACTTCTCTTGAATTTGCTGCTGTCTTATTCCATTGACCCTGATGAATCTCAGTACTTCTAGGAAAAATACTTCTCATTAACATAATAATCTCTCCAATAGCTAATTCCACTACAGATCTGGTATTGCTGTAAGGCGCATTAAAAACAACCACCCCTTTTTTCTTGCAGGCCTCTAAATCTATTTGAGTGGTCCCGATACAAAAAGCACCAACAGCCATTAGTTTATCTGCAGCATCTAAAACTTTTTGCGTCAGTTGTGTTTTGGATCTAATCCCTAGCACATGCACCCCTTTAATCTTCTCAATTAAAGCGGTCTCATCTAAACTGGTTTTAACCAACTCAACCGAAAAACCATCCTTAGAAAGCTTTTTAAAAGCTTCAGGGTGAACATTTTCTAGCAACAAAACCTTAATTCTATTCTTAGGATAGGAGATGTTTCTGGGAAGGTCATTAACATATAAGAACTCATCTAAGTTTGGTGTAACATGATCTGCATTTGCCGTGGCTTTGTCTCTAGAAACATTTTCAGTATAGGCAAAAAACTTGTCAGCAATCCCAGCTTCTCTCATGACATAATCACTATACCCATCCCCTATTACCTGAACTTCACCATCTAAATTCATTCGCTTCAAGCACTCAATCTTTCCATTGTGCGAAGACAATACATTCTCTTTGTCAAATCCTGTGATATTACCTTTTTCATCATAGGTGAATGTATTGGCATATACTTTGTGTGCTGGTATATTATAATGCGCTACAATTGGTTCAATAAATTCTTTAAAACCACATGAAATCACATAAATATCTTCAGAATACTTCTCAAAAAATTCTTTGTTTCTCACTATTGAAGCAGACACTTTATTTTGCAATTCTTGAACCAAAGTAGCCAAATCTGCCTTGTTTGCGTGTAATAACGAAAGCCTTCTCTCTAAAGATTCTGTAAAGGAAATATCTCCATCTATACCGAGGTTTGTAATGGCTTGAATTTCTGACACAACTGCGTCTTTCTCTGGCTTATTTGCCAAAGTGATTTCTGCCAAAACATCCAATGCTTCTACACTTGTCAAAGTACTGTCAAAGTCAAAAACGTATTTCTTACCCACGAGAAGGAATTTTAAATTAAGGCATAAAAATAGCTATTATTTACGCTTTATAAGCGCTTTGTCTATTCATTTTTAAGGGAGTTATACACATATTAAACAATATTCACAAAAATGTAATTTATTGGGCAAAAACACACAATTATAAAATAAAATGAGGCTTTTGTTGTGACTTTTACAACAGCCCTAGCTGAGGTAAATTTAAAGTATCTTTGAAAAAAAATATTTAGATGAAACTTATTTTCGCCACACACAACCAAAACAAGCTCAATGAAATAAAGTCTCAACTCCCTACTAATATTGACATACTATCGCTTAAAGAGTTGTCATTTAGTCAAGAAATTCCAGAACCCTATCTTACTTTAGAGGAAAATGCAGCGACAAAAGCAAATACTATTTTCAATTGCTTTAATGAAGCTTGCTTTAGCGACGACACTGGTTTGTTTGTTCCAGCGCTAAATGGCGCACCTGGTGTTCACTCTGCTAGGTATTCAGGGCCCAATGCAAGCGCGAGCGCAAATATGAATAAATTACTCAAAGCACTTGAGCACATTACAGACAGAAAAGCGTACTTCCAAACAACCATTGCGCTTAAAACCGCTAATGATTTAATATACTTTACAGGAAAAGTATATGGTTCCATTGCGTTAAGTAAAAAAGGTAATGGCGGTTTTGGGTACGACCCTATTTTTATCCCTGAAAATCATTCCGAAAGCTTTGCCGAATTACCCTTGGCCATAAAACAAAAAATTGGTCACAGAGGTAAGGCAATTAGTGCGCTAATTGCCTATCTAAACAATCTCTAGTTTTAATTAATTGCGCCAAAATCCCTAAAACACCAGTAAAATCAATACATAACGCAACATAACATATGTATTACATTTCAAGGTATTCTGGTTTATTTTTTGTAATTTTGCCACTTCAAATAACGCCGCTAGTATAGCATGTGTTGCGCTGAGTAAAAGGTTAGTAAAGGTTAATCGCTCTATGCAATAGACATATTTGCGATTAAACATTTAAAAATGATACCATTTTCAGAATTGGGACTTCAAGAGTCCCTGCTCAAAGCTATTGAAGATTTAGGCTTTGAAACCCCATCAGAAGTTCAAGAAAAAGCCATTCCCCTATTATTAGCAGACCACATAGATTTAGTGGCGCTAGCACAAACAGGTACTGGAAAAACAGCTGCTTTTGGATTTCCACTTATTCAAAGAATAGATCCTTCAAGCAGAACAACACAAGGTTTAATACTTTCACCTACCAGAGAACTTTGCTTACAAATAACAAAGGAGATTCAAGCGTATTCAAAATATGAAAGAGGCTTAAATACGGTAGCCATATACGGTGGTGCTAGCATTCAAGACCAAGCGAGACAAATTCAGAGAGGCGCACAAATTGTTGTAGCTACCCCTGGAAGAATGAAAGATATGATCAGCAGAGGAATGGTAGACATTTCTAAAATTGATTACTGCATATTGGATGAAGCAGACGAAATGTTAAATATGGGGTTCTTTGAAGACATCAAAGACATTTTATCCAATACACCAAAAGAAAAAGCGACCTGGTTGTTTTCAGCTACCATGCCTAAAGAAGTCGCTATTATTGCTAAAAAATTCATGAACAGCCCACAAGAAATTACTGTGGGAACTAAGAATTCTGGAGCAACAACAGTACAACATGAATATTATGTAGCCGGAGGAAGAGACCGTTACCCTGTGTTAAAAAGATTGGCAGATACCAATCCTAACATTTTTTCTGTGATTTTTTGTAGAACAAAAAGAGACACTCAAAAAGTAGCTGAAAACTTAATTGAAGACGGTTACAACGCAGGAGCACTTCACGGAGATTTAAGCCAGAACCAGAGAGATTTGGTCATGAACGCTTTTAGAAAAAAACAAATACAAATGTTAGTTGCTACAGATGTAGCAGCCAGAGGAATAGATGTAGACGACATTACACACGTAATTAACTACCAACTTCCAGATGAAATAGAAACATACAACCACCGTTCAGGAAGAACCGGAAGGGCAGGTAAATCAGGAACTTCTATGGTTATTATCACCCGCTCAGAAATGAGAAAGATAAAAGCCATTGAAAACAAAATTCAAAAGAAATTTATAGCAAAACCTATTCCAACAGGAATGGAAATATGCGAAACCCAACTGTACCACTTAGTAAACAAGATTAAGGATACAGAAGTAAATGCAGATGTAGAAAACTACCTTCCTGCCATTAACGAGATTCTAGAAGGTATTGATAAGGATACCTTGGTGCAAAAAATTGTTTCCGTTGAATTTGGTCGTTTCTTTAATTATTACAATAAGGCTAAGGATTTAAACTCAAATGACAGGGACAGAGGAGAAAGACCTGAAAGAGGAGAGCGTAGAGATTCTGGCGACTCTAGAGACAGAGGCGCCTCAAAAAACTACGGTGGAGACGGATCTACCCGTTATTTCATTAATATTGGTGAAAAAGACGGTTATGATTGGATGTCCCTAAAAGACTTTTTAAGAGACACTGTCAACCTTGGTAAAGACGACATTTTCAAAGTAGATGTTAAAGAAAGTTTTTCATTCTTTAACTCTGAAGCTAATGTTGAAGAAGCCATTTTAAATACTTTTAAGGACCTAAAGGTCGACGGCCGCTTTGTTAATGTGGAAGTCTCTAACAATCCAATTGGTGGAGGTTCCAGCAGAGGTGGCGGAGGTTTTAAAGGCAGAAGTAAAGGCGGATCTGGTGGCGGAAGCGGTTTTAGAAGCAAAGAACGTGGTGGCTACAAAGGGGGTGGATCTTCAAGATCAGATCGCCCTTCTAGATCTACTAGTTCAGTCAGGTCTGATTCCGGAAGAAGGGGTTCTGGAGATGGAGGTAAATCCTTTGGCGGATCTCCTTTCTCGGAAAACAAGAAAAGCAAGAGAAGAAACGGATTTATGTAATCATATATTTTAGTTAAAAAAAAGGCGCCAAGGCGCCTTTTTTTTGTTTTCCATCCTATCTTTATGCCAAGCTTAAGATATGAGAAATAACAGACCAACAATCAAAATAGTCCTTTTTACATTTACTTTTATTCTTGGACTGCAATCTATCTTAGCGCAGTCAGATGAGATAAATGCGACTATTATAAATGCTCAAACACAGGAGGCTTTAGAAAGTGTTCACGTCATTAATCTTTCTCAAATAAAGGGAACCATAACAGATAAGGATGGAAACTTCACAGTCCCTGCGGTAGCCAATGACACCTTACTTTTATCTTATTTAGGTTTTAAAACTATCAAGGTTAGGGTGACCAATGATATGATGACTTTCCAAAATACAAAAATAGCTTTGACAGAGTTAGCATATGCCCTAGAGGAAGTGGTTTTAAAACCATATCAACTCACGGGTTACTTAGAAATAGACATTAGAAAACTCCCCGTCAATACCGCATTTCAATACAGCATATCTGGCCTAAACGTCAGTTATGAGGCAGGTAATAAGAGACCATCATCTGTTTCAAAGGTTCTTGGAGCTATTTTAAATCCCGCAGACCTGCTTAGAAACTTGTTCGGAAAGAAACCAAAGCAAATGAGAAAGCTCAGACAGATGAAAGAAGACAACAATATTAAGGACCTGCTCGCTTCTAAATTCGACAGAGAAACGCTCACCGCATTACTGCAAATTGAAGAAGCAGATATTCAAGACATTCTAAGTAACTGCAACTATTCCAAGTCATTTATTAAAACAGCTAACGACCTTCAAATTCTAGATGCCATAAGTGGCTGCTATGAGGAGTATAAAGTTTTAAACAGACAGAAATAGTGTTGCTCAATAGTACCCATCACTACTTTTAATCCGCAGGTAGCTTCATCTACATCATATCCCCATAAAATACATTCCTTTTTAGTATATTGCTTTACTTAAAAGAACACCAATGAAGCCATCTATTTTCATCTGTCCAGCCATTTTATTATTATTATTATTTAACGGCTGTAAAGAGAAAGAAAACCTTAATCTAGAAAGTTCAAATACACCATTTGTTTGGGAGAATGCCAATATGTATTTCCTATTGACAGACCGATTTAATAACGGTGACAAAACCAATGACATAAACTTCAATAGAACCAAAGAAACTGCGGTACTTAGGGGTTTCAAAGGCGGTGACTTTGCAGGTGTCACACAAAAAATAAATGAAGGATACTTCACTAAATTAGGAATTAATGCGCTCTGGTTCTCCCCTGTCGTTGAACAAATTCACGGAGCTACAAATGAAGGAACTGGAAACACTTACGGATTTCATGGCTATTGGACCAAAGATTGGACCGCTATTGAACCTAATTTTGGCACAGAAGCAACACTTAGAACTTTGGTGGAGACAGCTCATGCAAATGGTATTAGAATCGTGATGGATGTTGTCTTAAACCATACTGGACCCGTGACTGAAAAGGATGAGGTTTGGCCAGAGGATTGGGTAAGAACTTCCCCAGCTTGTACTTATGATTCCTATGAAAATACTACCGCTTGTACCCTTGTGAAAAACCTGCCTGATATTTTAACAGAATCTAACAAAGAAGTTTCATTGCCTAACTTTCTACTGGAAAAATGGAAGAATGAAGGTAGACTAAAAAAAGAATTAGCCTCCTTAGATGACTATTTTTCTAGAACCGGATATCCTAGAACACCTCAGGCGTATATTGTTAAATGGCTCACAGATTATGTAAAAGACTTTGGCATTGATGGATTTAGAGTAGACACCGTAAAACACGCTTCAGAAACAGCCTGGGACATGTTGTACACAGAAGCATCCTTTGCTTTTGATACATGGAAAAAAAATAATCCTGAAAAAGTTTTAGATCAGAATTCATTTTATATGATGGGCGAGGTTTATAATTATGGCATTTCTGGAGGAAGATCCTATGATTTTGGCAATAAAAAAGTAGATTATTACGCACATGGTTTTCATTCTTTGATCAATTTTGAACTTAAGTACGACGCAGACAAATCCTACGCTGAGATATTTAAAAAATACGACAGCCTCTTAAATGGTCCCTTTAGGGAAAAAAGTGTTTTAAATTACCTCACTTCCCACGACGACGGACAACCTTATGACAAGCTAAGAGAGAAAGGATTCAGAGCGGCAAATGTATTATTACTTACTCCTGGGGGGTCTCAAATTTATTATGGAGATGAGACCAATAGAAACTTAATTGTACAAGGGACTGAGGGTGACGCCACCTTGAGAAGCTTCATGAATTGGGAGGAAATAGACAATCAAAAAGAGTTGTTGCGTCATTGGCAAATGCTTGGACAGTTTAAAGGGAATCACATAGCTGTAGGCGCTGGAAAACATAAAGACATAAGTACAACTCCCTATGTTTTTTCAAGGGAGTATCTGAGAAACAAACTCGAAGACAAAGTAATTATTGGTTTGGATTTACCCGAAGGAAAAAAGGACATTTCGGTTGGGTCAATATTTAAAAACGGACAAGCGCTAAAAGACACTTATTCTGGAAATACCACTGAAGTTATTAATGGAAAAGTGTCGTTAGACACTCCATATACTCTAGTGCTATTGGAAGCTAATTAATTCATTGGGGTCTGGTTAAATAACTTGAAGCGCCTACCAAAATTAACGGGCCAATTGGCCATTTTTGTATTTGAGCGCATATTGATAAATTACTCTGTTGCGCTCTGCCCAAGCCACCAAGCCTTTAAGCTCCTCTTCCGTAAGGCCTCCGTGGGTACAGGTGTATGATTTCAATGGCATTTCTCCCTCTTGAACCTCTGCTACAAGTTCTTCTATTTTATGGTCCTTTTTCTTAGTGCTATAAGTCTCCCATTCAGAAAAATTTAAATGCTTTTTACCCTCTGAAATATGGTCCTCTATCCAATAAGATACTGGTGCAATAGTATTGTACCAGGGATAGTTTGTATTGTTAGAATGGCAATCGTAACATTTGTTTTGAAGTGTAGCTAAAATAGGGGCTGGCGGCTCAGTTTCATCTTCAAAATAAATAGTACTATACGTTTCAGAAATATTTTTTTCTGGTCTGTAAAACTGCATTCCGAGGAATACAATTGTCACTAAAATTAACACTTTCTTTAAAAATTTATTCATGACTAGTTATTTTACTTTAACTCAAAAATACATATTTTTAAGCATAGAAATAAAGCACCCTACACTAAATCAATCACAAATTTTGAGATAGCACTTTCTAACTGATTATAGCCCTATTGATAAAGTGTATAATAGATCATAAAACAGCTTATAAATAATCCAATCAAGCCTTCTTATGGGCTAAATGTGTAAGATCTTTATAAAGCTTTTCCTATCTTTGCCGCTTAATAAATTTATCATGGCATTAGACGCATTACACGCCATTTCTCCTATAGATGGTCGTTATTCAAGTAAAGTTTCAAATTTATCTCCTTATTTTTCAGAGGCTGCATTAATCAAATACAGGGTTCTTGTAGAAATTGAGTACTTTATTGGCCTTTGTGAATGTCCTTTGCCACAGTTGGTTTCCTTTGACAAAAACAAGTATCCCAGGCTTAGAGAAATATATACAAGTTTCAAAGATCAGGATGCTATAGCGATAAAAAAAATTGAATCTGTTACCAATCATGACGTAAAGGCCGTTGAATATTTTATCAAAGAAAAATTTGATGTGCTTGGTTTACAGTCCTTTAAAGAGTTTATTCATTTTGGGCTTACTTCCCAAGACATTAACAATACAGCCATACCCCTTTCCTTAAAAGAAGCGACGCAAACGCAATACATACCTACTTTAGAGTCATTAATAGCCCAACTAAAAATAATGAGCTCAGAATGGTCAGACGTGCCTTTGTTGGCCAGAACACATGGCCAGCCAGCATCGCCTACAAGGCTAGGCAAAGAAATCATGGTATTCGTAGTGAGACTAGAGCATCAATTAAAAGCGTTAAAAGCCATTCCTTTCGGAGCAAAATTCGGGGGAGCTACAGGGAATTACAATGCCCATTTTGTAGCCTATCCCTCTATTGATTGGAAACTTTTTGGCACCCAATTTGTAGAAAAAACCCTAGGATTGTCGCATTCCTTTCCTACCACTCAAATTGAGCACTACGATTCTATGGCGGCTTTGTTTGACGCAATGAAAAGAATCAATAATATTCTTATAGACTTAGATCGAGATTTCTGGACCTATGTCTCGATGGATTATTTTAAACAAAAAATTAAGGCTGGTGAAGTGGGGTCTTCTGCAATGCCTCACAAAGTAAATCCTATTGATTTTGAAAACTCAGAAGGAAATTTAGGTATTGCCAATGCATTATTTGAACATTTATCTGCCAAACTACCTATTTCAAGATTACAGAGGGATCTTACAGACAGTACCGTACTAAGAAACATAGGTGTTCCTTTAGCCCATACCATGATCGCTTTTGGTGCAACACAAAAAGGCCTCTCAAAATTACTCATCAACAAAGAAAAAATTGCCCAAGATCTAGAAAATAATTGGGCTGTAGTAGCAGAAGCTATTCAAACCATTCTGAGAAGAGAAGGATATCCAAATCCTTATGAGGCGCTCAAAGGTTTAACTAGGACAAATAGTAAAATTGATCAAAATAGTATTGCTGCTTTCATTGAAACTTTAGCAGTAAACAACGCTATTAAAAATGAATTAAAAGCGATTAGCCCTAGTAATTACACCGGTATATAGTGCTTATAAACCTAAATCTGGCAATAAGCCTTTAAAGTCATCTATGGAGGCATTTGAAGATTGAAGAGCCTCTAAAAATGGCTTCAGATATTTAGGATTCATACCGTCTCCCATGACCCTAATTAGCACAAAACCTTCTTTACCACCCTTGGCATAGACAATGAGCTCTTTTAAAGCATCTTCAGAACCCAAATAGGAAACAGACCCTTGGTAGGCTTCTGCCTTGAGCTTCATAAGCTCCGTGTAGCTGCTCGTTGAAAGAATTTTTACAACAGTTTTAGATTCCGTATCAAATACTGATAGATCTTTTTGGTTATTTCTAAATACGAGTACATTGAGTTTTTTTAATGTTGCCAAAGCTTCTTTTTGATCCGCCTCCAAGGAATCTACCGCTATATTTAATATGGAGGCTGGAAGGGTAAGACTTATAAAGTTAGGGTCTTCAGATTTTTCTACAAAATAGGATTGTAAAGTGGGCTCTGAACTACAGGATACTAAACCAATAGCGAACACAAATACCAACAAAACAATTGGAGATTTTTGAAATATTTTATTGTTTTTCATTAGATTTTTTGCTTTTGGTTCACCTTATTTAATTCTTGCGGCAAATTCATCTTAGTAATTAGCGCATTAATCTTATTTAAGTCTATATCTCCACTAAGTGACAACAGAACCGTTTCTATAGTTTTACCGTTAATGTCTATGTCTTCAAACTTTGAAACACCTGACACAAACATCAGTAATTCTTTTACATGTGAGTCATCTCTTCCCTCGAGAACATAAAACTTAATTTGTGCCTCTTGGTCAGAAAAACGCATTAATTCTGAGAGTTTAGAGGACTTCAAATAATTGGTCACGTCATTACCCATCGCGGCAGCTACTTCTTTATCAGTAGTAGTAAAAACTTTTAAACTTGTGATACTTTTTGCAATATCAATAAAGTCTTTGGTTTCTTTGTCATCTGCGACAACTTCAAATTTAGCCAATAAGGAAAACATACTTTTGTTAATGACCATGGCGCTAACCGACTTCTCGTTTTCGTATTTATCAAAAACGGATTGGCTAAAACCAAGACTCACAGCGCTCAATAATACAGCAGTTAATAAAATTTTTTTCATAGTTTCTATTTGTTATTAGGGTTATAAATTTTTGTTTTTGCTTGTTCGAATTCATTTAAATAAACGGCAGAAGCGGTAGCCTTCTGATAGTTCTGTGCAAGTAGAGAAAAAGCGGATAGTGTTTGATTGTAGGCAATTTCTGCTTGTTTTTTCTGGTAATATTGTCTCCCAGAGAAGAAAGAACCTGAGAAAAGGATTAGTACAACCGCAACATTAGTCCACTTTGAATGCCACCACTGCTTTTCTAAATCTCGCAGACTGCTTTTGGGCGTTTCCCATGGCGCCCATTGTTTCAATGGTGCTATAGCCGTTTCTCGCTCCTTAGAAAAAAATGCAAACAAGTCTTTGTATGGCATTAAATGGGTAGGCACTTCTTCCATTTGAAAGAAATTACCTAGCAGCGCTTCTTCTTTGAGCGTTGTTTTACCTTCGAGGTATTTCTCTATGAGTATTTCAATTTTTTGTAAGTCCATACGCATGGTGTTTTACTAAATTTTCTTTTAATGTTTTTCTAGCTCTTGACAAAGCCACTCTCAAAGCAGTGGGCTTCATATCTAAAATAGCCTCAATCTCTTCATAAGACAATCCTTCTATATCTCTGAGCTGAACCACTAGTTTTTGCTTTTCTGGCAATAGCTCCATAGCTTTTTCAACAATAGAGAAGCTGTTTCTGTGCTCTATAGATTCTGAAAGGCTGTCTGTAGGCTTTTCGTAGTTCACATGAACCAATCTCAAATGATTGCCTTGTTTGGATTTTAAACGATCTAAACAAAAGTTTTTGGTCATGGTCATGGCGTAAGCGTCAAGATTCTGAACTGAAGTAAGACTGTCTCGCTTGTCCCATAATTTTAACGTTACCTCACCTACTGCGTCTTGGGCTTCTTGAGAAGACACCAATAATCTTTTAGCCACCCTAAACAAGCGCTCTTGTAAAGGAGTAATAAAAGATATGAATGCAGATTCTTCCATGTTATTCTAAATGCTTATTAATATAACGAACCAGAGATTGATTTGTTACCAAAAAGTTTTTTTTTTGTTTTCTTGTATGTAAATTGCACTGTTAAAGGGTCATTTTTTAAAATGACTGAAAAATACCACACCCTATGAAATTATTATCACAGACCATTTCTTACAAATCTCTTTTATTATTGACTTTAGTCACATTGCTCACTGTAGCTTGTTCTAAAGAAGACAGTCCGGCTCCCCAAGTTTCTGACACACCAGATCCTGAACCAACTTCTAAAGATGTTACCGCCCATGACTTTATGTGGAAAGCTATGAATTTGTGGTATTTCTGGCAAGCAGATGTGGCTGACTTATCTGACTCAAGATTTTCTACCGACAAGTCTTACAATGATTATTTACAAGCCCAAGGAGAACCAGATGCATTTTACAACGATAAATTATTGTTCTCTGAAGACCGATTTAGCTATTTAGCAGAAGACTATGTGGACTTAGTGCAATCATTTCAGGGAATTTCCAGAAGTAACGGATTAGAATTTGGCCTAAGTCTTTTTGCCAACAGCGAAAATGTATATGGTTATGTCAGATACATTGTTCCAGGATCTAATGCGGCTACAGCAGATATTTCTAGGGGGGAAATATTTACAGGAGTAGACGGTCAGACTTTGAACTTAGACAACTATCAAAGCCTTTTGTTTGGAGACAATACAACCTATACCCTAAATATGGCCAGCATAGAAAATAATACCATAGCAAGCAATGGTAAATCCGTTTCCTTGACTAAGGAAGAAGGCTTGTCTGAAAACCCTGTTTTTCTGACTAAAGTAATTGAAACCAATGGAATTAAAGTAGGCTATATTGTTTATAATGGCTTCACAAGTAATTATAACGAAGAACTCAATGAAGCCTTTGGCACACTAAAAGCTGAGGGTGTCACAGAACTGGTATTAGATTTACGTTATAATCCCGGTGGATCTGTAAACTCCTCCAGGCTTTTGGCCAGTATGATTTACGGAACAGACACCAGTAAATTGTACATCCAACAACGCTGGAATTCAAAAATACAACCACAGCTAAGCGAAAGTCAATTAAAAGATTATTTCGCTAATTCTACAGGAGAAAGTCCTATTAACACCCTTAATCTTCCAAGGGTATATATTATTGCTACAGGAAGCTCAGCCTCTGCTTCTGAATTATTGATCAATGGTCTGGATCCATATATGGAGGTAATACACGTTGGAAGTACTACTAGAGGTAAAAATGAATTTTCTATCACACTAGTAGACCTGCCTAGTAATAGCTTTATTTACAATGCTGATAAAGCTTCAAGTATAAATGCAAAAAATTCTTGGGGTCTTCAGCCATTGGTGGGTAGAAACGAAAATGCAGATGGCTTTTTTGACTATACTTCAGGATTTACTCCTGATCATGAAATTAGAGAAGTCCTTGGAAACTATGGGGAATTTGGATCACTTACTGAACCTCTTTTAGCAAAGGCTTTGTCTCTAATTACAGGGGTAAGCACCAGCAGTAGTGCTAGAACATCTTCTCTTGAAACTATGCCTCTAAATGAAATTGATCATTCAAAAAACCACACAATACTAAAGGAAAGAATGTATTTAGATAAAGATATTAGCTTAGAAATTAAATAATATTTCTAGATTCATACCAAAAAAATTAGGGCTCTTTAGAGCCCTAATTCTATTCCTAAACGTATGTTTCTCCCTAAGGTTTGAAAACCAATAGTCTCCTCAAATGAAACATTGGCCAAATTATTCACTGAAATAAATCCCCTAGAATTCAAGAGACCCAATGGAAAACCGTATTGAAAGTCTATCAAAGAAAAGGCTTTAAGCGTTTTCTGTTCATAGGTAGAAAAATCAGTGTCTACCCTCTTTCCTGTATAAGCCATAGATAAACTCCACTGAGTAAACTCACTTGGACTGAATTGCAGGTTAAAATTGGCCTTGTGTTTGGGTATTCTAATGGCGGTCTCTGAAACCTGTGTCCAACTGTAATTTGCTTGAATATTAAACTGTGCTCCTAATGAAGTCGATAGTTGAAACTCTAATCCCTTTGCCCAAGTGTCGTTTATTTGATTTTCATAAAGAAAAGCAGGACCGTTAAAATAAATGGCTTGTTGCTCTTTTCTGTCAAAATATGTGAGCCCTAATTGAGTCCCTTTATTAGCGTCAAAAGAGAGACCAAACTCGGTGTTTTGATTGGTCTCAGGCAACAGATTTACATTGGCCCCGTAAGCACCAAAAAACATCCCAAGTGTGGGAGTAATATAGGCAGATGAAAGGGATAAATGGGCCCTAAATTGCGATGATTGATCTAAAAAAAGACTTGGATTAATATGATACACCCACTGACTTCCATATTGACTATGGTGGTTAAAACGCCCTCCAAACTGCATGTTAAAACGTCCTAACTTATAACCAATTGAAGCAAAAGGATCCATGATAGTATAATCAGTCGCTGGGGTGTTTTGGTCCGGATTATCTTCAATTTGATCATTGATATATTGAACACCGGTGATTATATTCCATTGTTCATTAACAAAATACCTATAGAGTAATTCTGCATTTATATTATGGGCAAAAACACTATTCCCGTAAGCACTAATATCCTTTGAATCGTAACTTGCTAGTGAAATAGCTGCCTTAAGCACCCCTTTAGACTGTTTCCAAGTCCATTGAGAAGCCAAATGATTACGGGTAGTTTGAAAGGTGTTTTCTGCGTCTATTCCCATAAAAGCGTCGTCGTAGTCTGCACTTATTTTTTGGGTCTCCACTATGAGTTTCGCAGACAGCTGATCAGAAAAATTCTTGCCCAAACTAAGGTGCAATCCAGATTGAGAAAATGGATCTTCTATTTGCCCTGGAGTATTAAAAGAAGACACCCCAGAGGCGTTTAATTGGCTGTATCTCAAAGCATAATTCCAAGAAGCTATTCCACCACTTAAACCAGTAAAAACACTGGTATAATTTAATGAGTTGTTTTGATTTTCAGCGGTCTGATGCGTTCCAATATGTGTGTTCAACACAAAACCAATAGGTTTTTCATCGGCCTTTTTTGTGCTAATATCTATAACCACCACACCTGCATTTGTCCCGTAAAGACTGCTGTTAGCGCCTTTAATAACCTTAATACTTTCTATTTGAGAAATATCTAAAAGTCTCAGATCATAACTCAAAGAAGCAGACGCAGGATCTGCTACCCTAATACCATCTATAATAACAAGGGCCTGTTTGGACCTGCCACCTCTTGCATACATACTTAGAATACTTCCTTGAGGACCTCTAGATCCATTTACTTCAATGCCAGCCAATTGGTTTAAAGCAGCCGCTACCCCCCTAGTTCTAAATGGCAACAGATCGCTTGACCCTAAAATGACCTGAGTAGCTCCCCTAAAGTTTGCTTCCAAGGGTGCTTTAAGGTCATTGAGAATAACCTCGCTTAGATAAGTTGTGTCTTTTTGTGATTGATTTTGAAATAAATCCTTGGGCTCTTTTCGCTGGGATTGTACTTCTTTTTGTGATTGATTTTTAGCGACGGTTTGAGAGAAACCGAGCAATTGCACAGCCATAAAAAAGGCCGTAAACTTACATTTAAATTTCATTTTTGTACAAAATTGTACGGGTAGTCAGAATGCTATAGCACGCCAAAACTTTTATCCCGAAAGTTTAACATTTATGTTTGAAAACGGCAGGTATCCTGGCTTGCGTCTAAATTGTCACCTTCCCATAGATTTACTACAGTGGTATAAAAAACAATCAGCGTCTGTAAAGACTAAGCACACAGTTGCGGGAACAGCACTAGAATCTAACTAGTTTCCCTTTTAAGTATCCCAATAATGAGGTACACCAATATTCGGTGTTAAAAGTAGTGTTTAATTGTATATAAGGTAGAAGTAGACATTAAAATAATCCTTACATCCTTAAAAACATAATTTACAAGTTCGTATAGTGTATTATCAGTAGGAGATATGTACTTTTGAGTGTTTAATTCTTTTTTAAAAAATATAAACAAATCATATTGAAATCTTTTTTGTCCCTTATCTACATATTCACCCTCTTTGCTTCAACCCCCCTATTTTCACAAGAAGCTAAAGCCATTTTTTCACATCCTGAATTTGTAGAGGGATTTAACATCTTGGCAAAAAAGGGATACAAAATACTGGAGATTCATCAGATCAATACCATAGATAATAAGTCCCCTTTTGAAACATATGCCTTAGTACACAAAGACAGTATTAGACTGATAAAGGCACTTAAAAAAAAGTACAAAAATATTATCCGTATTCCTGTAGAGAAGATGATTGTCACTTCTACCACACACCTTCCAGGGATTGAAATGCTCCAAGGCAGTGAAACTGTCGTTGGATTCCCCGGGACTGACTATATTTCGTCTGCTTCTTTTAGAAGCCTTATAAAAAAAGGAAGTTTAAAAGAAATGGGGCACCAAGAGCAGCTCAATATTGAATTGGTTTTAGCAGCAGCACCAGAATTGATCATTGGATACGCTGTAGGTGAAAAACCAAAAATATACGAAACAATTGCTAACAGTGGTATTCCAGTTATTTTAAATCATGATTGGCTGGCACAACATCCCTTAGGCAAAGCCTCATGGATATACTTATATGGTGCATTATTAAATAAACTTGATCGCGCAGACCAATTGTTTTCAAATATTCATGACCAGTATTTAGCAGCAAAAAAATTAGCGACTCATGCAGCAGAAACGCCAACTGTTTTTAGCGGAGCCATGTATAAAGATGTCTGGTATGCACCAGGGGGTAAAAGCTGGGCAGCCCAATTTATTCAGGATGCTAATGCAAATTATCTTTTCAATAACAACCATACAGGGAGTGATGCATTTGGGATTGAATATGTGCTGAGTAAAGCGGCTCAGTCTGATTTTTGGATAGGAGCTGCACAATTTACAAGCCATGAAGAAATGCTGAAAAAAAGTGCCCATTACAGTCAATTTGACGCTTTCAAAAATAAAAATATTTACAGCTTTTCGTCAATCAAAGGTGTTACAGGAGGTGTTCTCTACTACGAACTTGCACCACAGCGGCCTGACTTGGTACTCAAAGACCTAATCGCTATTTTACACCCCGAATTAAGCCCAAATCATTCGTTTACTTTTTTCAGAAGACTAGATGACTAGACCTATAAACACAAAAAGAAAAATTCGTTATCTCCTATTGGGAGTGCTTTTCTTGATGGCTTTTTTAATTAATATTTCTTTTGGCTCTGTAGAAATTTCCATAAAAACAATACTTGAAAGTGTTTTTGGACCTACCACTCATAACAATCCATTAGATTATATCATACATCACTACAGAATCCCAAAAGCCATTACGGCTGTTGTTGTGGGCGCTGGACTTTCTATCAGTGGTTTACTCATGCAGACCTTATTTAAAAACCCATTGGCTGGACCATATGTACTGGGTATTAGTTCAGGGGCAAGCTTGGGAGCCGCACTGTACATTATGGGTGCTGCTGCGCTGGGTGCTTTTTTACCGCAATGGCTCATAGGCAACTGGTCTACGACCATAGCTGCTAGTATAGGAAGTTTTTCTGTTTTATTTATAGTGGCTACGGTAGCTACAAGAATAAAAAACACCATGGCCCTGCTCATTATTGGGCTTATGTTTGGCAGTTTAAGTAGTGCATTAGTAAGTATTTTAGCTTTTTTTAGTTCTAAAGAATCCCTTCAGAAGTTTGTCTTTTGGACCTATGGAAATCTAGGAAACTTAAGCTTTACAGATATTGGTATACTTGGATTATTTGTCAGTATTGGAAGCTTAGTTAGTATACTAAATACAAATGTTTTAAATGCCATGCTATTAGGAAATGACTATGCCATAAGTCTAGGAATTTCACTTAAAAAAACCAGTTTAACCATCCTTATTGCAACAGGTCTTATTGCAGGAAGTATTACCGCATTTGTTGGTCCAATAGCTTTTCTGGGTTTGGCTGTTCCCCACATTTGTAGGTTGGTGTGGAACACCAGTAACCATAAAATTTTAATTCCTACTAGTTTGCTCATGGGAGCTATATTTATGCTTATTTCGGACAGCATTGCCCAACTACCAGGGAGCGCAAACGTATTGCCTATCAATGCCATTACTGCCTTATTTGGATCTCCCATCGTGATATGGCTTTTAGTTAGAAAAAAACAAATTCAATTGTAATGGCTTTAGAATTTAAAGATTTAATAATTGGCTATAAAAACAGCCGTAAATCGCAACAGATTGCCGGGCCCTTTGATTTAAAAATTCCGGAGAAAAAACTCACTGCTGTCATTGGAAAAAATGGGGCAGGTAAAACTACCTTAATAAAAACTATTGGGCAGCAGTTGAAATCCCTAAATGGAGCTGTTTTACTTGACAGCCAATCAATTGAAAAAATACCCAATGACCAAAGGGCTCGTTTACTCAGTTTCGTTTTTACTACAACGCTTTCAAGTGAAAATATGTCGGTATATGAATTGGTGGCCCTTGGCCGATACCCTTTTTTAAACTGGTACTCAAAACCCAGTAAAAAAGATGCTGAGTGTATTCAAGAAGCCATTGTTTTTACCGCACTAGAGGGGCTAGAGAATACTAAAATTCACGCCCTATCCGACGGACAAAAGCAAAGGGCTTTTATTGCCAGAGCACTGGCGCAAGAAACCCCTTATATGATTTTAGATGAACCTATGTCTCATTTAGACCACCACCACAAAGCACAGTTGTTATCACTGATGAAAAAACTAGTGAATGAAAAAGACAAAACCATTGTCTACACCACCCATGACATAGAAAAAGCCATTACCAATGCAGATTTTATCCTAGCACTAACAGAAGACAAATCTTTTTTTAATACCCCTGATAACCTAATTAAAGAAGGTGTTTTTGATATTTTATTTCCACAAGAACAAGTGTATTTTAACCCCGCTACAAGCCAGTTTTTATACCGCGATCCAAAGTCAAAATAGTACCTTTATAGAAAACTAAGTCACTATGGATTTACTCCCTACCCTTTTATCTATGCTATTTTTAGCCATCGGTTTTTTCCTTGGTGGCTATGTGAAGAACTTAAAGTCAAAGGCTTTACATGGAGACAGCAATGAGAAAATTGCAGGATTAGCCGCCAGATTAGCGCAAAGTGAAACACTGCTAAAAAAAACAGAAGAAGCCAAACAAATCCTACAATCTGAAAAAGAAATATTGGGTAATGATCAGGCTAGAATGCAGGCTAACCTTAGGCATTTAGAAGAAAAAAATAACGAACAAAAAGAGGAGGTCTCTAAGCTTCAAGAAAAATTCATCAAAGAGTTTGAAAATCTTGCCAATAAAATATTAGACGAAAAGAGTCAAAAATTTACCCATCAAAACAAAGAAAACATTACTAATATACTCCTACCCCTTCAAGAGAAAATTCAACTATTTGAGAAAAAAATAACAGATTCACAGAAAGAAAATATTCACATTCACGCTGCACTAAAAGAGCAGCTCATTACCCTTCAATCACAAAACTTAAAGATTACCCAGGAAGCAGAGAACTTAACAAAAGCATTAAAAGGAGATTCAAAAATGCAAGGAAACTGGGGTGAATTGGTTTTAGAAAGGGTTTTGGAGAAATCTGGCTTAGAGAAAGATAGGGAATATTTTGTCCAGCAAAGTTTTGAAACAGAACAGGGCAATAGGCTTATGCCAGATGTAGTGATTGCGCTGCCAGATGGCAATAAGATGATTGTAGATTCTAAGGTTTCACTGACCCACTATGAAAGGTATGTGAATGCAGAAAATGACCAAGATGCTGCCATCCAATTAAAAGAACACCTCAATTCACTAAAAAGACATATTGACCAATTATCTGCCAAAAAGTATGAAGACCTATACCAAATAGAAAGTCCAGATTTTGTGCTACTTTTTGTTCCCATTGAACCTGCTTTTGCAGTAGCTATTAATGAGGATCCAAGCATTTATACCAAGGCTTTTGAACAGAATATTGTGATTGTAACCCCAAGTACTTTATTGGCAACACTGAGGACTATAGTAACCATGTGGACCAATGAAAAGCAGCAGAAAAACGCACTAGAGATTGCGAGACAAGCCGGTGCGCTTTATGACAAATTTGAAGGTTTTTCTCAAGACCTCATTCAATTAGGTAAAAAAATGGATGAGTCCAAAGGGGCTTATTCAGCAGCGATGAATAAATTGGTTGAGGGCAAAGGAAACCTGATTACTAGTGTAGAGAAACTCAAAAAAATGGGTGCTAAGGCAAAGAAATCACTTCCTGAAGCACTGCTAAAAAGGAGTGACTCTGAAAATTTACTAGAAGAATAAGTTCATAAAAAAGGCGGCCAATGGCCGCCTTTTTTATGAAATACTGCAAGTATATTATTTACTTAAATACATCTTTCTTCGGTGGTACAAGTCATAGAAAGCGTCGTCTTTAAGACTGTCAATAAACAAAATACTCTCACCTGTACTCTTCATTTCAGGACCTAAGTTTTTATTGACATTTGGAAACTTATCAAAGGAGAATACAGGTTGCTTAATAGCGTATCCTTTTAATTGAGGATTGAAGTTGAAATCTTTTACTTTATTATGTCCTAACATTACTTTAGTGGCGTAATTCACATATGGCTCTTTATATGCTTTAGCTATAAAAGGGACTGTTCTAGAGGCCCTAGGATTTGCTTCAATAATATAAACAATGTCATCTTTTACAGCGAACTGAATATTGATTAGACCAACTGTATTAAGCGCTAAAGCAATCTTCTTTGTGTGGTCTTTGATCTGTTGCATCACAAACTCTCCAAGGTTAAAAGGAGGTAGCGTCGCATTTGAATCTCCAGAGTGAATTCCACAGGGTTCAATGTGCTCCATAATTCCAATGATGTAAACGTCTTCTCCGTCACAAATGGCATCGGCTTCAGCTTCAATAGCGCCATCTAAGTAATGGTCTAACAACAACTTATTATTAGGGATCTTACGCAATAAATCCACAACATGCTCTTCTAGTTCGTTTTTATTAATCACGATCTTCATTCCTTGACCGCCCAATACATAAGAAGGTCTTACTAGTAATGGGAAATTGAGGTGGTCAGATAATGCCAAAGCCTCATCTGCAGTTTCGGCAACGCCAAATTCTGGAAAAGGAATGTTATTTTCTTTGAGAAGATTAGAGAAACTTCCCCTATCTTCTGCTAAATCTAGTGACTTAAAACTGGTACCTAAAATTTTAATTCCGTGCTTCTCTAATTTTTCTGCTAGTTTAAGTGCTGTTTGCCCACCCAACTGAACAATTACACCTTCAGGGTTTTCATGCCTAATAATGTCGTAGATATGTTCCCAAAATACTGGCTCAAAATACAATTTATCTGCCGTGTCAAAATCAGTGGACACTGTTTCAGGGTTACAGTTAATCATAATGGTCTCATAGCCACATTCTGCCGCGGCTAATACCCCGTGAACACAACAGTAATCGAATTCTATTCCTTGGCCTATTCTGTTTGGACCAGATCCTAAAACAACCACTTTCTTACGATCTGTTACTATGGAATCATTGGCTACAAAACGCTTTCCTTCTGGTGTTTCCTGCTCTGCTTCAAAAGTGGAGTAATAATATGGGGTCATGGCTTTAAACTCGGCAGCACATGTGTCTACCAATTTATACACCCTGTTAATGTTCATTTCTGACCTCTTCTGGTAAATCTGACTCTCCAAACAAGAAACCATGTGGGCTATTTGCCTGTCTGCAAAACCTTTTTGCTTGGCTTCTAACAACAAATCCTTTGGTAAGGTATCTAAAGAAAAGGTACTTATCTCTTTTTCAAGCATATACAACTCCTCGTATTGCTTTAAGAACCACATGTCTATTCTAGTAATTTCGTGAATCCTAGAAAGGGGAATGCCCATTTGAATGGCGTCGTAGATAACAAATACCCTATCCCAACTCGCTATGGTTAATTTGCTTATAATCTGCTCGTAGTTGGTGTATCCTTTTCCGTCTGCGCCTAGACCATTTCGCTTGATTTCTAAAGATTGTGTGGCTTTGTGAAGGGCTTCTTGAAAAGACCTACCAATACCCATAACCTCTCCTACAGATTTCATCTGAAGTCCCAAAGTCCTGTCTGAACCTTCAAATTTGTCAAAATTCCATCTTGGAATTTTCACAATAACATAATCTAAAGTAGGCTCAAATAAGGCAGAAGTGGATTGGGTGATTTGGTTACTCAACTCATCTAAGTTATAACCAATAGCGAGTTTAGAGGCAATCTTTGCAATAGGATAACCGGTTGCTTTAGAGGCTAACGCAGAAGACCTGGACACCCTTGGGTTAATTTCAATGGCAATAATGTCCTCCTTTTCGTCTGGAGAAACAGCAAACTGTACGTTACAGCCTCCTGCAAAATCTCCAATACTGCGCATCATTTTAATAGCCATATCCCTCATGCGCTGGAAAGTCTTGTCTGACAATGTCATTGCAGGAGCTACAGTGATGGAGTCTCCTGTATGAATTCCCATTGGATCCATATTTTCAATGGTACATATAATGACCACGTTGTCATTCTTATCCCTAAGCAATTCCAACTCGTATTCTTTCCAGCCCATTACGGCTTTGTCTATCATCACCTCATGAATGGGAGAAATTTCCAAGCCCCTACTTAATAATTCGTCAAAATCTTTTGGGTCGTGAACAATAGCAGCTCCTGCACCTCCCAAGGTGTAGGATGCTCTAATCACTAAAGGAAAGCCAAACTCTTGCGCGATTTCTTTGCCTTTTAAAAATGAGGTAGCGGTAGCTTGAGGGGCCATACCTATACCTATTTTACCCATCAGGTTTCTAAATTGCTCCCTGTCTTCCGTAATATTAATCGCAGCTATGTCTACTCCTATTAATTCTACTTTGTGGTCTTCCCAAATGCCCTTTTCGTCACACTCAATACAGAGGTTTAAGGCAGTTTGCCCTCCCATGGTAGGCAACACAGCATCTATATTGGGGTGTGCTTCTAATATCTCTACTATAGATTTTGACGTCAATGGTTTTAAATACACGTGGTCTGCCATAGATGGATCTGTCATGATCGTAGCTGGATTGCTGTTAATCAGAACGGTTTCTATACCGTCTTCTCTAAGAGACCTAAGGGATTGAGAACCTGCATAATCGAATTCACAAGCTTGTCCGATCACAATAGGTCCTGATCCAATAATTAAAATACATTTCAGTTCATCTCTTTTTGGCATAGTGTGTTTTTTTTGGTATTCGTGTATTTCTTAAAAAAAAATCAAAAAAAAAGGTGTTACTTAATAAAAAGTAACACCTGTATATTTTGAAAAATCAATCATTATTTCTTGTGTCTCAATTCTGAAGATACAGATAGTTTTTTTCTTCCTTTTGCTCTTCTTCTAGCAAGGACTTTTCTACCGTTAGCAGAAGCCATACGTTCTCTAAAACCGTGTTTGTTCTTTCTTTTCCTTTTTGATGGCTGATATGTTCTTTTCATCGAGCGTGTTTTAAACGGATTACTTATATTAAAAGCTTTGTTAAACTGTTCCCAAAAGCTGGGCGCAAATATACAAAGACTTTTTGCTTTAGCAAGCCTATTTTAAAAAATATTTTGGATGTTTTTTTGTAGGTTTGCAACAGAAAACTATCCAGCCATTTAAAGAGGTATAAATACCCTGGTGTCGTTTATAAAACTATCAAATAATTATATAAAATACAACATGTTTCATAAAATTTTCAAACTGATTATTGCCGCAGCTATTAATGCATACGCTATTTACCAATTTGTAGAGGGTAATATTGGCAATGGTATTAGCTTGGTATTACTTTCTTCCGTATTCATATTCCTTTACTACAGAAACGAAATGATTCTTTTGGCTTTCTTAAAAATGAGAAAGCAAGATTTGGACGGAACAGCCAATTGGTTGGCTAAGATCAAAAACCCTGAAGCTGCACTAACAAAAAAGCAACAGGGATACTATAACTATTTGCACGGAATTATTCACTCTCAAACCAATCTATCTCAAGCAGAGAAGTTCTTCAAAAAAGCGTTAAAATTGGGACTAACTATGGATTACGACGTGGCCATGGCTAAATTGAGTTTGGCTGGCATTGCCATGCAGAAAAGAAGAAAAAGAGAAGCCACTACTTTATTGCAAGAAGCCAAAAAGTTAGACAAACAAAACATGCTGGCTGAACAAATTAAAATGATGTCCCAGCAGCTAAAGAAAATATAAGGCTTTACGGTTAGTCATACAGCAGTATTTGGGCTAATAATCACAAATGATACTATTAAATAAAAGAGGTGTTAACCTAATAAACGCCTTGGAACAAGAAAAACTTCAAACAGCTTGTTTAGTCTGTTTATAATGGAATTTCTATTTGGTACTTTTTTCTTGACCTATTGTTCAGGTGTCCCTGCCTTAGCCATGAATTGTGGCGCTTTAATATTTTATAACTTATACCGTGGGAACGAGCAAAATCACTTAAATTTTTAAGTGGCTTGTCAATCTCTATTTGCTTTGTTGGTGTCAGTTTATAATAATCAATGTCATTTAGCACAAACCCATAAGAGATGGGATCGTTCATAATTGTTTTTAAAGCAAGGATTCTAAAAACATATCGGCCAGTTTCCTGGCCCAGTAATAAATCGTAATAATTGGTTGCTTGTTGCTTTTCCAATTGCCTAGAAACACCTCTGTTTCCAGCATTATAGGCCGCTGCTGCTAATGTCCAAGATCCAAATTTCTCTTTGGCTTTTAAGATGTATTTGCAAGCCACCTCAGTGGCTTTCTCCACATGGTACCTTTCATCTACATTGTTATTGACTTCTAATGAATAATCCTTTGCTGTTCCTTTCATAAGCTGCCAAAAACCGGCAGCTCCAGCTGGAGAACGTAAGGGCTCTAGACCGCTTTCTGCTACAGCCAAGTATAAAAAATCTTCTGGAATGCCATAGAAATCTAATATAGGCCTCATGACAGGAAAATATTTTTGAGAGCGTTTCATCAGTAACAAAGCATTAGATTGCCAATAGGTATTTACGAGAAACTCTCTGTCTACCCTTTCTAACACTTCTTGTTCATCTAATGGGACTGGTTCTCCGGCAAAATTCAAGTCATTCGGAATAGGGAGTGAGGTAACCACTGCTTTTAAGCCAGTGGCGGCATTTTCAATTGAAGGTGGGGTGCTTGGGGCGCTTTTACTATCATTATTTGATTTAATAGCAAAAACCAAAGTAAAAACAATCGCAATTGCGCCTACAATCTGAAGTGCTTTTTTAAATAGATCCATAGAGAAAATTTATATTACAATCTAACGAATTGTATCAGTCTTTCAAAATATCAGGGAGGTTTTCGTTAAACCACTTATACTTGTAAATAATCATAGAATGGGTGCCTTTGGGGATAGGAATAAAATCTTTAATATAATCTACTGGAAAAACAGTGTCTAATGTTCCTTGAATATGAATGGTATTAGGTATGGCCTTTGCTTGTTCCCAATTGACAATTTGATCAATAGACCAGTCAATGTAGTAAGGATCTCTTACACTGAGGTATTTCTCATATAAATGAATGCGCTTTTGCATGAAATCTCCCAAGGCAAACTTTGCCACCAATTCCATATTGGTAACCAACTGCGTGGGAATAAGTTTATGAATCTTGGTGTGCTTGGCAAAAATCATTTTCTTAGGTAACTCCTGTGTAGATTTAACGCTAGAAACAATAATAATTTTTCTTACAACAATGATCTTGGCAATTTCTTGCACCAAAATACCTCCAAAAGAGACGCCCAACAAAATTGGGTTTTTATGGGTAATTCTTTGGGCTATTCGACTGGCATATGATTGAAGTGATTCATTTTTATTAGGAAGGTCCCAAGAAAGGTAATGAAGTTCAAATACAGTGGGATCTAATTGTATGTTTTCAAAAATCTTTGGATTTGCTGCCATACCAGGCATAAAATAAACAGGGATTTTATCAGAACTCATAAATGGATCATTTGCTATAAAATTCACATCCAACACAAGCTAGATAGCCTCAAATTTAGGTAATTAGCTTTTTTTTGTTTACTTTTGTAAAGTTAATTTTATGCTAAAACAAACATTATTTTAGCACAGGATTTTAAAATTGAAAAACACCCACCCAAACATGAGCGAAATAACTATCACCAACAATAGTTTTCTTAGACAATATGAAACTACTGTAGCATCCTCTTTGGCAAAAATTGAATATGCAGCCCAGGAACGTAAAATATTTTTAACCAAGCTCATTATACCCTCTGAAATAACCCAGCCAGGTTTTAAAGAAGATTTCATTATTGCAGTACTGGAAGATATTAAAGAACAAGAATTAAGGGTGGTACCAACAAGTCCTGAAATTGCAGGTTTTCTTAAAAAGAATAGAAAATATAAAGACATGCTTCCTGTAGGCATTAGAATCTAATTCACTAGAAACTACTGTGCGCTTTAGTATCCCTTTGTGGGTAAAACTTATGTGGGATAATTTTATGAATTCTCCATATAATCAAAGCGAACCAATCCATCATCATCAATATCCTTAAGCCTTACCTCTGCTACCGTATTGACTAAAGCTGGGTCCCAGGGTGTTTTGACTTTGACATAGTTTTCAGTGAAACCATGTATGTAGCCTTTTTTATTCTCTCCTTCAAACAAAACAGTTCTTTTAGTTTCTATTTGAGATTCATAAAAAGCCCTTCGTAATTTTACAGATAAACCCCTAAGCATTTTTGATCGTTTGTTACGAACGGCCATTGGCACCACTTCACTCATACTAGCAGCCTCTGTACGGTCTCGTTCTGAATAAGTAAAAACGTGTAAATACGACACGCCCAACTGATTCAAAAAAGCATAAGTTTCTAAAAAATCTTCCTCTGTTTCACCAGGGAAACCAACAATAACGTCTACCCCAATACACGCATGCGGCATTTGTCTTTGAATGGTTGTTATCCTATCGCGATACAAACCTGTCAGATACCTGCGTTTCATCTTTTTCAAAACGGTATCAGAGCCACTCTGAAGGGGAATGTGAAAGTGAGGTACAAATACCCGACTTTTTGACACCATGTCGATGGTTTCATTTTTGAGCAAATTTGGTTCTATAGATGAAATTCTCAAACGAGAAATACCTGGAATCTTTTCGAGGGCTTGAACCAAATCGAAAAAAGTATGGAGGTGCTTTTTATTTCCAAATTCTCCTTTACCGTAATCTCCTATGTTAACTCCGGTTAACACAATTTCTTTAATACCTTTTGAAGCAATTTCTTGGGCATTTTTGAGGACGTTTTCTAAAGTGTCACTTCTAGAAATCCCTCTGGCCAATGGAATGGTACAATAAGTGCACTTGTAATCACATCCATCCTGTACTTTTAGAAAGGCTCTCGTGCGTTCGCCTACGGCATAACCACCTACATAAAAATCTGCCTCCTCAATTTCACAGGCGTGTACCGTTCCAACTTCTTGTTTTGTAAGATCGTTTAAATACGCAGTAAGATTGAACTTTTCTGTAGCCCCAAGTACCAAATCTACGCCGTCTACATCTGCCAGGGCTTCAGGTTTTAACTGTGCATAACAACCTACAGCAGCCACAAAGGCCTTTTCATTAATTTTTTGCGTCTTCTTGACAATTTCTTTAAAACGCTTGTCGGCATTTTCAGTGACAGAACAGGTGTTAATCACATAAACATCTGCTTTAGAATCAAAGGGTACTTTTTCGAAATCTGCTGCTTCCATTTGAGAAGCTATAGTAGCCGTTTCAGAAAAGTTTAGTTTACAACCTAAGGTGTGAAATGCGACTTTTTTCTTCATGCTATTCTTTTCTCCATTTCTGGGACTGCTTATAAACTTCCTCCAAAATCATTTGATCACTTTCAGAAAGGATTTCTCCTTTGCGTTCCATCATAATTTTCGCAGTTGCTACTGCTTTTTCGAAACTATGAATGCTGCTATTCTGAACACCTCCCCAAGAAAAACTCGGAATGAAATTTTTAGCAAAACCAGCACCAAAAATATTTGAAGCCACTCCTACAACAGTTCCCGTATTGAACATCGTATTAATAGCACTTTTACTATGATCACCCATCATTAATCCACAAAACTGCAAGCCAGTTTTAGCAAAACGTTCTTCTGCATAATCCCAAAGGCGTACGTTCTCATAACTATTTTTTAGGTTGGAATTATTGGTGTCTGCCCCTAAATTACACCAGGACCCTATCACAGCATTACCTAAAAATCCTTCATGGCCTTTATTAGAAAAAGGAAACATCACTACATTATTTAACTCACCTCCTACTTTACTTTTAGCACCAATAGAGGTAGCTCCGTAGATCTTAGCGCCCATTTTAACCATAGCATGTGATCCCAAAGCAAAAGGCCCTCTAATCAAACTACCCTCCATGACCTCTGAATGAGCCCCTAAAAATATTGGACCGTTTGTTGCATTTAAAATACAGTATTGCAACTGTGCTCCTGCTTCTATAAAAACCTGACCTTGCCCAATCACCTGAACACTTTCAGGTATGGGTTCACTGTCTCGGTCTTCAGTGAGTATATCAAAGTCTAAGGCAATGGCTAAATCATTTTTAGAAAATATATCCCATGTGTTTGAAATAGATAAAAAATCACCTACTGTATCAATAGCCTTTAGACGCTCAAAATTTATGTCTTCTTCAGAGTCATCTGCAAAAAAAGCCACGACTGCTTCGCCATCAAAAATCCCCTCTCCTTCATTGAGTCCTTTTACTTTATTCACTAGGTCAGGCGTAGGCAAATACGCTGCATTAATAAACACATTTGATTCAAAAAAAACAGTGGGCCATACCTCACTTAAATAAGGTTCTGTAATCGTAGAGGTGGTGAAACCCAATACACGCTCCCAGCTGTCTCTAATGGAACCTATGCCCCATGCAATATCTGCTACTGGCCTCGTATAGGTGAAGGGCAATAGCGCAGTTCTGTTTGGACCATCAAATAATATGTAATTCATATAATTGATTCAAAATGGGTTAAAAAAAAAGTCACGTTCTGAAAGGTACAGAACGTGACTCAATGTCTTTCAGCTTAAGTGGTTTATTTCTTAAACTTATCGTATTTATTCTTGAACTTGTCAATACGTCCAGCAGTATCTACTAATTTAGCTTTACCTGTGTAGAACGGATGAGAAGTTCTTGAAATTTCCATTTTTATTACTGGATATTCAACACCATCTACTTCTAAAGTTTCTTTTGTTTCAGCAGCAGATTTAGCTAAAAAAACATCTTCATTAGACATGTCTTTAAAAGCAATTAGTCTGTAATTATCCGGGTGAATTCCTTTTCTCATGATATATAACTTAATTCTGTATTGTAATTTTAGAAGTGCAAATTTAATACTTTTTCATAAACTTACAACGAATCTGCCACAAAAATACAAAATAAAATATCTTATATGAACTGTAACAAAAAACAATTTATATTTACTAACTAAACAATAACCAATTTAAACAAAATAAACATGGAAACAAACAGTCCAAACATTGGAAAATTCTCACTAACTTATGGGTCTATCGCAGGTATAGTTGGCATTATCTTTAGTTTTATGCTTATCTCTTTAGATATGTTGTATGACCAAGGCAGTGAAAAGACAGTAGTAAGTATTGCTATTTTAGTGGGTGCTGTCATTTTAGGAATCTTTAATTTTAGAAAAGAAAACGGAAGCTTAACCTTAAAACAAGCTTTAAAAATAGGCACAGGTAGTTCTGTGATAGCCGCTATATATTCTATCGTTTTCACTATTGTGTTGGTGAACTTTATTGAACCAGATTTTATTGCTAAAACTGGAGAACTTACTAGAGCTACTATGATAGAAAGCAACCCTACCATTTCTAACGAACAATTAGACATGATCACAGACCAGCAAGCAAATTTTTTCTGGTTAGCCTACCCATTCATGCTTATATTTAATGCATTTGGTGGTTTAATCATTGGCCTATTAGGCGGATTGATCTTAAAGAAAGACGCTCAAGCATAAATATAAATTGTACTTTTGAGAAAATTAATTCTTTAGTACACTAATGGATATTTCTATTGTAATTCCTCTTTTAAATGAGGAAGACTCTATATTAGAACTACATGATTGGATTGCATCAGTGATGCAATCCAATCATTTTTTATATGAAGTTCTATTTATAGATGACGGCAGTACAGACCAATCATGGCGTATTATAACATCTCTAAGTGAAAAATACCCACAAGTAAAAGGGATTCGTTTTACAGGCAATTACGGCAAATCTCAAGCACTCCATGCTGGGTTCAAAGCAGTAAAAGGTCAGGTAGTCATCACCATGGATGCGGACCTCCAAGATTCTCCAGAAGAAATTCCTGCACTGCACAAAGCCATTACCACGAAGGGACTAGACTTGGTCTCTGGTTGGAAAAAGAAGCGATACGACCACCTCTTCACCAAAAACATTCCATCAAAATTATTTAATTGGGCAGCTAGAAAAACATCTGGGCTATCCCTAAATGATTTTAATTGTGGTTTAAAAGCCTACAAACTGGAGGTAGTTAAAAACATTGAAGTATCTGGTGAAATGCACAGATACATTCCTGTGTTGGCAAAAAATGCAGGCTTTCACAAAATAGGAGAACAAATTGTACAACACAAAGCCAGAAAATATGGCAAAACAAAATTTGGTATGAGTAGATTCATCAACGGATTTTTAGATTTAATCACTATTTGGTTTTTATCTACGTTTGGTAAAAGACCCATGCATTTATTTGGTGCCTGGGGTGTAGTGATGTTTTTTATTGGGTTTGGATTTGCCTTTTATTTAGGGATAGATAAATTATTCATTCATCCTAGTGGAAGATTAATTGCCAACAGACCTGAATTTTACATAGCCCTCACTGCAATGATACTAGGGACCCAGCTGTTTTTAGCCGGCTTCCTTGGAGAGATTATGATCCGGCAACAGAAAGACCAAGTACATTATAATATTAAAGAGACTACTGCTTTTAAAAAGTAGTAATTTTATTTTATGAGCACAGCCCAAATAGAGAAAGAAATAGCCGCTTGGCAAAAAATACCTTTTGACGCACAGACTCAAAGGGAAGTAGCGCAATTAGCTACTAAAAATCCTTTAGAACTCGAAGACGCTTTTTATAAAAACCTAGCCTTTGGAACAGGTGGAATGAGAGGCCTAATGGGAGTTGGGCCCAATAGAATTAATGCCTACACATTAGGCAAAAACACTCAGGGTATTTCTAATTACCTCAAAAAACAATATCCAAACGAGCGGCTTTCAGTAGCCATTGCATATGATTGTAGGCACCAAAGCGACACATTGGCTCAAATTGTAGCAAATGTATTTTCTGCCAATAATATTACGGCACATTTATTTCCTGAACTCAGAACTACGCCCGCTTTATCCTTTACTTTAAAGCATTTAAATTGCCAGGCAGGAATTGTATTAACGGCTTCTCACAACCCACCAGAATACAATGGATACAAAGTATACTGGACAGATGGGGGGCAAATAGTGCCGCCGGAAGATCAAGAAATTATAAAAGAAATTGAATCTGTACCTTTTGACGCCATTAATTTTACACCCAAAAAAGCTTTTATAAAAACAATAGACGCAAGGGTGGACCAAGCATTTATTGATCAAAGTTGTGCCCAAGCAAATTTTAATGCGCCTAATAAAAAAGCATTAAACATTGTATTCACCTCACTCCACGGCACCTCCATTACAGCCATTCCAGCTGTGCTAGAGAAGGCAGGATATACCGTGAATATTGTTAAAGCGCAAGCTGAACCAGATGGTAATTTCCCCACAGTAAGCTCTCCAAACCCTGAAGAGCCAGAAGCCTTGGCTATGGCCTTAGCTTTAGGAGAACAAACCAATGCAGACATTGTCATTGGAACAGATCCAGACAGTGACCGATTAGGGGTAGCTGTCAGGGGTTTAGATGGACAACTACAGCTACTCAACGGAAACCAATGCATGGTTTTAATGACTGCTTTTTTATTGGAAAAAAGAAAAGAGCAAGGCCTGCTAGCCTCTGACTATATAGCCTCTACAATCGTTTCCACACCCATGATGGACGTTATGGCAGCTGCATATCACATTGAATGCAAGACTACATTGACGGGTTTTAAATGGATTGCAGATGTGATTAAAAAACACCCAGACCATTACTTCATAGGCGGTGGAGAAGAGAGTTTTGGATTTATGGTGGGAGACTTTGTAAGAGACAAAGATGCCGTTACTGCCAGTCTTTTAGCCTGTGAAATGGCCAGTTTTGCTAAAGCAAAAGGTAACACGCTCATGGAGGAACTCATAGCCCTTTACCTAGAACACGGTTGCTACCAAGAGCATTTAGTTTCGATCACCAAAAAAGGAAAAGAAGGAAATATCGCTATTGAGAACAACATGAAACGCCTCAGGGAACAACCCCTTGAAACCATTGACGGAGAAAAAGTGCTATGGGTACATGATTACTTGAAAGCTACGGCTAAAAACTTACTAACTGGAGAAATTCAAAAAATAGCACTACCAGAATCCAACGTATTAATTTACACCACTGAGAATGGCACAAAACTTGCCGCAAGACCCTCAGGAACTGAACCAAAAATAAAATTCTATATTAGTGTAAATTCGCCCTTAGACCGAGCGGAGCACTACCCTGCTGTTAAAACAGCGCTAGCGTTAAAAATCAACAACATACTCAAGGAAATAGCCTTGTAAAATTTCGCATGAAAAGCGACCCATATTGAATAAAACACATGGAGTATTTTAAAAAAATATTGCTTTATGCAAGACCATACAAAAAGTATGCAGTTTTAAACATTGTCGCCAATGTTTTTTATGCCTTGTTTGGTACCCTTGCCATGATATCCCTATTCCCCATGCTGTCTGTTCTATTCAAGCAAACAGAAGCTTTATACACACCCCCTACTTGGCAAGGCATTTCCAACACAAAAGTATATGTAGAACAAGCCTTAAATTACTTTGTCACTCAAAAAGCCGCTGAAGGAGAAGGAACTGCCCTTTTATTCATGGTAGGACTCGTTATAGGGATGTTTTTTCTAAAAAACCTATTTGGCTATTTGGCCATGTACTTTATTACATTTCTTAGAAACGGAGTGCTCAAAGACCTAAGAAACGCTTTGTATGACAAGAGCATTTCACTGCCTTTAGGCTTCTATTCTGAAAAGCGAAAAGGAGACACCATGGCTAGAATTTCTTCAGATGTTTTAGAGATTCAACACTCCTTTTTATCAGTGTTAGAATTGGTGGTCAGAGAACCACTCACTATACTTTTCACCATTACAGCCATGCTTATTATGAGTGCCAAGCTCACCTTGTTTGTATTTGTGTTTTTACCTATTTCCGGCTATCTAATCTCCTTATTGGGAAAATCATTAAAGAAAAAATCTGATAAGGTACAAGAGGAACAAGGCCATTTTTTATCTATTGTAGAAGAAACTTTAGGGGGGCTTAAAATCATTAAAGCCTTTACTGCAGAACCGTTGTTTTCAGACAAATTCAAAGCTTCCACCCAACGCTTTTACAAATTCTCAAACAGCCTACTAAACCGCCAAAACTTAGCCTCACCCTCCTCTGAATTTTTGGGCATTACCGTAATTGGGATCTTATTGTGGTATGGAGGTAGAATGGTCTTGGTAGAAGGCAGTTTAAAGCCAGAATTATTTATTACCTATATGTCTTTGGCCTACCAAATACTCACTCCAGCAAAAGCCATGAGTAAAGCGAGTTATGGTGTTAAAAAAGGAAATGCCGCCGCCGCAAGGGTATTGGAAATATTAGAAGCAAAAAACCCACTAGATATTTCTAGTCAAAAAGAAATAGAAACCATTCATGAAGCAATAGAATTCAATGACCTATCCTTCTCTTATGACAAAGAATTGGTTTTAGACCATTTTAACCTAACAGTCACCAAAGGCCAAACAGTGGCTTTGGTAGGACAATCAGGAAGTGGTAAGAGTACTATAGCCAACCTGCTCATGCGCTTCTACGACCCACAAAAAGGAAGTATTGCCATAGACGGCACCCCCATCAATGAAGTGCCGCTCTCTCGACTCAGAAAACTAATGGGGCTTGTTTCTCAAGACGCATTACTATTCAATGACAGCATTTTAAACAATATTGCGCTCGGAAAACCAGACGCATCTGAAGAAGACATTATAGCAGCAGCCAAACTGGCCAATTGTCACGAGTTTATTAGTCAGTTCAAGGAAGGCTACCACACCAATATTGGAGATTCTGGAAACAAACTCAGTGGTGGACAAAAACAAAGAATATCTATCGCCAGAGCCATTTTAAAAAATCCTCCTTTAATGATCTTAGATGAAGCTACCTCTGCCTTGGATACAGAAAGTGAAAAGCTGGTACAAGACGCCCTTGAAACCCTCATGAAAAACAGGACTTCCATTGTCATTGCCCACAGACTTTCCACCATCCAACATGCCCAACTCATTGTGGTAATGCAGCAAGGAAAAATTATTGAGCAGGGCACCCACCAAGCACTTTTAGACCAAAAGGGCCATTACCACAAGTTGGTGACCCTACAAACACTAGCATAGAAACGCAAACAGACAAGAGACTGTAGGGCCGTGAAATGCCAAAAATTAACACAATTTAAAAAGGGACATTAAACCTTTTAACTATTGTGGTATCTTAATATAATACACCCATTGATTGGAAGAATTAGCTCTCATAGAAGCCCTCAAGAACCCCATTCGCTCTGAAAAAGCCTTTGCTATTTTGGTAGAGACCTATAAAGAGCGTCTCTATTGGCATATCCGTAGGATTGTACTCCAACACGATTTCGCAGACGACGTCCTTCAGAATACCTTCATTAAGGTATTTAGAAACTTAGATGGTTTCAAAGGCGAGAGTAAGTTATTCTCCTGGATGTACCGAATTGCGACCAATGAAGCCCTTACTTATTTAAAAACAGAGGCTAAAAAAGGAGGCGTTCCCTTGGGAGAATATCAAGAAAAACAATTAGAAGGCCTCCCGGCCGATGTCTATTTTGAGGGAGACCACATTGCACTCTCTTTACAAAAAGCCATTGCCAGCCTTCCCGAAAAGCAAAAATTAGTTTTTAATATGCGTTACTATCAAGAAATGCCCTACGCACAAATGTCTGAAATATTAGACACCTCTGAAGGGGCACTTAAAACGTCCTATCACCTAGCAATTCAAAAACTAAAAAAATACCTGACCTCAAATTAAACCAAAGTTAAAAAACAACGTCTTACTATTATGAAACCTGAAAACAAAGCATCTTCCCCTTTTAAAACGCCCGAAAACTATTTCGAGGCATTTAAGGTATCTGTTCCCAAAGACCTAAGGGTTATGGGAAATAGTGCTTCTTCTGAGCTTCAGGATCCATTTAAAACACCAGCGCAGTATCTGAAAAATTTCACCCTTTCCCTGCCAAAAGAAGCGCTGTTAGAAAAGTTTGGTCAAAATATTCCTCCAGAGCAGCCTTTTGAACACAATCCTAAAGTCATTTCAATGTCTTGGGTACAACCAGCCTTGGCAGCAGCAGCAATGTTGGTGTTTTTACTAAGCACTCCTTTTATTTTTAAGTCTCCTAATGATGGTTTAAACACTATGGATGTTGCTGTTATAGACCAGTATTGGGACTACGCCACAGACGCCATTACCGCTTATGATATGGCTGAATCTATAGATGACAATTCCACACAATGGGCAGAGAACAGTCCGCTAAGCGAAGGGCTTGAAGAGTACTTAAATACGCAGTTACACCTTATAGAAGTAATAGAATTTAATCCAAATGACTATGAATAAGATATTGATTATGTGCCTATTGGCCTTTGGATCCAGCCAGATAAATACAGCCCAATCCAAGGAAGACTTAGAAAAAATTAAAACCCTGAAAGTGGCATACTTTACAGAGCACTTAGCCTTGAGCCCTGAAGAAGCAGAAAAATTCTGGCCCATCTACAACAAGCACGAAACGGTTCAGATAGAAATGTACTCGTATATGCGAAAGAATATGAACCACCGTATTCTTAAAGCAGGTGAATTAAATGAATCAGAAGCTGGAGACAAACTATCTGAATACCTCAGTAAAAAAAGCAGCGAAGAAGCTTCACTTCAAAAAATGTTCCAGGCGCTCAAAGGCGTTCTACCCGCCAAAAAAGCATTGGCACTCGTTCATGTAGAAGAAGGCTTTAGAAGACACCTCATGAGCCTTTACCGCAAAAACCGTAACGAACAGCGTCAAAAGAAAGAGGAAGAAATGCCTAAGTTGTAGGGTTTCTGATTAAATACAAGTACATATTTACAAATAAGGCTACTTCAAATACAGTTTAACCTGAATTTTAAGCTTTTAAACAGATTAGAGTATCTTCAAATACTTAATACAATACTTTTATTTTGATAGTAACATTAAGGCGCATTTTCACCTTAAATTAAATTAATCAAGGTGAAAAACATTTTTCCTTAAAATTAATTGGACATCGCTTTTTGTCTCCATATCAACAGCTTTTGTTCCACAAGTTGCTATAGGCATGGCGGCTTTGTGTGCTTATGATAATTATCCTACAGATGGTCAATGTTATGAATCTTTTTAAATAAAAAAAATGACTTCAAAAAAATACTACACAGCTATATTTTTACCACTAATTTTAATTGTCAGTACTACCCTTTATTTTAATGAAAGTAGTATTATTTTACAGATCTTCTGCTACTATATATACAGATGCATTCTAGATTATTATGTTTTAAAAAGTAGAGGCATAGTTAACAATAAAGATATCTGGAAGTTCATAGTGACTATTTGGTCAATTATCTACTTTAAAGAATTGTATTTTAAACAATAATTATGAACAGATAATTGGATGGATTGTTTTAGCCCATAATATCATTTAATCATTTCAGAAAATGCTATTCAATAAGAGCCTTAGTAGAAGTAGTTTTTTTGAGATGAACTTAGATGTAAACACATATCAATGACTTTTAAAAAAAAGAGACGTACATAGAGACCATCCATGCGCTAGCAAAAGCACAAATTACTAAATTAAAAGTAGCTCCTTAATAAAATACCAACTTTGCCATAGCCCCTTTCCCTGCAGCATAAGCTGTGGTGGAGTTGGCAAATCTCAGGGTGTAAAAAGAGGCATCTGAGAGGGTTTCCCAATGGAGTCCACCATCATTGGAGTAGGAGATACCTGTAAAACCAATGGCCACAACACCTTGACCCTTAGTTCCGGGAACATATTGCACACAACTTTTATAGCCTGGGTTCTCATTCACCGCTTGTAACTTCCAAGTCTTGCCGCCATCTTTAGTGACGGCTAGGTTCGCAGAGGCATCTTTGGGACTTAGAAAACTCCCTCCGTAGGCAATGCCTTCTTCTTCATTCCAAAAGTCAATACTGTAAATACCGTAAGCCTCAATGGTATCATTTTTTAAGGGTGTAGTATAAACATTCCACTGCTGACCATAATCTTGGGAATAATAAATATTCCCCACAGTGGTGGCCATCCAAGCTTTAGATCCCATAGTTTTAATATTGGTGTTGGAGGCCGCAAATGCACCCTCCCCTTCTTCGCTGGCAGGCAATTGATCACAAGGGGTTTTATGCCAAGTCTTTCCACCGTCCGTAGTACGAATAACTGAAAGGCAACCACCAACAGCGTCGCCTACCGCAATGCCTTTTTGCGCGTCAAAAAAAGTCATTGCGTCATAGAAAACCCCTGGAGCATTTTCCGTATACACCAACTCCATTTGTCCCTGATCTCCTGTTTTGTACAACATAGCAGGGTTTTCTACAGAGAGCATAAAAAAATCTTCTGGCGTATGGGCTACAGATCTAAATTCTAGATCACTTTTTTTGCCTTCCTTAATACTGTTTTTTTTAAGCTCGAGTTCAGGTAAAGAAAGCATACCAAAAGTTCCTTTATTTGCCGCAAAAACTACATTTCCTTGCATGAGCTCAATGGCTCTAATAGAGAGAGAGTCCATTGGAATCTTTTGAATTTTAACCCCTGTAAAAGAGACAGGGACTGAAACTTCATTTGAGCATGAAAAAAATAACAAGAGGAAAAAAAGGGGGCTATAAAACTTCATGACAGATATTTTAATCAAATATATTAATTATAAAGTGCCAAATAAGGTAAACTAGCTTTAAAGCAATACCTTTGCATCCAAATTAATTTAAGCCATTTATATTCTTTTAAGCAAGCCAGTTATTGTTTTAACAGAGCGTATTACAAGAATTAGAAGGGCATTTTTCAAAATTAGATCACCCATGAAACTACATAGAAATTTGGTTTTTGCCGTTGTAGATGCTTTAGGCTTTATTTTCAATGAAGGAGAATACGCAGACAAAGTGGTTCAAAAAGTACTCAAATACGACAAAAGATGGGGCGCTAGAGATCGGGGTTTTATAGCTGAAACTACTTACGACATGGTTAGGTGGAAACGTTTGTACAGTGAAATTGGCGAGATAAAAGCACCCTATACAAGACCTAAACTTTTTAGAATGTTTGCTGTATGGGCCGTTTTGAAAGGAATAAAATTACCGGATTGGAAACAGATTGAACCGACCCCTGAGAGAAGAATTAAAGGAAAATTTGACGAACTTTCTAAAATAAGAAAATACCGTGAGTCAGTACCCGATTGGCTAGACTTATTAGGAGAAAAAGCCTTAGGAGATGCTTTATGGACCAAAGAACTTGCCGCATTAAATGAGCAAGCCAGTGTAATTTTAAGAACCAACACCCTTAAAACAACCAAAGACAAACTCAGAGACAACCTCACGGAGCTAGGAATTTATACTGATTCTATTAAAGGGCATCCGCAAGCTTTAAAACTAGAACAAAGGGCCAATGTTTTTACTACAGAGGCTTTTGACAGTGGTTGGTTTGAAGTTCAAGATGCTTCCTCTCAATTGGTAGCGGAAGCTTTGGACGTTAAGCCTGGTCAAAGAGTGGTAGATTGTTGTGCTGGAGCAGGTGGGAAAACCCTTCACCTTGCTGCACTTATGGAAAATAAGGGGCAACTTATTGCTATGGATATCTATGCCAACAAGCTAAAAGAACTTCAAAGAAGGGCTAAAAGAGCTGGGGCGTTTAATATTGAACCCAGACACATTAGCAGCACGAAAGTCATTAAAAAACTTCATGAAAAAGCAGACAGGGTCTTAATAGACGCGCCTTGTAGTGGTTTGGGTGTTTTAAGAAGAAATCCAGATGCCAAATGGAAACTTCAAGAATCCTTTTTAGAAAAAATTACCCAAACACAAAGAGATATTCTGCAAGATTACAGTAAAATGGTAAAAGATGGAGGTAAAATGGTGTATGCCACTTGTTCCATTTTACCACAAGAAAATAGCCAACAAGTAGCCCACTTCCTGAAATCTGAGGCTGGAGCAAACTTCACCCTTACAAGAGAGCAAAAAGTATATGCTTCCAAAAGTGGTTTTGATGGTTTTTATATTGCGCTACTAGAGAAAAAAGTCACAACAACTCAAGAAAACACACCAAAGGCCAAAGCTGTTCAACTAGAAGCCAAAACAACTGAAACAGGGACTGAAGTAGCTACAGTTGCGGTTAAGAAGAAAATAACCAAGCCAAAAGCAGCGAAAGCGGAAGCAACAAAAGCTACCCCAGAAAAAGCGGCGTCAAAAACACCAAAAGCCAAAACAGCTGAAACAGAGACTGAATTAGCTGCAGTTGGGGTTAAAAAGACAACAACCAAGCCAAAAGCAGCGAAAGCGGAAGCCACAAAAGCTGCCCCAGAAAAAGCGGCGTCAAAAACACCAAAAGCTAAAACGACTACTAAGGCAGCGTCTAAAACTCCAAAAGCCAAAACGACTGCTAAGGCATCGCCTAAAACTGCGGTTAAAACGACTACTAAGGCAGCGCCTAAAACAGCTGCCAAAACAACAAAGTCAAAAGTGTCTGAAGAAGTGGTTAAAAAACCAGCTACTAAAGTCAAAAAAGTTACTAAGGAATAGTGTTTAAAACTATGTGAATCCTATTAAAAAAAGCATGGGTTTTTATGACATAAAATCATAAATTTGGGCTTTATTATTTTTAATAGCACAATGCCCATGATTCATTTTTTTGGTCACCCCACAGCAACTGTTTACGCCCTTCAAACTATTGGCGAAATTTCTTCCCAAGACAGCGAAAAGTTATCTTGGTTATTTGGGGGAGCTCCCAAAATAAATGCGGCGTCTATAGACGCCTTTTTTATTGGGCCAAGAGCTGCTATGGTTACGCCGTGGAGTACCAATGCTACAGAAATTACACAAAATATGGATGTTTCTGGAATTGTTAGAATAGAGTCTTTCTCCAGTTGCAAAGAAAACAACAACACATTTGATCCAATGCTTTCTGCTAAGTATGCACAATTAGATCAAGCTATTTTTAAAGTAACTGCAACACCTGAGCCTGTCCTAGAGATTGAAGATATTGCCGCGTACAACAAACAAGAAGGTTTGGCACTTTCTGCTGAGGAAGTAGAATACTTGGACAGCATAGCAAAGAAAATAGACAGAAAACTCACAGACGCAGAAGTATTTGGATTCAGCCAAGTAAACTCTGAACACTGTAGACACAAAATATTCAATGGTGAATTTGTCATTGACGGAGCGTCCAAACCAAGTTCGCTATTTAAACTCATCAAAAAGACAACAGCAACCCATCCTAACACTGTGGTGTCTGCTTACAAAGACAATGTGGCTTTTGTCAAAGGTCCTACCATTACGCAATTTGCACCACAAAGGGCAGACATAGCAAGTGAATATAAGGAAAAAGAAGTGGCATCTGTGCTTTCTCTTAAAGCAGAAACGCATAATTTCCCTACCACTGTAGAGCCTTTTAATGGGGCTGCTACCGGATCAGGTGGAGAAATCAGAGACCGTTTGGCAGGAGGAAAAGGTTCTTTGCCACTAGCAGGTACCGCAGTGTATATGACGCCCTACTCTAGAATTCAAGCGGAAAAAGGATTCCAACCAAGCATGCCAGAAAGACCTTGGTTGTACCAAAATCCCATTGATATTCTCATCAAAGCTTCCAATGGAGCATCTGACTTTGGTAACAAATTTGGACAACCCTTAATCAATGGGTCTGTGCTGACTTTTGAGCACACGGAACAAGATAGAAGATTGGGCTATGACAAAGTCATTATGCAAGCGGGTGGTATTGGCTATGGCACACAAAAAGACGCCCTAAAAGATACGCCTAAAGCAGGCGACAGAATTGTCATTCTAGGAGGTGATAATTACAGAATTGGTATGGGTGGTGCTGCAGTATCTAGCGCAGACACTGGTGCTTTTGGATCCACTATTGAACTTAACGCCATTCAAAGGTCTAATCCTGAAATGCAGAAAAGAGCTGCCAACGCCATTAGAGGCTTGGTAGAATCTGACCACAACCCAATTGTATCCATTCACGACCACGGTGCTGGAGGACACCTCAACTGTCTTTCTGAATTGGTAGAAGACACGGGAGGTCACATAGATCTAGACGCATTACCGGTAGGAGACCCTACCCTATCTGCTAAAGAAATCATAGGAAATGAATCTCAAGAACGCATGGGACTTGTGATAGCAGAAAAAGACCTCAGCTTACTCAAAGACATAGCAGAAAGAGAAAGAGCTCCTATGTTTAATGTGGGAGAGGTAAGCGCAGACAAAAGGTTTTCTTTTGTATCCAAGACAACTGGAGAACGACCAATGGACATGGATTTAGAAGACATGTTTGGCAGTGCGCCAAAAACCCAAATGGTAGACAAAACCATTTCAAGAAAATACGAATCGCCCAAATACGAGTTAGGGAAATTTCAAGAATATTTAGACCAAGTACTTCAATTGGAAGCTGTAGGCTCCAAAGATTGGCTCACCAATAAGGTAGACCGTTGTGTGGGCGGTAAAGTAGCTGTACAACAGTGTGTGGGTCCTTTACAATTGCCCCTAAATAATTGCGGGGTAATGGCCTTAGATTTCAAAGGCAAAGAAGGCATAGCCACTGCCATGGGACACAGCCCTGTAGCGGCACTTATTAACGCAGCAGCAGGAAGTAGGAATGCCATTACAGAAGCACTCACCAATTTGGTTTGGGCCCCTTTAGAAGACCAAATAAAAGCAGTATCCCTTTCTGCCAACTGGATGTGGCCTTGCAACAATGAAGGAGAAGACGCCAGGTTATACGAGGCCGTAGAAGCAGTTTCTGACTTTGCTATAGCCTTAGGCATAAACATTCCTACAGGTAAGGACTCGCTCTCTATGAAGCAACGCTATCCGGATGGAGATGTGGTGGCTCCTGGAACCGTTATAATATCGGCCGCAGGCCACTGTAATCAAATAAAACAAGTCGTAGAACCGGTACTTGAAAAAGAAGAAGGGGATATTTATTATATCAATTTCTCACAAGATTCTTACCAATTGGGCGGGTCTTCTTTTGCCCAGACCCTAAATAAAATTGGCGCCGTTGCCCCAGACATCAAAGACCCCATTTTTGTAAAAAATGCCTTTAATGCTTTACAAGAAATGATATCGAAAGATCAAATTGCAGCTGGTCACGATATTGGATCTGGTGGGCTTATTACCACACTATTAGAGATGTGTTTTGCAGATCTTAACTTAGGGGCTTCTATAGACCTCAGTGCACTGGGAGAATCCGATACGATTAAACTCTTATTTGCAGAAAATGCAGGCGTAGTTTTTCAATTAAAAGCAAAAGCTTCTACGGCTATTTTAGATGCGGCCGCAATAAGCTATCACAAAATAGGGAAGGTGACCAATACCCCTACCCTAGAGATTAAAAATGACCGTGTAGCCATTGGCTTACCGGTGGCTTCTTTAAGAGATACTTGGATGAGTACCTCCGCTTTATTAGATGAAAAGCAAACTGCCAACGGTCGTGGATTGGCTCGTTTTGAAAATTACAAACACCAAGCTTTAGACTACAGTTTTCCTAATAACTTCACGGGTATTTTAGCACCTTTCTCTGGTGCTAGACCCAAAGCGGCTATTCTTAGAGAAAAAGGAAGTAATTCCGAGAGAGAAATGGCCAACGCCATGTTTCTAGCTGGTTTTGATGTGAAGGACATTCACATGACCGACCTCATGAGTGGTAGAGAAAATTTGGAAGACATACAATTCATTGGTGCTGTTGGAGGTTTTTCTAATTCAGATGTATTGGGGTCTGCCAAAGGATGGGCAGGTGCTATTAAATACAATGAAAACGCCAGAAAGGCCATTGAGAACTTCTTTAAAAGACCGGATACTTTGTCTGTGGGTATTTGTAACGGGTGTCAGCTCTTTATGGAGCTAGAACTCATTCACCCAGAGCACCACACCCATGGAAAAATGACCTATAATGACTCTAAAAAGCACGAGAGTAATTTTACTTCTGTGAAAATTGAGGCGAATCATTCCGTCATGCTTTCTAGCCTTGTGGGCACCACTCTAGGGGTTTGGATCTCGCATGGTGAGGGGAAATTTCAACTCCCTATGGAACAAGACGCCTACCATGTGGTAGGTACCTATGGGTATGAAGACTATCCAGCCAATCCTAATGGCAGTGATTATAATGTGGCCATGCTGGCCGATGCTACTGGGCGTCACCTTGTAACCATGCCACATATTGAACGTTCCATATTTCCTTGGAATTGGGCCTACTATCCAAATCAGATGGCGCATGAAGTATCTCCATGGATTGAAGCATTTATCAATGCTAGAAACTGGATTATTGAAAAGAACTAAAAATAATGCCCCCTTTCATTCATAATTTCATGAAAATAAGGGGAAGTATTTGAAAATATCGCAATCTTTCACTATTTTTCCAACACTAAAAAAAATAGCTATGAAAGACATTACCCGTTTGTTTGATTTTCCTTACTATCAACTGAGGGAATATAACTTAGACAAGGCCTTTGTAACTAAGTATAAGGGGGAATGGGTGGCCACTTCTACACAAGAATTTATAGACAGAGGAAATGCCATTTCTAGGGGCCTTATTAAATTAGGGGTAGCTCCAAATGATAAGATTGCCGTGATTTCACTGACCAATAGAACGGAATGGAATATTATGGATTTGGGGGTATTACAAGTGGGTGCTCAGAATGTACCTATTTACCCCACCATATCTCAGGAAGATTACGCTTATATACTTAACCACTCTGGCGCTTCATACTGCTTTGTTTCTTGTGCCACTGTGTACGCCAAAGTAAAAGCAATCATGGATCAGACTGCCTTAAAAGGGGTATATAGCTTTGACGAACTTGAGGATTGCGACCACTGGTCAAAAGTAGAAAAGTTAGGAGAAGACAACGCTATTCAAGCAGAAGTTGAAGCCAGAAAAGAGGCCGTTTTACCCGAAATGCTAGCGACCATCATTTATACTTCAGGAACCACAGGTAAACCCAAAGGGGTCATGCTTTCTCATCACAATGTGGTGAGCAATGCCATCTATGCCTCTGAAAGAATTCCACTTCCTGGAGGAACGGCTAAAGCCTTGAGCTTCTTGCCTGTTTGTCATATATACGAAAGGGTTATTATGTACCTATATATGATTAAAGGAGTGAGTATTTACTTTGCAGAATCTATGGAGACTATTTCCGACAACTTAAAAGAACACAAGCCACATGTTATGACGGCTGTTCCTAGATTACTGGAAAAGGTATACGACAGTATTATAGCTAAAGGAACACAGCTCACCGGCATAAAAAAAGCCTTATTTTTTTGGGCGGTTGAGGTAGGCTTGAATTATGCGCCTTACGGAGAAAATGGTGCCTGGTATGAATTTAAATTAAAGATCGCTAGAAAACTTATTTTTAGTAAATGGAAAGAAGCTTTGGGAGGAAATTTATCTGTAATAGCCTCGGGAAGTGCAGCCCTTCAGCCCAGGTTAGCAAGGGTATTTAACGCCGCAGAGATGGGTGTTATGGAAGGTTATGGTCTTACGGAGACTTCACCTGTCGTGACCGTTAACGACATGAGAAACGGTTTATTTAGAATAGGGACTGTTGGAAAACTCATTGCAGAAACAGAGGTAAAGATTGCCGCAGATGGTGAAATCTGTGTAAAAGGCCCTCAGGTTATGATGGGCTATTACAAAGACCCTGAAAAAACAGCAGAAGTGATCATTGATGGTTACTTTCATACAGGAGACATTGGAGAATTTGACGCAGACGGTTTTTTAAAAATTACAGATCGTAAAAAAGAAATGTTTAAAACCTCAGGAGGTAAATATGTGGCCCCTCAGCTACTTGAAAACCGTTTTAAACAATCTAGGTTTGTAGAACAATTAATGGTGGTTGGAGAAGGAGAAAAAATGCCAGCAGCATTAATTCAACCAAATTTTGAATTTATTAAAGATTGGGCCAAACGCAAACACAACAAAACTTTTGAGTCTAACCAAGCATTAGTTTCTGACCCGTTGGTCATTGCTAGAATTCAAGAAGAGGTAGATGAAGCCAATGCGCAATTTGCCAAATGGGAAAAAGTAAAGCAGTTTAGACTAACTCCAGACATTTGGAGTATAGAAGCGGGTCATGTAACCCCTACCCTTAAATTAAAAAGAAAAATAATCAAAGAAAAATATAGCGCCCTCTACGAAAATATTTACCGGGGGTAATTAATTCACTTTGAATAAAACTTAAGGCATCTAGAAACGTCCCAGCAAATTGTTGGGACTTTTTTTTGGCAAAACTTATCCATCATAAGCGGTCATGCACGCGTACTTAGACAAAAACATTTTTGCTAATTTACTATGCATGCATAATATATTTTACTATATTTGGTTGAAATAAATAAACATTTTGAGTAAAGAACAAACCATAGATTACACGCTTAGAAACACTTGGCAAGCGGTGAGTAAGATGTATAATGAAGAAGCTAAAAATTTTGGCACTACTATGACACTTGGGTTTACGCTTTTGAGCATTGATCCAAAAACAGGCACACCTTCTACGGCGCTAGGTCCAATGATGGGTATAGAGGCCACTAGTTTGTCTAGAATTTTAAAGACGCTGGAAGATCGCGATTTTATAGTGAGAAAACCCAATCCCTTAGATGGAAGGGGGGTATTAATTCACTTAACACCTAGTGGTCTAGAAAAGAGAAATATCTCTAAACAAGTGGTGTTGCAGTTTAATAAAGTGGTTGAAAATGCGGTGAGTAAATCACAGCTAAAAGCCTTCTTTGAAGTGGCGGATCGCATTAATTCGCTTATAGCAAACAAAGAAGTATTTCAAGAAGAAGAAAACAGTATTAAGGCATAACATATGAACAAACACATTAAAAAAGTAGCAGTGATTGGATCTGGAATTATGGGAAGCGGTATTGCTTGTCATTTTGCCAATATTGGTGTAGAGGTCCTTCTATTAGATATTGTTCCTAATACATTAACAGATAAAGAAACCGCTGCTGGTCTGACAATTAAAGACAAAACAGTTAGAAATAGACTGGTTAAAGAGGCTTTGGCGGCTTCTTTAAAATCCAAACCTTCTCCTATTTACGATCAAAAATTCGCCAATAGAATTACCGTAGGAAATTTAGAAGATGACTTGTCTAAAATTGCTTCTGTAGATTGGATCATTGAAGTGGTGGTGGAACGTCTTGACATTAAGAAACAAGTATTCGAAGCCGTAGAAAAGCACAGAAAACCAGGCACTTTAATTACATCTAATACCTCTGGTATACCCATATCATTTATGAGTGAAGGACGTTCGGAAGACTTCCAAGCCCATTTTTGTGGCACCCACTTTTTTAATCCAGCACGTTATTTAAAGCTTTTTGAAATTATACCTGGCCCAAAAACACATGCCCATGTATTGGATTTTTTAGAAAATTACGGAGAACAATTTCTAGGTAAAACAGCTGTTGTTGCTAAAGATACTCCTGCTTTTATTGGAAATAGAATTGGGATTTTCAGTATTCAAAGTTTATTCCATACGGTTAAAAAAATGGGAATGACTGTTGAAGAGGTAGACAAACTTACTGGACCCGTAATTGGTAGACCTAAATCTGCCACTTTCAGAACGGTAGACGTTGTAGGATTAGATACTTTGGTTCATGTAGCCAATGGAATTAAAGACAATTGCCCCAATGACGAACAGCATGCATTATTTGAATTGCCAGGTTTTGTAGAAACAATGATGACCAACAAATGGTTGGGAAGCAAAACAGGACAGGGCTTTTATAAAAAAGAAAGTAAGGCAGACGGCAGTTCAGAAATACTCACACTAGATTTAGATACCCTAGCATACCGATCAAAAAAGAGGGCTTCTTTTGCCACTTTAGAAGGGACCAAGACTATTGATCATGTGGCCGACAGATTTCCTATCCTAATTGCCGCCACAGACAAAGCTGGAGATTTTTATAGACAATCCTTTGGCGCTCTATTTGCCTATGTGTCTCAGAGGATTCCTGAAATATCTGATAGCCTATACAAAATAGACGACGCCATGAAAGCTGGTTTTGGTTGGGAACACGGTCCTTTTGAAATTTGGGATGCAGTTGGTTTGGCCAAAGGAATTGAACTTGCTGAGGCTTCAGGACAAAAAGTAGCCCAATGGGTTCACGACATGGTTTCAGACGGAAAAGCAAGTTTCTATGAAGTGAAAGACGGTGCCACCTTTTATTATGAAATTGGGGCAAAGGCCTTTGAGAAAAAACCAGGTCAAGACGCCTTTATTATTTTAGATAATATAAGAGAAAAACCGGCGGTATATAAAAATGCTGGTGTGGTACTTCACGACATTGGAGAGGGTATTTTAAATCTTGAGTTCAGATCAAAAATGAACACTATTGGAGGAGAAGTACTCCAAGGATTAAACACTGCCGTAGACATTGCGGAAAAGAATTTTCAAGGATTGGTGATCGGAAACCAAGGACCTAACTTTTCAGTGGGGGCTAATATTGGCATGATTTTCATGATGGCTGTAGAACAAGAATACGATGAGCTGAATATGGCTATTAAAATGTTTCAGGACACCATGATGAGAATGCGTTACTCGGCTATACCGACTGTGGCTGCACCCCATGGCATGACATTTGGTGGTGGCTGTGAATTGTCGCTTCATGCAGATAAAGTAGTTGCTGCCGCAGAAACCTATATAGGTTTGGTAGAGTTTGGTATTGGTGTCATTCCCGGAGGAGGTGGAACCAAAGAAATGACCTTAAGGGCTTCAGATACCTTTAAGAAGAACGACGTAGAACTCAATGTACTTCAAGAGTATTTCTTAACCATTGGTATGGCCAAAGTAGCTACCTCTGCTTATGAAGCTTTTGACAGTGGCATTTTACAAAAAGGAAAAGACATTGTTGTGGTGAACAAAGACAGACAGATTGCCACAGCGAAAGCTCATGCCAAATTAATGGCAGAATCTGGGTATTCTCAACCAGCAAAAAGAAATGATATAAAAGTACTAGGAAAACAAGCCCTTGGAATGTTTCTAGTGGGAACAGATGCCATGCAAGCAGGTAAATATATTTCAGCGCATGACCAAAAAATGGCCAATAAATTGGCTTATGTGATGGCTGGTGGAGATCTTTCTGAACCCACTTTGGTAAACGAACAGTATTTATTAGACTTAGAAAGAGAAGCTTTCTTATCTCTTTGTACAGAAAGAAAAACACTAGAGCGTATTCAACACATGCTCAAAGTAGGAAAACCTTTAAGAAACTAATCAGACTTATGAAAACAGCATATATAGTTAAAGCGTATAGAACGGCAGTGGGTAAAGCACCTAAAGGCGTATTCAGATTCAAAAGACCTGATGAATTAGCGGCAGAAACCTTGGAATATATGTTCAAGGAATTGCCAGAATTAGATAAAACTAGAATAGACGACGTCATGGTGGGTAACGCCATGCCTGAGGCAGAACAAGGCTTAAATATGGCCAGACTCATTTCTTTAATGGGACTTAAGATTGAAGATGTCCCTGGGGTAACAGTAAATAGATATTGTGCCTCTGGTATAGAAACCATAGGCATGGCTACAGCAAAAATTCAATCTGGAATGGCAGAATGTATTATTGCTGGTGGTGCAGAAAGTATGAGTTACATACCTATGGGGGGGTATAAACCTACTCCAGACTACGCCTTAGCCAAAGACGGTCATGAAGACTATTATTGGGGAATGGGCTTAACTGCAGAAGCTGTAGCCAATGAATTTAATATATCTCGTGAAGACCAAGATGCCTTTGCATTTTCTTCTCACGAAAAAGCCTTAAAAGCACAGGCAGAAGGAAAGTTTAAGGATCAGATTGTCCCGATCAATATTGAAGAAACCTTTTTAGATGAATCCGGTAAAAAATCAATAAGATCTTATACCGTTACCCAAGATGAAGGGCCTAGGAAAGGAACTAATGTAGGGGCACTGTCTAAATTGAGGCCTGTATTTGCTGCAGACGGATCGGTGACCGCTGGAAACTCCTCACAAATGAGTGACGGAGCTGCCTTTGTATTGGTGATGGGTGAAGACATGGTTAAAGAACTTGGACTAGAGCCTATTGCAAGAATGGTCAATTACGCAGCGGCAGGTGTGCCGCCAAGAATTATGGGTATTGGTCCTGTAAAAGCCATTCCTAAAGCCTTAAAACAAGCTGGATTGTCTCAAAATAATATAGAACTAATTGAATTAAATGAAGCTTTTGCTTCTCAGTCACTAGCCGTGATTAGAGCACTAGACTTGAATCCAGATATGATCAATGTCAATGGTGGTGCCATTGCATTAGGACACCCATTGGGCTGTACTGGAGCAAAGCTTTCGGTACAACTCTTCAGTGAGATGAGGGCCAGAAATATGCAGGGTAAATACGGTATGGTAACCATGTGTGTGGGAACTGGGCAAGGCGCTGCTGGAATATTTGAATTTTTAAATTAAAACATTAATAAACTTCCTATTATGAGTGCAACAGAACAAAATGAATTGTTACGCGGTGGACAGTTCTTAGTAAAAGAAACGGCCTGTGAAGATGTTTTTACCTTAGAAGATCTAAGTGAAGAGCAAAAAATGATGCGTGATAGTACCAAAGAGTTTGTAGACAAGGAGCTATGGGCACATTGGGAAAGGTTTGAAAAGAAAGACTACGCCTTTACAGAAGAAACCATGCGTAAAGCAGGTGAAATGGGTCTTTTAGGTGTTGCGGTACCAGAGCAATACGGTGGTTTAGGAATGGGTTTTGTGTCTACCATGCTGGTGTGTGATTACATCTCTGGAGCTACAGGATCTTTTAGTACCGCTTTTGGAGCACATACTGGAATTGGCACCATGCCCATTACGCTGTATGGTACTGAAGCGCAAAAACAAAAATACGTGCCTAGATTGGCTACTGGAGAATGGTTTGGTGCCTACTGCCTTACAGAACCAGGCGCAGGATCAGACGCAAACTCTGGTAAAACCAAAGCAGTGTTGTCTGAGGATGGAAGCCACTACCTTATATCAGGACAAAAAATGTGGATTTCCAATGCGGGCTTCTGTAATATGTTTATTGTTTTTGCTCGTATAGAAAATGACAAAAATATTACTGGTTTCATTGTAGAAAATGATCCCTCCAATGGAATTACCATGGGAGATGAAGAGAAGAAGTTAGGAATTCACTCCTCCTCTACCCGTCAGGTGTTTTTTACAGACACCAAAGTGCCTGCAGAAAACATGCTGTCTGAAAGAGGAAATGGTTTTAAAATTGCCATGAATGCACTGAATGTAGGTAGAATTAAATTAGCAGCAGCTTGTTTGGACGCGCAAAGAAGGATTATTAAAGAGGCCGTAAACTACGCCAACGAGCGTGTTCAGTTTAAGACCCCTATCGTAAACTTTGGTGCTATTAAGACCAAAATTGCCGCTATGGCTACCAATACCTATGCAGATGAGGCTGCCTCGTACAGGGCAGCTAAAAATATTGAAGACAGAATTGCGCTCAGAGAAGCGGCAGGTAGCTCACACCAAGATGCAGAATTAAAAGGCGTAGAAGAATATGCCATTGAGTGTTCTATCTTAAAAGTAGCCGTATCTGAAGATGTTCAGGCGTGTGCAGATGAAGGGATTCAAATTTTTGGCGGTATGGGCTTTAGTGCAGACACCCCTATGGAGTCTGCCTGGAGAGATGCTAGAATATCTAGAATCTACGAGGGAACCAATGAAATCAATAGAATGTTAGCCGTTGGCATGCTTGTAAAAAAAGCCATGAAAGGGCATGTAGATCTATTGGGCCCAGCTACTGCAGTTGGTGAAGAACTTATGGGCATTCCTTCTTTTGACACACCTGACTACAGCAAACTGTTTGCAGAGGAAAAAGACATTATCAAGAGACTTAAAAAAGTGTTCTTAATGGTGGCAGGATCTGCCGTACAAAAATTTGGACCAGATCTAGAGTCACATCAGCAATTGTTAATGGCTGCAGCAGACATCCTTATTGAAGTATATATGGCGGAATCTACCCTACTCAGGACAGAGAAAAACGCCAAACGTTTTGGAGAAGACGCTCAAAAGACACAGATTGCCATGACGCAACTGTATCTTTATAGGGCGGTAGAAATTGTTCAATCTAGGGGAAAAGAAGCTGTTATTTCTTTTGCAGAAGGAGACGAACAGCGCATGATGCTCATGGGACTTAAACGTTTCACCAAGTACACCAACTATCCAAACATTGTAGCCCTCACCCATCTCATTGCAGATAAAGTGGCAGCAGACAACGGATACAGTTTTGACTAAACATTCTTAAAATAAATACATACTTATTACTGGTTTTTATATTTTATGTATGTAGCGCGCCACCCTTCGGGTGGCGCTTTTTTTTAGCCCTGCACCCCTAATTATTAAGCGTTTTAGTTTAATTTAGAGGCTCTAGAAATTCCTATGAAAACACCCCTTTTAGCAGATGTTTACGCAGTAGAAGCCTTTCAAACTCATGGACACCAAATGGTAGATCTATTGGCTAAACACTTAAAAGCGGCTCAAAAGGCTACCCGCAAAACCATCCCATACACAGACCCTGAAATAGAAAAAAAATTCTGGGAACAATATCCAGAAAAGCAAGATTTCCAAACCTTGGCTCAAGACCTTATTGACCGGTCCATACACGTACACCAACCCAAATACATAGGACACCAAGTAGCCCCACCGGCGCCTATTACAGCAGTGTCCTCTATGCTGACCTCTTTTTTAAACAATGGTTCTGCAGTATATGAAATGGGCATAGCCAATACGGCTATAGAACGTATTATTACAGATCAATTGTGCGCACAATTAGGGTTTGACTCCAATGCCAGGGGTTTTCTTACCTCTGGAGGCACATTGGCCAACCTAACCGCTCTACTCGCTGCTAGAAGTGTAAAAGACCGTTCCGGTGTATGGAAAAATGGACATGAGGAATCTCTAGGTATTCTAGTTTGTGAAGAAGCACATTACTGTGTAGATCGGGCGGCAAGAATTATGGGTCTGGGAGACAAAGGCATTTTAAAAGTCCCCGCAACAACAAATTACGCAATGGATACCGCGGCTTTAGAGGAAACTTTAGAAAAAGCCAAGCAAGAAGGTATTCAGGTGTTTGCTATTGTAGGAAGTGCGCCCTCTACAGCCACTGGAACCATCGATCCATTAGACAAAATTGCTTCTTTTGCTCAAAAGCACGGGCTGTGGTTTCATGTAGATGCTGCCCATGGTGGTGCAGCCATTTACTCCACTACTTTTAAAAAAGATTTAGCGGGTATTGAAAAAGCAGATTCAGTAGCTATAGATGGCCACAAAATGATGATGATGCCCGCATTAACCACTGCATTATTATTTAAAGACGGTTCCCACAGCTACCAAACTTTTAGCCAAAAAGCAGATTATTTATTGTCAGATGCAGATCATGAGGATTGGTACAATATGGCCAAGCGTACTTTTGAGTGTACCAAAAGCATGATGTCTATTCATTGGTTTGTATTACTGAACCAATACGGCACCTCAGTATTCGATGAATTTGTGACAAAGCTTTACCAAATGGGACGCCAATTTGCAGAAATCATCAAAAAAGACGCCAATTTTGAATTGGCATTAGAGCCACAGACCAATATTGTCTGTTTTAGGATGGTACAAAAACAACTGTCTGAAAAAGAGCTCAATACATTAAATGAACGCTTGAGATTTGCATTGGTTCAAGAAGGTTCCTTTTATATTGTACAAACAAAACTGAGGGGCACCCATTACCTTAGGGTCACTATTATGAATCCAAAAACAGATCCAGAAATCTTAAGCGCTTTGTTGGCCCATTTAAAAGAATTGGCCAAACCCATACTTCAGAATCTTAAATAAATCCGCTAATAATTGTATTTTTAGTTTTTATAAAATCAAACAACCATCCACCCATGAAAAACCTAAGTTTCTCTTTCAAGACGCCTTTTTTCACTTTATTGTCGCTACTCTTTTTGGGGTTAAGCACTATAAACGTTCAAGCACAGACAGATCAGGACATCTATTCGATCATAGATCAGGTGTCTGCGGAGCGCATAGAACAAGATATTACCAGCCTAGTTAATTTTGGCACCAGACATACGCTGTCAGACACCCTCTCTAATAAAACAGGTATAGGGGCTGCAAGAAGATGGATCAAAAAAAGTTTTGAAAACACCGCTGCCAACTGTGGGGATTGCTTGGAAGTTTTTTACCAAGGGAATTTGGTCAAAAAAGGAACCAACGGTAGAATCGTTAAAGATGTTAACATTGTCAATGTGGTGGCCATTCAACGAGGCAGTAAATACCCCAATAAATTTATCATTATGAGTGGAGACATTGACTCCAGAGTCAGTGATCCAACAGACTATACCTCCACTTCTCCAGGAGCCAATGACAACGCCTCTGGTATGGCTGGAACACTGGAAGCTGCAAGAGTATTGTCTAAATACACTTTTGAAAACAGTATTATATATGTAGGGCTTTCGGGTGAAGAGCAAGGCTTATTTGGTGGAAAAGGATTGGCGGAATATGCCAAAGCACAAGAATGGGAAATTATTGGGATATTAAATAACGACATGATTGGAAACATCACAGGTGTAGATGGTACAGTAAGTAATACTGATTTTAGGATTTTTTCTGAGCCAGTTCCACCAACAGAAACGGAAAGAGAAAGAAATGCCAGGCGTTTCTATGGCGGAGAAGTAGACGGAATTTCCAGACAATTGGCCAGACACATTCACAAGCAAGTAAAAAAATACATGCCAGAAATGAATCCAATGCTCATCTATAGATTGGATAGATTCGGTAGAGGGGGCCACCACAGACCTTTTAATGACGCTGGTTTTGCTGGGGTTAGAATCATGGAAGCCCATGAAAACTACACCCAACAACACCAAGATATAAGAGAAGAAGGGGGTATCGCCTACGGCGATGTCCTAGAACATGTAAACTTTGATTATGCAGCCAAGCTCACCGCAGTAAATGCCATTTCTCTAGCGAGTTTAGCATGGGCGCCTACCCCTCCAGAAACAGTGGCTTTAGGGGGCGCCGTAGCCCCAGCGGCTACCTTTTCTTGGGATGCGGTGCCAGGAGCAGTAGGCTATAAAATTTATTGGAGAGACACCACCTCTCCTACCTGGGATATGTCTAGGAATGTGGGCAATGTGACTTCTTTTACCTTAAAGGGAATGGTGGTAGACAACTACTTTTTTGGGGTATCGGCCGTAGGCCAGAACGGACAGGAAAGCGTAGTGAAATTTCCCAATAAGATTCAGCGTTAAAAATAATGGCCTTTGAATCGTTTTAGGTGTTATATAATTACAGCGCTAGGGTTAAATTTTTATGCATGAATTGAATGGTATGGGTGAATTAAAAATTTTAGAAGAAATTCAAAGTAAAGCAGCCACTGCACTTTATTTTAAGGGAGAGCGCTGTAGTGTTTGCAGTGTGCTAGAACCAAAAATAAAAGCACTATTGGAAATAGAATTTCCAAAATTCACCTTTATTTCAGTACCTGAAAATGAAGGAAATAATGAATTAACCGCACAATTAAGGGTCTTTAATGTCCCTACCCTAATACTCTTTTTAGAAGGAAAAGAATTCTTAAGAACAGGAAAGAGTACCAGTATCATGGAATTGGCCAAGCAAATACGCAGGCCTTATGACATTTGTTTTTCTTAAATTAAATCAAGAAAGCTGCTAAGGCCATTTTTTGCAAAATTCACCCACTTAGTCTGTTTGAATTTTTCTTGTAAATATGATTTTTTAGTACTGCTCTTTAAGCCTTTTACTTAATTCATTCTAAAGTTGTAAATTTGCGCCTCAAAAGAATGACTTTACCAGAGCTAAACTAGCGTGTTTTCGTTTTTTAGTGTTTTGGAATTCTTTTAAAAGCATGTCAAAATTACCTTCAGAATACCAATTTTTAGACCTCTCAGACTATGGGAGGCCTTTTGGAAAGGCCATAGCCAAACAATTACAACACTCACGCTTTCACGCAGTACACGTAACCTTTCTCTTTGTATTTACAGCCGTGGTATCTCTTGGATTTTTATGGCAGGGTTACCCCATTGTAGCGGCGGTGCTTTTGGTGTTAAAATCCATCATAGATGCGGCAGACGGAGAACTAGCAAGACTTCAAAACAGGCCCTCTTATATAGGAAGGTACTTAGATTCCGTATCGGATATTTTGATTAATTTATGTCTTATTCTCAGTATTGGACATTTGACAAACACCCCTATTTGGATCGCCCTTCTCGCTTTTGCTAGTTTGCAACTACAGGGCACGCTTTACAACTACTACTATGTTATTCTGAGAAATGAACACCAGGGAGACACTACTTCTAGGATATTTGAACGTAAAGTCCCTAAAGCATTAGGGTCTGAAAATCAACAATGGGTCAATAGATTGTACTACACGTACAAAATTTGCTATGGTGTATTCGATAAAATCATTTATACCCTAGATTTCAAAGCGGCTGCCCATAGAAATTTCCCTAAATGGTTCATGACTGCACTGTCTACATTTGGACTCGGTTTTCAATTGTTAGTGATCGCATTTTTAATAGCTTTAAACCAAATGTCCTTGGTAATACCAATCATTTTATATGCTAATGTAGCGCTCATTGGTTTTATTGTCCTTAGAAAATCACTTTCCAATAGGGATTCTTAAGCACACTTTTTCTATATTTATTGTTCTTAAAAAATACCCAACATCATGAAAAAAACCTTCTTGCTTTTGGCACTTTTTTGTGCCAGTATTTCTGTGGGCCAGCAACTGACCATGGAACAACTAGAAAACCTTAAACCCAGAAATATTGGGCCAGGAGGTATGAGTGGCCGTGTGACGTCTATAGATGCAGTTCACGACAATCCTGAAGTAATGTACGTAGGAACTGCCTCTGGAGGACTTTGGAAATCTACCTCTGGGGGAATAAAGTGGGCCCCTATTTTTGACAAACAAATTACCGCATCTGTTGGTGCAGTAGCCATTCAACAATCCAATCCATCTGTGGTCTGGGTCGGAACTGGAGAGGGAAATCCTAGAAACTCTTTAAATGGTGGCTATGGTGTTTTTAAAACCTTAGACGGTGGTAAAACTTGGATGTCTATGGGCCTAGAAAAAACCAGACACATCCATAAAATACTCATAGATCCTACAGATCCAAATACCGTTTATGTTGGTGCTATTGGCGCTCCATGGGGAGCACATGAAGAAAGAGGGGTTTACAAAACAACAGATGGAGGAAAAAACTGGCGTAGAATACTCTTTAGCAATAACACCTCTGGAGTAGCAGACATGGTCATGGACCCTAAAAATCCAAATAAAATTATTGCGGCATTATGGGACCACAAAAGAGATCCTTGGTTCTTTAAATCTGGAGGCGCAGGAAGTGGCCTTTACATGACCTATGACGGTGGAGAAAACTGGAAAAAGCTTTCTGAAAAAGAAGGTTTGCCCAAAGGTGAATTGGGTAGAATTGGATTGGCCATTGCAGCGAGTAAAACAGATGTTATTTATGCGCTAATTGAATCTAAGAAAAATGCTTTGTACAAATCTACCGATGGCGGAAGTCAATGGAAAATGGTCAATGACAAAGAAGACATTGGTAATAGGCCTTTTTATTATTCTGATATTTTTGTAGATCCACAAAATGAAAATAGGGTATATTCTGTGTTTACTTATGTAAATGTATCTGAAGACGGAGGAAAAAGCTTCACAGAACTCATGCCAGCTTATGGGGTAGACAATGGTGTTCACCCAGACCACCATGCCTGGTGGATACACCCAAAGAATGGTCAGTTCATGATGGACGGTAATGACGGAGGTATGAATATTACCAGAGACGGTGGAGCTTCGTGGCGTTTTGTTGGAAATATTCCTGTAGCCCAGTTTTACCACATTAGCACAGACAATGAATACCCTTACAACGTTTACGGAGGAATGCAAGACAATGGCTCTTGGAGAGGCCCTGCCTATGTTTGGAAAGTACAGGGTATTAGAAATTCTTACTGGCAAGAAATAGCCTTTGGAGATGGTTTTGACGTAGTCCCAGACAAAGACAATGCTCAGTTTGGATACGCAATGAGCCAGCAAGGTTTTGTATCTAGATACGATTGGAAGACTGGAAACAACTATTCTGTTAGACCTACAGCGCCAGATGAAAAAACGGACCTAAGGTTTAATTGGAATGCGGGCATTGGACAAGATCCATTTGACAATAGCACCGTATATTTTGGCAGTCAATTTGTACATAAGTCTACAGACAAAGGGCTTACATGGAAGGTTATTTCTACAGACCTGACTACAAACGATCCTGAAAAGCAAAAGCAAAGTGAGAGTGGCGGTTTAACTATGGATGCCACTGGAGCTGAAAATCACTGTACCATCCTTGTTATAGAGCCTTCTCCTGTAGAGAAAGATATGCTATGGGTAGGAACAGATGACGGTCGTGTTCACTTTACCCAAGATGGAGGAAATACTTGGAATGAAGTCACTAAAAACATTAAAGGCCTGCCTAAAGGCAGTTGGATTCCACAGATAAAAGCGTCTGCAAATAATAAGGGTGAGGCACTTTTAATTGCCAATGATTACAGAAGATTTAATTATACCCCTTATGCTTACCGCACAAAAAATTACGGTAAAACTTGGGAGCGCATTGTAGATGAAAAAGATGTTGATAGCTATACATTGGCTATTATTGAGGACCCAAAAAATCCTAATTTATTATTCTTAGGAACAGATGACGGTCTTTATATGTCATTAAATGCTGGCGATAGCTGGGAAAAATGGACTGCAGGTTTCCCAACAGTGTCTACCAAAGACTTAGTCATTCACCCAAGAGAAGAAGACTTGGTGATTGGCACTTTTGGAAGGGCTGCTTGGGTACTAGACGACATTAGACCGCTTAGGGCAGTAGCTGGAAATCCTGACTCATTGGTTGGTCCCTTTAAGTTATTTGCGCCTCCAACGGCTTACCTAGCTGCTTATCAGCAACCCACCGGAAGCCGTTTTGGCGCCGATGCCTTATACCAAGGGGAAAATAAAAAATACGGTGCAATGATTACCTATTTCACTAAAGAAGGAGCAGCAAAAAAAGGAGCAAAAGCTGATCTAAAAACAGACAGTGAGGACCAAGAAGATAGCGATCAAGATGCTGAAAAATTAAAATCTTCTAAAGATTCTTTATTTCTAAGGGTATTTAATGGAGATGCGCTCATTAGAACGATTGGTTTTAAAAAGCCAGAAAAACCTGGTTTCCACAGAATGTACTGGAACATGGATGAAAAGGGGGCAGACAGACCCTCTAGAAGTATATCTACCCGCAATAGAGAACGCGGTGGTAAATCTGTACTACCTGGAACATACAAACTTGTACTCACTGATGGTCTGCTCGAAAGCATGCAATATATTAGGGTTGCTGCTGATCCCAGACTTGGAGCATCTCTAGCTTCCATGGAGGCTGTTTACAATACTGAAAAAGTATTAGAAGGCTATGTGCAAAGTGCTGCAGATGCTGTGAAACAATTGGTTCAAAGCAAACAAACAGCAGAAAAACTATCTAAAGAGCTGTCTGGTCTCGATAAAAAATTACACAAAGAAAACATTAAAAAAGCCAAAGATATTTCTAAAGAGATAGATGGTTTAATAGCCATGTATTTAGGAACCATAGACAAAAGGCAGGGTATTACCAGAAATCCAGAAGTTACTGTAATGCAGAGAATTGGTACTGCTTCTAGTTATGTCGGTAGCAGAAAAACTGGGATGACTGTAACGGAAGAAAAGTTAATGCGTTTTGCGAAAAATGAACTTTTAATGGCACTAGAGAAACAAAATGCCTTTTTTGAAACAACATGGTCCGTATTTGAAGCTGAAATGAAAAAAATAGATAGAAATCCATTTAAAGAAACCAAAACGTTTGATTTAGAATAGTATCTATCAAAAATTAGCCTTAATTTATAAGAAACACCTTAAAAACATTTTATGAAAAAAATTTTATACACTGCGATAATATTATTGGGTCTTATATCCTGCAAAGACAAACCAAAACCAGCGGAAAGCACCCCTGAAAAGGAGTTAATTTCAGAAGAAATGACTAAAATATCCTTTGAAATGACCCCTAAAAGTAATTCTGAGGTAAAAGGAACGGTAACGTTTTCACAAGAGAATGGTGGACAAGTCATGATGATGGCGTACTTATCTGGGTTAACGCCTGGAACGCACGCCATACACCTTCACGAAACAGCAGATTGTAGTTCAGAAGATGGAAAATCTACTGGAGGTCACTGGAATCCAACTTTTGAGCCTCACGGTGCTTGGGGAGCAGAAGAGGGCTTTCATAGAGGAGACATTGGAAATTTCACTGCAGATGAATCGGGAAATGCTACAGTTCATTTTATGACAGACCTATGGACTATTGGTGGAGATGATCCAACGACCAATATTTTAGGGAAAGCAGTCATTGTACACCAAGGAGAAGACGACTTAGTCTCTCAACCAAGTGGTGCTGCTGGTGCAAGAGTAAGTTGCACAGGAATTATTGAATAATACCCTTAAAGATTTTTCATGAATCCATCTGCTTCAGGTTGGGTCACAAAATTTGGCCATATTCTCAAAGAACAAAAGTTTGTTTACTTTGAGAATATGGCCTTATTTAATCAATTAAAGTCACTGGGCTTTTTCTATGGGTCTAATGTGGCTATCCCAGCATTTATTATTACTGAGCACGAGGCTTCTATAGATGAACGAACAAAAATCAACCTCCTATTCGCCATGTATTGTGCCTATAATCACCATTGTAGTGAGCAGAATAAAACAAACAATTGCGAAGAGAAAAAGAATGATTTTAATGAATTCTCCCGCTTAATTATTCAGTACTACAAAGATTTAAAAGTGTTTAAAACTTCCTTGTTCGATGGTTTTTTAGGAGAGGCAAAAAATGACGACCTAGTTGCCGGTATCATTGATCAAAGGGTATTTGTAGTTTCTAACAAGATCCATAAAGCTTTTGGAAATTTTTCTTTAAATCCATATTTAACCATAGACTACCTGGGATTTAAACGTTTTTTAACGGATAAAGACCTGCATATTACGGCTATAAATCAAATAGAAAAATTGGGTTATGAATTGGTTCATAAAGCCACTACCCTATTTAAACGTGAAGAAGCTCCCCTAGAGATATTTGAAAAATCCATGCTTTTAAAGGAATATAAATCTTTAAAAGACAATGACTTTAAGTTTACTCAAGAGGAACTTCAGTACCTCACCATGATTAGCGCAGTGAATGGGCTTCCAAATAAAAAAGATTTAAATCAATTCCCAATCTATCTCAAATTTTCTGAAGAAATATTAAAAGTAGACATCGCTGACATTAAATCAGAATTAGTGCAATTAGAAAGTTTTATAGAATCCAATAAAAAACACATTCCTGGCCTTAAAACTATGGCCATGGGGGAACAGCTCTACGAAAATCTTAGCTTTTTAGTCAATAAATTAATTCTTAGAAATAGCAAGAGACTGCTTAAAGAAATTAAAGGAAGCCAAGAATTGGTTCTCTTAATTACGAAATCTACCCACAGTGATCTATCTGCCTTAGAAAAAAAGAAAATACAAGCGCAGCTTTTGGATATTTTTAAAAGTATTCCATCACTGGCTATTTTTATACTTCCAGGAGGGGCTATACTTTTACCCATATTTATAAAGCTAATTCCTAAGCTACTCCCGAGTGCTTTTGACGACAACAGGATTCCTTAAGAAATCCAAAGTTTAAAATCTTTGACACGTTCTCTACTGACCACTAAATCTATGTCTATTTCTGGCTTAATCTCAATTTTTAGCCTCGCGTTAGAAAACGCTACTATATCCCTTATATGAGCAATTTGAATAATGCATTTCCTGCTAATTCTAAAAAAAGCTTTTGGGTCTAATTCTTTTACTAGGGATTCAATAGTTTGCTCCATTAAAAAATACTAAAATACACGCCCATAAAGATTAGGACAATTAGAAAAGTGGCTTTTAGAATTTTATGCATTTTTAAAGATGGTCTGTTTGTATTGGGATCAAAAGTATGCCCTATGGCTAAAAGTAAAAAAAACGATTCACCCAATTGTAGTTTTTTCAGGATGAATTGAAAATATTAGCCATACCTTTGCAACTTATAAATACATATGACTTTTAAAGAACTCGGGCTATCTAAGCCTCTTCTAGACGCTTTAGATCGTTTAGACTACCATACCCCAACCCCCATACAAGAACAAGCTATTCCAATTGTCCTCAAAGGTGAAGATCTGTTAGGATGTGCACAAACTGGAACTGGAAAAACAGCCGCATTTGCTATACCAATTATTGAGCGATTACTTTCTAGTACGTCAAAAAATAATTTTATTAAAGTACTTGTTGTTACACCAACTAGAGAATTGGCCATACAAATTGAAGAAAACTTCAAAGAGTATACCCATTTCACTGAGCTTAAAACTCAGGTGATTTTTGGTGGGGTAAAGCAAGGAAAGCAAACAGACGCGCTAAGAAGAAAGCCAGATATTTTAATCGCTACACCTGGGAGGCTACTAGACCTTATGAATCAGGGATTTATCAGTCTTAAGAATATTGAGTACGCTATCTTAGATGAAGCAGACCAAATGCTAGACATGGGGTTTATTCATGACATAAAGAAATTAATTGCAAAGCTTCCAGCGCAAAGACAATCCTTATTCTTTTCTGCTACTATGCCACAAAGTATTGTGCAGTTATCTGGACAAATATTGGGGAATCCTCAAAGAATTACCATAAAGCCAGAACAAGCTACAGCAGAAAAAATAACTCAAGGGGTTTATTTTGTAGACAAAGAAGACAAAATCAAACTCTTGGCCTCATTGGTAGAGCAATCGGAAGCGCCTGCAGTGCTCGTTTTCTCAAGGACCAAACACGGAGCCAATAATATTGTAAAAAAATTAGAGAAGTTTAACATTAAAGGAGCTGCCATACATGGCAATAAATCACAGGCAGCAAGACAAAAAGCACTAGAAGGTTTTAAAGATGGGAAATTGAATGTTTTAGTGGCCACAGATATAGCTGCTAGAGGAATTGATATAGACCAATTGTCTTTGGTCATTAATTATGAGCTTCCTAATGTGCCAGAAACCTATGTGCATAGGATTGGAAGGACCGGAAGGGCCAGTGCTAGCGGTGTAGCCATTTCTTTTTGTGACGAATCAGAAATAGCCTACCTACAAGATATTCAGAAACTCATCAAACAAGATGTTCCCGTAATAAAAGGACATGAGTTTGAAAATGAAAGCCTAGAAGGGGAATTACAGAAAAAACAGTTTTCTAAAGGAGGGAGCAAAAAATCGCATTCCAATCAAAATAAGTCTGGAAGACCACAAGGAGGAAGAAACAACCAAAGGGGACAAAGACCTCAGAGAAATTCAGACAACCGTCAGAGAAATTCATAAATTGTTTATTTTTATATTTCAATTTCTAACATGAAACCTAAGGCAGGCACAAGAATTAATAAATACTTAAGCGAAATTGGCCATTGCTCTAGAAGGGGTGCAGACAAACTTATAGAAGAAGCTAGAGTGACCATTAATGGCTTAGTTCCTGCAATGGGCACTAAGATTCAGGAAGGAGACATAGTTGCTGTAGATGGGATTGAAGTGGGTAAAAAAGAAGCAGAACACGTATATTTAATCTTTAACAAACCCATTGGTATTGTCTGCACTACAGATACTAGGGTAGAAAAAGACAATATCATAGACTTCATAAATTATCCTAAAAGGATATTTCCTATAGGAAGATTAGATAAACCAAGTGAAGGCCTTATTTTTCTAACCAGTGATGGAGACATTGTCAATAAAATTCTAAGGGCTAGAAACCACCACGAAAAAGAATACGTTGTTACTGTAGACAAAAGAATCACTCCAGATTTTATCTCTAAAATGAGTAGTGGGGTCCCAATTTTAGATACGGTAACAAGAAAATGTGAAGTGACTGCTATAAATAGCACTACATTTAAGATTGTTTTAACCCAAGGACTCAACAGACAAATTAGGCGCATGTGTGAATACCTAGGTTATGAGGTTCAACAATTAAAAAGGGTGAGGATCATGAATATTTCCTTAGATGTTCCGCTTGGAAAATGGCGTAACTTTAGTTCAAAAGAACTGCTAGAACTCAATGATCTTTTAGAAGACTCTTCAAAGACTGAAAACGAATAAACATGTATATTCCAGATCATTACGAAAATAAAAACCAAGAGGAACTGATTCATTTTATCAATAAAAATTCATTTGGTATTATAGTAGTCCAAGGAGAAAATGCACCTGTAGCTTCCCACATTCCTTTTATGGTTAAAGGATCCTCTAAAGATGGATACCACCTTGTGGGGCATCTCTCTAAAAAAAATCAAATAGCACAATTAATCAAAAAAGCATTGCCTGTGCTTGTAATTTTTAATGGTCCGCAACATTATATATCTTCCTCCTGGTATAAACAAGAAGAAGTACCTACCTGGAATTATATTGCAGTTCACGCTTATGGATCTATTGCAATACAATCAGACAAAGCACTTCTTGATTCATTACACGAATTAGTTGCAAAGCACGAAAAACATGAAAAGAATCCTGTGGATCTAAAAAAAATGCGTCCAGAAACCATCAATCAATACAAAGGAATTATTGGTTTTACCATTTCCATAGACAAATTAGAGGGGGCCTATAAACTATCTCAAACAAGAAAAGAAGACCATCAATCTATTGAAAGTGAATTAGCGCAAAAGGACAATTTTCAAGCCACCGAGATTTCAAAAGCAATGGGAAAAGTAAACCATACACCTTCAAAATAGTTTTTTAACTTTACGGTTTAAATCACATCATGACCATTACCCAACTCCAATACGTATTAGCTGTAGCAGAATATAAAAATTTCACACTAGCTGCAGAAAAAAGTTTTGTCACTCAGCCTACATTGAGTATGCAAGTTCAGAAATTAGAGGAGGAGTTAGATGTTATTTTATTCGATAGAAGTAAAAAGCCACTTACCATTACTACAGTTGGAGAAAAAATTGTGGCACAGGCAAAAAATATTGTTAATGAGGCATTGAGAATCAAAGATATTGTAGCCCAAGATAAAGGGTATGTGGGTGGTCCTTTCACCTTAGGAATCATTCCAACAATTATGCCCACCCTACTCCCAATGTTCTTGAAATCATTTATTGAAAAGTACCCTGAAGTCAATTTAATTATAAAAGAACAAAATACAGACCAACTCATAGAAAGTCTTAAAGAAGGGAGTATAGATGCAGCAATTGCAGCCACACCACTAGAAATTGAAGATTTAGAAGAGCGCCCTCTTTACTATGAACCATTTGTGGGTTATGTACCAAAAAGTCATAGGCTTTCTTGTGTAAAAGAACTCACTGAAGCAGATATTGATCTTTCAGAAATTTTACTATTAAAAGATGGACATTGCTTTAGAGATGGAATATTAAACTTATGTCAAGCCAACAATAAATTAGACCTTAGTCATTTCCAAATTCAAAGTGGTAGTTTTGAAACCCTGTTAAATTTATCAGATGAAGGACTGGGTATGACGCTACTCCCCTATCTAAATTCATTGGCCTTAGACCCTGCTAAAAAAAGTGCTTTAAAGCATTTTAAGGCTCCTTCCCCAGCAAGAGAAGTAAGTCTTATATACCACAACAGGGCATTAAAAATTCAAATCACAGAAGCACTCAAAGAAACCATCTCTAATATTATTCGGGGTGCTATAGCTTTTCAAGATGTTAAAATTATCAGCCCCATAAATAAGGCACAATAATTCACCAACAATGACCACTGTTACCTTAAAAAAAGAGCGGTCTTTTAAGACCGCTCTTTTTTTAACCAAATAAAACAAACATTAATCAGTCTTATCTAGACCGCTTATTTTCCAAATAAATTAAAGTGGTTTTAACCTTTGGATTTTCTTTACTAAACTCTCTGAGCCAAATAATTAACTCTTCTATTTCATAGGGTAAAAGCGTTTTTGAAGCTTTTTTTAATTCTCTTCTAAATAAACCCATATTGAAACTCACTTTTTGAAGCACCATTTTGGTATACTCTAGCATTGCTCTAGCCATAAGTTTATTATATTTAAATTGAACATAATCAAATTTAGTACAAATAAGCACTCCATATTTTATAAGAAATGTTAAAAACAACTACATTCATGTTAAAAATAAACAAAGCCATGAGTCACTATAATTACCTCATTAAAAAGATTAATACAATAACTACTATTGCTTTGATTGGCTTATTATTTGTGGGATGTGCGGGTGTTATTAAGGTTGGAAATAAAAACATCTACAAGCATTTTAAAGGGGAAAAATTTAATAACCAAATGAGCGGATTGGTTGTTATAGACCCTGAAAATAACGACACCATAGTCAATATAAACGGTAGCCAATATTTTACTCCTGCCAGCAATACAAAAATTTTCACCCTTTACACCGCACTTGAATTACTCCCAGAAAAATTGCCTTTATTCAGGTATCAGAAAAAAGGGGCAGACTCTATATTGATTGCTGGAATGGGAAATCCCACTCCATTTCATCCATTTTTTAAAGACAGTACCTTACTAAATGAATTGAATAAATACTCACACGTTGGAATTGTGGCCAACAAACTATTAGATTTTCCCTATGGACCAGGATGGGCTTGGGAGGACTTTGACGCTTATTACGCCCCTGAACGGGCTGCTTTACCCCTTTATGGAAATGTTTTTAATGTTATCAAGAATGACAGCGTCTCCATTCAAGAACCTGCACTATTCAATTCAAATGTAGCAAAGAAAAACAACGAAAACCCTTTTTACAGACGTGCAGAAAAGAACTTTTTTTACCTGCCAGAAAAAGAAGTGATGTCTCTTGAAATACCCTTTAAAACTTCGGATAGTTTAACGGCTATTCTTCTGGGAAATTTGTTGAAAAAAGATGTTTTTATCCTTCCAAAATTTACAGATAAAACAGAAATAGCCTACGGTATTTCAAGGGATACTGTATTAAAACAAATGATGGTCGTGAGTGATAATTTTTTAGCCGAGCAACTGTTACTAAACGCAGCTGCTTTTACCTTAGACAGTATGCAAACATCTATTATTCAAGCGTATGTACTAAAAGGCGTTTTAAAAGACTTGGCTCAAAAACCAAGGTGGGTAGATGGTTCTGGACTCTCTAGGTACAATTTGTTTACACCGCTATCCTTAACGCAGGTACTCCATAAAATGTATTTAAAACATTCTTGGGATACCTTGCTTCATTTCTTTCCTATAGGTGGTGAAAAAGGCACGCTAAGCAACTGGTTCAAAGGAGCACAAAAACCGTACATATACGCAAAGACTGGTAGTCTTGGAAACACCTATTGCCTTAGTGGTTTTTTGATTACAAAAAACAATAAAAGACTAATATTTAGCTATATGAACAATCATTTCACCAAGCCAAGTAGTCAAATTAAGCAGGAAATGGAAATGGTATTAGAGGCTATTAGAGATCAGTATTAATATAAAAAATCCATTTTAATAAGTTCCAAAACTGTATGTTTAAAACCTATTATCTCCATCCAATAAATCTCCTATACCACCAAGCAGACTACCCTCTCCTTTCCCTTTTCCACCCATTTTTGGTGCTGCTGCCCAAACCCTACTAGCCAAACGACTAAAAGGCAACGATTGTACATAAACAGTGCCTGGCCCTTGTAAGGACGCAAAAAACAAACCTTCACCGCCAAACAAAGTGTTTTTAATACCTCCTACAAAACTAATGTCGTACTGTACATTTTGAGTAAATCCTACCAAACAACCCGTGTCCACCTTTAAAATTTCTCCAGCCTTGAGCTCTTTTTTCGCAATAGTTCCGCCTGCATGAATAAAAGCGAGACCATCTCCCTCTAACTTTTGCATAATAAAACCTTCCCCACCAAAAAATCCTCTTCCAAGCTTTCTGGAAAACTCAATTCCAACAGAAACACCTTTAGCAGCACATAAAAAAGCATCTTTTTGGCATATGAATTTTTCTCCAAAAGCAGAGAGGTCTATCGGTATAATCTTTCCTGGATAAGGAGAAGCAAAACTCACTCCTTTTTTTCCTTGACCTATGTTTAAAAAAGCCGTCATAAATAGGCTTTCTCCTGTCAGTAATCTTTTCCCTGCAGAAAATAAAGAGCCCAATACACCTTCATTTTGTTTAGAGCCGTCTCCAAAGATGGTCTCCATTTGAATGTCTTGGTCCATCATCATAAAACTCCCAGCCTCAGCTACAACAGATTCCCCTGGATCCAAAATTACTTCTACAAATTGCATTTCCTCTCCAGAAATCTCGTATTCTATTTCGTGTGCATTCATTTTTTATTTTTTTCTAATAGTCCATTGAAATTCAAAAGTTGCTACCGTTAGCCCAGCGTCATTTATCCCAACTGCTTTCATCCAAAAGGTCTCCCCTTCTCCTGTAGCAATCGTTTTTTGAATGGCTGGAGCAATGAGATGACCGTCTTCACAATTAAAAACAATTCGTCCTGTTGCTTTTTTAGTGAAAGATGCCTTGTTGTGTGCTACCAACATGGATATGGCTTGTCCAGATTGCTTAATTTGATCAATTACCATAGCTCCAGTGGCCAATTCAGCAGCCATTCCTTGTACAGCCCAGAACATGGAATTGAATGGATTTTGATTGATCCATCTGTGTGTAACGCTTACTTCTGCTTTATTCTGACTAATACGTTTTAGCCTAACGCCACACCACCAAGCAGAGGGTAGCTTAAAAAAAAGGTAGGTATTAAACTGAGAAACAGAAGTAGCCATATTTAAAATATTTCATTAAAAATACGTCATTTAATTCTAGTAATGAATCATATGGTTTTGTTAATTAAATGTTAAATTATAGTACTTTGTATTGCATAATACCTTTTAATAGATATATATTTGCATTGTAATGTAGCTTAGCGATGGAATTCATCACGAAAAACTGCACAATTATTTCAATTTATGAATATTGAAAATACCAAAGCACAAATGAGAAAAGGGGTCCTAGAATACTGTATCCTGTCCATATTAAATGGAAAAGATAAGTATGCCTCTGAAATTTTAGAATCCTTAAAAGACGCCAAACTTCTTGTGGTAGAAGGGACTATTTACCCCCTACTCACCAGATTGAAAAATGCTGGTTTATTGGCCTACAGGTGGGAAGAATCTAGTGCTGGACCTCCCAGAAAATACTATGCGCTCACTGAGACTGGTAGGTTGTTCTTAAAAGAACTGGACGCTACTTGGAATGCCCTTAAAAACGCCGTACAACTTGTTACAAAATAAAAAACGATGAATAAAACACTTACCATAAACTTAGCCAATAGCATATTTAATATAGATGAAAATGCTTACCAAGCTTTACAAAGATATTTAGAAGCTGTTAAAAAATATTTAACTGGCACACAGGGTAACGAAGAAATATTAGCAGACGTTGAGGCTAGAATTTCAGAGCTTTTTTCTGAAAAATTAACCCCTGAAAAACAAGTTATAGTATTACAGGATGTAGAACAAATCATTCAAGTAATGGGACAACCTGAGGACTATTCTATAGACGAAGATATTTTTGATGAAGCACCTAAAACAAAAACCAGCACTCGTGTGAAAAAATTATACAGAGATGGAGATCAGAAACTGATGGGCGGTGTGTGTAGTGGTATTGGACATTACCTATCCATAGACCCGCTGTGGATTAGATTGCTTTTTATTGTATTCTTATTTGGCGGTGGCTTTTCTGTAATAACCTATATTATCCTTTGGGCAATTGTACCGGAAGCAACTACTACTGCTCAAAAATTAGACATGCAAGGAGAAGCTGCAAACCTCAGTAATATTGAAAAAAAAATTAAAGAAGGATTTGACTCTGTTTCAGATACCGTTAAAAACGCAGATTATAAAGGGGTAGAAAATGCTGTCAAAGAAGGTGGAAATAGTTTTGTAAAAGCATTAGGTGATTTTATTGGGATAATTTTTTCTACTATTGGGAAAATAATCAGTACTATTTTCAACCTTTTTGGAAAATTCATTGGTTTACTCCTTATTCTTATTGGTTCTGCAACCTTGTTGGGGCTTTTTTTTGGACTATTCACAGTGGGCATTTTAGACCTTAGCAATTTATCTGGAATCCAATTTTTTCCACTGATCAATGCCTCTGAATTACCCATCTGGGTGCTTTCCATTTTACTGTTTTTAGCCGTTGGAATTCCATTTTATGGTTTGCTCTATGTAGGACTTACTGTGGTTGCTAAGAACCTCAAAAAAATGGGGAATATAACTAAAGTAAGTTTATTTAGTATTTGGTTTGTAGCGGTAGGCTGCTTAATCTTTTTCGGAATTAAACAAGCCAATTCATTTTCTGTAAGGGGAAACCAAATAGAACAAGTATCCATATTTGACGCGAATAATATTGGAGTCCAAGTGCCTGATACGCTATATCTCATGGCAAAAAGCTCGGAACATTTTGAATATTTAGACCATAATTTTTTTGATGGAATTACCATAAGTTACGACACAAATGGGAATGAAGTACTCTACTCAAAAAGGGTTTCTGTTAATATTAAGAATACGATTGAAAATAATATATCCATAAAGACGTATAAAAGTGCCCATGGTTATTCTTATGAAGATGCTAAAAACAGGGCTACTGCCTTATCCTACAATATGGAACAAATGGGAAATACCCTCTATTTTGAGGACTATTTTATAAGTGCACCCAATCAAAAAATGCGAAATCAAAAAATTGAAATGAGCTTAATCATTCCTAACGGAACTATTGTGAAAATAGATCCTAGCATGAGTGAAATTATGGGATGGGGAAATAAAAATGACCAAGACATGTACAGAAAAGACCTGCCTAATGAGACATGGAGAATGGGCGATAGTGGTGTTTTGGAGTGCATGACTTGCAATTCATCCATAGATTAATACAATCAAGTATTTATTATTTTATAAATCTTCTTTAATAGCACACCTTTAACGGACCAACAATAACTATAAAGATATGATAGCGCTAGCTAAAATTTTCATCGCACTTTTATTCAGCATACTTTTTTTGTTCTAAAGACAAATTTATTGATGGGTTTGGTTATATTTATTTAAACAACCAAACCCATTATGCGACTCACCCTTATCCCTTACCAACTAGAGTTGGCACATACCTTCAGCATTTCTAGAGAGTCTCACGACTTTCAAGACAGCTTAATAGTTTGTTTATCTCACGAAGGACATAGTGGTTATGGAGAAGCTACTGCCAATGGGTATTACCAAATAACGTCGGCCAGTATGGCCAAAGAAATTGGGTTGTGTAAAGTGTCATTAGAAGCCCACGATTTTAAAACACCTGAATTATTCTACGAACTATTGGGCACATTATCCCTTTCTAACTTCTCAAAATGTGCGTTAGATTTGGCCGCTTGGGATTTGTTTGGAAAAATTAAAAACACACCGCTTTACAAAATTTGGAATACAGACCTCCAGAACCTAGCCAAGACTAACTATACCATAGGTATTGATAGCATAGAAAAAATGGTGGCTAAATTGGAAGAAAAACCCTGGCCCATTTACAAAATAAAATTAGGCACTTCCCAAGATATTGAGATTGTTAAGGCATTAAGGGCTAAAACCAATGCTGTATTTAGAATAGATGCCAACTGTGCTTGGGAGGTAGAAGAAACCATTGTAAACGCTCAAACCCTCAAAGATTTAGGCGTTGAATTTATTGAACAACCTATGGCTGCTGACCGGTGGGAAGACATGAAAAAAGTATTTGAAACTTCTTGCTTACCGCTTATGGCAGATGAGAGTTGTTTGGTACCTGAAGATGTAGCAAAATGTGTGGGACACTTTCATGGAATAAATATAAAACTCACCAAATGTGGTGGTATAACCCCTGCTTTGTCCATGATTAAGGAGGCTAAAGCATTGGGCTTAAAAGTAATGATAGGCTGTATGACAGAGTCTAGCGTTGGGATATCGGCCATAGGCCAGCTACTCCCCCAATTGGATTATGTAGACATGGATGGTACACTATTAATCAAAAAAGACATTGCTAAAGGCATTATAATTAATGAAGATGCTTCGCTTACTTACCCTAATTTAGGAGGTAGTGGGGTAGAATTATTACACTTATGATACGGTATTTTAACAAGGCTATTGGACCCTATTTATCTTTTGATAAAAAATCTTATTTATATTTTGGTGGAACAGGCTACTTAAGCCTTCAAACCCATTATAGGTTTAAACGTTGGCTGCTAAAAGGGGTTCTCAAATACGGTGCACACCACGGTGCTTCTCGTCAGTCAAATATTAGAATATCCCTGTTTGAAAAAGTAGAAAAAGTATTGGCCCAACAGTTTAAAGCTCCTGGGGCGCTACTGAGTTCTTCTGGTTATTTGGCCGGTCAAATGGTGGCCAAACAATTTTTAAATGATCCTTATGCTACCCTCTATTTACCTGATACCCACAGTGCATTAAAAATAGATCCAAATGCTACTGAAACACATTACGAGGGTCTTGATGAAAAATTAAAAGAGCTGCTTTCTTTAAAAAAACAACCCGTAATTTTTTTAGACAGTATAGATTTTAAAGGGCGGCATTATCCCGAATTCAGCCCATTGAAAACTATCGATCTCTCTGCTTGTATTTTGGTTGTAGACGACTCTCACGCCCTTGGGGTATGTGGACTAGAAGGAGAAGGATCCTATGGAATACTAAAGCAGTTAAATCCTAAAGAATTAATCGTTACGGCTTCTTTGGGAAAGGGAATGGGGATTAGTGGTGGTGTAGTGCTGTGCGAGGACCACAGAGCGTCTGCCATTATAGCTGGTCCTACATTTGGTGGCGCTAGTCCTGCTGCTTTAGCAGGTCTATTCGCCTATTTAGAAGCGCCAGAAATTTATCAAAAACAACTCCTTAAATTGCATAAAAACACCAAACGTTTTATAAAAGGACTTGACAGTCCTGAATTTTTTGACAATCATTTAGGACACCCTGCTTTTGGATTTCAATCGCCTCAGTTATCAAAGGAGCTTAAAGAAGCTGGTTTCGTACTGACAAACTTTCCATATCCCACTGAAAGAGATCCAATGATGAGTAGAATTGTGATTAGTGCTGGTCATAAAAAAAAGGATATTGAAGGCCTTTGTAAAGCACTCAATACCCTTATTCCTACTTTAAAGTAAGTATAAAACTTGCTAAAATGTATAATCAGTCCACACTATTCAATAGTAGCCAAGTATCTTTCTGCGTCTAAAGCAGCCATACAACCTGTTCCTGCTGCAGTAATAGCTTGTCTGTATTCTTTATCTTGAACGTCACCACAGGCGAATACCCCTGGTAAATTTGTTTTAGTACTCTTGCCTTTGGTATGTACATAACCCGTTTCATCCATGTCTAGTTGGCCCTTGAAAATGTCTGTATTTGGCTTGTGACCAATAGCGATAAAGAGTCCTGTAATAGCAATGTCTTCCTTTTCTCCTGTTTGGTTGTTAACCATTCTAAGGCCTTCTACCACTTGGTCTCCAAGAACCTCTTCTACTTCTGTAAAGTATTTTACTTCTATATTTTTTAAGCTATTCACCCTGTGTTGCATTGCTTTAGAGGCCCTCATCTCCCCTTTTCTTACCAACATGGTGACTTTACTACAGATGTTGGCTAAATAAGAAGCTTCCTCTGCTGCGGTATCTCCTGCACCTACAATAGCCACTTCTTGACCTTTATAGAAAAAACCATCACAAACAGCACAGGCAGAAACACCACCGCCCCTTAGTTTTTGCTCACTAGGTATGTTTAAGTACTTGGCTGTAGCCCCTGTAGAAATAATCACTGTCTCCGCTTCAATAGGTGTTTTACCATCTACCATTGCTTTGTGAATACCCCCTACTTCTTTACTCAATTGAACTTCTGTAATCATTCCGATTCTCACTTGGGTGCCAAAACGCTCTGCTTGCTCTTGTAATTCAACCATCATAGTAGGACCATCTACACCCTGAGGGTAACCTGGGAAATTGTCTACTTCTGTAGTTGTTGTTAATTGTCCACCTGGCTCCATACCCGTGTATAAAACAGGTTTCAAATCTGCTCTTGCTGCGTAAATTGCTGCAGTGTATCCTGCTGGTCCTGAACCAACTATAAGTGTTTTAATGCGTTCTATATCTTGAGACATTTGTAATGAATTTTTAATAATTAAAAATCAAAATTAAACAATTTGGCCGCCTTGTAAACGGTAAAGTTATTAAAAGTTATTACCGTATTATTTGAAAGATTGATTTAGATCTTATTTAAATTTTCTATTCGTTTTTAACCAAAATATTTTAGAAAAGATTACTATGTGAAGTCGCAACACACTTAAAATAAGGGTTTTAAAAGAAAATATAACTGCTGCTATTTTATAATATAGTTTTTCATTAAAATCAAAGCATAAAAATTAAAATTAAAAAAAGAAAGTATATTCCTACAAAATCATTAATTTTGATATGGGTATTATAAATTTAGGGGCTTCCCTAACAAACAATTCAAAAAATGAGTAATTCAACATTTAGATCTAACTGTGGTTTAGCCACAGGCTTGGATATTATTGGTGATAAGTGGTCTTTGTTAATCGTCAGAGACTTGATGGAAGGAAAAAAAACCTTTACAGAAATGAGGCTTTCTAAAGAAGGGGTAGCCACAAATATTTTAGCAGACAGGCTCAAAAGCTTGAGCATTAATCATATTATTTCTTTTTACCACGCTGCAGATAATAGAAAAACCAAGTATTATTTTTTAACTGAAAAAGGATTGGAGTTATATACCATTCAATTAGAGGTAATGAGGTGGACGTATAAATACTATCCAGAACAAGCTTCTGATCACACAGAATTTCTGGAGCAACTTTCACAAAACACCACTCAGAAGATTTTTAAAAAATACACCAAGAATTACACTGAGGAAAAGGAATCGCATTACAAAAAAATGAATCCCTAGGAATAAATATTATTATTCAAAAAAAAAGGCGGACCGTTGGTCCGCCTTTTTAATAATCTTAAACATTTTCGCCTTTCATCATCTTATTCCAATACAGATAAGGCAACATATATTTTTTTAGCATCCATAACCTCCAATGTTCTTTGGAGGAATCTCTTATCATTAACTGCTTTAATTTTGGATCTGGAATAAAATTATTTTTGTAATCAAATTCAGCCAAAACCATTTTACCGTATCCAGTGACCAAAGGACAGGAAGAATAGCCATTGTAGGATTTATTAGTAGCTTCTTTGTGTGAAAGTAACATCATTAAATTATCTACGACTATAGGCACCTGTTTTCTAATGGCAGCTCCTGTTTTAGCTGTTGGTAAACCCGCAACATCTCCAAGTCCAAATATGTTTTTGTAGGTATTGTGTTGCATACTCCCATGATCTACTGCCAACCAACCTGAATCATTTACCAGATTAGATTCCTTTACAAATTTTGGCGCTGTTTGAGGAGGGGCAATATGAAGCATGTCAAATGGAATTTCTATAATAGCATCTCCACTCATTTTTTCTCCCAATTCATTTCCTTCGTTAATTACACATTGGTTCTCTCCATCTGCAGTATGTTTAAAATAGGCTATTCTTTTATCTGCATCTATCTTAAAAGGGGCGTAAAAAGGTTTGAAATGAATCCCGTAACGCTCAATAACTTTCATGAGTGTGTCCTTAATTACAGGAACACCAAAAATAACGGATCCTGGAGTAGCAAATATGACATTGGTCTTTTTAGCTACGCCGGATTTTCTAAAGTAATCTGCTGCTAAATAGGCGATTTTTTGCGGAGCACCACCGCACTTAATAGGCGTAGTGGGCTGAGTAAACAACGCGTTACCCCCCTTAAAATTCTTAATGGTTTCCCAAGTGTGTTCAGGATTGGTATAATTAGAACAGACAATGCCTTTTTCCATGGCTTCTGTTAGGCCCTCGATTAAAGAGGGGTCCATCACTAATCCAGGTGCAACTACTAAAAATTCATATCCTATTTTTCCAGAATTCTCAGTATCTATAGTATGCTCATCTGCCTGAAAAGAAGTGACAAAATCCTTGACCCATGTAACACTTTTAGGAATTAAACTGGCCATAGATCTGGCTGTGTTTTTATAATCATATGCACCTGCACCTACTAAAGTCCAGGCTGGCTGATAATAATGCGTTTCTGCAGGATCAATAATAGCAATATCTAATGAAGCGTTTTTTTTAAGCAATTGGGTAGCAGTCATTATACCAGCAGTTCCACCGCCAATAATGACTATCTGATGTTGTTTGTCCATGGTTTGGTTTATTGATTAGATTCTAAATATAAGCACCTCAACCATTTAAGTTTGTAACATTTGTTACATAAGAAGTAGCCAACCTAGGCCATACATAAAGATAGCATCTTAAATTTCAAACATAAACTGTAGTGATTTAAACATCTGGTTACCTCCAGGAGGTATAGCCTCCCTTGAGATCATAGATTTCAGTAAAGCCCATTTTAACTAATAAATTAGCTGCTTTCCCACTCCTATTGCCGGACCTACAATAAAGATTCACTGGTTTGGTTGGATCTAATTTTTTAAAAGCAGTCTCCATAGCTGGTCTATTAAAAAAGTCAATGTTTTTGGCATTTGCAATCGCGCCTGATTTAAACTCAGAAGCTGTTCGAACATCTATAAGCTGCGTGCCTTTACTCGCAATTCCTAATTTAAAAGCTTCTATTCCGAGTACCTTTATATGGTCTGAAGAAGCACTTGATCCGAATAGTTTACTTAAGAATGACATAATAACTTTTTTATAATTGATGAAAAAGATGTTGCACTTATCCTGTTGATAAGCTGTTAAAATAATTTAAAAAAAAGAGCAGCAGCAAAACCACTGCTCTTGATTAACCAACCAAATTATAATCACAAGTCTGTCCATTTACTTGTTTGACCAAAATTAATTCAAAACAAAAGATTAAAAAGTAACCAATGTTACACAGGTCAAATCGTTTTTTTTCAAAGATTTTTTAGATCTTTAATAAACATAATCAATTCTATGTTTCAAGAAAAACAATGTTTTAACCAATGGTGGGTGTGGGCAATTATTTACGTAGTAACCCTGCTACCCTTAGTAGCCATATTTTACCAAAGCTACACCGGACTGCCTTTTGGCAATAAGCCTATGAGCAACAAAGGGCTCTCTCTGGTTTTTATACCCCTCTTAGGGCTGGCACTATTTCTAAGAAGTTTGCGTTTAACAACCACCATAGATTCTGATAACATTGATTTATATTTTTCTCCACTTGTAAAAAAAAGCATACCATGGGCAGAAGTTGCTTCTGCAAAAGTGATAGACTACGGTTTTGTTGGTGGTTGGGGAATTAGGCTTTTTACCTCCTATGGTACCGTTTATAATATCAGGGGGCGTATGGGGCTGGCTTTAGAGTTAAAAAGCGGAAAAAAACTCCTGATTGGCACACAAAAGCCAACTGCTTTAAAGAATTTCCTTGCACAATTATGAAATATTTTATACTCATATATATTTGTGCCTTTGGACTGGTTTCAAATGCGCAAAACTATGAAGAAATAAAGCATTTACAGCTGTCTAATGGACAATTAGAAGGTGCTTTACGCTTACCAGATTCATTAATTTTCACCAGTCAGAAGTTGCCTCTTGCTCTAATTATAGCTGGATCTGGCCCTACAGATCGTAACGGTAATAACCCCCTAATGACTAATAATTCCCTAAAAATGCTGGCAGAGGGCTTGGCAGAAAATGGCATAGCCTCTTTGAGGTACGACAAGAGAGGCGTAGGAACAAGTAAAATAGATTCCCTTAATGAAAAAAACATTCGTTTTAAAGATTTTGTATCCGACGCATCTGCCTGGATAGCTTACCTAAATAAGGACCAAAGGTTTGGGTCTCTAGCTATCATTGGTCACAGTGAAGGGGCTTTAATTGGTGTATTAGCTTCTCAAATTAGCGAAGTTCAAGCTTACGTATCATTAGCAGGAGTAGGCAACAAAGCGGCAGATATTATCAGAGAACAATTGGCTGCCCAACCAGAATTTATCCAAAAAATTGCCGGAAACATACTAGATTCAATGGAAACTGGTAAAATAGTAGCAGAAGTTCCTCCAATGTTATACGCACTTTTCAGACCCTCTGTACAACCTTATTTAATTTCCTGGTTTGCTGTTAACCCTCAAGAAGAAATTCAGAAATTAAAAATTCCTGTACTAATTATTCAAGGAACCCAAGACATTCAAGTAGGCACAAAAGAAGCTGAATTATTACACAACGCTAAACCAGATGCCTCGAAAATATTAATTAATGGAATGAACCACATTTTAAAACCTGTAGGGTTGGAACGTTCTAAAAACATCGCTACTTATAACGATCCAAACATTGCTATTGATTCGCAACTCATTATAGAAATATCCCACTTTATAAATTCCCTTCAATAGTTAGCACCTTGGCATTAAAATTTATATCAATAAGAAATAAAAAAGGACGTCTAACGACGTCCTTTTTTATTTTAGTCGGGATGACAGTATTTGAACTTAATAGTTAAATATTTGATAATCAATTACTTGATTATTAAAAATTTAATGTTCTATGTTAATTTGGTGACCACTACTCACCAAAATCTTGTTTTTATTAATCTCTAAACATAAAAATTAACAGATGAAATTTAATTTTTTCTTAAAACTAATCACTATATTTGATTGTAATTAAAAATATAACTTCATGAAAAAATTACTTTATATTTTACCTATTATTTGCATTTTGACTTCATGTAGTTCTACTAAGATGAATACCTCTAAGTCAAATAATGAAGTATCTAATGATGAATTATATTCCACTCAAACTATAAAATTTGATATAATCGATAATGATTGGGATTTTGCAAGAAAACTTCGTAACGATTGGAGTTTTCGTCAAGATTTTACATGGTTTGCACAAAACCAAGATATTGGTTGGTATTATAGAAATTACAACTACTTGGGAGGTTGGAGAAGTGGAGTATCACCATTTGACATGTACCTCAACGCACCTAAAATGTGGTTCGATTGGAATATGAATTATCCATTTTACATGTGGAATGGTTTTAGAAATCAAGATATGTTAGGGTTTGCTAATACCTGGAATAATGATCAATGGTATAGAAATTCTTGGGGGTGGAATAACTCATGGAATTTTAATAGTTGGAATGGATATTTAAGTGGTTATAGTTGGAATAGATGGAACAGATTACCTAATCATGATATTCCAAATTATCGAAGAAATGAATCAAATCAAAATATAGTAAGAAAAGAAGATATAGGAAGCTCTAGTTATGACAAGACAAAAATAGTGAGTAATGAATCTAATTTAAATGAAGTAAGGTCAGTAGATAGAAGAGTTTCAACTTATGACCAAACTAGAATATCAAATAATACCGGTCAAATTATTGAAGATTCACAACTTGACAAAGATGTTAAATTGTTAAGAGATTTTGGTATAAATGTACGTACAATTAAAAATGTAAATGAATCAAATCAAGATATAGTAAGAAAAGAAGATATAGGAAGTTCTAGTTATGACAAGACAAAAATAGTGAGTAATGAATCTAATTTAAATAAAGTAAGGTCAGTAGATAGAGGAGTTTCAACTTATGACCAAACTAGAATATCAAATAATACCGGTCAAATTATTGAAGATTCACAACTTGACAAAGATGTTAAATTGTTAAGAGATTTTGGTATAAATGTACGTACAATTAAAAATGTAAATGAAGCGAGAAAATTAATACCTACTCCAAACACCCCTTACGGAGTTATTCAAAGACCAAATACAAAAACAACTAATCAAATCCAACCAAACCGTAGAGTAGTTTCTCCTTCATCCACTCTACCAACAGAAATTACCACTAAACCTGTGGTTAACAACCCTCCTCCATCTCGTGTAAACAATAATTCGAGTAAAGGAAAAGACATAAAACAAGAATAAATAAAATCATATTAGAGAGTAATAACTAAATTCTTGATTACTTGATTATAATAATACCTCTATCCACAGCATTGATTCCCTTTTCCTCAAACGATTTAAGAGTAGTAATGTGCCAATGGTATTATTAACCCAATCCTGAGAGTTCTTATACTACAACCTCTTTAACATTCATGGTGATGTAAAATATGATAATCAAAAAAACCCTTGATTTACAAGGGTTTTTATTGCTTTTAAGTCGGGATGACAGTATTTGAACTTAATAGTTAAATATCTGGAAATCAATTACTTAATTATTAAAAATTTAGTGTTTCATGTCAATTTGGTGACCATTACTCACCAAAATATTATTATAAAATCCAACCTCTGTTAAATCTAACAGAAGTTAATTTGAACTTTTTTCTTCCAATTTTTATCGTTTTCTAAAACTTTCTATACTTATAAGTGTAACCTTCTCTCCATCATAGGGGAAAGAGGAGATCACCCAAGAGGGTCCTGTGGATAGTTATTGGGAAAGACATTGGTTAGTATTCTGTAAGATTGAAATAAAATCTAATAATAACGGAAGAGGTTTCACCGGTAGTTACCAAAAATGATTTTACTATAATTCTGATATGGGTGGTATAAACGAACTGGTCAGTTGAAGTGTAAGATTTATATTCTCGAGGGAGTAAAAATCCTTAAAGGGGTTTACTGTATTTAGTTTAAACTGAATTAGTGTTTAAAGTAATTAAAGTTTGAAAAAAGAGTATCAACCTCGAACTGATAAAGTAATAAAGTATTTCAAGTACGAGGATATTACTGTTTAATTAAAATCTGAAGAATTATGAAAGAAGAAATTAAAAGTAAGATATCAGATAAAATATATCCAAATGAATTAGTAAGAGATTTAATGGATATTAATGATATGATACAAAACAAGAGAAGTGAATTAGAACAATTAAAAACAAGAGAAGAAGTAGTAAATGCAACTTCTAAAATAGTAAGGAGTTATTATGATAAAAGAAAGAATGAGTAAACAAGACTTAATGGATTTATATGGAGTAGATAGAGTGACAATAGAGGACTGGAGAAGGAATAAAGGATTAAAAATGATAGAAGTATCCTCTCACTCAAAATACATCACTAGAGAAGAGTTATTACAGTGGGAAGATAGTTTAAGAAACGATGTTTCTCTTTAGTGGTTAATTAATTAATGGGTATCAAAATGAAGAAGATTGAAGTATTGATATACTCTCTTGGTTAAATCTAATTGTATTAATATATCAGTATATATAAAGTCCTTGTTTGTGTTGATACCCTTTCCCATGGTAACATCAGAAAGATATTAGGGAGTTAACTCTAAATCCTTGATTTCTTGATTACCGTAATCAGATAATCTATATATTTTGTAAATTTAAAAATTGATGAATTATAATACGGAAATTTTGAAAGTCTTAAAAAAATACTGGGTGGTTATTACCTTTTTATGGTTTGTGTTAATGATATGGTTAACCAATAGATAATTTTAAATGTTCATAATTCAAATGGAATTGAAGG
>Ga0209198_1000088_pt1 | contig 84977 bp, 80 predicted proteins | sample COGITO_mtgs_1105_2_FD_184804 | JGI IMG/M metagenome (GOLD analysis project Ga0209198, IMG submission 184804) | Pelagic marine microbial communities from North Sea - COGITO_mtgs_110519 (SPAdes) (version 2) | ecosystem: Environmental > Aquatic > Marine > Epipelagic ...
TTATCAAGACATCGCCAGCGCGAAGATTATGTTTAGCGAGGCTCGAACTCGAATCTGCAAAAGCATTGATCGTGAGTCCTAATTGCAACTGAGGATTTTCTGCTGTGTGCCCGCCGAGTAGCTCGCAGTCGTTAGCATCGAGTTCGAGTTTGCAGCCGCGCATAAGATCGGCAAGGTTGTGCTTCATGATTCGTTCGCCTGCGAGAGGCAGACCGACAACGGCGAGTGCGGAGTGAGGTGTCTCTCCCATGGCATAAATATCGCTGAGGCAATGGTTTGTAGCAATACGAGCAAACAGCCAGGGATCATCGATAAACGCGCTAATTTGATCGATGCTTTGAAGTAAAGAGCGGCCATTTTCCAGCGGGATAATGGACGCATCCTCGATAGGTTTTCTAGCCGACTCGGCACCTTCATGCAGATCGTCGAGTACCTCACCTAGCATGCCGCCACCGACTTTTGCACCACAGCCAGCGCAGCGCATTGCGTGGCGTCGCAGAGCCGCTTCGGCTTCAGCATCGATCAACCCTTTCTCGAGGTCGAGTTCGGCTTCCATCGAAGGCAATTTGCTAAAGCGCGCGACGAAATTTTTGTCGATTCTCTGCTTCATAGCCCAGGCCAGACGACCCTTAAAGGAAAAGCTGTTATGCGAAGCAATCGCGGTTTTGTCGCCCAAGGAGATGAGCGCAAGAGCATGCTTTTGGGGTTTAAAGGGTTTCAGAGCCTTGCCGGTCGCGAATCGAATCAAATTGTCGGCAAGCGGTTTGCCTGCGCGCACTGCATAGACGCCCGATTTGGGGCGGCTAGCCCCGCGAATGGTTGCGGCGTCGCCTGCTGCAAACACGAAGTCATGGCTGGCTGTTTGCAGCGTTGGCAGCGTGTCGATGAAACCGTCATCGCTTATACCTATACCGCAGCGCGCCGGCCAATCCGGGAGGCTCGCACCTGTCGCATAAAAAGTGGCGTCGCTGACGTAGTCTCCGTCTGACTCGGTTAGCACTGAACCGGAGAGAAAGCGCTTTACTCGATGACCAAGCTCTACTCGAATGCTCCGCCGCTGCAGTGTGTCTAGCGCCGCCTGCCTCGCCTGTGCGCCGTGGTGCGCAAGTATTTCTTTCGATGAGCTGATGATCGATATGTTCAAAGACGACTTAGATTCAAGCGCAAGTTTGCACTCGGTGTGAATGCGGTACTGCATCGCAAGCGCGAGTTCAACGCTCGCTGGGCCGCCACCTACGATAATAATTGAGTAGTTCTCTTGATTGCTAACGTGTTGAACAGCTTGCGGAAGCACGCTTTCCCAGCGCGCCAAAAACTGATCGATAGGTTTTACCGGGCAGGCAAACTCGTCGGCCCCAGCGATTTTTGACGCATCGGGGCGCGATCCAACGTTGAGTGAGAGAATGTCGAAGTGGATGGGTGGCCTGCCGGCTAGATGAATTATTTTTGCCTCGAGATCGATGTCATCAGCCGCCGCTCGAATGACGCGAGCCTTGGCAAATAGGGCAAGAGGGCGCAGGTCGATATTCATCTCATCATGAGAATGAAAACCGCTGATAGTGGCAGGTAGGGAGCCAGAGTAAGGCGTTTCTATGTCGCGGCTTATCAGCGTTACTGCGAGCCCCGGCACGGGATTCATACCGAGCTGCTTGAGCACGAACAGGTGGCTGTGCCCGCCACCAATAAGCATCAGATGTTTAACCTGAGGAGTAAGGCTGTTTGTTTGCATAGGACGTCAAACGCTCCGCAAGCTGTGATTTACGCAAAGTATTGTGTGAAAGCTAGCGGCTGGCTACCGTGGTTGTTTGGATTTCACGCGAGGGGTTATTCTAGCCTACTCTGCGCTAAAAGGTGTGCAACTCTGCTGTTCTAAGTCGGGGCTTGGTGCCTAGGGATCGAGCGTGTGTGCCTGTGCTAAACTCCTCACCCTAATTTAGTCGTATGTAGAGACAGTGATATCAATAACCAAGCCTCCGAGAAATCAAGGCGTATAAGGAGTACGGGGTGTTAAATAATAACCTTAGACTAGTTCAACGTGCAGTATTTTCAATTGCAGCGCTCGCGTTCAGTGCCAGTGCCTCTGCGCAGTGGTCGTTAGACCTTGATAATTCGCAGCTTTCGTTTGTGACGGTCAAAGCTGAGCATATTGCCGAGGTGCACTCGTTCTCGCGTCTCGAAGGCCAGATCGACGCAGCCGGCAACGCGCGTATTAGTATCGACCTCTCAAGCGTTGAGACAGGCATTGCGATTCGCAATGAGCGTATGCAGTCGATGCTGTTCGAGACAGGGCTTTATCCACAAGCGGCCGTTAGCGCTGCAATCAATACTGACGCGCTGAGTGCTATCGCTGTTGGTGAAGAAATGGCCCTTGACGCACAGTTGACGCTTGCGCTGCATGGCGCAGAGACAGTGATCTCAGCGCCGTTGCGAGTGACACGCCAAGCAGATGGCGTGCGTGTCTCGACTCTCTCGCCGTTAATTATCACAGCTGAATCCGTGGGGCTTGTCGCCGGTGTCGAGAGTCTGCGGGAGATAGCAGGACTGCCAAGCATTAGCCGCGCGGTGCCGGTTACCTTCTCGGTAAAGTTCGTCGCCGACTAATCCCTAACGCCCCTCAGGTCTGACCGCTAGAACGAATAGCGCAGCATCGCGCGAATGATGCGGGGATTAGACGGATGGAAGTGAATGTCTTCCACCGCCTCGAGTTCGCCTGGAAGACGTGACTCGAAGAAATACGCGATGTCGTCGTCTTCTGCATCGAACAGATTGAGTGCATCGATCCCCATCTCCCAAGCGCCAAACGCGTAGGAGACTCCAGCGTTGACGAGAGTAGAGTCTTCTTTCATTAAGCTTTCGTCTTCGGTAAGTGCTGCATCGCCGAAGTAACGCAAACGCAAGCTTGCCGTAATCCCCTGGGTGCCTACATAGGACAAGCCTGCGGCGGCGACGTTTTCATGGGCGTCGGTGATACTGTTTTCGCCGTCGGGCAAGCCCCGAAAATGGCCGCTCGCGCGCGCGGCGCTAAAATCGATGACTAATCTGTCGTTAATCGAATAGAACGCGTTGAGCTCGACACCGCTGCGCCGAGTTGGGTCGCTCGGTTCGGTCGTGCCTGCGTCGCCCACAAAAACCAGTTCCGAGTCTGTGGCCAGCTCAAACGCGGTCAGCGTGACGTTAAAGCCTCTTAGGTTGTCGTAGCGGAATCCTATTTCTCCACCGCGTCCCTCGACCAATATATCTTGCGCTTCGGTGTCTTCGCCGGTTATCGGGTCTATGCGATTAACCGCGGCACGCACGTCATTCGAGTGAAAGCCGTGGCCGTAATTGGCATAGAACTCTAAGGAGTCCGCGAGGCGATAGGCGAGTCCAAATTTAGGCTGCAGCAGCGCATCGTTATCGGAACCGGAATTCTGTGGCCTTAACGCCTCAACATCGAAGCGAATGTAGTCGACTCGAAGTCCAGTGGTGAGCCGAAGTTTTTCACTTACCATAAACTCGCTCTCTGCATAGGCAGAGAGACTTAATTCCTGTGCATCGTCCTCGCGGACACTGTCATAACGCACCCGGCTTCGGGTATTGAATAGGTTGAGCTCTTGGACATCGTCATACCTGGCCTCGGCGCCAACTAAACTCGCGGCTTGGAGTCCGAGGAAATCGAATGCCCCCTTGCGGAGAAGCGAACCGCCGAAAAGCAGTCTCTCGTCCTCTTGTTCAAATTCATCGCCGTTGATGGGGTCATTGAGAACATAGGTAGGGTTGTTTATAAGGCTCATGTAATAGGCGCTGGCATAGGCGGTTAGGTCCCATTCGCCGAGTTCGAAACGTCCACTAAGTGAATAGCGATGAGATTGGCCGCCGAGGTCTGGATCGATGAAGCCGAAGCGATCGATCTGCCCCGAGGCGACTGCGCGCTGCGGTACTTGATTAGTCGATATCCACTCGGAGTCGTAGGCCGTTAAGGTAAGCTGGCTTGGAATGCCATCAATCTCGCCTGTGTATTTGAGGAGGCCATTGTATTTGCGCACGTCTTGGTCGAGTACGAACATGCCATTGGTTTGCTGATGCTCTAAAGCGTAAAGAAGGCTGCCCTGCTCGGTGCTGAATGAGTTGGCGGCGACGACGCGGATCTCATCGCCTGATCCCGCAGTTACTTCAACGAAGCCTCTTTCGAGGGTGTCGTAGGTTTTCATCGAGCTGGTGCCGGCGAGCGAGAAATCACCTGTGTTCGCGGAATAGGGGCCTTTTTTAAAATCGACGCGTTCGATTATTTCGGGAATGATGAAGTTGAGATCCATGTATCCCTGCGCATGCGCATGAGTGCGAAAGTTAACCGGCATGCCATCAAAAAAGGTCGAAAAATCGGAACCGTGATCTAGATTAAATCCCCTCAAAAAATATTGGTTAGCCTTGCCAGGACCGCTGTGCTGAGTCGCGATCATGCCGGGCACGACCTCGACCAACTCGCCAACGCGCGCTAGCGGTCTGGTTGAGAAGTCGGCATAGCCCACGACACCCTGCGAGGCAGAATCGGCACTGCCAAGCAGTTGTAGTGAGCGCCCCCAGACAACCAATTCTTCGATAACAGCGGCCTCGTCCTGTGCGGCGACTTGCAATGGATGTATGCCGGCTGCGCAGGCTACGCCGAGCGCGATTGCTTTAAGTTGTAGTGAGCAAGGAGGGTGAGTGATATCCGATTTAGCAGGTGCCACGTTTATTTATACCTATAATTCAGTTGGTTAATGCAAGTTACGGCGAGCGCCTTCAGGCGCTACTGGGCAGGGGCACACGGTACACAGCTTGCGCACCGAGGGTAAGTTGCAATAGGTTTAATAACGTTACAGAGGGGGCGAGAGCGTTACTGCGAGGCCGAGAGCTTCGTTTCGAAATCGGGTTGGGGCGAGTCAGGGATTAGCTGCGAGAGGCCGAGTGAGAGAGCGGCAATGCCTGCCCCGATCAGGAATACAGCGCTGGAATTGAAGACCCAGACGATACCGAGCAGGGCAGGGAGCACCACGGCTGCGATGTGGTTAATCGTAAAGCTGATGCTCGACGTTGCGGCTATGTCGGCTGGGTCGGCAATTTTCTGAAAATAGGTTTTGATCGCAATAGCCATGGCAAAGAACAAATGGTCGAGTAAGTAGAGCAGAACGGCAACGGTGAGTGTGTCGACGAAAGCGTAGCTGACGAATACGAGAATCAGACCGATATATTCGAGCGTCAGCGCGCGGCGTTCCCCAATACGTGAGATAAGCTTGCCGATTTTTGGCGCTAAATAGAATGTCAGAGCAGCGTTGACGAGTGTCAGCATGACTACATCTTCGATCGGGAAATCAAATTTTTCGACGAGCAGGAAGCCCGCGAACACGACAAATATCTGGCGCCGCGCCCCTGCCAAAAAAGTTAGGGAGTAATACAGCCAGTAGCGTTTGCGAAGAAACAACGATTTCCGTTGCACCACCGCATCGGGAAAATGAGGTATTCGCAAGCGGCAGTAGACTGCGATCGCCACTGCGCTGCCTCCGGCGAGGCAATAAATCAGGGTGTAGTTGGCACTAAACAGAGCGAGATAGAGATAAAGTGCGCTCAGAATCGCAAAATTACACAGCGATTTCGCACTGAGCAATTGCCCCATGACGACCGGCGCCTCTTCTTTCGTAAGCCACTGCAGGCTCAGTGAATTTTGCAGTGTTTCGAGATAGTGGAAACCAATCGACATAAGCACCGTCGCGAAATAGAGCCACAGCGCCTGTGGGAAAAAAGCTGTAATCGCGGTCCCGATGCCGAGTGTGGCAAGCGAGAGTAAAGCAAAGGTTTGCTGCCTCAAGTAAATCATCACCAGTATTGCAGTGAAGGCGAGGAAACCAGGCACTTCGCGCAGACTTTGTAGCAAGCCTATTTCTCTGCCTGTGAATGCGACCTCCTCTACCACGAAGTTATTAAGTAGCACCTGCCATGTAGCAAAAGCGATGGTATTACCTATCGCGAGTAGGAAGAGGAGTGTCTTTTGATCGCCTCGGCCGAGCGCATCGCGCAGTATACCTATCATGTTGGGCATTGTCGGAGCCTCGGAGCTGGCCTGTTTGAATAGCGCCGGTAGTGGCCGGTAGTGGCCGGCAGTGAGAGTCGAAAAATCGGGTTTGGCAGTGTTTCTAGCGAGAAAAAGCACTCGGTCGCCGGTTCATAGTCTAGCGCGGCTAGCGTGCAGGCTGTGCAAATTATATCATCGTCCGATGAAGTCTTCCCTTTCGATTTACGCCGGTCCAACGGCGCGCGCCCAACTCCTTGAGCAGGGCGTTACAGCGGCTCAGTTTAAAGTCATGGTGGGCGCCTCGGGCGGCCCCAAATGGTTTGTACTTTATGGCCTCGACCGCTATCTGTTTGGCGATTTTTTGCAGCGGCGAACTGAGCCGCTTTTAACGTTAGGCTCATCGGCGGGCGCATGGCGAATGTGTTGCCTCGCCACAGCAGACCCAGTCGCTGCGATCGAACGCCTCGCTAAGCTTTACAGCGAGGAGCAATATTCTGATACCCCGACCCAGCTTGAGATAACTCTTAAGGCCGAGGCGATGCTCGCCGGAATGCTGGGTCCGACGGGCGCTGCAGAAATTGCGGCGAATACTGCAATTCACACCACTATCGTTGCCGATCGGAGCCGTGGCTTCGGCTCATCTAAGCGAAAAAGCTTGCAGACTGCTGCGCTTGGGTTTGCAGCGCTCGCGAATGTTTTTTCGCGTCGCAGCCTGTCGCTATTCTTCGAGCGAACATTGTTTTCGACACAGGGCGAAGAGTCGCCTTGGCGCGCCGCGAACGACCTACGGACAACACTGGTGCCGCTGCGGCAGAATAATGTGATGCAGGCGATGATGGCAACCGGTGCCATCCCCTATGTGCTCGAAGGCGTGCGCGACATACCCGGCGCGCCCCGAGGGTTGTATTGGGACGGTGGCATGACCGACTATCACTTCGATATGGATTTTCATGCAGGAGATGGTCTAGTTCTTTACCCGCATTTTTCTTCGGAAGTGATCCCGGGATGGTTCGACAAGCCGCTGTCGTGGCGCCGAGTGCACGCGCATCATTTTGATCGGGTTGTCCTTGTCACGCCTTCGAAGGAGTTTGTAGCAAGTTTGCCCAATGGGAAAATCCCAGACCGTAAAGATTTTGAGACGCTCGCCGCAGACGAACGGGTTCGGTGCTGGCGGGAGGTGCTGCAGGCAAGCGAAAGGCTTGCCGAAGACTTCTCTCATCTCGTCGACTCTGGCATCGGCCTTGATCGTATCCGACCTTTCTCCGAACGAGACCGCTAGTGGGTGTCAGGAATTTATAGCATGAGTAATTCGCGCGAAAACTCGGCAAAAGGCGCACAACAATCCGTAGTGCTTCGCGCAGCTGAGGCGGCTGATGCTGCAGCGCTGGCGGCAATCTACAACCTCTATATTACAGACACAGTGGTAACCTTCGAAATCGAGCCGATTGTTGAGGCGGAGATGCTAAGACGCCTGTCTTCGATTACGGCAACGATGCCATGGCTTGTCGCAGAGGATTCGAGTGGCGCAATCTTAGGCTATTCGTATGCGACGCAGTGGAAGGCGCGCGCGGCATATGACTTTGCGCGCGAGGTTACCGTTTATCTCAAGCCAGACTGCGCTAATCTTGGCCTAGGCACGCGGCTCTATGAGGCGTTAATAAGGGTTTTGCGGGAGACGCCGATACATGTGCTAATCGCGGGCATTGCGCAACCTAATGCGGCAAGCGTCGCCCTGCATGAAAAACTCGGCTTTAAGAAAGTAGGCGAGTTCGAAGAGATCGGATTTAAATTCGGTCGGCGAATCAACATCGGCTACTGGCAACTCGTGTTATGAAATCAAATTTAAAGGCTAACCCTCGCGCTCGCGCACCTATCCGCTTCTCTGCACTGAAATTGATGGCGGCTCTCGCGCTTTGCCTCTCGCTCAATTCGTGTTTAGGCATTGCTGTTGGAGCGGCAAGTGCGACTGTTGGCGTTGGAATAGTCGTCGCGAAAGTGCCGGTTAAGGTCGTTGGAAAAGCGGCCGGTGCGACGCTGGGGCTCATCCTCCCTGATGGAAAGGAATAGAGTTCGATGATTATTAATCCCAACGATTTCGACATTCCTGAAGGTTTTAGACATTACGACGGCGATCCTGCTGAGGACACTTTCGGGCCGTTTTTTGGCAAGGTAGGCGAGCAGGGATTCGAGACAGCCTTTCGCGCACAAGCGAAACATTGCAATGGCCATAATACAGTTCATGGCGGCATCCTAATGAGTTTCGCTGACTATTCGCTTTGCATGGCAGGAATAGACGGCGAGGAGGGCGTCAGCGTCGTCACAATCAGTTGCAACAATGAGTTTATTTTACCCGCGGTCGAGGGCGATTTGATTCTAGGCAACTGTGAGGTTTTACGCCAAGGGCGCTCACTCATTTTTGTCCGTTGCACGCTGTCGGTGAATGGCAATCATGTGCTCAACAGCAGCGGTGTGGTTAAGCGAATACCGAAACCCGCTTAACCGCGCGGGCAGGAACCCTGCCTGGCATGCGACCGACAGCGCTAGAGGTTATAGACTCTGCTTGCGGTGCCAGAGAATAGTTCTTGCTGCTCGCTTTCGGTGTAGTGCGCGGCGATTTTCTTAAGCCCGTTCCATAGCACCGGATAACCAATGCTTAGTCTGTCTACCGGAAAGTTACTCTCAAACATGCAGCGCTCGGGGCCAAAGCACTCGATCATGTGGTGATAGTATCGCGCCTGCGCGGCCACGAATTCATCGGATGTTGGCGGGCGCTCGGCAAGATGCCAGCCAAAGCCATTATCGGGCATCGCGAGACCGCCAATTTTAGCGAAAACATTGTCGCATTTCGCAAGTTCACGCATTTCCACCTTCCACTCTTTGAATATTTCATCGCGGTTGCCTCTGAAGCGACCCACGCCGAGCGGTGTGCCGAAGTGGTCTAAAATCATTGTGCATTCGGGGACTGCGTTCGCAAGGTCAATGTAGTCGAGGTTCTGATGGTGATAGTGCCAGGTGTCATAGCTTAAACCCCGCGCGGCTAGTAGGCGCAGGCCCTCGCGAAACGACTCTTTTCCGTAGAGATAGGCAGGTGCAGAGCCTGCAATAACTAGCGCCTCGGGTTCTTTGTCGCGAGCGCCTGCGTGGCGGATGCCTTTAAAAAGAGGGCCGGCAATCGACGAGTGACCGTCCAAAAGCTCGATCAGTTTGTCCTTCTCAGTGCCCGCAAGAGTGAGGTCGGCATGAGCAATAATGCCAACGATCTGCGCATGGCCCTCGATATTCTCCTGCGAACGTTTTGCAATATTGGTGATCGCTTCGGTTTCGCCGAGAGCCATTAAGTGTTCGGGGCCTTCACGGCGATAGAACGCGCGGCACTCCATAAACAGCGTTTTGGTCACCTTGTGACCTGCGCCGGTATCCGCCCGGAGATCTTCAAGAAGATAGTCTTGGCTAAAGCGATTGCGCCAGAGGTGATGATGAGGGTCGATGATTTCGCGCGCCGGGTCGATAATTGGCTCGCTCACCTGCGCGAGCCATTCGTTGCTGCCGGGAGTCAGTGTGGTCATGGTCAAGTCCTCAAATGCGAGCGTCGCTGCTAAAGCGGCCGATTAATTACTGGAGTTAAGCCTAAGGCTAACCTACTTGCAAGAGGTTGATCGTGGGCAATAATTGCGCAGTAAGGGGCTCGGAGGTTATGCTCAGGCTCCTTAAAAATAATATTAAAAGCGTATTAAGAAAAAACACCGCGCATTACAAGAATACTCGTGGAGAGTTAGATGGATCTGCCAGCCCTAGTCATACTGTGTTACCTCGTTTTCTTTGTTCTTGTTGGCATTTACATTAGTAGCGGCAATCGCAGTTCTGCCGACTGGGCAATAGGCGGTGGCACACTCGGTGTAGGCATGCTCGCGGCAGGAATTGCAGGTACGCGGATCGGTGGTGCCGGCACCTACGGTGTCGCTGGCGATGTGATAAGCGAAGGTATTGGCCATCTTTGGTATGGTGTTAATTCCTTTGCAGCGCTTTTTTTAGTCGGATTATTTTTCGCCATTCCTTACCGCCGCCTTCGCCTGTCTAGCGTTGGTGAGGTGTTCGATTTCCGTTTTGGCTCACAGCGGTGTCAGTCGCTTTCAAGTCTGTGTGTACAGGCCGAATATCTCGTCATTAACATCATCGAACCCTATGTCATTGCCACCATTGTGAGTGGAGTAACTGGTTGGCCGTTCTGGGTTGGTATTCTGATTGGCGGATTCGTTATCGTGTTGTTTACGATTACGGGCGGGCTGAAAGGCACCGCAATTACGAATATTGTGCACTGCATTGTGATCATTTTAGGCCTTGGCGCGGTGGGATTTGTCGCCATGCAAAACCTCGGCGGGTGGACAGCCGTTGTAGCGGAGTCCAAAGTCATGCTCGAGGCCTCGGGTAAAGACGTGCCGTCGTGGTGGAGCTTTACCGGCATCGGCTGGGCGACGATTATTGCTCTCTTTATCTCTGCTACGATTCACACGCCGGCTGCGTCGGTCTATGCGAACTATGCGAGCTCGGCGGCAAAGCAAGAATATCTCATTCCTGGTTTTTTCTGGGCAGGTATTATCGCGGCGATCATGCCAGTTGTCGCCGGCGGTATTGGTATCCTGACTATGGTCAAATACGGTGCCGAAAGCGGTCTTTCTGGCTATTTGAATATTGCTCAGCTGGCAATAGACACCGGGCCACTGTTAGGTGGCATTGCTTTGGCAGCGGTGCTTGCGGCAGTGATTTCCTCGGGCGCGCCTATACTGCTGGCAAGCGCCACTATGCTGGTGAGCGACTGGATCCCCGCCTCTAAGGGCTGGTCGAGTGACCAGAAGCTTAAGGCCTACAAAGTGACAACTGCGCTCTATGGATCGCTTGCTGCTTTTCTCGCGTGGTCACTAAATTTCGGCTCAGTTTTGCAATTCTTGCTGCTAGGGTTTGCGATGGTGGTGCCGCCGGCAATTGCAGTCGCTTTTGTTTTTTACTGGAAGCGCACGACAGAGCTTGCGGTATTTTGGGGCATTCTTACCGGCTTCGTTGGCGGTGCGTTGATGTGGTTCTTTAACCGCAGTTTTGCCGGCATCGAGAATGCAGAGGCGGGTGGTTTTGCGCAGTATTGGTTTGAGGTTTGCCAGTTCTTGGGCGAGTGGCGCGATCCTTCGTTCCTGACCTTGCTGTTGCCCTTAGTTGTTATCCCTGTCGTGACACTGCTTTTCCCAGAGCAAGATGAGGATACCGAGCGAACTGAAGCCTTCTATTTAAAACTAGGGCGCATTCAGCGTAACTTCGACTGGGCATAGCACCCAGTCGAACTCGCTGTATTCTTAAGCACGTGCCTGAATGACGAAGGGGCCCGGTGTTTTATAGCTTTCTTCTAACAAACGGCAGAGGTCTTCGGCATCTTTAGCGTGCGTGCCTTTGACTCCGAAACCCTTTGCCATTGCGACCCAGTCCAGCTCGGGATTGCCTATATCGAACAAGCTGGCGGCGATCTCACCCACCTCTTTCACCCCTAGGCGTGCATATTCAACATTGAGAATGTTGTAGCTGTGATTGGCGAAAATTAGCGTGGTGACATTTAAGTTTTCGCGAGCTTGGGTCCAGAAAGACTGGTTTGTATACGCCGCTCCGCCGTCGCCAAGCATTGCAAGTACTGGGCGATCTGGGCAGGCAAGCGCTGCGCCAGTTGCGACGGGACCGCCCTGACCTATGGCACCGCCTGTTAGGCTTAGCCAGCTATTGGACTCTGAGTTTTGGCAGTAGGCATGAGCCGCGTTGCCGCCGCCGGAATCGGTAGCCACGATTAATCCTGTCGGCATAGTGGCCGCCACAGCCTGAATAATGCTCTTCGTGTCGAGTGCACCGGTTGGGCGCGGCGTTACGCGGCGCTCGAAAGTCTTTACCGTCTCGGCTGTAGCGCCGAGGCGCTCGGCGAGTCGGGAGAGCGCGTCGACTGCATCTTCTTCGTTTTGTGTAAGTCTGCTTACATTACAGCCCTCGGGAATGAGCTGGCCGGGAATGCCGCGATACGCGAAAAAACTTGCAGGCGGCTCGCCACCGACCAGCACAAGGTGATCGAGACCGGTGAGTGTTTGGAGTACCTGCTCCGGAAAATAGGGTAGGCGTTCGACTTCGGGATTGCCGGGGCCGCCGTCTACGCGCGCAGGGAATGTGCCGGTAAATAGCCTGCAGCCAGTCTTGGCCGAAATTTTACTCGCGTTTGCGAGTGCCTCAGGGCTTACGCCATGGTGTTCGAGGAGCAAGGCTACTTTGCCTCCCGCTTCGATTTTTGAGGCAATTGCGTCAATAACATCGTTAGCAATCTTACTGCGCTGTGGCAGTGCATTTGGCGCAACGGGGCCTTGGCTTTCGCCCCAAGCGGCATCTGCGCCCATAATAAGGGTCGCAATTTGTCCCTGAGAACCTGGGGTCTGACGAAGCGTTGCGGTATACGCATCGGCGCCGTCTTGAGCGAGAGTAGACTCCGTGCTCTCGGTTTTAATCCAGCTAGAGTAATTACGTGCGAGCGTATCTATGTTGGAGGTAAGTGGTGCATCGAATCCGACATGGTAATTTGGGTGATTGCCGACAATATTGATCACCGGCGAGTTCGCTCTGCGCGCGTTATGCAAGTTCGCAATGCCATTGGCGAGGCCAGGGCCTAGGTGAAGCAAGGTCGCTGCCGGCTTGCCAGTCATTCGCGCATAACCGTCGGCTGCGCCGGTGCAGACTCCCTCGAAGAGTGCGAGCACAGACCTCATTTTTGGCACACGATCGAGCGCCTGAACCAAATGCATCTCTGAGGTGCCGGGGTTGGCAATACAAAGCTCTACGCCGCATTCAGCAAGGGTTTCGATAAGCGCAGTGGCGCCATTCATTGTGGCTGTGTCATTGTCTGTGGTCATCTATACTCTCTCGCTATTAAGGTGTTCATGTTGTTCATGCGCAAAGGCATTAGGGTTTGTCGTGGGCGCGCGTTTGGTCTCAATCATACCAGTTAGGGCGTCAGGTGGAAGTGCTGCCCGAAGCGCCGCGCATAGTTGGCCTTCGCCCTTTTATGCGCAGCCCTAACCCGCTAGACTAAGGCTCGAAAAAGTGGCGAGTCGATTCGCTCAGAGGAATAGCTCAGGAGACTAATAGACACTATGCAAACAGAAATGATGAACTTGTTTGCGGTTCCTGTTGTGCGTTCCTCTATCGCGAGAGGATTTACCATCGATGAGATGAACTACTTTCAGGCTCAGTTGCACAAGCCAGTGAACGCAATTTCTAACCTTTCTTCGCGCAATAAGAACGTATTAGAGGCGCCGATCATGGCGTCGCTGAACGCGGTAATTCAGCAAAGCCTTTCACATTATCTGGCGACAGTATTCAGCCCATCTAACAAAGTGTCGCTTAAAGTCACTCAGTCGTGGCTAACTCTCTCCCGTAAAGGAGAGTCACACCATTCCCATGTGCATCCTAATAGCGTTGTGAGCGGCGTTCTCTATATAAACGTCGCAGAAAAAGACGGGATAAATTTTTACCGCAACCAAGATTCTCTTTGGTATGAATTATTAAGAGAGCAGGAGACCTACCACAATGCCTATCGGTATTTTATTCCTGCAAGCATCGGCGATATTCTGCTGTTTCCCTCGAGCCAAAGCCATGGGGTGCGAGAAGTCGTCGAGGATGTTGAACGCGTGAGTCTCTCGTTTAATACCTTTTTTGATGGCGAGCTGGGTCGCGATGAATTCGCCAATTCGCTGAAAATTTCAGTTGGTTAAAGAGAGGCTAAGTCACGTGACTTACGAGTTGAAGCGAAAAATACACGCCAAGGATGCGTTGGCAGGGCTAAGCCGGCTGTTGCAGATGGCTAGGCGGTTCTGTCTCTCATCGGCGATCATGGCTCTATTAGCGATGCTCGCCGCTCAGCCACTCTTAGCTGCCGAAAATGGCGCGCACGAAGACCCCTCACAGCTGACTATTTATCTGATTACTGTCGATGTGGGCGACAACGTTTGGGACAACTTTGGCCATAGCGCGCTGCGTATTGTCGATGACCTCGCCGGGTCAGATACTATTTACAACTGGGGCGTGTTCGAGGTGCGAGACGGTCCAGTCGCCTTTGCGTATGACTTTTTTATCGATGAGCTTGAATACCGCCTCGCGACACAGGGCACGCGTCGCGAGATCGACAATTATCGAGCGCAGCGAAGATCAGTTTGGCAAGACGAGATTCAATTGACCGCGGCGCAGAAGCAGCGCCTGCTTGCGAGGTTGAATTGGAATCGGGCCCCCGAAAACCTCTATTACGACTATGATTATTTTTTTGACAACTGTACGACACGTATTCGCGATTACCTAGATGAAGCGCTTGATGGTGCGTTTTTTGCGAGCGTCGCTGCGCAGGCAGGATCGACGTTTAGAGACCAAGTTCGACGCCATTACGCCTCGTTGCAACCGATAAGCTTCTCTCTTGATGTCATTATGAATAGCAATCTCGACCGTGAGATGACAGGCTGGGAATCTCTATTTCTTCCTCTAAACCTCCGAGCGAGCCTCGCATCAATGCAGGTAGCGGAACCCCTAACGGGAGGTTTACAGCCGCTTTTTGGCGAACGCGAAATTCTATTGAGTTACGAAACGCCGGCAGCGCAGCGAAACTTTTATGGAGTAGTGTTTTTCTATGTCTTGTGTCTGTGCCTGTATTTGCTGCTCATGTTGAAGCGCATGCGGCGTTCCTATTTTGCTACGCACTCACAGATTGGCTTTCGATTTAGCGGAATTAATTTCCGGCTATTTGGTGCGTTGAGTGTCACTCTGTTTGGCGTGAGCGGTATTTATGGCACGCTAATGCTCGGTAGTTGGTTTTTCTCAGGGCATGAGGACTTGCATCACAACGCCAATTTGTTGCTGTTTTGGCCTACCGATCTCATCGGCGCTATGATTGCACTTCGCTGGTTTTTCTTGGCACAGCCTTGGTCGCTAACACACAATAGTAAGCCGTTCATGGTTTATTACTTTTTTGCCAAGCTGTGTGCGGTGATCCTTTATTGCGGCGCAACATTTGGCGGATATTTTGAGCAGGATACCCAGCAGATTGCCTTGTTTATCACGCCGTGTTTGTTGGTGGTTGGACTGTTGAGTTGGAATGTTGGATTTGATGAGGCTAAGCGCAGCGGGTCGATTTTGTAGTGGTGGCTCGAACGATAGGGTTTGAAAAGGGGAGAGAAGGATTGCATAAGAATCGAGTGGATGCGGCGAGACGAAGCGCCGAATTGGATGCGATGGCGGCTAAGGTTGCCGAGTCGGCCGCGCAGTTAAAACAGATCCAAGACGCGCCTGTGCAGGAAACCAGAGCAGCACGCGCCGAGCGAGGAAACCCCTTTGCACCGCCAGCGGTTGAGGGCGTTGAGATGATCGAATCGCCGATTGCCCATGATGGTATGGAGACCCTGGTTCGTCGGTATTATCCTACTCGCTTTTCATTGCCCTCGTTTTTATCTGGCTCCACGAAAACCTCGAAGAGCAAGGCAGGTAATGCTCCTTTGCCTGCGCTCGTTTACTTTCACGGGGGTGGCTATGTGCTGGGTGATGTTGCGCAATACGATACGCTAACTCAGCAACTGGCCGAGCGCGCTAACTGTATCGTGATCTCGGTTGACTATACTTTGGCGCCGGAAGCGAAATCGAAGCAAATTTTTGCCGAGGCGTTTTCCGTCTATCGTTGGCTCTGCGAGAACGGGTCGGATTGGGGTGTTGATACATCGAGAATCGCGGTCGGCGGGGATAGCGCTGGCGGAAATCTTTCTATTGCGGTTGGGCTCAGTTGCAAAGCTGCTCACGTCCGCCAGCCCTGTTTTCAACTGCTGCTCTATCCTGTTACTGACTACACGATGAGCTTCCTCTCGATTGAAGAATTCAATTCAGGCTATTTTTTGACTAAAGCAGGTATGGAGTGGTTTCGCACTCACTTCCTCGAAAATGCCGAGCGCGCCTCGGATCCAATGGTTTCCCCGCATTTCGCCAATGTTGCTGGTTTAGCACCTGCGTTTGTCGTCACAGCAGGATTCGATCCTCTGCGCGATGAAGGTGAAGCTTTCGCGCGAAAACTCTCAGCGGCGGGTGTTGACGTGAGGCATGTTTGTTACACCGATATGATCCACGCATTCGTCTCCTTTGCCGGCGGTATAGAGGCTGGCATGGAGGCGATAGAAGAGTCTGCCGGCGAGCTTCGTAAAGCCTTTTCTTCAGCCCTATCCTAAGCCAAAAATATTGGAGCGAAGGCGTAGCTTCCAAGCCCGAGGAGAATAATTGCTGTAATAGCTAGCCTGCGAGCGACATGAATAGGTAAAAAAGCGCGTCCTGCGCGCTGATGCCTGATGTAGACTTCAACGCCTAGTAAGTACGGGACAAAGAACGCGAAATCCTGAAAATAATCGAACGGACCACTAAAATTTTCACCAATTCCTGTGTCGCCCATAACGGCAAACCAAACGCCGTATTGCATTCTGTAAAGCCATGATCCCATTGCGAGTACGAAAATTCGCAGACCCCACTCTCTGTGAGTGACGAAGTCGCGGGTGCGGGCGAAGCGGACGGTCTGAACGCTGCAAACCAACACACAGAGTCCGTAAAGAGCGAAGGCTATGTCCATCACTGGGCCGCCGATGGTTTGATTGACCGCGATAAAACTTAGCCCTGCTATCGCGGTGAAAATAGCCGAAGTGAAGAAGAGGTAACCCGAAGCGCGGTGTAAAGAGGGAAATCGTCGCCGTAGTGGGGTGAATAATTGCAGGGGGGCTAAAAAGGTAATCAATGCGCCTGCAAGCATATGGGTGAATATTGCTGTATTGGGCAACGGAGTGTCGGCGGTGAAAAGGTGAGTTTGCTCGCTAAGGTCCTGGCTAAGACCCCTGACTCCAAAGTCGAGCGCATAGTAAACAAAAAGCAAGGCGAAAACGCCCATGGCGATAATGAGTGTCTGATTGATGCGTTGGTCGAGCGAATCCCGGTGAGTGCCCATGACTTTTAATCCTTAGTCGAAATTTTTTGTGACCGCGGACAATATTCAAGCAGCAAAAAGCCGACAATGGAACCTTCAGTAAGGTGCTATTGTCGGCTTTTTCGACCCTTTGACTGCCTTGCTTGCTCGAGAGCCTCTTCAAGATGCCTTGCTACATACCTGAGATTTCAACCCGGCGGTTTTGCTGGTAGGCAGCATCATTTTGGCCGCGTTCAGCAGGGCGCTCTTCGCCATAGCTGACCACTTCGATCTGGCTGCGCGCTGCTCCGTTGACGATGAGGAAGTTCAACATGCCATTGGCTCTGCGCTCGCCTAGGGCCAAGTTGTATTCGCGGGTTCCGCGCTCATCAGCATGACCTTCTAGTCGAATGCGCTTGCTTGGATTAGCCGCTAGGTCCTTAGCGTGGTAAGTCATGACGTCGCGGTCGGCTTGGCGGAATTCAGACACGTCGAAGTCGAAATAAAAGACTGTGGTGCTGAGCGCATTCAAGGCCATGCGCTCCTCGGCAGCGGCGGCGCGAGCGCTTGCCTCTGCTTCTAGCTCTTGCGCGCGGCGGGTTGTTGCGTCTACTCCACTCTCAGTTTCAGCGACGCTCCCTTCAGCTTCTTCGCCGGTTGAGCTACAGGCCGCGAGGCCGGTTAGCGAGAGAATCAGAATAGCCGTTTTCGCCAGTTGTGAAATCTTCATGTAAGCTCCTGCTTGATTGACGTGGGCATTGACCCAAAAACGTAACAAATTTAATAACTCGGAAAGAATATAGCATTCGATAACCGATTGCTATATCAGCAGCATAATTTTTCTGCCTATTTCGATTCCCTCAGGCGCACGGAGCGAATAGCCTCTGGGCGAATTTTGGACAGCGAAGGTAGCCGAGCTACGCAACTATTTACGGGGGGTTGAGGGAGCTCAATTGGCGAGGAAAATATCGAGCAAGCGTTCGATTTTTGCTTATCAAGTAAGATCAATAGTGCTAGTCTTGAGTCAGATAAGGCCAGTCGTATGTCGAGGATAGAATCTACCCTGCGCGTCAATTGCAAAAGGTGATACGAGCTTCTAGCTAGATACTCCCCCGACTTCGTATGATAAGAGCCAAGATAGACGTTCGCAGAGCGAGCTCACACCCACACCACACCATGTCATCGAAACAGGAGACACAACGTGAACGCAGATTTTACAGCGGCAGAACTAGCCTTCCAGGCCGAAGTGCGCGAATTCCTCGCCAATGAATTTCCAGCAGAGCTTAAGCAAAAAGTCGACAACCGTATTCGCCTCAGTAAAGACGAGATCGTTGGATGGCAGAAGATTCTTTACAAAAAGGGATGGATGGCACCTAACTGGCCGCAGGAATACGGCGGCACTGGTTGGACAGCGACGCAGAAATATATTTTCAGCACCGAGATGGGCTTAGTAGGCGCGCCTGAACCAACGCCTTTCGGTGTCACCATGGTAGCCCCTGTGATCATGGCTTACGGTAACGAAGAGCAAAAACAGCGCTTCTTGCCTGACATTCTCGAAAGCAATGTATGGTGGTGTCAGGGGTATTCAGAGCCGAATGCCGGTTCAGACCTTGCGTCACTCAAGACTATGGCGGTCCGCGATGGTGACGACTACATCGTTAACGGCAATAAGACTTGGAATACGTACGGTCAGTATGCCGATTGGATTTTCTGCCTCGTGCGCACCGACAACAGCGTTAAGAAGCAAGAAGGCATAAGCTTTCTGCTTATCGACATGAAATCGCCAGGAATTACGCTTAAGCCTATCGTTTTGCTAGACGGCCACGCCGAAGTCAACGAAGTGTTCTTCGATGACGTGCGCGTTCCTGCTGCGAACCTCATAGGTGAAGAAAACAAAGGGTGGACCTATGCGAAAGTGTTGCTGACACACGAGCGCACTAATATTGCGGGCGTACCTCGCGGTAAGCGCCGTTTGGCATCCCTCAAGCGCATCGCCGCTGAGACAGACGATGGTTTCGGCGGAACGATGGCGAACAATGCAGACTTCAAAGCGCAGCTCGCCGAGGTCGAAATTGAACTGCAGGCGTTAGAGTATGCAGAACTGCGCACACTCGCCGCATTGAGCGTTGGCAAAGCACCCGGCCCAGAGTCATCGATTTTGAAGATCGTGGGCACTGAACTAGCTCAAAAAATGGATGAAATGACTGTTGAACTCGCAGGCTACAACTGCCTCCCGTTTGTGCCTGAGCAATTCGAAGAAGGATTCGAAGGCGAACAAATGGGGCCGGGCAGCTCTGCGGCTGCGGCGTTAAGTTACTTCAATAACCGTAAGCTCTCGATCTTCGGTGGTTCTAACGAAGTTCAGCGCAACATCATAAGTAAAGCGGTGTTGGGGCTCTAAGCTCCCCGTGTTGATTAACGGTTGTTTACACACTAATTCGAAAGAGGTTTGACAGTGGATTTTTCATATTCAGAAGAGCAGCAGATGCTGCAAGAAAGTGTTCAGAAGTTCGTGATGCAGAAATACGACTTCTACACGCGCGACGACATTATTAAATCGGAGGCAGGCTACAGCGCCGAAAATTGGACAATGTTTGCTGAGCTAGGCTGGCTTACTGTGCCATTCACCGAGGAAGACGGTGGTTTCGGCGGCAACGCGGTAGACCTAATGGTCATGATGGAAGAATTTGGAAAAGGCATGTTGGTCGAGCCCTATCTTTCTTGTGCCGTAATGGGTGGTACGCTGATCGCCGATCTCGGCAATGAAGAGCAAAAGGGCGCGCTGATCCCGCAGATCATGGAAGGTGCGATGATTACGGCAGTGGCTTATGCAGAGCAGGGCAGCCGATTCAATCCGCACAATGTAAAGACGACGGCCACGGCCGCTGGCGATGAGTTGGTGCTCAACGGCGCTAAGACTAATGTCTTAGGCGCGCCAAATGCACAGACGATTATCGTTAGTGCGCGCGAATCTGGCGCTGCAACCGATGCCGAGGGCATTTCGCTTTTCCTCGTCGACGCCATTGCCCCCGGCGTTAGCATTCAGAGCTATACCACTATCGATGGCCGTAAGGCGGGCGAAGTCACGCTTGCAGACGTGCGCGTTCCTGCGACGGCTCGGCTGGGTGCTGCTGGCGGAGCCGGCGCAGCGCTCTCTGCGGTCATCGATCGTGCCACACTAGCAGTGGCCGCCGAAGCTGTTGGCGCAATGGACTCGCTCCTTACTAAGACAGTTGAATACAGCAAAACGCGCAAGCAGTTTGGCACGGCGATTGGCACCTTCCAGGCGCTTCAACACCGCATGTCTGATATGTTCATTCAATGCCAGCTCGCACGTTCTATCGTCGTTCGCGCGGCAATGATTCTAGACAGCGACGAAAACGCCGTCAGCAAGGCGCGCGCAGTGTCGTCGGCTAAATCACGTGTCGGCAAATCGATTCGCTTAGTCGGCCAAGAAGCTGTTCAGATTCATGGCGGCATCGGTGTAACCGACGAGCTAGACGTGGGCCATCTATTTAAGCGTGTTACAGCACTAGACCTCATGTTCGGCAACGCGGAGTATCACCTCCAGCGCTTCGCCTCGCTCTGGTTGTCGATCTGACACTGTGAGTGAACTCATCCTTGTCCGACACGGACAGGCTTCCTTTGGCGCTGAGTCTTACGACAAGCTCAGTGCTACGGGAGTCGAGCAAGCAAAAATTCTCGCGCAGCATTGGCAAGGGCTGAGCGAGAATTTCGACCATATCTACAGTGGCACCCTCCTGCGTCAACGCGAGACTGCACACGAACTCCTCCCCCTTGTCGCCGGAACGCCCGAAGGCCCAGCACAACTGTCCGGTTTCAATGAATACAATGGCGACCCGCTGATAAGAATCCACCTGCGCGATCTGCGCGCTGCTGGCGAGAATGTCCCGTCAGAGTGGCCAATAAAGGACGAGAGGCAATTCCAAAAAATATTCGAAGTAGCCACCGCTAGGTGGATTCGTGATGATTTAGACCCGAGAGACGATGTAGATGGGTTTGAGTATTGGGCATCGTTCAAGTCACGCGTCTACTCGGCCATGGACGAGGTTATGGCGAGGCATGCACAAGGTAGCCGAGTCATTATTTCGACATCGGGAGGTGTCATTGCCATGGCATTGCAAAGAGTATTAAATTTCCCCGATGAACATGTCATTGCAACTAATTGGATGGTGCGCAATAGTTCGGTGACACGTATTATCTATGGGCGCGGCAAATTGTCGCTTACCCAGTTCAACAATCTGGCTCATCTCGAGAATCCAGAAAATAAGCACATGATCACCTTCCGCTGAGCCTCTCAGCGCGCGAGTCAGAAAAGGCGCGCAGCAAACGCCAAAAGGCTAATTGACTAAATAGACCGGCAAGGGGGCGTCAAAGTGACGTCCCAGAGGCAAGGAAGGCTGAGAACAAAAGAGGGATTAGGTTTGACTGATAGCGCTGTAGTGAATGAAGAATTAGTGGACCGAGCGGGTTCCATCCGGACGGGCGAAGAACTCGACCTAGATACGCTGCGCCAATATCTCGAGCCTGTGCTTGGGGCCAAAGTTGCTCATCTCGAGGTGAAGCAGTTCCCCGGTGGTTTTTCTAACCTCACCTACTTGCTAACCAGCGGCGACGAACGCTGGGTGCTTCGACGCCCGCCTTTTGGCAGCAAGGTGAAATCGGCGCACGATATGTCGCGAGAGTTTAAGATTCTTTCGGCATTGCAAAATGTCTTCCCTTATGGTCCCAAGCCTGTCCACTTCTGCGATGACCAAGGCGTCCTTGGCTGCGACTTTTATCTGATGAGCTACATCGAAGGGTTGGTGATTCGCAGAGAATATCCTGAGGCGCTCAACTTCTCGCCCGATCAAATTCGAGAGCAGCTGTTTAACTTTTTCGATGTTTTGTCCGAGCTTCATTCCGTCGATCTCGTCGAGGCTGGACTCGATACGTTTGGGCGTCCCGAAGGGTATGTTCAGCGTCAGATCGATGGCTGGTGTAAGCGCTGGGTAGATGCTGTAACCCCAGATACAGTGAATTGCGATTCAACGATGCAATGGCTGCAGGACAATATGCCCGCCGAAAGCGGCAAGGCGAGCGTTATTCATAACGATTACAAGACAGACAATGTCATCTTCTCATTAGAGAATCCAATGCAAGTTATTGGCATTCTCGACTGGGAGATGGCGACGGTCGGCGATCCATTGATGGACCTCGGCTGCACGTTAGGCTATTGGACTCAAATGGACGACCCCGAATTTTTTCGCCAATACCGCACCATGCCTAGCGACGTGCCGGGCGCGCCAACCCGCGCGGAGATTGTGAATAGGTTTCAAGAAAAAACAGGCCTACCTGTTGATAACTTCGCTTTTTACTTCGTGTTTGGTTTATTCCGCTTGGGCGTTATCGGTCAACAAATTTACTACCGTTTCTACCACGGCCACACGAAAGATCAGCGCTTTGCGATGATGGTTAAAAAGACCGATGTTCTCCAACGCATGAGTGAAATGATCATGCGTGGCGAAATTACTTCTTAGGTTCGACTTCAACGTTTAGGCAGTTAAGACAGGGGATAGGCAACATGGCATTAGCGATCAACGATTTATTTTCGGTAGCGGGCAAAGTTGCTATCGTTACTGGCGGCTCTCGCGGCATCGGAAGAATGATCGCAGAGGGTTTTGTCGAGAATGGGGTAAGAACCTATATTACCGCGCGTAAAGCTGATGCCTGTGCCGAGACAGCGGCAGAATTGTCAAAGAAAGGCGAATGCATCGCGCTGCCCGCTGATTTGTCGACAAAGGAAGGGCGCGAGGCCTTTGTTGCAGAAATCACCGCGCGCGAAGCCAAAATAGATATTCTGGTAAACAACGCAGGCGCAGCGTGGGGGGCACCATTTGAAGAGTATCCCGATGAGGGCTACGACAAGGTTATGGATATTAATGTGAAGGCGATATTCACTCTCACTCGTGACCTGATGCCCTTGCTCAAACAAGGGGCGAGTCAGCAAAACCCGAGCAGAGTGATTAACATAGGCTCGATCGATGGGCTGCGTGTGTCGACGATGGACAATTTCGCCTATGGCGCGAGTAAAGCTGCAGTGCATTTTCTTACAAAAAATTTAGCGCTTCGTCTTGGACCAAAGGGTGTTACCGTCAACGCGATTGCGCCGGGTGCATTTCAGAGCAATATGATGAACGCGACGCTAGAAAAGTTTCAAGACAAAATCGAAAGCGAGAATCCACTCGGACGCATCGGCTCGCCTGAGGACATGGCAGGGCTTGCACTGTATCTCGCCTCGAATGCCTCTAAGTATATGACCGGTCAGGTCATCGCCCTCGATGGTGGTCGCCATATTGGTGCGCGCCAAGACTAATATAATAGGACAATGTGAATGAACTCGAAGCAGGCTCGCAGGCCCAGTAACCTAGGACCGCAATCGATTCCAAGCCTGCTAGTCATAAGCGCTGCGTTTGTGAGCGGCTTCTGCATCATGACTATCGAGATGCTTGGCGCGCGGATTATGGCGCCGTACTTCGGGGGCAGTTTGTCGGTGTGGGGCAGTATACTCACCGTGTTCATGCTCGCATTAGCGTGCGGCTATTTGATCGGCGGCAAGCTTTCGGCCCGCCAGCCGAGTCTTTTCAACTATGCTTTCTTCTTCCTAGCTGCAGCGGCCTTGTCGTTACCGATAATCTTCTTTGCCGATGAAATTATGCGTCCGATTTTCCTCGCAATCGAAGATCCGAGGTATGGGTCCCTTCTTGCCTCACTGTTCTTATATTTTTTACCAACGACTATTCTCGGTATGATCTCGCCTTATTCTGTGCGGCTTCTCGTCGAAAATAGCGACCACAGTGGGCAAAAAGCGGGACTTCTTTTTTTCGTTTCTACTATCGGAAGCGCTGCGGGCACTCTCGGGACGTCGTTCTACTTAGTGCTGTGGTTTGAGGTAAACGAGATCGTCTTCGGCACAGCTGGAGCCTTGGCGTTGATTGGTGCGGTATTAATGGTCGCCGGAATCAGAAGAGGGCAAGTAGATGGCGCTTAAGCTGCGGTCGGTTGTGTTTTTTATAGGCTTGTTGACTTGCAGTGTCCTTGCTGCCGAAACCCTGCACGAAGAGCGTTCGCTATATCGTGATATCACTGTCACGCAAGAAGGCGACAGGCGCTGTTTAGTCTTCAACGTACACCGCGGCGATCGCAATCAAACCTGCATGAATACAGTGAGTCCCGAGCGTTTGGTTTTCGAATACGCGAAGATGACGTTCGCGGGCCTTCTTTTAAACCCTAACCCCCAGAAAATATTAATCGCAGGTCTAGGTGGCGGTTCGCTGCCGTCAACGCTGGCCAAACTTTACCCTGATGCCGAAATCGATGTTGTCGAAATCGACCAAGCGGTGGTTAACGTGGCTAAGCAGTATTTTAGTTTCGAAGAAACCGAGAATGTGAAGGTCACGGTTAACGACGCTCGCGTGTTTGTCAAACGGGCGAGCCTATTAGATCAGCGTTATGATTTTGTTATTCTCGATGCGTTTACCGGCGACTATATTCCGGAGCATTTGCTAACAGAAGAATTCCTTGAAGAGGTGCGCGCGATCATGTCGCCCGATGGTGTGCTCGTGGCAAATACTTTTTCCACTAGTCGTTTCTATGATCACGAGTCGGTAACCTATCAGAAAGTGTTCGGCGAATTTTTTAACTTTAAACTGCCGAGTTCGGGTAATCGTATAATTATTGCCCGAGACGCTCCATTGCCCCCAAGAGGAGAGCTCGCCGGCGTCGCGCGGTCTCTCGCCCCCAGCGTCGAGAAATTTGGCGTACCACTCTTGGAATATCCTAGCCGTCTATCGACAAGGGTAGATTGGGACATGAGTCGTAGGGCGCTAACCGATCAATATTCGCCGTCTAACCTGTTGCGCGACAATTAAGCGCGCATAGCGATATTAGAGTTCGTCTGCACCCACGATCGCTCTGAGTTCGTCTTTCGCGAGCAGGGCTATCTCACGATTATCTACGCTGATAAGCCCCTTCTTTTGCAGCGCAGTAAATAATCTGCTTACGGTCTCGACAGTCAGCCCAAGGTATTCACCGATGTCGCCGCGCGTCATTGGGAGATGAAACCTGGTGGGTGACAACCCGACGCGAGCATAGCGGCTCGAAACCCCGAGTAAAAATGAAGCGATGCGTTGCTCTGCGCTATAGCTACTGAGGATCGTGTGAATTTTCTGATCCTTGGTAATCTCGGCACCCAAAATAGAGAAAAAATTATGCTGAAGACTCGGTAGCTTTAAGCTCAACGACTCGAGCTGACTAAAGGGGATTTCACAAATAGATGCATGCTCAAGCGCGACTGCTGAATTAGCATGGGTGCGATCGGCTATGCCATCCATGCCGATGATTTCGCCTGGCAGATAGAATCCAGTGACTCGGCCACTGCCAGAGCTGCTTAGAACGTAAGTCTTAAAGCTTCCTGAGCGTACGGCAAAAATCGACCTAAACTCATCGTGTTGGCGATAAAGATGATCGGCTTTTTTGTAGGGACGATTTCGCTCAACGATATCGTCTAGTTGCTGCATTTCGCCTTCGCTTAGGGCGATAGGGAGGCACAATTCGTTGAGACGGCAACTACCGCATGAGACGCCAGCGCTATGGGGGCATAGCTTGACCACTGGTGCATTACTTCTGTTGTCCTGCAACTCGCTCGATGCGAGGGTGCTGTTGTTCAGTTCCGTCGAATTATCAATAGATCGCATCCCTTCGCTTCCTCAATAATCTTTGAGCTATATCAACATCGTTGGAGCAGTGTGTCACTAATCGGGGCGAACGACAATTTTATAACGAAGGGGAGGGGTAACAGACTGTTATCAAAGCTTAGACCCACTCTAAGCTCCTGTCCTAGAGTTCTTCATCAGCCTTGATAAGCTCATCCACGCCATGAAGGATTTCGGGCAGCGCTGTCACCGCGTGGAGGATGCCAAACATCAGAACACCGTGATGTGCGCCGACGCTGGCCTCCTCGGAGTGCGCCTATAAGCTTCTTTTTCATGACCATGACTTTACGGATCTAAATTCACATCGGGCTTATGATGTTAGCGTGTAGAGAGTCTGCAGGGTCTACCATAAAAAGGGTATATAAACGCTATCCGACATGAACGGTAAGCACGTCGCAGTGCGCGCCATGGAGTACTTTGATTGCGGTGGAACCTAGTAATATCTTCCAACCGGAATGCCCGTGGCTACCTATCACTATTGCATCGGCGCCAATTTCTTCAGCAAGTGAGCGAATCTCTGGCGCCGGTGCGCCGAGCAGTGAATGAATGCACCCAGTGTCGAGCCCCCATTCTTTGCCTAATGCGGCGAGTCGCTCTTCGGCAAACTTAATCGCTTCTTGTTGCAGTTCACTCACATTAGCTGCGTAAATATCCATACTGTAGGCAGCAGCAATGGGCTCTACTACATGCACGAGGTTGAGTTTGCTTGACTCACCATTAGCCATGCGGAGTGCTGCCTTAAATACTTTATCGGTGTCCTTCGATAAGTCGATCGCAACGAGAATCTTGTTATACATTGTGCTCTCCTTTGTTAAATGATGCGTCTGCAGGTTATGAACGTGTCGTGTTGTTTAAGTTCCTTGTTTAAGGTCCTTAATTGAGGCCTTATGTTTATAATTTCACATCTTTGTAGCTGCAGGAAGTTGATTCATGTCAATGCCGCTCTTGAATGAGAGCCGGTAGCGATGAGTGTCATCCGCACTTAGAGATAGGGCGAGAAAAGCCACGCTAAAGCGTCGCGTAAACGCACTAAATAGGGTCTCGTCTCCGGTGCTCGAGGGTCTAACCAGTGAGACTCTGCGAATAGCGAGTGGAAGTAATGAGCGAGCCATGCGTTGCATTCGAAAGAGAAGAGTTCGAGGCCTAGCTCGAAATTTAGGCGAAGGCTGCGCGGATCGATGTTGGCGGATCCGATAAGCGAATAGTCGTTGTCTATTACTAGTGCTTTGCTGTGGATAAATGGCGCCGGAATTAAGTATAGGCAAAGGCCGTCGGCAACGAGTCGGTTGAGGGTGTGCTGCGACGCCCAGTGAGCGAGATGAACGTTTCCTCGTTCTGGAATAAGAACTCGGACATCGACCCCACGGAGTCGAGCAGCGGTGAGCGCCCCGACGAGATCCTTGTCGGGAAGAAAGTAGGGTGTTATCAGCCAGAGGCGTTCTTTAGCACTTGAGAAAACACCTAAAAGCACATCGTTTAGCTTGTCGTTATCTTCGTTTGGCCCATCGAGAATGAGCCTTGCCTCAGCTTTATCAAATGAGGGCGATGCGGGCGAAGCGACCCAATGATTCTCGAGCGCCTCTCCAGTGCTGCGCTCCCAATCTGCAGCGAATGCTCGCGCAATATCACCCACGATAGCTCCTTCGAGACGAGCATGTAAATCGCGTGCCGGTGATTTGATCGCGGGATCATTCACTAAGTGTTTGGCGCTTATATTGTGGCCGCCGGTGTAAGCGATTTTCTGGTCAACGATCAGTGTTTTTCTATGGTTGCGGAGGTTGATATGAAGTGAGGGCGGAAACAGTCGTATAGGATCGAAGTGAGCAAAGTGAAGGCCTGCGTCTCGCAGCGCTTTGCCCGCTCGCGGCGGGTAGGCGAGCGCACCTAAGCCGTCGACCAGGACCTTGATGTCGACGCCGCGTGACTTTGCAGCAACGAGAGACGAGATGAACTGCCTGCCGATCTGGTCGTGCTGAAATATATAGGTACACAGATAAACCGAGTCAGTTGCGGCATGAATATCGGCGAGCATTGCTGGAAAGAGTTCGTCGCCATTCTCTAAGAAGCGGACCGAAGTGCATCCAGTTAAGTTTTTCCCGCTGCCTCTTTGGCCGATCATTGCCCTCGCAAATTCGCTGTGAATTGGGGCCGCTTCAGCCTCGGCATTGGTTGGTTGAACAGCGTAAAGTCGTTGGGCAGTGCTGCGCGCTCTATTGATGCCAAAGAGAAGGTAGGCTAGGGGGCCCGCGAGCGGCATTAAGAGACAAAAACTCACCCAGGCGAGTGCAGAGCGGGAGTCGCTTTTCGTCGTTAGGGCATGCGTCGCTGCGCTCAGAGAAAGCAGGGCAAGCACAACGCTTACGATGAAATTAAGCATAGTTATCTCCTGACAAACTCGCGATAAGCGCGCTGTGATCAGAGAGCCAGCGCCAGTTGTGACTCGAAACTACATTCGCTGATGCGACGGTGAGGCCTCGGTAATAGATACGGTCCATGTGAAGCAGAGGCAGAGCGGCGGGGAAAGTGCGGGCGGGTGCGCCGTAAATGGATTCAAATGCTTCGGAGAGTTTCAGCTCTTTCACTAGAGTTTTATGGGCCGTTAAGCGCCAATCGTTGAAATCGCCGGCGAGAATAAGCGGAGCTTTTTCAGGAAGATTATAGAGAACATAGTCGATAAGCTTGCTCAGTTGGCGATTTCTTTCGCGTTCGAATAGACCCAAATGCACGTTGAGTAATTCGGTGCCTTCTTCGAGCGTGACATGAAGTAGTCCGCGTTGTGAAAGCCGATGAAGGCTAAGATCTTCGTTGTGAACGTGCCCGATCGGCGTCGCGCTGAGGATGGCATTTCCATGGTGACCAAGAGGGGTTGCCGCGTTGCGGCCGTAAGCGAAGTGAGGCCAAACAGAGTCGGCCAAGTATTCTAACTGATCGGTATTCGGCCAACCCTTAATGCGCTTATAGTAGCGGCTGTTTTCTCCGCTAACCTCTTGTAGAAAAACTACGTTGCACTTGCTATCGCGAAGCACAACACGAAGTGCCTCTAGCGTGTAGCGAAGGTTGCTCGCCGAAAAGCCTTTGTGGATATTGAGTGTGAGTGCTCGATATTCTGGCTTTCGATGCATCGGCTAACTCCGTATTACATCCTTGCCACAGAATTTGCAGAAGCGAGCATCGAGGTCGTGGTTGGTGCTCTGACAACCGCTACAGGTGGAATTCACACTGTTGGTGCGCTGACCGCTTCGTTGCACTTGCTGCATAAGTTCGGCGCCGATGATGCCGGTTGGCACTGCAATAATCGCGTAGCCGCAAATCATAGCAAAGGCGGCGACAAACTGACCGAGCGGTGTCTGTGGAGTAATGTCTCCATAGCCTACGGTCGTGATAGTGACGATGGCCCAATAAATAGAGGCAGGAATGTTGATGAAGCCATTCGCAGGGCCTTCGATGATAAACATTAACGCGCCGAAAATAACAATCAGTACGATTACGGAGAAGAGAAAGACAAATATTTTTCGGCGTGCTTGTAATAGCGCCGCATAGAGCAGGTTAGCCTCGCCTATATAGCGAAAGAGTTTGAGGATGCGAAAGATTCGCAGCACTCGCAGGATTCGAATAACGAGTAGATAAGCCGCCGAGGGAAAGATAAACGCAAGGTAGGTGGGAAGAATCGAACAGAGGTCGATGATTCCGTAAAAACTAAAGAGGTAGGCGCGCTTGCGTGTGGTTGAATAGATTCGCAAGAAATATTCAAGGGTGAATATCAGTGTAAAGGTCCACTCTAACCGATAAATTATCGTGCCATAGTTGAGATGAATCGAGGCGACGGAGTCGGCAAGTACGGCTGTGACGCTCGACAGGATGAGAGCGATGAGTGCAATGTCGAACCAGCGGCCGGCGCGAGATTCATAGCCAAAGATAATATCGAAAATTGCTTTTTGCAGCGGGGACTGTTTCGATGGTTGCGAGTCGTCGTTAGGTTGCAGATTGTCGCTTAAGCCTTCGGCCTGCTTCTCTGTCATGGGACCTTCGCTATCTGAATTTAGGGCTTTGAAACAGCCAGTATTCTCGTTCAGATTCTACCAAGGCGCTTTGATCTGAATCTATCAAAGTGCCTTGGCAGCGTTTTACCCTGTCGTTAGCTTGCAGCTCTAATCATATTGCGGGCGATAATGATCTGCTGGATCTGGCTTGTGCCTTCATAGAGTCTGAACAGACGAACATCGCGGTAGAAGCGCTCGACGGCGTATTCAGACATATAGCCTGCGCCTCCGTGTATTTGCACAGCGCGATCGGCAACCCGACCGACCATCTCAGTGCAGAAAAGTTTGCAAGCAGAAGACTCCGTGCTGACATTCTCGTTTCTATCGCGGCGCCGCGCGGTTTCCATGGTCATGCACTCGGCTGCATAGGTCTCGGTTTGTGAGTCGGCGAGCATTGCTTGAATAAGCTGTTGCTCTGCGATGGGTTGACCGAACTGTTTGCGCTGCATCGCGTAATCGAGTGCGTCGGCGATCAGGCGTTTTGCGACGCCGATCGACACGCCAGATATGTGCAAGCGGCCTCGATCTAGTACCTTCATTGCAGTTATGAAGCCTTCGCCTTCCTCACCAATTATATTCTCGGCAGGGACTCGCACGTCTTCGAAAATAACGTCGCAGGTCATCGATCCCGACTGGCCCATTTTCTTGTCGATCGAGCCAAGTGTGATTCCCGGGGTGTCGCGCTCTACGATAAATGAAGAAATACCACGCGCGCCTTTGACCTCGGGGTCTGTTCTCGCCATGACATTAAAGGTGTGGGCGACCGGCGCATTGGTGATATAGCGCTTGGTGCCGTTGATCACATAATGGTCGCCGTCGCGGCGCGCTGTGGTGCGCAGCGAGGCTGCGTCCGAGCCGGCTTCGGGTTCGGTTAAGCAAAAGCAGCTAATCCATTCGCCACTCGCGTATTTAGGTAGATACTTTTGCTTCTGAGCCTCGGTGCCATTAAACACGATTGCGGCTGATCCGATCCCGTTATTGGTGCCCATGATAGAGCGGAAGGCAGGAGATGTATGGCCGAGCGCCATAGACACCAGAATCTCTTCTTCCATTGTGAGGCCAAGGCCGCCGTATTCTTCCGGAATCGTCAGGCCGAATAGGCCCAATTCGCGCATTTCTTGCAGCAGGTCGTCGGGGAGTTTGCCTTCCTCAGCCATCTGATCTTCGGCTGGGATGAGGCGCTCGCGCACGAAGCGTTCGATAATGTCGACGAGGGCGTTGATGGTCTCTTGGTCACGGATCATGATGTCTACCTGTCTCTAACTTAATGGTGTTGATTGAGTGTCTTGCGAGCATGCGCGGATAGGTGCGCTCGTGTTGGCTGATGAGCGAGTCGAACGCGAGACGCGGGCAGGGGATAAAGTGGTGCAGTAAGCCTCTCCAAGCGCCGATTCAGTCCGAGAAATTAGCATATTCCGTTCGCCTGCGCGACTCATACCATGCCTAAAAACCCTATGCTATGATCCGATGGATACGGCGATAGGTCGTCGCTAGACCATTCTAGGGGCGCTTGGGCCTGACTCGTAAAATTTACACTAAGTCGAATTCGGAGAGCACAAAGCCATGTCAGATAAGCACCTCAACGACGCATTCATTTATTCCGGCGGGCGTTCGGCCTTCGGTAGACACGGTGGCGGACTGTCGTCTATTCGCCCTGACGATTTATTAGCGCATGTCATTAAATCGGTCGTTGCAAGCAGTGGTTTTACGCCCGAGACGTTCGAAGATGTCGTGATGGGAAACACTAACGGCGCGGGAGAGGACTGCCGCAATGTCGCCCGGTTTGCTTCGCTTCGCGCAGGGATGCCAACAACTCTCGCAGGCATTACTGTGAATCGTCTTTGCGGTTCGGGTCTTGCGGCTACATTGGATGCGGCACGTGGCGTTAAAGTCGGCGAGGGAGATCTTTTTCTCGCGGGTGGCGTCGAATCTATGAGCCGCGCCCCTCTCGTGCTATCTAAGGCTACCAGTGCGTTCGATCGCGGTCAGCAGATAGCTGACAGCACGCTCGGTGCGCGTTTTACTAATCCTGAGTATGCCAAAATTTTTGGCAACGACACCATGCCGCAAACAGCAGATAACATTGCGTCCGACCTTGGGATTTCGCGTGAGGACAGTGATGTTTTCGCCGCTGCTTCGCAGTCGAAATACGAGGCGGCTCGGGCAGAGGGCTTCTTCAAAGACGAAATTATTCCTATCGAAGTTGACCAAGGCCGCAAGAAGCCTGCGTTGACTGTCGATGCAGACGAGCACCCCCGGCCTTCCTCAGACCTCGAGACGCTGGGCAACCTTCGGTCTTTGTTCGACGGTGGCGTGGTGACGGCCGGCAATGCTTCAGGTATCAACGATGGCGCAGCGGCTCTAGTGATCGGTAATCGCGAGATCGGTGAGAAGTTCGGTGTGAAGCCACGTGTGCGAATCATCGCCGGTGCGGTCGCAGGCGTAGAACCCAGAGTGATGGGTTTGGGGCCCGTTTTTGCGATTCAGAAGGCGCTCGCACGGGCCAATCTTACGCTGGCTGACATGGATGTAATCGAGATTAATGAAGCGTTCGCCACACAGGTGTTGGGGTGTCTGAAGATGCTCGACGTAGACTTTACCGACTCGCGCGTAAATCCTAACGGCGGCGCGATTGCGATTGGACATCCGCTGGGTGCGTCGGGTGCGCGCATCGCGCTTACGACGATGCGCCACCTTGAGCGCACTGGTGGGCGCTATGCGGCAATCAGCCTTTGCATAGGCATTGGGCAAGGTGTCGCAGCGATTATCGAGCGCTTAGATTAGGCTACCCTGCAGGAAGCTTATGGGCTGGAAAAGTAGCGAAGCGAAGAACTAAATACAGAATTAAATAGAAAAGGAAACCAACAATATGTCCAACGTAGTGAGCTATCAGATCGTCGACAACATCGGCGTTATCAGCGTAAACAATCCGCCCGTCAACGCCCTCGCGCAGGTTGTTCGTGCAGGCATACTCGAGGCTGTTACAGCCGCACAAAACGACGCGACCGACGCGCTAGTCTTACGCTGCGAAGGCCGCACTTTTATCGCCGGCGCCGACATCACCGAATTCGGCAAGCCGCCTCAGGGCCCGGGCCTGCCCGAAGTACTCGGCGCTATTGAAAACTCAGTCAAGCCTGTGATTGCCGCTATTCACGGTACCGCGTTGGGCGGTGGCTTCGAAGTGTCTCTTGCTTGCCACTACCGCTGTGCGATCGCCTCGGCGAAAGTAGGCCTGCCCGAAGTAAAGCTCGGCTTGCTTCCTGGTGCAGGCGGCACGCAGCGGGTTCCGCGTATCGCAGGCGTAAAAGTTGCGCTAGATATGATTACCTCGGGTAACCCGATTGCAGCAGAGAAAGCGAAGGCTCTCAATCTGATCGACGAGGTAGTTGCGGGCGATGACGTGCAGGCTGGCGCGATTGCCTACGCAAAAGAGCTTGTTGCATCCGGTGCGCCGCTTAAGCGCATCCGCGATATAACAATCGATCCTGCGACTGTTGAGCCAGGTTTCTTCGAGGCTGCACGCAAGCAGCTTGCTGCGAGAGCGCGCGGGCAGATCGCCCCAGATCGTATCGTTTCTTGCATCGAAGCGGCGGTAGGTCAATCGATGGACGCAGGCCTGGACCGTGAGCGAGAACTCTTTATGGAATTGGTGACCTCGCCCGAATCTGCCGCAATGCGCCATATTTTCTTCGCCGAGCGTCAGGCTGCAAAAATCAAAGATCTGCCACGAGACACGCCTTTGCGTGAGGTAAAGAAAGTCGCAGTCATTGGCGGCGGCACCATGGGTGGCGGCATCGCCATGTGTTTCGCGAACGTTGGTATTCAGGTTGTCATGGTCGAGATTAATGACGAGGCGCTCGCACGAGGTCTCGGCATTATCGAGAAAAACTACGCAATCACAATGAAGAAAGGCAAGCTCACCGAGGCACAGGTCGCTCAGTGTATGGGTGCCATAAGCGGCACAACAGACTATGCCGACCTTGCCGACGTAGACATGATTATCGAGGCGGTATTCGAAAACCTAGAGCTCAAGAAAGAAATTTTCGCCAAGCTCGATGCTGTTTGTAAGCCCGGCGCAATTCTTGCGAGCAACACCTCTTACCAAGATATCGATGCTATTGCAGCCGCGACTAAGCGCCCGCAAGACGTCCTCGGCATGCACTTTTTCAGTCCGGCCAATGTGATGAAACTGCTAGAGGTTGTGCGCGGCGAGAAGACCGCAGACGACGCGCTTGCCACTGCCATGGCGATTGGTAAGAAAATCGGCAAGGTGTGTGCGCTGTCGCGTGTCTGCTACGGCTTTATAGGCAATCGCATGCTGGGAGGCTATGGCCGCGAGTCGCAGATGTTACTGCTCGATGGCTGCACACCGGCAAAGGTTGACGCTGCGCTCGAAGGGTTTGGCATGGCAATGGGGCCACTTGCGATGGGCGACCTCGCCGGACTCGACGTTGGCTACAAAGCGCGCGAAGGCCGCACAGATCTGCCCAACGATCCTAAGCTCTACCGAATGGGCACTGTCCTGGTAGAGATGGATCGTTTCGGACAAAAAACTGGCGCAGGATTCTATAAATACGATCCCGCGACACGTGCTCGCCTGAACGATCCTGAGATCGAAGCGCTGATCAAATCAGAAGCGGCTGCCTTGGGTGTTGAGCAGCGTGAGGTAAGCGACCAGGAAATACTGGAGCGCTGTCTGTATCCGCTGATTAACGAAGGCGCGCTTATCCTCGAAGAGGGCATTGCGCAGCGGCCAAGCGATATCGATGTTGTGTATGTGTTCGGCTATGCTTTCCCAGCGCCCAAAGGCGGCCCAATGCACTATGCCGATCATGTGGGTCTTAAAAACGTCTACGACAAGATTTGTGAATTCCGCGATCGCTACGGCGAAGAGTATTGGAAGCCGGCGCCTCTGCTCGAAAAATTGGCGAAAGAAGGCAAGACGTTCGCGCAGTGGGGAGCCGAGCAGGAGTAATCTCTGCGCTGAATCTTAACGGTGGTGCGGCGCTTGAATTCGCCGCTCCGCCCCTCTTTTCGAGACAGGCCAGGAGGTCATCATGCTCTCATTTGAAACCACTACACCGGGCGGTCCTCTCGTCCCCGTCGAATCTGAAATCCCGCAGCCGCAAGGGTCCGAAGTGATCGTTAAAATGCTCGCCTGTGGCGTGTGTCATTCCGATATACACATGCACGATGGAGTCTTCGATCTAGGTCACCAGAAGCAGCTCGAAGTTGGGCGTCCAGGTATGGTCTTGGGTCACGAAATATTCGGTGAAGTCGTTGCCGTCGGGCCAGAATCTGAAGGCGCTGCAATTGGTGATCGCCGAGTAGTTTATCCCTGGATAGGCTGCGGCGAATGCGCCTCGTGTTTGCGCGGCGACGAAAACCTTTGTACACCGGGTCGCGCGTTAGGCATCGCTGCCAAAGGCGGCTTTGCCGAATACGTGTCGGTGCCTCACTCGCGCTATCTCTTCGACAAGGGGGATGTAAGCGACAGCCTCGCGGCGACTTATGCCTGCTCCGGTCTCACGGCCTATAGTGCGCTGAACAAACTAGGCGAAGTAGGCAAGGGCGATGAGGTAGTTATTATAGGCGCAGGCGGCGTTGGCATGATGGCGATACAGATCGCGCTCTCAAAAGGTTTGGATCCTATTGTTGTCGACATCGACGAAGCTAAACTCGCGTCAGCCAAAGCGTTGGGTGTCACGCGTACGTTCAATTCGAGCGATCCACAATCGGGCAAAGAGATTCGTAAGTCGACCGGCGGCGCCTACGCGGTGCTCGATTTCGTTGGCGCTGAAGCCTCGGTTAATTATGGGCTTGGCTGCCTTCGTAAAGGCGGCATGATTATCATTATTGGCTTGTACGGCGGATCACTGAATATTCCCATTCCTTTCTTGCCGATGAATGCGCGCATTATTCAGGGTAGTTATGTTGGCACGCTCAAAGACATGGGCGAGCTTATGGAGTTGGTGCGAGCGGGAAAAATCGATCCGATCGAAATTCATGAGCGCCCATTGGCCGAAGCCGAGGCGGCGCTTGCCGACCTCAAAGCGGGCAAGGTGCGCGGTCGTCAGGTGTTAGTCAATAACTAGCAGAAAGAACACAGTAGAGGAGTAAAAAGGTGCAAGCGATTGCTCACTTAGAGGATTTCAGACAAGAAACACGCGCGTGGCTCGAGGCTAACTGCCCAGCGTCTATGCGCACGCCTATGGTCGACGCTGAGGTGGTTTGGGGTGGTCGTAATCCGACTTTCGTCAACCCAGAAAGTAAACTGTGGCTCGAGCGAATGGCAGAAAAGGGGTGGACGACGCCAACTTGGCCGGCCGAATACGGTGGCGGCGGATTGAGCAAAGACGAGTCGATGGTCCTCGCTCAAGAAATGTCGCGAATAAATGCGCGTCCGCCGCTTAATAGCTTCGGTATTAGTATGCTCGGTCCAGTTCTCCTTGAGTCTGGCACGCATGAACAGAAGAGTGAGCATATTCCTAAAATCGTCCGCGGTGAGATACGCTGGTGTCAGGGATATTCTGAGCCCGGTTCAGGGTCTGATCTCGCGAGCTTAAATACTAAGGCAGTTCTCGACGGCGATGACTATGTGATCAATGGCTCCAAAGTATGGACCTCGTATGCCGACAAAGCAGACTGGATTTTTTGCCTAGTACGCACCGATAGCGACGTGCCAAAGCATGCAGGCATCAGCTTTATCCTCTTCGATATGGACACGCCGGGCGTAACGACCAAGCCTATTCAGCTTATTAGCGGTATGTCGCCTTTTTGTGAAACCTTCTTCGATGATGCGCGCGCGAAAGCTGCCAACCTTGTCGGCGGTCTTAACAACGGCTGGGCAATCGCTAAGCGTCTTTTGCAGCACGAACGCACGATGATATCGGGCTTCGGATTAGCGGGTAGTCAGGGTGATCGTGGCGGAACCACGTCGACTATGGACAGCGTCGAACGCGCAGCCATGCACTACCGCGGGGATACCGACAAGATCTCCGATCCGGGCCTTCGCGACGAGATTGCGAAGTTCAAAATTGATAGCGCAGCCTTCGCGCTGACCTCGCAGCGCTCGACCGAAGAATCAAAGCAGGGTCAAGGCCCCAATGCGACATCGTCGATGCTCAAAAACTACGGCTGTGAGCTCAATAAGCGCCGATACGAGTTACTCCTTTCATCCCTCGGTAGCCAAGCGCTAGGCTGGGAAGGGGAGGGTTTTGCGTCAGACGAGATCGCCGTGACACGCGAGTGGCTGCGATCGAAAGCGAACTCGATCGAAGGCGGCACCTCTGAGGTTCAGCTCAATGTGATCGCGAAGCGTGTTCTTGGCCTGCCAGACATGCTTAGTCTGGTGCAGAAATAGTTTGTTAACTCGGTGCCAATAATCGCCGAGCGAGAGAGAGAATTATGAGTTTAGTATTAAGCGAAGATCAGCAGTTATTGAAAGACTCGGCGAAGGCCTTCGTCGACCAGAACGCGCCAGTGTCGGTGCTGCGTGGTCTGCGCGACAGTAAAGACGCGCAAGGCTACGACCAAAACCTCTGGCGACAGATGCTCGAATTGGGCTGGGCCGGCATGGCGATTCCCGAAGCCTATGGCGGGTTTGAATTCGGCTACGGCGGCCTCGGCGTAGTACTCGAAGAGTCGGGACGCACGCTTGTGAGCTCGCCATTAATCGCTACCGTCCTTCTCGGCGCGTCGGCGATCAACGAGCTTGGTTCGGACGCGCAGAAAAGCGAGTTTTTACCCCAAGTCGTCAGCGGCGAATTGTTGCTTGCGCTTGCTATAGACGAGAAGCCGCATCATCGTCCGTGCCGAATCGAAACCTCTGCCGTTAAATCTGGTGAGGGCTATGTTCTCAACGGATGTAAAACTTTTGTGCTCGATGGCCATATAGCAAACAAGCTTGTTGTTGTTGCTCGAACCTCAGGGGCAATCGACGACGAGGCAGGGTTAAGCGTATTTTTGGTCGATGCCGCTGCAGAAGGCGTGTCGATAAATCGCAGCTGGATGGTCGACAGCCGTAATTCGGCGATGCTAAGCCTCAATAATGTAAAGGTTGGAGCCGATGCGCTTTTAGGTGCTGAAGGCGGTGCCTATTCTAGCCTAACTCGCGTTCTAGATATTGGCCGCATCGGCGTTGCCGCCGAGATGCTCGGTAGCATGCAGCAAGCGTTCGAAATAACCCTCGACTATTTAAAACAGCGCGAACAATTTGGCGTACTCATCGGGTCTTTTCAGGGTCTGCAACACCGCGCAGCCGAAATGTATTCCGAGATCGAACTGTGTAAGTCTGCAGTCCGCGCCGCACTGGCTGCGCTCGACGATGCCGACAAAACTGATGCTGATATCGCGGAATTTGCCAGTATTGCCAAGGCTAAACTTAGCGAAGTGGCAACGCTTGTGAGCAACGAAGTGGTACAGATGCATGGCGGCATTGGCATGACTGACGAATACGACATCGGTTTTTATATGAAGCGTGCGCGTGTTGCCGCGGCTTTCTTGGGCGATGCGCTTTTCCATCGTGAGCGTTACGCGAGCCTCAATGGGTTCTAAAAAAGGGATGGCACCATGACAATGGACGAATCGGTTAACGTATTCGATGAGCCGCTCGAGCCTTGCGGGACGGATCCGGTAACGGGATTTTTCCGTGACGGCTGCTGTAACACCAATGAAGATGATCATGGCTGCCACACGGTGTGTGTGGCGGTGACCGACGAGTTTCTTAGCTACACGCGTTCGCAGGGCAATGACCTGAGTACGCCGGTTCCGGCGTTTGGTTTTCCGGGGCTTAAACAGGGAGACTCTTGGTGTCTGTGCGCGTCACGCTGGCTTGAGGCGCATGATGAGGGTAAAGCCCCGCGTGTTTTTCTTCGGCGGACTCATAAAAAGACGCTGAAGACCGTGGCTATGGACATCCTACGAAACTATGCAGTCGACCTAAGTTAGCGGGTAAGCTCATTTCGCTACCGCGTTTTACCGCGTAGCAAAAATGGATTCTAGTTGCGATGCTGAAGAGTAACACCTCAAGGATTCGCGGTTTCTCGTTGCTCTGTAAACGCGGCACGGTGTTCCTCGTTGCTCTTTCTGTAATCGTAAGCTGCTCTGTTGGTCAGCAGGTCAGGCCTCTTGATGATTCCGCGAGACTTGCTAGCGGATTCGAAGGCGGCGTTTTTTTACTCGATGGAGAATCGGGTGAATTTTTCGCCACAAGTGAGCAATGGCTTGTCCGCGCTGCCATTCCTGCATCTACTTTCAAAGTGTTTAGTTCGCTTGCCGCGCTGGAGTCAGGGGTCGTTGCTTCGACAGAACAAGTCATTCGCTTGCCGACATACAGCAGTACGCGTGAGGAAATCAACCGCGACCTCGATTTTGCCAGTGCATTCGCGCTATCGGCACTCCCTCACTATCAGCATTTGGTGCGCAAAATTGGCGCTACCAAAATGCAGTCCTATCTCGACAACGCCGATTACGGCAACCGATCGATGGGCGGGGGAGTCGATCAGTTTTGGATTGCGGGTGATCTGCGGATAACACCCCGCCAGCAGCTCGAATTTCTCCGCCGCCTCCATCGCTCTGAGCTACCTTTTCGGGATACAGTCATGGGACAGGTTCGACAGATAATGCAGCGCACTGAGCGTGGCGGAAACGTATTTGGTAAGACTGGCTGGGCTACCTCTGCGGAGGGCTTGCATACAGGTTGGTCGATAGGCTGGCTTGCGCGCGACCGAAAAGAGCCGCTCTACTTCGCCACGCTTTTACAAACAACCGAACCCGGCGACAGCTTCCTCGACATTCGCCTACTCTTATCGTTAGAGGCGTTAGACCAAGTCGAATCTCAACACTAAGCCGAGTCGGCTAGTAATATTTAGACTGCCAAGGGCATGACTTCGGGGGTAGACTGAGCGCCTCACGCGGAACTGTTTAGGCGCGGGCATCGAAGGCCCGCTTTTCTGGAGATATAGCAATGAATAACCCATTTACGTTAAAGAGTGTCTCTACTCTATGTCTAAGTATGGCGCTGCTGTCGAGCGCGGTGGCGCAAGTTCCCATTATTCAGCCGGGCGCGCCGGGTCAGCCGAGTCGGCAAATAACAATCGAAGAAGCTTCTAACCTTGCGGGCCTAAGTTATACCGATGCTGACGTAAAATTCATGCAGGGCATGATCATGCATCATTCTCAAGCACTGCAGATGGCCGAAATGGTCGAAATGCGTAGCTCTCGCGAAGCTATACAGCTAATGGCACTGCGTATTTCGCTTTCGCAGGAAGACGAGATAGTGATGATGGAAGAGTGGCTAGAAGCGCGTGATCTTCCCCGCGCTATGCCGATGGCAGACATGCAGGCAATGGCGTCTAATCACGAAATGATGCCGGGCATACTGACTGAGGCCGAGCTCGATGAGCTCGCTGGATTAACTAGTCAAGAATTCGACACGCGCTTTCTCCAATTAATGATCAAACACCATGAAGGCGCAATAACCATGGTCGATCGTCTGCTCGACCAGCCTGGCACGGCCCAGGACTCGGTGCTTTTCGCCTTTACTACTGATGTGACCTCAGACCAAACGAGCGAGATAGAGCGCATGAGCGCGATGCTTGCCGGATTCTCGCCCGACCCGCGAGTAAACCTCAAGCCAGGTTATGACGACGCGGGACAAGCAGCGCTCAATATGCGCTTGCTCGCGGCGCTGCCGAAACCTGATGGCTTTTTCGATCCAGCAAACCCGCAGGGGTTGCCAATGAGTCGCGCGCGTCCGCAGGTATTGCAATCGTCTCAGGCAGAAGAGGATGAAAGCGCAGCGGGCAACAGTACTGACGCTAACTCTACGGTCGAAACGCTGACCAATGCCGCAGACGAGGGCGTCGTTCCTGCTGATACTGAGGACGAAACGGCGGAGCCGCGCCCCAGTTTAATGAATTTTGCGAACACCGATTTAGTATTCGCAGGGGACGTCGTCGTAGCAGGTAATTATCATGGCTTTAACGCCTATGATATTTCCCTGCCGCGCGAGCCTAAGCTACTGAGCTCGGTCGTGTGTCCGGGCGGTCAAGGAGACGTGTCTGTAATTGGCAACCTGCTTATTATGTCGGTCGAACAAACTCGTGGTCGGTTAGACTGTGGCCTCCAAGGGGTTGCCGAGCCCGAAAGCGAAGAGCGTTTCCGCGGCATACGCATTTTCGATATAAGCGATTTTAGAATGCCAATTCAAGTGGGCGCGGTGCAGACCTGTCGCGGCTCACATACGCACACTGTGGTCACCGACCCCGACGATGCAGGCAATCTCTATATTTACGGCTCAGGCACAAGCTCTGTCCGTCCCGGTGAAGAATTGGACGGCTGCTATGACGAGTCGCCATTCGAGAATCCAGAGTCGGCGCTTTTTCGCATCGATGTCATTCAAATTCCCGTTAACGATCCTGCATCGGCGCGTGTAGTGAATCGGCCGACTGTATTCTCAGACCCTGCGTCGGGCGTTATCGCCGGTCTATGGGAAGGCGGGGATCATGGCCCTGGCACTCAGACAACTCGCGAGACGAATCAATGTCACGACATTACTGCCTACCCCGAAGTGGGTCTTGCGGCGGGCGCCTGCTCGGGTAATGGCATCCTGTTGGATATTTCAGATCCTGTGAATCCGACGCGTGTCGCCGAGGTAATAGACCCCGGTTTCGCCTACTGGCATTCGGCGACTTTTAGTAACGACGGGCGCAAAGTGGTGTTCACGGACGAGTGGGGCGGTGGCTCTCGGCCGCGCTGCCGCGCGTCTGATCCGATCACCTGGGGCGCCGATGCCATCTACGACATAGTCGACAACGAGATGCAGTTTCGCAGCTATTTTAAAATGCCAGCCCCGCAAACCGATCAAGAAAACTGCGTCGCCCACAACGGTTCACTCATCCCTGTCCCCGGCCGCGACATCATGGTTCAGGCGTGGTATCAGGGAGGGATTTCGGTTTTCGATTTTAGCGACTCTTCCAACCCACAAGAGATTGCATTCTTCGACCGCGGGCCTGTTGATGCCGAGGAACTCATTCTCGGTGGTTACTGGTCGGCTTATTGGTTCGAAGGGCTGATATACGGCACAGAAATCGCGCGCGGTTTCGATGTGCTCGAGCTCATGCCGAGTGACTATTTGAGCGAGAACGAAATTGCGGCCGCGTCATTGCGAAGCGCTGGCGGCACGTTTAACGCTCAGCGCCAGCAGCAACATATATGGCCAGCCGAACCCGTTGTCGCTCTCGCGTATCTCGATCAGCTGCAGCGCAGCGAGGTGGTTTCGCCGGATAGGGCAACAGATCTAAGCAGTGCGTTAAGCGACGCACAAGATCGGCTTAATGAGGCCGTGAGCGACGAGCGAGTGGCTGCCAAGCTTAGGTCGTTGGCGGTGACCTTCGATACCGAGGCGGAGTCTCTGCGCGGTAGAACACGAGATCGTTTCGAAATGCTAAGCGATTCGCTAGAGGCGATTGCCGACAGGCTTTAAAGATTATTCAGGAGTTAAAAATATGAGTCTCACTCCTTTTCATATCGCTGTGCAAGTGCGTGACATTGACGAAGCGCGGGAATTTTATGGCTATAAGATGGGCTTGTCTGAAGGTCGGAGCGCTTCTGACTGGATAGATTTTGACATGTTTGGGCATCAGTTTGTTGTCCATCTAAATCGTGAACTTGGCCCTGATGGATCAGTACGCAGCATAGCCAACGCCGTCGATGGTCAGGGTGTGCCTGTTCCACATTGTGGCGTTGTGCTTGCGTTCGATGATTGGGAGCGTTTCGCCGATCAGGCCAGAGGATTCGTTGACGAATTTGTGATCGAGCCGTATGTCAGGTTTGCGGGCGAGGTCGGAGAGCAAGGGACTATGTTTTTCTGCGACCCCAGCGGCAATGCGCTCGAATTTAAAGGATTTAAAGATATTGCTTCGCAACTCTTTGCGAAGTAATTCACACGGAGAGAGCCCGAATGATCGTCGACATATTAAAAGCGATAATCGAACTCGGGCTGCCATTAGCCTTGCTAAGTTGGCTCATTTTTATGCGCTTGTTTATCAGCGGTGAGCTAGATCGACAGTCGGATCGCAAAGGAATAGAACGCGGCGTTAAAAAGATCAAAGCGTCATTTAAGGATGAGAAGAAACGGACATTCGCCGAAAAATCCAAGACCGACCTAGTGTTCGAGAAGTGGATGTATTTTGGGAGTGGATTCTACGGTTTGGCAGCACTCTGGACATTAGTAGTTATTGAGGTCAGTGAGCTAATCGGCTTTGTCTTTAATTTCTCCGGCCTCGATGCGCTTTTCGGTGATGGGTTAATTGCCTTCCTATTCAATTTAGCTATGAACCAACTGAGTAATCTGATCAGTGCGTTTATGTGGTTCAGCTATTGGGATGGCTCTATGCTCATCTGGGTATTGGTTGCGTACGCAGGTTACCTTGCGGGTATTGAAGCCGCGCGGCGTAACCTACAAGTATCGAAAGAAGCGCTCCTCGAACGCGTGAGACGCAAGCCGAGCGACTAGGCTAAGCGGCCACTTTCTGCTCGCTAGACAGCCCGACTTCCTTCGCGAGTAACTCATAAGAGCGTAATCGAGCGCGATGGTCATGCACGATAGTCACGAGCATTATTTCGTCAACACCAAATTCTTTAGAAAGCGATTCGAGTTTTGCCTTCACTTGCGCCGGTGTTCCAACGGCGCGCTTTTCTTGGTTCGAACGGATAAGGGCTAGCTCACTGGCTGCGTAAGGATAGTCCCGCGCTTCCTCAGGCGTAGGGAAAGGCCCCGGATTGCCCCGCAGCAGACGGATATACCAGAGGTCGCGACTGCTCGCCAAACGCTTCGCTTCTTCCTCAGTATCGGCGCAGACCGCGAACAGTGACAGGCAAGTATGCGGTTTGTCGAGGTTTGGCCCCGGCTTAAAGCGAGCGCGATAAATATCGAAAATATCTGGGCTAATATTCGGATTTATAAAATACGCGAAGTTATAGGGAAGACCTGCAAGTCCTGCAAGCGTTGCACTATCGTCGCTGGAGCCTAGCATCCACATTTCAGGCGGCACCTCGGTTTTGGGAAATGCGCGCGCATTCTCCATGCCAGGCGTGGGAGGGTCGGTGTCGTTTAACAGAGCCTGCAGGTCTGCGATCATGTTGGGGAAATGCTCGGGCCCCACGCGCGACCCATAGCGGATCGCGGCGGCGGTGAACGGGTCTGTGCCCGGTGCGCGCCCAATACCAAGGTCGATACGGTTTGGGTAAAGCGTCTGCAAGAGTTTGAAATTCTCGGCAACTTTATAGGGGCTGTAGTGGGGCAACATGACGCCTCCCGAGCCTAGCCTTATCTGCGTGGTTTCAGCGCCTAAGCGGCCAAGCAATACCTCCGGCGAGCAGCCGGCAAGCGCGCCGGAGGCGTGATGCTCAGACACCCAGTAGCGATGGTAGCCTAGATTGTCGACGTGCCCCGCCAGCTCGATTGTCTCCTGCAAAGCAGCAAAGGGCGTGCTGCCAGCACGGACGGGAGATTGATCGAGAACCGATAATGTCAATGTCATAACTAGTCTACTATTGCCTGATAGATGCCGTTGCGCAGGGTGATGTGGTCGTCGAGCCCGGTAGCTGGAATAATCTGCGTGAGATAAACCACGACTAGGTCCTCTACCGGATCTACCCAATAGGTTGAATGATACGCGCCGCCCCAGGCGTATTCACCCTTCGAACCGAGTGTCCCGCGCAAGCCTACGTCTGTCGCTATAGAGAAGCCTAGGCCGAAACCTTGCCCTGGTCGAAACTCAATCGCGCCCAGGTGATCCGTGGTCATGAGTTCGATTGTCTTGCGAGACACCAAGCGATCGCCATTGAATTCGCCGCCATTTAACGTCATCTGTAAAAACTTAGCGTAGTCGCTTGCTGTTGAAAGCAAGCCGGCGCCTCCTGAGAAACTCTGCCGTGGCCCATCGGCATAGAGCCCTTGGCTCTGCATACCATTGGTTTCAGGAATCGCTTCGATACCCCCTTCCTGTTTGGGACGGTAAACAGTGGCGAGGCGATCGCGTTTGGCCGCGGGCAAATAGAAATGCGTGTCGTTCATCCCTAAAGGTTCGAAAATATTGTTGGCGAAAAAGTCAGCGAGAGTCTCGCCGCTGACGACTTCGACGACCGCACCGAGGATGTCGGTGTTGTAGCCGTAGATCCAACTCTCACCCGGATGCGCGTCGAGTGGCAGCGCTGCCATGCGCGCTATTGTTTCTCGGACGGGCTCTTCGCGGTCGGCGAAATACCAGCCCTGCATGTTTGCCCGTTGCCATTCTGCTGCGCTGCGTCCCGTTCCGTAACTCATGCCGCCTGTGTGCGTGAGCAGATGGCGTAAAGTGATTTCATTTCGGGCAGGCTGGAGTGTGTAGCCGCCGGAGTCGTCCGAGACTGCGACCTGCATGTTGCTCCATTCGGGCAGGTATTTTGATAGAGGCTGGTTAATATCGAGAAGCCCGCGTTCCTGCAGCATCATAATCGCAAGGCTGGTAATCGCTTTGGTTTGCGACGCGATTCGAAAGATAGAATCGGTGTTCATTGCGACGCCCCGAGCGACATCCTGCATGCCATTCGCTTCGTGCGCGACGACCTCGCCGTGACGCAAAACAATATAGACTTGACCGGCGAGGCGACTGTCTTCGTTGTAGCGCTCAAGATTGTTGTCCAGCAGAGCGAGGCGTTCACCCGACATGCCAACGCGTTCTGCCACGATGGGTGAGTCGGCTAGCGCGATAGAGGGAAGGGTAGACGATACGAAAGCCGATACGGCACCGAGGACAAAAAGCGCTAGCGCGCTTCCATTGTTGCGCAGATGATGTGTATAAGGCATAGCGAGGCTCCTAAGCTGTTATTTTTCTTGCTCTGATTCTCATGTTCGATTATTGACCGCGCGCCGAAACAAATCAATCAAGCGTAGATGTCGATGCCTAGCCTTCTTGACAGGCATAGAACGAGCCTTCATGGTTGCGTTATGAATTTTTCCCCGCACAGCAATGCTCCCTTCCGCCTTGTCCAAGGTTGGCGCCGCTCAATGGGTCGCCGGTAATATAAGTACTGGCCGCCCGAAGTAGTGGCAGCCGTTTGTGCTCCTGTTCGTCCTTCTGTTCGTTCTTCTGTTAGTTCTAGTAGGTCTTTCATCTTAGCCACTGCTTCTGCGGTCAGTCCGTTTCGTTACTCATGTAACAAATCGATTGAGCCAATTTGAGCCAAATTAGGCCAAATTAAGCCAGATTTTGAGAGGCAAGGAATAAACAATGACTAAACCAATAACGAATACCCTGACGAATCTCGGTAAAGGCGAACGCTACTTGCGCTATACATGTGGCAGTGGCGTAGGGATCACTCGCACAGCGAGCGCACTCGACTACCCGCAGGCAGTCTCTCGCCTAGCCGAATCACTCGACTCGGCGCCCGGGGTGCTACTCGCCTCGAGCTATGAATATCCAGGACGATATCGCCGTTGGGATATCGGATTCGTTAATCCCCCTTTGTTATTTGAAGCACGCGGCAGACAACTCGCGGTGCGGGCGCTCAATCGGCGTGGCAACATTCTTTTAGTTGAGGTTGAAGCGGCGCTCGCAAGGTGTTCTGACGTGACCAGCTGTAAACTAATCCTCGGCGATAAACCCGATACAGTAGCAGGCCATTCTGCCGCATCTATCAGCACGAATAGCTTCGATAGTTTGGCGGTAGTGGTTGCCGAAGGTAAGGATGAATTTACCGAAGAGCAGCGCTCAAGAAGGGCAACCGTTTTTAGCGCGCTGAGAGCGATTATTTCTCACTTTAAGAGTTGCGAGGACTCTTTTCTCGGGCTGTTTGGTGCCTTTGGTTACGATCTAACCTTTCAGTTCGAGGAGATAGAGAGAAAGCTTGCTCGAACCGAGGGCGACCGCGACCTCGTGCTTTATTTTCCCGATGAGATCATCGTCGCCGATCACCGTGTCGAAACCGCAACAAGCTACCGTTACGAATTCCTCTGTCGAGAAAGGCAAGAGAAGAGACAAAGCGAAAGCGGTATAAAGCATGCAAGTTTCACCGAAACAACTGGTGGTTATGCCCGCACAGGGCCGGTACAACGTTATATTCCCGCACCGGTGACCGAGCCGGTTTGCGATCATGCGCCGGGCGAGTTCGCAGCGAAGGTCAAACTCGCGCACGACTATTTTCGTCGCGGCGACCTCTTCGAAGTTGTACCAGGGCAGGTGTTTAGCGAGCCCTGCCGCGATACGCCTTCACAGGTTTTTGGCCGCCTCCAATCGAGCAACCCAGCGCCCTATGGCGCGCTAATGAATCTAGGCGAGGGCGAATACCTGGTTGCCGCCTCACCCGAAATGTTTGTGCGCGTACGAGATCGGCGAGTCGAGACTTGCCCTATCTCGGGAACGATTAAACGTGGTCGTAATGCGATCGAGGACGCAGCGCAGATCAAGACGTTACTCAATTCAGCGAAAGACGAAGCAGAACTTTCTATGTGCACCGACGTCGACCGCAACGACAAGTCGCGCGTCTGTGTACCCGGTAGCGTCGAGGTTATTGGGCGTCGTCAGATCGAAATGTACTCAAGGCTCATCCACACAGTCGACCATGTCTGCGGAACCCTGCGCGAGGGCATGGACGCGCTCGATGCTTTCCTCGCACATACTTGGGCGGTAACGGTTACCGGTGCGCCGAAGCACGCAGCGATGCAGTTTATCGAAGACAACGAAAAATCGCCGCGTCACTGGTATGGAGGGGCGATGGGGCAGCTAGGTTTTGATGGCAATATCAATACTGGCCTGACGCTGCGCACCCTGCGGGTAAAAGACGGAATGGGTGAGGTGCGCGCGGGCGCGACGCTTCTCATCGACTCCAACCCCGAAGAAGAGGAAGCAGAAACGAGATTGAAAGCCTCAGCACTGCTTGCGGCTTTGCGAGGGGATAGTGGTTCGCGCGAGGCTGATCGTATGGGCGCCGGCGGTACGCAGGCGAATGCGTGCGCACAGGCGGTGGCAAAAAAACCGATTCGAGCTCTTATGGTCGATCACCGCGATTCTTTCGTGCATAACCTTGCGAGCTATTTTCGCGAGTGTGGCGTCGAGCTGATTACGCTGCGTCCCGACGCGGCTAGAAAGTCGCTCCGAGAGTGTGCGCCCGACCTCCTTGTTCTTTCCCCCGGCCCCTCACAACCACAGGCTTTTGCAATGAGTGAAACGCTTGGTTTGGCGGAGGAGCTAGGTGTACCGGTATTTGGCGCATGCTTGGGTCTGCAGGGAATGGTCGAATATTTTGGCGGTAGCTTGAGGCAGCTAGATAGACCAATGCATGGCAAGGGATCGGAGGTGGCTCACGATGAATCGTCGCTCTTTAATGGGATAAAGAGCCCTTTTATTGCCGGTCGTTATCATTCTTTAGTGGCGGATGAGCTGCCTGAGTGTCTGCGAGTGACAGCGCGGAGTGATGATGGCGAGGTGATGGCAATTGAGCATAAAACGCTGATGATGAGCGCCGTTCAATTTCACCCCGAGTCGATTATGACGCTTGCCGAAGACGCCGGGCGCAGGCTTATCGCCAACGCCATCGACACTCTCCTGGCGACTCACTAAGTGGCCGCTAGGGTGCAGTCACCGGAGGCAGTTCATTCTGAAACCAAATGGCGAGTCTGAGGCCAGCGAGTCCCAAGCGATCGCTTGCGATACTGATCATCTCGTTGACATAGTCGTCGTTGAGCGTTTGGTTTGGTAAGCGCTCGGCACCGCTGCTGTCGGCGCTAGCAATCGCGGCGAGGAGAGAATCGTCATAAACCGAGGGGACCAAAAACTCTCGGCTTTCGGCAAGCCAGAGTGTCCAGTCGGACTCGCGACCCGAGAGATCTTCGTATGTGGCGGCGTAGAGTAGGTTTCGCGACTGTTTATCAGCACCGCGCATCGCGCGATCCCACACCGAATGCAGATTGCTCTCGCCAACTCGAATCGCGTTGCCGCCGCGGTCGCCGGTGGCGAACAACTCGGCGCTGTAGAGTGAACCCGAATGCAGTGGCTGATGAATATCGCCCATGAGATGAAGCACCCAGCATAGAGCGACGGCGCGCTGCGCCGGCTCCGCATCGCCATCGGCCAGCACGCGAGTAGTATAATCCAGCGCGGTAACGACATTGTCGGCATCACGTTCGGATGTGATTGCGCTTCCGGCTACGCCTTGGATCTCTTGCGCAGGCGGGCGATTCACATAGATATTGCCTTGCACGTTGGCGCTATCTCGCAGCCAAGCGCCGTCGATATAGTGCCAACTGGGGCGACTGTATTTCTCGCGTTCGCTGTCATTAAAACCGCGCGCGATATCTGGCCAGTAGGCTGCTTGTCCTAGCAGCCAGCCAAGCTGGCGCTCGGGAGGCGAGTCGATAAGGTCGGCAGGCATTTGACCAACGAAGTCTTGCTGATAGCGAGGGTGCTGCTGCAAGAGCGTGAGTAGTTCGCGCTGTGTGTCAAAGTCTAAGTAACGCAGCGCGACGTTCGCCGAAAGCCTGTGTCCTGTTTCATCCCAAGCCTTAGCCGCGCCGGGTAGTAGAATTTGCATGACGCCAAGGCAAACCACCAACGCGCGAGCAGAGGGCAAACACAGGGATACGCGGGACAGTGCGGAGTACAGAAAGGTGGGAAACTGAAAAAAATGAGCGGGGCGGGTCATGCGAATGTTCTCTGCTTTGATTGGTTATACTTCGAGCCACTCTGCACGCACATCATGCGCTTGGAGCAGACTCTGGGGTGAGCCTTCGTAAACGATTTTACCATGGCCCATGACATAAAGGCGGCTGGAGATTTTGAGGGCGATCGACAGTTTCTGCTCGACCAGTAAAATCGATACACCTCGACTCGCAATCTCTTGCAGCAGTTTGCCTATTTGTTCGACCACTTTGGGGGCTAAGCCCTCGGTTGGCTCGTCGATCATAATCAGCTCGGGGTCCCCCATCAGCGTACGGCACATACACAGCATTTGCTGTTCGCCGCCACTCAACACCCCGCCTGGCACATCGGCGCGTTCGGCGAGGTTGGGAAACATCTTAAACATGTCGTCAATGGTCCAGCGACCACTTTCTGCCTTGCCCTTAAGTCCGAGCGTGAGGTTTTGGCGCACGGTGAGTGTTGGAAAAATATCGCGGCTTTCGGGCACATAGCCGAGCCCTCGGTGCGCTATCTCAAAACTCTTTAGCCCTGCGATTTCCTCGCCTTTAAACTGAATAGATCCTTGGGGTTCGACCTCGCCCATGATGGTCTTAACGGTGGTCGAGCGCCCGACGCCGTTACGGCCAAGCAGGCTGACGATCTCGCCGGCGTTCACATGAAAATTGACGCCTTGCAGGATATGGCTTTTATCGTAGTAGGCGTGCAGGTCAGTCACCTTAAGCATCGCTTGGTACCTCCCCTAAATAAGCCTCTTGCACCCGCGCGTTGCTGCGAATATTTTGGGGCGTGTCGGTGGCGATAATCTCGCCGTAAACCAAGACGCTGATGCGGTCGGCAATATCGAAAACAATATTCATGTCGTGTTCGACCATGATAAGTGTTTTACCTTCGGTGATGCGCCGAATCAGTGCGACCGCGTTCTCGGCTTCGCTATTACTCATGCCGGCAACGGGTTCGTCGAGCATGATTAATTCGGCCCCGCTTGCAACGGCAATGCCTAGTTCGAGCGCGCGCTGCTGGGCGTAAGCGAGTTCGCCGCTGGGCAGTTGGGCTTTGTCGCTCAGGCCAATCCGTTCGAGTACGTCGAGAGCTTTCTCATTGAGCGTTCTTTGGCGCCCCAGTAGCTGCCAGAAAGAATAGCGATATCCCTCGGACCAAAGCAATGCGCAGCGTATGTTTTCGAACACGCTCATGCGCGGAAAAATATTGGTTACCTGAAAGCTTCTGGCGAGCCCGCGGCGAGCTATTTCATAGGGAGGCAGATTGTGTATCACCTCTCCCTTAAAGCCGATGGCGCCTGAGCTTACATTGTAGCGACCGGAGATAAGATGGAAAAGCGTCGACTTGCCTGCGCCATTGGGGCCGATTATGGCGTGTTTCTCTCCCGCTTCGATGTCGAGTGAGACGTCATTTATTATGCGAGTCGAGCCAAAGCTTTTGCAGACAGAATCGAGGGTTAGGAGGCTCATCTTACGTCTCCTCTGTCGTCGGCAGTCGGCGTGTTGGCAAGCGCCCACGCGGCTGCCAGGCGAGGACGTGAGAGTTTGACTCCGAGTGCGCCGATACCTGCGAGAGCGAGTAAGATCCCCCAACTGAGCATCGATTCGGCACCGAGACTCAAGCCAAAGAACGGCAGAATGTCGTCGCCTTTATGACTAAGTTCGACGAGTCCGACAAAGGCAGCCAAGAAAACCAATGCAGGGACCGCAGTAACAAAATAGGGGAGTATGAGAGTCCCGAGCCTGCGATTCTGCCACGCAATCTGATGCATCATGATGAAGCCGGCAAATCCGCGAGGCAAAAATATTACGGTGAGTAAAAACATAATGCCCAAGTACAGCATCCACATCTCGCTGTAATTACTAAGCAGTGAATTCATTAGCGTTAAAATTACTGCTCCTACGATAGGCCCAATAAAAAAACCGAGTCCTCCGATGTAAGCCATGAGAAGGACTCGTCCTGAGGTAAGGGCATTGAGATTCTCCTCGGTAATGAATTCATAATTGATCGCGAATAGGCCGCCAGCAATGCCCGCAAAGAGTCCTGCTGCGCAAAACGAGATGAACCGAACACGGCGCGTGCTGTAGCCAATGAACTCCGCGCGTTCTGGGTTGTCGCGAACGGCATTCGCCATACGGCCGGCAGGCGTTTGCGTAAACAGATACATAAAAAGTGTCGCGACAAAAAGCCAAAATGCACCCAGATAGTAGACCTCTGCATCTTGTAAAAATTCTATGCCGAAGAAAGGTGGGCCATAGGTTCGATCGCCGGTTACACCTGCCTCGCCACCGAAAAAGTCGGCAAAAATGAGCGAAGAGGCGACGATGAGTTCGCCGATGCCTAGCGAGATCATCGCAAACACTGTGCCTGATTTGCGCGTAGAAAAGCTGCCAATAAAGATAGCGGCGACAAGTCCAACGGCGCCACCGACAAGCGGTATAAGGGTAATCGAGAAAACGAGCACTTCATCTGCGATGAGATTAAGCGCATGTACGCTCATAAATCCGCCAAGGCCAAAATAGACGGCATGGCCAAATGAGAGCATGCCGCCTTGGCCAAGCAGCATGTTGTAACTCAAGGCGAAGATAATCCAGATAGTCATCTGATTCAGTATCGAGATGCCTAAGACAGAATCGAAAATCGACGGTAGAAAAACAAGCGCAAGCGCGAATCCAAGCCAAACAGGCAGCTGCTTTTTCATGTCATTGCTCCCTGTTACCCATGAGCCCAGTTGGTTTAAAGATGAGCACCAAAACCAGAAGGAGGTAGGGCAGCACCGGAGCGATCTGTGGGAGATTGAGAGTCCATAAATCGTTGAGTGGATGACTGCTGTCGAAGCTCAAGCCAAGCAGGTGAAGCAATTCGGGCATGCCTACATCGGCGGCTATCGCATAGGACTGCAAGAGCCCAACGAGGAGTGAGGCAATTAGCGCACCAGGCAAACTGCCCAGTCCACCGATAACGACGACGACGAATACTATACTGCCCAACACCGTTGCCATGCCCGGGAACGTGGTTAAGACTGGGCCGGCAATCACGCCGGCTACGCCTGCCAACGCTGTTCCTACGCCAAATACACACATAAAAATGAGCGGCACATTATGGCCAAGATTCGCAACAGTCTGTGGGTGGCTTATCGACGCTTGAATAATAATCCCCACGCGGCTTCGGGTAAGCACGAAATAGAGTGCGCCAAATATGAGGCATGCGATAGCAATCATAAACCCACGGTAGGCCGAAAATTCCTGTCCGAATAACGTGAAGAGGGCGAAATCGAATAGCTCGGGCGACTGGTAGTTTTTCGTGTCGCGTCCCCAGAAAAACTGCACCGCTTCTTCGATTAGAAACGCAAGGCCAAAGGTAAAAACAAGCTCGGCCACATGACCCGATTGATGCACACGGCGAAGGCCGTAGCGCTCAACAGCGGCACCGATACATCCGACGATGAGAGGGGCGAACAGCAATCCACCCCAGAAACCTAAGTAAGCGCTAAGGGTATAGGCGAAATAAGCGCCAAGCATGTAGAAGCTCGCGTGGGCGAAATTGAGCACGCCCATCATGCTAAAGATTAGCGTTAGCCCGCTTGCCAGCATGAATAAAAGCAGGCCTGTGACGAGTCCATTTAGTGTGGCAAAGACGAATACTTCAAACATCGTTAGCGCCGTGGCCGGCGCATGCGGCAACTGTGTTCGGTAATCGTCTCGGATGTACCAACCTCATATTCGGTTAACAGACCGAAACCCGAGTTATCTGCGTCGAATTCAATTCCTTCGTCTGTCTGCTTGGAGATATAGAGCGGCTGAAACAGCTGATGGTCTTCGCCACGCATCCACAGCTCGTCTCCGGCAATGCTTGTAAATCGCATGTCTTCGAGCTGAACAGCGATATCGTAAGGGTCGGTACTCTGGGATTGCTCCATCGCCTGAACCACCATCATTAGCGCGTTTGCGAGCCGCGACTGGGTGATGTCTGAGTTGGGGTGTTTAGTTTTAAACGCTTTGTAGAAATCACGTCGCTCATCACTAGCAAGCGGATTCGCGCGATCGGTGTGGATGAGACGAATGCGGTCTTTACCATCCGCACCTAGCGTGGCTGTAATGCCATCGTAGGCGGCATAAAAAGTGTAGATGGGCACGTCTAGGCCGGAATCGATTATAGACCGCGCAAGAGACACCATGTCGGCGCCGAAATTACCGGTCACCACCGCATCAGCGCCAGAAGAGGCGATCTTGGTGACATAAGGTGTAAAGTCTTTCACTTGACCGATAGGGTGGAATTCGTTGCCGACGATCTCGATGTCGGGTCGTTTCTCCCCAAGCAGTCTTATGGTGTTATCTGCTACCACTTGGCCGAAAGAGTAGTCTTGGCCTATGATGTAGACGCTGCTGAGTTCGTCGTTCATCGCAATAAAATCAGTGAGCACGTCGAGTTTCATGACCGCATGGGCGTCGAAACGGAAATGCCAGAAGCTGCACTCTTCGTTTGTCAGAATGGGATCGACCGCGGCATAGTTAATCTGCAAAACCTCTTGGCCTGCATTGCGCCGATTATGCTTCGAGATAGTTTGGTTTAATGTGTTGGCCACGGCAGAGCTATTGCCCTGAAATATTATTCGCAACTCCTCGCTTACCGCTCTACGGAATTGTAATTGAGTCTCGGTTGGGCTTTGTTTATTGTCCAAGGGCACGATTTCGATCATGCGTCCGCCTAGGATTCCGCCTTTGGAATTGTAAAAGTAGTCCGCAGCGAACTCTAGGACGTTTAAGCCGCTTGTGCCGACCGAGGCAAAAGTGCCTGACAGTGGATCCATAAAGCCGAGGCGAACCGGTTCTTGAGCGGTGGCCGCAGAGAAAGAGAACGCGCAGACCAGTGCCCCAATCGAAAGCGAGGCACGTCTGGTTAAAGACTGTCCAGCGGCAGATTGGGCACTGTTTAAGTGCGGCTTTGATTGGTGGTGCTTTGATTGATGGTGCTTAGATTGGGGGCGGCGAAGGTGGGGGCGGCGAAGGCCAAGAATCAGCGTCATGAATAAAATCCTAGCAAGGCGATAGAATAGGTTCAGAATTGAAGCACGTTGACCGACCTTATCGTACCCTGAAACACTGTGCAACAGCGCAATCGTTGGCTAGTCTTGGGGGTAATAATGCATTTAATTTTTTGGGTTTATGAGCAGAAATGCGTGAGATTAAAGAAAGTGAAGTAGAGTTTTCTGCTATGCGGGCAAGCGGCCCGGGTGGACAGAACGTCAACAAAGTATCAACTGCAGTGCAGCTTCGCTTTGACTTTTTGCGTGCGCGCTTATCAGAGGCGCAGCGAGAATTAATCAAGGGTACGCGCGATGCGCGAATAATTTCGTCTGGTGAGATTGTAATCAAAGCGCAGAGGTTTCGCAGCCAAGAGAAAAATAAGCAAGATGCACTGAGCCGTCTTAATGCGCTGCTCGACAAAGCGACGACAGTAAAGCCAGCGCGACTCGCAACCCAGCCTACGCGCGGCGCGAAAGAGCGTCGACTGGAGGCCAAGCGAAATACATCGGGGAAAAAGTCGGGCAGAGGGTCTGTACGTGACTTGGATTAGCTATGCGCTTGCTTTGCTGTTAACACTCGGTGGGCTGAGTGCACAAAAAGTGCAGGCGGCATCGGGGGATAGCGCGGGCGTCGAACGCCTCTCCTCTCTTGGGCTCTATAGCTATGTGCGCGATACCCTCAACACGTTTGAGAAAACAGGCCGGTTAGAGCCTAATCCGGGAATTGACGGCGCCGACATTGAAGCATTCATTGCACTTTTAGAGCGTTCTCTCGCGATGTTTGACGCGATTGAGTCAGGCAAATGCGCAAGATTCGAACGCCTAAGTGGGATGACTAAAGAAAGCATTGAGCAGGAATTTGGTACAAGAGTAGCAGGCATCATTTTGTTAGTCTCGCAAGAGCGTAGCCCTCCGAGCTGCGAATAATCCCGAGGTTAAGGCAATAAAAAAAGCGAAGCAGGCATGGCCCACTTCGCTTTTTTCGTACAGCTTAACGCGAGTTAGTAAACTTCGAACAGACCCGCTGCACCCATTCCGCCGCCCACACACATAGTGCAAACAACGTATTTCGCGCCGCGACGCTTGCCTTCGATGAGAGCGTGTCCAACCATGCGCGCGCCGCTCATACCGTACGGATGGCCAATCGAGATTGCGCCGCCGTTAACGTTGAGGAGCTCGTCGGGGATACCAAGCTGATCGCGGCAGTAAATGACCTGTACTGCAAACGCTTCGTTGAGTTCCCAGAGGCCGATGTCGTCCATCTTTAAGCCGTTAGCGGCGAGAAGCTTAGGGATTGCGTAAACGGGGCCAATGCCCATTTCGTCAGGCTCGAGACCTGCAACCGCCATGCCGCGGTAGGCGCCGAGTGGACTTAGGCCGCGCTGTTCGGCTAGCTTGCTGTCCATTATTACCGAAGCAGAGGCACCATCTGAAAGCTGGCTTGCGTTGCCCGCAGTGATCACTCCGCCTTCGATGACCGGCTTGAGGCCGACGAGGCCCTCGAGCGTTGTAGTTGGGCGGTTACCTTCGTCTTTGTCGAGCATGACGTCATGGACGCTCTGCTGCTTGGTTTCTTTGTCCATGAACAGCATCTTCGACGCCATTGGCACGATTTCGTCGTCGAATTTGCCGGCTGCCTGAGCGGCTGCCGTGCGCTGCTGGCTGCGGAGCGAGTATTCGTCTTGTACATCACGCGAGATGTTGTAACGGCTAGCGACGATTTCAGCTGTTTGAAGCATCGGCATATAGGCGTGCTGCGAGCGCGCGACAACGTTGGGATCGATTGCGCGATAGCCGTTGCGATGCTCGTTCTGGACGAGGCTGATCGACTCGAGGCCGCCGCCAATCACAATAGGCATGCCGTCGACGATGACCTGCTTGGCTGCTGTGGCGATAGCCATCATGCCCGAGGCGCACTGACGATCCATGCTCATGCCCGACACGCTTGATGGCAAGCCTGCAGCGACGCCCGCTGTGCGGCCGATGTTCTGGCCCGAAGAGCCTTGCTGCATGGCACAACCCATAACAACGTCTTGAATCTCGGCAGGATCGATGCCCGCGCGCTGAACCGCCGCAGCGATCACATGGCCGCCCATGGTAGGCGCGTCGGTGTCATTAAAAGCACCGCGGTAGGCCTTGCCGATCGGGGTTCTTGCTGTGGATACGATTACTGCTTCTCTAGTCATGCTGCTTTTTCTCCGGTCTATTTTTAAAAGTTATTTATATAAGTCGTATTAACTACTGTCTGTGCAAAGCTTTGTGTTAATACGTTGGCTTGTGTTTTGGTTACTCTGCGCTGCAGACTAGCCGTTTAATCTTTTCAATGGCGTCTCTCGCCAGTTGAGTCATTTCTTCATCGCTGCGGTCTTGAATCGGATGCGGGACAAAGAGGCTCGCGGGTGTAATTCCTAACGAGCGGCCCTGCGCCGCAGCCGCATCGACGAACTCGGTCGAGGCAATAAAGGCAGAGGGAAGTCCACGGCTTTCTAGGTTCATGATGTCATGCAAACTGCACGAGGTACATGAGCCTCAGTCGGCTAATCCTTCAATGACCGCGTCGCATTCGACGCTAATCTTCTGGGTGAGCTCTACCGGCGCGACTCGTGCAAAGGTAGGTTTCGCGTAACGATTAACCTTCGCACCTACCGCCGTAAGCTGCCTCTCAACTTCGTCTAAAAACTCTTTGCCTCGTGGCTTCGAGATGTCTAGCAGGCCTACGGTTGCCCCAGCGAGCGTTGCAAGCCGAGGAAGGATCTGTCGTTCAACCGGGCTAAGCTCGGCGGTCGGGTCTAGCAAAGTAGTGTGCATTGCCTCACTCCTGTTGTCTTAAACGTGCGGTTACCTGTGAGACGAGCTGACTGCCGCGTTCGCCCGACGCTACCCAGCCGCCGATAATGGCCGAAAACATGCCTGCAGTGCCGCCAAGCGTCACGATATGCAGGCCGTCGTCTCTAAATTTGTTCAAAATCTTATCTTTGAAACGCTCAGGCATGCCTTCCGCTATGCCGTCGGCGCCGCGCATTATTTCCTCGCCCGGCGTCATCAAATTATTGTACAGCGCTGCCCTCAGGTCGGCCTTCGTCCAGCCGCCTTCTTTGAATACACGCCGATGTTCGGGAGAGACTAGCAGAATCGCGTCTGCCATACCAAATAGCTTGCTGTGGGCCACTGTCCGTAGGCTGGCAGCGAGGCTGCGGGCGAGTGACTCTGGGGTGCGCGATTGCTGATCAACGATGCCTTGCAGCCCTTCGCCGGCAAAGAGGCTGATGACTGATTCGCCTCTGTCGAAGCCGCGATCTTGAGCAAGCGTCGGCCAATCGAAATCCGATTCGTCTTCGGCGAAGCAGTAGCTGTATTTTCCGGGATTACCCATCGTGGCGCGATCTATGCCACCAGGAAGACCGCCACCGACATTGCGTATGAGTAACTGTAGCGCGCGTCCAATAGTCGCATTGGCGCGATTGCCTTGTCCCAAGGCGTTCATCCCCGAATTCATGCCGATGGCTTTCGCTACGGGGCCATTAACAATCACAACTGGCGACGAGAAATAGGTCGTGCAGAGCAGGCCATGCATGCAGAATCGATCTTGCAGCGCAGCCTCAACCGCCGCAAGCACGACAGGGAAATATTCGGGCTTACACCCAGCAAGCACTGCGTTTATCGCCACCTTCTCGATACTGCAGGGCACATTATCAGGCGGCACATTGCCAATAATCTCTGAGGCCTCACGATCGCTGCCTTTTAGCATTCGTATAACCCGCAGGGCAGTAGGTGGGACAACCGGCAAGCCATCGCTCCAGCCGCGATCGTAGCAAGCTTCAAGTTCGTCCTCTGACGAGGCGAGTTCGACTTGCCGGGCTTGCAGTGTGCTTTTGCCGAAGCGCAGGGCAAGCACTTCGTCCATGCCGGGGTCTTGAGTCTTCGAGCCGCAGCCCGGTTTAAATTCGATAAGCGCCTCGCCCAAGTTTTGAATGCCCGTAAGCTCACGCCATTCTGCGCGGTCCCAACCTACGATTCGGTCATCGGCTTTAGCTGAGCTGTGGCGAATTAGCGTCGGGACAATTTCAATATTGGCAGCATAGGACTGCGCCAGGCTGCTGTCGTCGATAACACCGGGCATATCGGGGAAAGTAGGGTCGTCTTGGGTGTACAGAATGAGTTCGGTACCCCGATGCGCAGCGAGTTCGGCAACGGCGGGTATAACGAGCTGACAGGTCGGGCAGTCGCGTTTCAAATAGAGTGTATAGCGCGCTATCTCGGCGGGTTGAGCGGGAGTTGTCACTGTAATTCCTCTCTGAATACGGGGTTTGTTAGATTAGTTACCCAGCGCTAATAAACGAAACCAAGCGTGCTGATTCCAACGAGTATGTTGATAATCATAAAGACCGAAGACGTTCTAGAAATGACTTTCCATTTCTGCGGCCCTTGATACCCACTCCGAATCCCAAGTATTAATACGAAAGTATAGGCGAGCTGAATGGCGACTAAGCCGCTAAAGACTACCCAATTATCGGAATCGACTGCCCAGCTCCCCGCAAAAAAAAGGAGTGCGGCGCCGCTCAAATACAGAAGCCAGTAGCTGATCGCGAGACGAAGATCGCCGGCGATAAAGTGTCTGCCAGGGGAGCTGGTTGATTTTGTCTGGGGGCCTTGGGGCATGCATTGCTCTCTGTGTGGGAATGGCCTGCGTCGTCGTATTCTGAGTCTATCCTAGACTCAGTTCCTCCACAATTTGTAACAATAGGCTCGCGCGGTGAGCACTATAATCCTGCGCCTGATAGAAAAAACGAATGATGAGAAGCATCTTATCGAATAACAAGTGCCCAAAGCACTGCCTAAACCATTGAAAGCAGCATCACCTCTCCTGATCGGATACATATTATGGCTTTTCCTCTAACCGCGCGTTACACGCTGGCGGCGTCTGCGCTGCTTTTCTCTCTCTCGGGTGGCGTAATCGCCCAAGACAATGTGGGTGACGATTCGACGGTCGTGTACCGAGCTGACTATTTCGCTGAGTTTAATCCGATCACCGCGCAAGATATGGTCAATCGTATCCCAGGTGTCGGCGGCGCTACAGGCAGCGGTGGTGGATTTGGTGGTGGTGCGGGAGGCGGTAATGGCGGGCGCGGTTTAGGTGGCGGCGGTGGCAGTGAGATAATCATCAACGGCAAACGCATGGCGGGCAAGAGTAATCAGGCGAGCGGTCAGCTAGATCGGATTACCGCGGGGCAAGTCGATTATATCGAACTCATACGCGGCACCTCGGGCGATCTGGACGTGCGCGGCAGCGGCGTGGTGGTGAACGTAATTTTATTGGAAGAGCTCTCTGCAACCGCGGTCAATGTTGAGATTAATATGGATCGTTACGCTGACGGCGAGAGTCAGCCGGGCGGATCCTTTGCGATAAGCGGTAACCTCAGTGGACTGGGCTATGTGTTGAGCGCTGTGGCGGAACCGCGTTACGACCATCGCATTACTTACGAGGACAGTATGCTTGGCGACTTCACAGCAAACGATGCGATCCGCGAGGATCAGATTCGCGAGCAAACCAGTTATGACTACAGCGCAAACCTTGATTACGAATTTAGCCCGAACTCGAGCGCAAGACTCAACGCGCTGTATTCGCAAAATGACAATCCGACTTCACTCGCCCGCCGCACGGTAAACCGCCGCGCTTATCCCAATACAATTGCCCTGCAGCGCGAAGAGTTGCCAGGCGAGCGGGATAACTGGGAAATCGGCGCAGACTATGAGTTGCGAACAGCGCAAGGCTCGCGTTTCAAAGGGCTGGTTATTAGCAATCAAGGTAATGTTGATAGCATCCGCAAACGCTACGACGTTGCCGACGAGGGCAGCGAAGAATTGACACTTTTCCTGGATACCGGAAGCGTAACTAAAGAGCGAATAGCGAGAGGTTCGTATACTTTCGATTTTTTTGAGTCTCAGGACGTCGAAATCGGTATTGAGCGCGCGCAGACGATACTAGACTCGCGACTCGCTTATGGCGTTGTCGATGCGGCAGGTACCCCTGACCCTTCGCTTGGCGGACTCGTTGCGCAAAGTGTGTCGAACGCGGTCTCCACCGTTGAAGAAATGCGTTACGAGCCGTTCCTGATTCACAACTGGCAGCTCAGTTCGCAGATGTCACTCGAGACGTCAATGCTCTATGAATCCTCCGAAATCAGCCAGTCGGGAGAGACGTCGCTGTCGCGTGATTTTGGCTTTTTCAAACCCAAAGTCGATTTCCGTTATGACCTCACGCCCCAGCTCCAGATCAGAGCGACGGTTGAGAAGCGGGTGCAACAACTTAGGTTTGGTGATTTTGTTGCCTCGAACGATGACCAAGACAATGATTCTAATGTTTTAGGCGGTAACGAAAACTTAAAGCCTGAGTGGCTTTGGGCGTATGATCTTAAGGGTGAATATCGTTTGCCCAACGACGTTGGCGTGGTGTCTGCGGGTGTCTGGTATCACGAGCATTTCAATGTAATCGAACGCATCGATGCGACAGTCGATGAAGATAATTTACAGTCGATTGCCGGCAATATTGGAAATGGTCATATGTATGGTCTCACTGCTGCTGCCAGCATTCGAATGCGAATGATCTCTATGCCTAATCTGCTTATCACTGCTAATTTCAATGTGAAGGATTCAAGCGTGATCGACCCCTTTCTAGGGATCGATCGTCGCTTCGCCAATTTCGATCGAGGGCGCTTACGTTTGGGTATGCGTCATGATGTAACGTCGCTCGGCATGAGCTATGGCATGGAATGGAATAATCGATTTGATGCCAACATAAAGCGCTATGAAATAGATGATATTGAGCTGCGTGCTGGGGACCCCAACGTCACCGCTTTTGTGCAGTTTGTTGATCGGAGAGGTATTACCTACCGTTTCGATGCGCGTAACGCCAATGACAATATGCAGTGCCGTGAGCGACAGCGTTTCGTGGGCAGGGTTTCAGACGGAATACTCGAGGAGATTGAGGATAACTGCGGCGGTTCGGGCCGCACGCTATCGCTCAAGATCAATGGCAATTTCTAACGTAGTCGCTCGCTGACTTAGCGCGACCCCATCATGCCTTTAATCGCTGCCGGAATATCTGCAGGAAAGACAACGAATTTAGAATTCTCGGACGCAGAGAGGTTCTGCAGTGAGGTGATGTATTTTTCACCGAGCAGATAAGCGACAGGCAGTTCTTTGTCGCCAACCGCCGAGGTAACCAGTTCGATGGCGGTTTGACTGGCCTGTGCAAGAATTACCTGAGCCTCAGCTTCACGGCGCGATGCCTCCAACTTACCCTCGGCCTTTAATATCGCTGCTTGCTTATCGCCGTCGGCGCGCGTCACTGTGGCGCGGCGAGCACGCTCGGCGGCGGCTTGTTCTTCCATCGCCGCCTGCATGGTGCCAGAGGGGTTGATGTCTTGAATCTCGACGGTTTTGAGTGTGATCCCCCAGTCTGCGATGTCATCACTTATCGCAGCTTTAAGCTTAGCTTTGATGTGATCACGCGATGAGAGGGCGTCGTCGAGGCTCATTTCGCCGACAATAGAGCGCAGTGATGTCTGCACCAGCGTTTGAATGGCAATGATGTAATCTTCGACGCCGTAAACGGCCTTCTCTGGTGACACAATATTGATATAGGCAACCGCGTTGGTCATGATGACCGCGTTGTCTTTGGTGATCACCTCTTGCGAGGGAATGTCTAGGACGATGTCTTTTGTTGTCACCTTGTAAGCAATGCTGTCGATATACGGAATCACAAAATTGAGACCGGGGTTTAGCGACGTGTAGTATTTGCCAAGGCGCTGAACAACCCACTTATTGCCCTGCGGCACCTGCCGGACGCCCTTAGCGACCGTGACGAGCAGAAAGACGAATATTGCTGCGGTTAAGATTAGGGCCGGTTCCATAGCGATCTCCAAGTAGAAGGTTTGCGTGCGGTACTAGTTTAGACGCGGACGACAATGAGGGAGTTTCCTGAGACATCTTTCACTGACACTCGATCGCCAATGCTTAAGCTGTCTTGGGACATAATTAACCATTCGTCTGACCCAAGCAGCGGCGCGGGAAAGCGAACCATGCCGCGTTTGTCGCCGTTTGGTGCAGAGAGCACCTGACCGATCTCGCCGATCAGTGCTTCTCGGGACAGCCCAGCTTTGGTTACATCTTTAGAGAGAGGTTTGAGAAACCGAAACCAAGCAACGGCGAAAACCAACGATAACAATGTCCAGAAAATAAGCTGGGTGGGCGCGCTGATGCTCGGTGCAATGGTCAGGCTAAGCCCAACTACGACGGCTGCCGCGCCAAACCAAAAGATGAAAAAAGAACCAATAAAAATTTCGGCGAGCATGAGGACTATACCCAAGACAATCCAGTGCCAGTAAACGAGTTCCATGGTGTAATCCCTGTATACTTGCGTGCATTCTTAAAAGAAGACCACGAACGATCCGAATAGCTTTCACACTATAACGTATAGACCCCAAAGGGTGGCAAATCAAATTTTCTAGGAGAGTCCAAGACACGTGCAGTTACTAGACCTTCGCGCCCAAATCCCCGTCGTCGACTTCGGCGGAACCGGACCCATTATTCTTTTCTCGCATGCCAATGGCTACCCACCTCGCGTTTATCGTGATCTTTTAACGCGGCTAACGCGCGAATATCGTGTGTTGGGGGTCGAGCATCGCCCTCTTTGGCAAGACGACCCTGCTCAGCTCGATTCATGGCAACGTTTCGCCGAAGACGTAGCCGAATTGCTGGACGAGCTTGGCGAGCCCGTACACGGGCTTGGTCATTCGATGGGCGGCTCAACGCTGCTGCTAACTCATAAACTTCGCCCAAAGGCATTTCTGAGCATGGCGCTCATGGAGCCCGTGCTGTTGCCGAGTGTTTGGCAGTTTGGATTGAGGCAAATCGGCAAGTTTTTCCCAAGCAAAGTACCCCCCATTCAGCGTGCGCTCAATCGAGTCGATCGTTGGCCGAGTAAGCAGAACGTCTACGACCATTTTAGGCCTAAGGCAGTCTTTAAGGGCTTTAGTGACCCAGGGTTATGGGATTTGGTCGAACACAGCACCACAGATCACATTGACGAGGGTGTCACTCTTCGTTTTACCAAAGAGTGGGAGGCTCGATGTTATGCGCTGGTGCATAACGTCTGGCCCCGAATAGGGGCATTAGATGTCCCTTTGCTGGGCTTTAGAGGGGGCAAGTCGAACACTCTTGCGCAGCGCGAATGGCTGCGATGGCAGCGTGCATGCCCTAGGGGCCGGTATCATGAATTAGAAGGAGCAGGGCATCTGCTCCCGCTCGAGTGTCCAACTGAGATTAGCGAGCGCTACTTCGAATGGCAGGCAAGCTTAAATCCATGAATGCCTGACCAACTCCGCAGGGATTTTATCTTGGATCTGGGCATGCAGCTTAGGCAGTTTAGACCAGTGTAGGCCGCCGCGATGGTGGTGTGCCGTGTGGTAGCCGAGATTGCCCGTAAAAAGGTTGTACCATTTGTTGAGCTTATTGAACGACGCCTCAAACTCATTATCGACATTTAGCCCAGAATGATGCTCGTAGGTTGCCCACGCCGTCAGTAGCAGGCCGATGACCATAGGCATTGCAAAGAGTAGAAGTCCAGCCAGCGGTTTGAAGAGGATCAATGTGATAACCGCAGCAAAGGTCAAAATACTGTAGGCAACGAAGGCGTTACGCTCTTTAGGATAGCGCTTGCCTACCTCGAGTCCTCGCGGATAAGCAGTTAGCGCCACCACCAGCGTATATTCGATCTCCCCCATCTTACTGCCATCGTCGCGAGCCCAGCGACTCTCATCCTTGGTCTGGTCGAGAAAATTAAGATGGTGTCCGTATACATGGTGGAGCAGCCACAAGTTAGTCGTGACCCCCGTGTGCAGGGCATAGAAAAATTCGAGCAGTCGATTCAGTGGCTTAAGCCTGAACGTGGGGGTGTGCTGATGGTGATGATTCCACGCGCAGATATGCCTTTTGGGAATAATCATCAGCAAAAAATAGAAAAATAAGAAGGTGGTACTTTCGACAAAAAAGAACAGGGCGAAGTCGAGAGCGGTGAGAGCGAGTATACAGAGAACCGGAATTCGGTCGGCGGAATGCTTAAACAAGAGTGGCCTACTTCGTAATGGCTTGCGGATTGCGGGCCTAAGATTAGCATAGCCTCCGCGCGAGTCCTACTCGTAACGTAGGGCGTCGATGGGGTCTAAGTTTGCAGCCTTAGCCGCGGGAAGGATGCCAAATAGGACGCCCACGAAGCCCGAGAAGCCAAGTGCCAAAGCAATTGACCACAGAGGGATAGTCGCTGGCGGGAATCCTGGAATGCTGCTGGAAATAAGATTGCCAAGGACATAGCCGATAGCCAGGCCAATAAGCCCGCCGAGTAGAGAAAGTAGCAAAGCTTCGATTAGAAATTGCATCAAAATATGATGCCTTTTCGCGCCGATCGCCTTGCAGATACCGATCTCGCGCGTGCGCTCGGTAACCGACACGAGCATGATATTCATAATGCCAATACCGCCGACTAGCAGCGAAATACTGACAATCCCACCCACGACAATCGTCACCATATTGATAATCGTATCGAAAGTTTCCATTAACTGCTCGGAGGTTTGAATGGTGAAATCGTCGTCTTCGTCGCCACTCAGTCCATGCGCATTGCGCAGTAGGGTGGTTAGCTGCTGCGAAATCGTCTCGATGTTAGCCTGTTCGGTGAGGCTTAGTTGGATTTGAATATCGGAGCGCGCCTGATTGCCCTGAATGCTACGCATAGTGTTAAACGGCATAATCACGAGATCGTCTTGGCTGAAGCCCATGAGATCGCCTTTGGGCTCAAGCAGGCCAACCACCTTTAGCCATTCGCCACCAATCTCGACAAACTCGTTCACCGGATTCTCAGGCAGGCTCAGGTTCTCCCTCACTTTTTCGCCGATCACGACAACGCGGCGCCGAGTCTCGTTGTCGCTTTGTGCGATAAAACGCCCCACGCGCATATAAGACTGCGAGACATCTTGAAACGCATAGGTCGTGCCGAATATTTGACTGAAGGCAGTTTGTGAGCCGTATTTTACTTGTGAGGCACGGTTGGCATACAAAATCGGTGTAATGGAGGCGATACCGTCGGCACGCTTCTCGATGAGTTCCAGATCGTTAGGGGTAAGCCGCGCGCGAATCCCCTTCATCTGGTCTTCTAAGGGCGTGTAGGACTCAATGGTTAAGCTGTTGGATCCGAGGCTCGAAAAAGTGTCGCCAATAAACGCACTCATGCCTTGGGTTACTGAGACAACCGCGATGACGCTGGCCACGCCAATCACAATGCCTAGCGTGGTAAGAAAGCTGCGAAGCCCATGCGCGAAGATTGATACGAAGGCGGCGCGTGAACTCTCGAATAAGGCGAAAAACATTAGCGGGTTGCCTCCACTCGTCTCTCGTTACTCGAAGGCGACAGGCGCATCCCGCTATCGTGGGCAATAATGCCGTCTTTCATTTCGACGACTCGGTGGCAATGCTGTGCGATCTCATCCTCGTGTGTCACGACGATAAGCGTCTGTCCCTCGGAGTGGAGTTCGTCGAATAGCGCCATAATTTCAACAGTGGTCTTCGAATCCAAGTTACCCGTGGGTTCGTCAGCTAAGAGTATCGAAGGCGCTGTAACGAGCGCGCGAGCGATCGCGACGCGCTGGCGCTGGCCGCCCGAGAGTTGGTTCGGCAGGTGATCAACACGGTCGCTCAGACCGACGCGGGCAAGCGCTTCGAGCGCGCGTTTCTTGCGCTGCCCATAGCCAATATTGCGATAGATGAGTGGTTGCATGACATTGGCAAGGGCCGTCGAGCGCGGCAGCAAATTAAAGCTCTGAAAAATAAAGCCTATCTCCAAATTACGAATCTCGGAGAGTTGGTTTTGGTCGAGCGTCTCGACATTTTTCCCATTGAGGTGATACTGGCCACTGGTTGGTTTGTCCAAACAGCCGAGGATGTTGAGCATCGTTGATTTGCCTGAGCCAGAGCTGCCGATAAAGGCCATGTAATCGTTACGCGTAACCGAGATATCGATACCGTCGAGCGCACGCACAACCTGATTGCCCATTTCGTAGTACTTCGTGACTTGGCTAAGCTCTATCAGCGCCATAGTAGACTATTGCTCCAGCCGCGTAGTGTCGATTTCGTCGCCTTCTAACAGATGCCGCAACTCTTCGTCGGGGCCCACGACTATTTCTACATTGCCTTCGATACCGGTGAGCAATTCTTGGTATTCGTCATCCGAGATACCCACCTCGATTTTGGTTTTGCGCGCAATGCCATTGTCATTAACGAAGACGAAATAGTCGTTACGCAGCGCAGCCCTGTCTTCTTCGAACAATATTGCCTGCAAAGGTACCGCCGTGACACTTTGGTCTTGGCGCGTGAATATTTCGGCGCGGCAGGACATGCCGGGTCGCAAGACTACATCGCCGGCATCGATGATATCGATTTTCACTGTGAAGCTTAGTCCCTGACGCCCCGGCGCAATCTTTGCCGTGTTAGCGATATACCGAACCGTGCCAATCATTGGCTGGTCAGGGTAGGCGATCGCAACAATCTCGACTCGCTGGCCGATTGCGATATTGGCGACATCGGCTTCGTCGACTAACACCTCAGTGTAGATGCTTGCAGGGTTAGCAATAGTCATTAGTGACGAGCCGGGGATATTCGTCGAACTGGCGATGGCCGTCTCGCCAACTTTAATATCGAGACTTGTCACAACACCGTCTATCGGCGACACGATTTTGGTGTTGCTAAGCTGGTCTTCAATCTGGTCGAGCTGCGCTTCGGACTGAGTGAGCCTTTCGCGAGCAGACTTAAGATCAATGCGGGCAAGGTCTAATTGATTGCGCATCATCTCAAATTCGTCGCTGCCGATCATGCCGCGCTCGTAAAGCGTACGCGAGCGCTCGTATTGATTTTCGAGGTTGCCGATACGAATCTCTTGGCGTTCTATGTCGATGGTATTGATGCGCACTGCAGCTTCGGATTGCTCAAGGCCAGCAATAAAATTGATGTCCTCTACTTGCAGCACGAGCTGTCCTGCGGTTACTGCATCGCCTTCTTCGACATACAACTCTGCAACTCGGCCTATGACCTCTGAGCTGAGCATGACTTCTTCCTCGTGGGCTAAAAACCCCGAAGCGAGAATAGACGGGCTTATAACGCGCTCGGTAATGCCAGCGACGGTAACCTCTTTACGGGCGGTTCCAAAGACTGCGCGGTTGATGAATGGAAGCGCTATAACAGTGCCAAGGATGAGTGCAACGACTGCGATTTTCTTAAGGTTCATGGGTCTGCTCTTTTTCTTCCTAGCTTGATGTGTCGTGAATCGACCGCGTACATTTGTCGCTACGAAAGCGCGGCAACCGCCCCGAATACTAGTAAATACGGCGTCGTTATTATGGCAGCAGATTTGCTCAGGCTAATTTGAAGCCACTGCGAAAAACCGAGAATTAATAGGCCTACTGCCCAAAGCAGGGTCAGCGTAACGCTTTTGGCAATCGCTTCGAAAGAGGTGCCTGCGAGTGTTAGCCCAAGGGCTGCGAGGCTCGTTGGGTCGAGATCATAGGAGCTTAGCTGACCGCTGGGATGCAGCGCTATGTTAACAACCATCGCAATGGCGCCAATAACATAGGGCAGCGAAGTCCAAGAGGCGAGGGCCATCCAGTGTTTAAATTTGTAGACGGAACCCATGATCGCCGCTGCGAGGCTCATATACATAGCCTGAACTAGCGCAAGCAAAAAGCTAAAGAGGACAGTCGAAATCGCGCCAAACCCGAACAGCATGCCGCGGGTCATTCCGCCCATGGCATCGCGGGCAGTATCGAGTTCTGAGGGCTCAATATTGGCCTGTCGTAGCGTGTCGTCTCCCCACCAAGCCATATCTAGGCCACTAAAATAGTAGCCTGTCGCTGCCAGTCCAGAAAGCATCACCATGGACAGCGGCGCGAGCCAAGAAGGCGCGAGCATAATTGCGGCGAAGGCTTCTGCCGGCGCTGCGTAAATATTTACAACCTTCTGTCCAAAGCTTTGCTGTGTCGTGTTGTCGTTCATCCTTAAACCTCGCTGAGTCAGTTCTTATTGACTAGACCGTGAAACACGCGCTTCTTGTTCTGCTGACTTTTTCTAAAAGCGCTACGCTTATTCGACGCCTTTCTCTACCGCGCGTGCGAAAGCAGGGCGCTGCATACAGCGGGCAAGATAGGCCTTGAGAGTAGGGTTTGCATCGAGTTGCCCTAGTCGATCAGCCAACGACGCCACATACGCAATGCCAAAATCGGCGGCGCTAAAATCGGAACCGAGGATGTAGTCGTTAGCGCCCAGTTGGTTACTTATATGGCCTAGATGGAGTGCGATTTCTTTCGCGCTAAAAGTCTCGAGCCCTGCGTGCTCTCCGCCCCGAAGTAATAGCATTTTAATAAGCAGAGGCCCGAAAACAGATCCTTCGGGGTAGTGCAGCCATTGGGTAAACCTCGCCCAATCGTTGAGCTGCGTCCGGGGTGGCGCGAAACGGTTTTCTTTATCGAATTTTTCGAGCAGGTAAGTTGTGATCGCACTCGATTCGGAAAGAATCAGGTCGCCGTCTTCGATTACGGGCGATTTGCCGAGGGGATGAATTTCTTTGAGCGCCGCCGGCGCGCGAAAATTTTCATCGCGCAGGTAAACAGTGAGATCGTAGTCGGCGCCGAGCTCCTCGAGCTGCCAGAGAGTGAACAACGAACGGCCAATGCGAAGATGGTGTAATCGAATCATGGTGATTTTCTCTCAATCTAATTGGCCCGCGGCCTTAGGTGTTTAACGCAAAAAGAACTAATAAGTTACAAAACGGTCGCTGCTTTTGTTTTTTTGTTGTTGCAGCACTGAGGCAGCAGCGGTGCTTAATCAGTGTCGCATGCTAGACTTAACCCGTACAGGTAAGTAGCGAACTCTCAGGTTCAGGCTCAAGCCCGGATTCAGTCGCAGACCCAGACCCAGGCCCAGACCCAGACCCAGATTAACAGACTCAGATTAAATGATACAAAACCAATCCCTAAACGCACGCAGGTCACGCATCCACTCGCTATCTCGGCTCCCCGCGCAGGCCAGCGTGCCAGCTTTATGTTAACTGCCGACGTGATGGATGCCGAGCGCGCCGAGACCAGCTACCGCTCATTAATTAGTCGCGCGTGGCCAATCATTCTCGCAAATGCGGCCGTGCCAACGCTTGGGCTCGTAGACACGGCCATCATCGGCAATGTTGCCACCACCATCGATCTGGGTGCGATCGCACTCGGCGCGGTGATTTTCTCGTTTGTGTACTGGAGTTTCGGCTTCCTGCGCATGAGCACCACAGGATTTGTCGCCGCGGCAGCGGGGGCGCAGCGCGAAGCGGAGCTGCGGGCCATCGTCGCACGTGCCCTGTTTATGGCTTTTGGCCTTGGAATTCTGCTGATTATTCTGCAAAGCGGCATCGCCTGGGTCGCGATCGAGCTGTTTAGCGCATCCGATGCGGTGGAGCGTGTGACTCGAGGCTATTTTGACCTTCGCATCTGGGGCGCTCCCGCGACATTGAGCCTGTTTGCGCTGATGGGCGTGCTCATTGGCCTTGGCTTAAGTAAGCAGTTGTTACTTATTCAGGTGTTTATGAATGGGTTAAACATTGCGCTCGACTTGCTCTTCGCCGGAGCCTTCGACATGGGGGCGCCTGGAGTTGCACTCGGCACGGCGCTGGCCGAATGGGCAACGCTCGCGTTGGGTCTCGTGATTGTGGTGCGCGCACTGAAGGCGCGCAGCGCATTGCCAAAACTAATCGATTGGCCCGAGGTGCTGCGCAAAGAGGCGCTGGCGAGCATGCTGTCGTCGAATGTCGATATTATGATTCGCACGCTGCTACTGATTCTGTCTTTTGCTTTTTTCGCAGACCAGAGCGCACGCTACGGCGAGGTGATTTTGGCGAGCAACCACCTGCTATTGCAATTGGTTTCGTTTGCCGCGTTTTTTCTCGATGGCTACGCCTTTGTTGTCGAGGCGCTGGTGGGAAAAGCGCGCGGCGCGGGCAGACTTGGGCTATTTCGCCTCGCGGTATTTCGGTCGACTGTTTTAGCTGCAGCCACTGCAGGCATGCTTGCGCTATTGTTGTTGTTTGGCGGCACGGCGCTCATCGCCTTGCTTACCGATATAGACGCCGTGCGCGAAGCCTCTGTGCCGATGCTTGGATTCGCGGCTGTTTACGTCGCTGTCTCGTTCGCAGCATTTCAGTTAGATGGCATTTTCATTGGCTTAAGCGCGACGCGCGAAATGCGCAACGCCTCCATTCATTCTATTGTTGTGTACTTTGCGGCATGGTTGCTGCTCGCGCCAGCATTCGGCGTAGCGGGGCTGTGGGCTGCGATGATTATTTATGTGATCGCTCGCGCGGCTGCACTAGGGCGGTATTATCCGCGGCTGAATAAACTAATTTCGGGATGAGAGTTTACGGCGAGAGTGGGTTAATGCAGCGTTTCATCGCTAGGCGAGTTGGGCATGACGTGGGCTTCGACATCGAGCATTTTCAGTCTAACGCCGTTCATTTCTATCCAGCCTTTGTAGCGCGTCTCGCCAGTCGTGGAGAACTCGAACCGGTACCGGCGTCTTAAATGTAGCCCGCCTTCATCTCCCCGCACGGGCTTCAAACCAACCAAAACAAGTGATTGGTCGAGCAGCTGCAAACCGCGTTCGCGCGAATATTTGAGCACGTGCTCGTAGGCAAAGCTCCTTACTCTATCGCTCTGCCACCAAAAGCTCACACCAGCCGCAGCGAGGGTAAGCCAAAAAAGCAGAGAAAGAGTCATTAGGTTTTTCCTGTTCAAAACAAAGGCCTCCAACTCGGTAGAAGGAGGCCTTCGAATGTGGTTCTGGTGCTAAGGCCTAACGCGCGTCGCGGTAAGTGCTAACTGGTGGCAGTTGCGAGCCCGATAAGTCGCCGGGGACGCTTTTCTCGGCAACAACTCGATGAGTCAGTGTACCAATGCCCTCGATCTGCGCACTAATAATTTCGCCATCGACAAGGAAGCCAGAACCTGAGGCGCGTTCGACACGGCCGGCACCAGTGCCGCCCGACGTGCCGCTCTGCATCACATCGCCCGGAAACACGGTGATCAGCGAAGAGGCGTATTCGATCAGTTCGGGGATGTTGTGGATCATATCGCCCGCTTTGGCTTCTTGAACCGTAACACCGTCAACCACGGTGATTTGGTGGAGACGCTCCATGGGGTCACCATAAAATTCTTTCGGAACGATCCATGGCCCATGCGGTGCAAAGGTGTCGTGGCCCTTGCCAACAAACCAGTCTGAGCGCATCGCATAGCCGCCCGGCGGACGTCCGCCACGGTCAGAAACATCCATAGCGACCATGTAACCAAACACGTGATCGTATGCTCTGTCGGCAGAAATGTATTTGCCAGTGCGACCGAAGACAATAGCCATCTCGACTTCATATTCAATCTCATCACGACCATAAGGCATGATGATATCTTCACCATCGCCTATCACCGCGCCTCGAGTTGGCTTGAGGAAAAGATACGGGACTCCACGATTCTCGCGCCGCTCTTTGGTTCGCTGAGCGAGTTCGTCGTCGTTGCAGCCTTCGCACGCGTGGGTATAAAAATTTACCGCTGCGTTCATGATTTTGCTGGGGTATTGGATCGGCGCCATGATGTCGACGTTGGCCACCGGGTAGACAAAATCACGCATCGCACTGCCGCTCAGAAGCTCTTCTTCTACGAGCCAGTTGACGACCTCGTAGATGCGGTATTTAAGGCCATATTCGTAGCGCTCTATTAGACCGATCATGTCGACCGGCATATCGAGATGGCTGTACTGCGGCAGTAGCTGCATGGCTCGGTTAGCCGCGTTTAAGTCGACTACCAAGGCGTCGTCTCGCATCACGAGCCCGACGGTTGGAATATCGTTAATGGCGAAAGTGCCCACTTTAAACGGCTCGGCTGACTCCATCGCTTGCGCACCGGCTATGAATGGCGCTGAGAGCAGCGCCAAGGCGACGCTGACCCGTGCAAAAAGCGAGGAGGTAGATCGGGGCTTTGTTGTTATCATCGTTGACTCCCGTACTAAAGACACATTGAAATGAAAAGAATTACTAACATTCCGAAGGTATAACCAAAGGCGCCTTTTGTCGAGTGTCTGTGTAGCTACCCGCGAGCGGCCCTCGCTGCATAGCGAGCGATATGCGGTTCGAGTAGTTCAAGCGCGGTCTTGTCGTTAGGCGGCAATTCAGCGTCGCTTAAGGCGAGAGGCGTTGTTCTCTGTCCCCATCGAATCACGCCTGCACCCCAGGTGAGGCCGGCGCCAAATGAGGCTGTGAGCAACGTGTCGCCAGCCTTAACTCGGCCTTCCTCTACCGCCTCGGCAAGCGCCACGGGAATAGTGCCCGCGGAGGTATTGCCGTATTTATGCACGTTGACGAAAACGCGGTCCTCTTCTATGCCAACGCGCTTAGCCAGCGCATCGAGAATGCGCTTATTCGCTTGATGCGGTACAACCAGGCTTACGTCGTCGATACTAAGACCGGTGTCTTTGAGGACTTCTTCACAGCCCTGCGCCATTGCCTTCACTGCGCGTTTAAACACTTCTTGGCCTTCGAAATTCCACGTGTTGAAGAGAAACTCTTCGGACAATCGACTTTCGGCAGAGCCGATATTCGTAATTTGTATCGCATATTTGGCATCAGATTCACAACCGATGCGGGCAGACAGCAGGCCCACTTCCTCGTCAGAGGCTTCGAGCACAACAGCGCCGCAGGCATCGCCGAATAGCACGGCGACGTCGCGGTTACTCCAGTCCATATAGTGCGAGATAAACTCGCCGCCCAAGACCAGCACCTTTTTATGCGCCCCTGTCTTAATCAGATTTGTGCCGATGTGTAGGCCATAAAGGAAGCCGGTGCAGGCGGAGTTAAGATCGATCGCTGCGGCATTGCGAGCACCGAGATCGTCTGCAATGAGTGACGCAGTATTCGGGCACATGGAGTCGACCGTTAGGCTGCCAAGCAGGATGAGGTCGATATCCATCGGATCTAGATTAGCCGCGGCAAGGGCGCGGCGAGCGGCAACCACCGCCATCTCAGAAAAATTGCAGTGCAGGATGCGGCGCTCGCGAATGCCGGTGCGCGAGGTGATCCATTCGTCGCTGGTATCCATAAAGGTGGTCAGGTCTGCGTTGCTCAATATCGCTGGCGGAAGGCATTTGCCCCAGCCTGTTATTTCCGCGTATTTCATCGATGTTCTCTCCGTGTCTTTTGGGTCGCTGCGATCCAAGCTTAGCGATTGGTGAAGGCGGGATACGCTCTCGCTGCTTATCGCTCGGCTAGCTCCGTCTTGCTATCTACTCTATATTGACCGCTGCGCGAATTTCTAAAGGGTAGCGCGATGTAAGGATCCTATTTTTAGCGGCGAGGCGTGAATGTTTCGCGCAACCTGCAATGCCGTCGAGCATACGCCATTAGGTGGATTGAGGGTAGGAGAAGGCGTTTACTGAGGCTGAGTGCAAATCTGAGGGGTAGCGAATAATGAGCAAAAGCACGCGCCGGCGGGCGCCAAAGGCGAGACTATTAATCAGCGCATTGTTTTTATTTGTGCACGCTGCACCCGCTTTCGGCGATTTCGACCACGGGCGCTGGAATTTGTTGCTCTCGAAACATGTGATTGTAAGCGCAGACGGCTTATCGACGGCTGTCGATTACGCCTCGCTCGGCGTGAATCGCGAGCCACTGCAAAGCTATCTTGAAGAGACTTCAAGGGTATCGCGTGCCAGTTTCGATGCATGGGAGACGTCTGATCAGCTCGCCTTTCTGATCAACCTCTACAATGCCGCAACCGTCGAACTCATTCTCGACAACATGGCTTCGTCAGATCCAATAGACTCCATCCGCGACATCGGTTCGCTATTCACCTCTGCGTGGGAGCTAGAGCGCGTCGCATTGTTTGGTAAATTGGTGACACTCGATGCCATAGAACACGACATGATCAGAGGGTGGGGTCGCTACAACGAGCCCCGCATTCATTTCGCCGTAAACTGCGCCGCCATCGGCTGTCCTGCGCTACGCGCCGAGGCCTACACCGGCACCGCGCTGGAGGGGCAGCTTGAAGATGCCACGCGCGATTTCCTGAGCGATCGCTCGCGTAATTATTTCGACGGACGCCGCCTGCGACTTTCAAGTATCTTCAAATGGTATCGCGAAGACTTCGAGCGCGGCTGGGGCGGGTCGAACGCCTTAGGTGAATTTGTTGCAAGGTATAGCAGCGAATTGGGTCTTAGCATCGAGCACAGGAATGAGCTGGCTCGCGGCGACATGGGGATCCGCTTCCTCAGCTACGACTGGGGGCTCAATCAGGTGCGCGATTAAGTTGATTGGGTGACCCCTACAAACACCCCGTGATAGACTCATCTACGGAAGAGTATCATCCCCGGTGGGGTGCCCGGACTTCAAACCCGGTGAGGTCTGTAAAACAGGCCTGGTGGGTTCGACTCCTGCCTCTTCCGCCAAACTCTCCTTCATCAAGCTTCACTAAGCTTAATTGTGCTACATAATACACTGTATTTTGGGTACTTTTTCTTCACTATGCTATATTGAACTTCACCAAGTGCGCAGTTATCTTTGGGTACTAGAATGGGTACTGGAGCTTATTATGGCAGGTGAAAAAATACTTACAGATGCGCAATGCAAGGCAGCTAAGCCTAAGCAAAAAATCTACTATCTTAATGACGGCAATGGCCTAAGGCTGCGGGTTAGTCCGAACGGATCGAAGTGGCTCGAAAAGAATTCGAAGTTTTCGTCGGCTGCACTGTGAATTGGGACGAGTAGTGGCAGTGCTGGCAGGATTTTGCCACCTAAGTGGCAGCCGGAAAGGTAGATGAGACGCGGGTTCTGGATGATTCTGCCATCTATGCCATCTGTTTTTTTAAAAATAATAAATAAGAAATAGAAGTAATACAAAAGAGTTTTAGTAATTTAGGTGGCAGTGGTGGCAGCAGTGGCAGAAACACATCCGTTCACGAGGTAGCGCGTGCGAACGTCAAAGTGCAATCAAGAGATCCCCTACAAATGAAGTCAAACCGAAATATGAGGAGTAAGACAATGAAATCAGTTAGCAAATTATTTGCAAACGAAATGCTTGAGTTTATAGACGCAAAACATAAAGAGGCTCTAAAAAGATGTGATTATCAATTTAGAGCGCTTAAGGAAAACGTGGAAACATGGGCATCCGGAGATGATGTGTATGGTTATATAATTGAGCAGTTAAGCTCTGAGCATAAAGAAGAAGAGGAGAATCTAAAGCAACTTATGTATGAGCTGCGTGCAGACTAACTACACAACTCTCGGTGGGCGTGTGACCTGCACCCAGTGTAACGCACTGTCGAAGCGTACTAAGCAACAGTGCCGTAACCCTGCAATGAAAGGGAAAAACACGTGTCTCCACCATGGAGGCAGGTCGCGCGGAAGTATCACTACAGCCGGACGAGCCAGACAGATAGCAGCTAATACCAAGCACGGCAGGGAGACTAGAGCTATACGCAAAGAGCGCAGCGCTAAGTTGGCGGAGCTGTATGAGATTGAAAAAGAAATGCGCAACATGGGCATGATCGAAGGGTCATGGGTAAGCCGAAAACCACCCAGCAGGTGATTTGTCGTCCACAATAGTATGTATACGGGTGCAATGGAACCATCCTGACTTATCGGGGTGTGCCCTTAGGGTGGGGTGCAAGGTAGAAGGATACTAGAAAAAAGGGGACTCCTACTTTAGGTGAGTTAACCCAAATATCTATTTTTCAATTGCAAAGCTGCCACGCAAAGTTCGCCCAACAAAATCAAACGCGTTGAGAACTCTGGGGGGAATTGATTCCCCAGTATGATCGGCTCGATGCACTAACCGATACTCATGTTTTAATCCGGCATCAAAAAGTAACCGGTGCAACATTTCCCCGCCTCGGAAAAGATTCAACCTATCTTCATTTCCAACTTCGATATAAATATTTAGGCCAGAATCCTTCAGAGTTTCCATGTTCTCGCGAGCGATGTAAGGCGGATGATTTAACTGCCAATAATCACGATCCACGGGGTTCCCAAATAAACTCTGGTATAGCGCTTCCGATCGGTATGTCCTATCGATAGCATCTATTGTGTCGTATGAGTAAGCGGCCTCAATCGCTGGCTCTAAAGCTGCTACCGCAAGAAAACTAGTTGGGTCTTTAAACGCCATTCGCAACGAACCCATACCACCCATCGAAATACCCATTATCACCGTCTTAGAAGCATCTTGAACCAGATTGAAATTAGCTCTTAGATGCGGAATCAAATCTGATAGAATAAACGTTTCCCACTGCTGACTATTATCCTGAAAATCCAAATAAAAAGATCTCTCGGCTGATGGCATTGCAACTACCGCTGGGGGAAGGATATTTCGTTTCCAAGCCTCTTCAATAATTGGACGAAACCTATTTAGGTCAGAACTAGAACCACCTCCACCATGAAAAAATAGAATTAGGGGCAGTGGACCTTCAGAAGCCTTAACTTCCGCAGGATGTAATACAGCAATTTCTACTGCGCCTGGCACATACCCAGACTCTAGTGTGATTGATTGCAAATGAGATTGTTGTGCCCAAACCGACAGAGGCAATAACATCAAAAAAATGGCCGCTAGTTGCTTTCTGAACATATCCATACCTTTTTTTCAAACTCACCTGATGCAAGTAGATGCGCCTACTAAAACTTTTAACCGAAGAGCTAGACCCTCCGGCCCCATCACAATGGTCCACCCTTGATATATATAGTTAGTTACAGGAATAGTGATCGTTTGAGCATATTAGTATGTACACAGATATGGGACTCCTTCACTGGACAAAGGGGTGTACCCCAGGGGGTGGGGTCTGGATAAAGCCATTTTGAGGTTTTAGGGGTGGGGCCGATTCAGGTTCGCTTCGATCAAGCTGACCGCTCACTGCGAAATGGCTGTAGAAGTAGCGACAAAAAGCTGCGAGTTGCAGGACCTTCATAGTCGACGATGCCAATCGCCATGTGCTCCTGAGCTTGACCGGCATCTTGCAGATATGATCCAAAACACCGATCCCAGAAACTAAAATTGAATCCGAAATTACAGTTATGCTCAATCTTATCCTGTGAATGATGAATACGGTGCATATCCGGCGTAACAACAATTTTTCGCAGCACTCTGTCAACTTGCTGAGGAAGCCGAATATTACTGTGATTAAACATCGACGTCAGGTTTAAAATTATTTCTGCAGACAAAATGGCAAACGGGGACGCTCCTAATAAAATGACTAGTCCAATTTTTATGATCGTAGAAATCAAAATTGAAATTGGATGAAATCGAGTGCCTGTCGTCAGGTCATAGTCTTCATCGGTATGGTGCACACGATGAAATCGCCATAACACCGGCAACATATGAAATACGCGATGCTGCCAATAAATAGTTAAATCAAACAGCAGTATGAACAACATGAATTCAACCCAGACTGACCAATCGAGCTGATTGAACAACCCAAAGCCTTGTTCTTGTGCCCACAATGACGAGACGACGCCTGAGAAGGAAATTAAAGCCCTGATAGCCATGGAATTGAAAAAACTAAGCCCAATATTAGCGGCCCAGCGCTGAGAACGACCTGCGGTCAACTGGCGACGAGGCCATCGCACTTCTGACATAGCAAGTATCAAGAACACCAGCAGGAAAAGTCCTAGTCGGATACCGGATGCCGAATCAGCAGAAAACACGTTCATCGGTTTATACGAGCTCGGTAGATATAGGCCAAAAAGCCATCCGCCAAACCCCTGATTGCCGACAAATTCATCGCATCCCTCTTCTTAACCTTTAATTTTACAGTCTTAACTCTAAATTAACCGTCTACTACTCGATACTCTAAAAAAAATTGATCGCGGATATGTAAGCCTTTACTAAGCTGTTTTCAATTGCTTTTTTCCTAAAATACCTAATCTTTCGCCTAGAATAGTATGTACTAGCATAATAGGGAACCTTTCTGTGCAAGTGGGGGTACCCCCGGGGGTGGGGTCTGGATAGGGCCATTTTGAGGTTTTAGGGGGTGGGTCTGAGTCTGCTTGACACGCAGGATTATAATATAGGCTTTAGCAACACACAGAGGGCCTGAATATGTGGATCAAGCGGTTACTGGACGATCGAGAGGTTGTTTGTTGGTGATAGGGTGTTGACGCTCAGGGGAGGTCCCGTGCGTTTTAGGAGCATTCTGGCGATCGCTGTGAGCTATTTAATTTCTATGCCGATTACCACATTAATTATTAAGTACACTCCTTAACTGCGGATGCACCTCTATGTGTTGGCAGGAGCTGCTGGCCTAGTTGCCATTCACTTGATTTTAAAATTAGTCTCAGGAATCTCTGGTATCTCACCCACTCGTACTCTTGCCGGGTTGATTGCGCTTGCTATTGCCGGTGGCGTAGGAGGATATCTGTTTCATGTAATCTCTTTGAAGCGTGAGGATGATAGGAGCGCTCACAACCTAACAATTTAGAATAGCAGTCAGTATTTCCAACTGTCGAAAGTAGCGGCTATTTTGGCTTCAATATATTTGAGTTAATTCCTTCTTCTAGATCTCTTTGAGAATATTTTCACGATGCGCTTCTAGAAACCGGCTGTATTTTTGGCTGTTTTTTCGACTTCAAGGTCGAGCAGTCGATCTGCCCGACATCTAATCTGTTGAGAGGTTCGATAGTTGATTTTCAGTGACCGAAACCGCCCTCGGATGTCCACGCCCAGCAAGGCCCAAGAAACGCTTCAATCAATACCAAGTTGCGCAAGCCGATCCGGAATCTTTGGAGCGGAAACTGAAGGCATGTTGGGCCCAGAGAGACTTTTGAGAAACTCCATGATAGCCAGACGCTCATCTTGTGTTAGCTGATCGCCGAAAGTGTGGCCCATGTTGCCCCGACCGAATCCCTCAGTATCGTAGATGAACATCTGGTCGAGAGACTCACGGCTCAAATGCGACGCAGTTCTCATGATACGATCGCTCTCTTCCAGCTCCTCACGAGATAATGTTGAAAAAACCATTCCCATGCTCTCGAGATCATAGGCGTTCGGGTCCTCGTCCCTTGTCCATATATCCGGGCGGAGCTTCGAGTTCAGCACCGCTTCCACGGTTGGCACCGATCCATTATGAAAGTAAGGTGCGGTTGCCCAGACCCCGACTAGTGGCGGAGGGACGTATCCCTTCCCCTCGAGAGGAGCGTAGATAGTGCCCAACTCAGGCTTTCCCTGCGATGCAAAGTAGGTTTGGAGTTTCGTTATGTGATCATTTACCGGTCCGAGAACCTTTACAATTTCGTTATACGCGGTATCTGTACGAACGTTTTCGTATTCCGTGCCGTCATATTTTACCGTCCAAGAGCCTGGCAAGCTAAAGTCAGGGTTGTCACCGATTTTGGTATAGCTGCCGTGGCACTTGAAGCAAGCTCTAAAATTATCCCAATCCTCCGGATAAGTGCGGTCGTGAAATATATCGGCGCCCTTCTGAACTAGCTTTGCATCAAGCCTCTCTGGAAACTCGGGAGATACGGTCTCTCGTGCGAAAGCTAAGGCTTTGGCTGTTGAAGCAACATGATCGGCATGAATGTCGTTAGCGTTTGCCTGTACACCAGTGAAGTTAAACGAAAAGTGTCCAGCGTCGTAGGGATTACCATCTCCATACCAATAGTCAAATGGTTTGTACTTCATTAACCACCACGGCATAGGGTTTACCGGTGGAGCCATATTGTTCTCGATTAAGTCGGTCAACTCTGTCTTCACTGCGCTAACAGCTAGACCTTTGTTTTCCGGATCTTCAAGTGTCGCGCCGTGAGCCCACACACCGAAGGGACCATAATTGTCCCCGCGACTCGTCCTTTCGGCTGTGAGGGGTTGTACTGCGTAACCTCCACTCATCAGCTCAGCCACAACCTTTCGCTCGGCGGTATTTAGAGCAGCCATGATCTGCAGCATATTTGGCCCTTCGGTTCCTTCCGGACGCGGGGGACTCTGCATTACCGTATTACTTCCTAGTCCTGCTATCACCTGGCCATTTACCACTCCCGAGTGGCATGCAAAACAACTCAAGCCCTTGAGTTCTACGCCGTCTCTCTCAAAGACAACGTCTCCCACTGAGATATCAGAGGCCACATCACGCGTGGGTGGCGATGGCAGGCTCCCATTGACCAAAAATTTCCCGTCTGCTGTGGATTTGTCATAACCTAGAGAGTCCTTTTCAGCAACTGCAGCAGAATCAAGCGCCCGCGTAAAACTAAGAGGCATTGCTGAGTAGAACATGTTACCTGAGAAGATTTCTCTAAGACCCTCACTAGCCCGATCGGATAGGTGAGCCTCGTCGAAACCGAGATAGTCTAAGGAATTAGCATTGAGGGTCTGCTCATTCGAAGTGCCTGGCTCTATCGCGAAACTCACCATTGACGACAGAACAATCATCGCTGCACAAACTAATAACCGCGGGGTTTTTCTTAACAACTGAGGAATTTTTAACAAAACACTTTTTCCTTATCGTAATCTTTACTCAAAACGCCTGCATTATTACCTTTCACCGCAAAGGTAGCAAATGTTCCACACGACGTTTATCCCGGAGCAAGGTGGCAGCCCCGGAAATCGCTTTGCTTACTTGGATCAAAGGGTAGGTGAAGTCAAAGTAGAATAAAACTCTAAGTGTAATTCTCTTTGGTGCCTTACCATTATCCAGATTAGAGTGTGAAAGCAAAATAGGAAACCTTTTTTATCAAGTGGGGGTACCCCGGGGGTGAGGTCTGGATAGGGCCATTTTGAGGTCTTAGGGGTGGGGTCTGAGTCCGCTTGACTCGCGGGGTTACAATATAGGCCGCTTCAGTAAGCACTGTCGCATAATTTGCAGGTCAAGCGGTTACTAGACGATCGAGAGATATGTTGATTGTTGGTGATAGATTGTTTGACGCTCAGGGGCGCTCTTATGCGTTTTTAGAGCATTCTGCTGGTAAGGTAGTACTCGCAGCGGAAGACGGACGCTCTATCAAGTTAAAGCCTGATAAGCTGGGTTGTTATATTATTCACGTGAACAGGACTGATCGAGGACTGGCTAAGGAGCGGCTTCGTGATTATTGGGAAAATCAGTAAAAGTACAATGTGACGAAAATAATTGCTGGTATCTTTGATGGTATCGTAAATATATATTTAATCATTAACTATATATTACAATCGCTTATATTGACTTTTTAGTAGTACCCGTAGCTACCATCTACTTGTTCTAATCAGTTCATCCCCATCTCTGAAACACAAAAATACCCTGTTTTTATCGACACCTCCTTGTTCAAAAGCGTTTGAATCTGCAGTATCCAATAGGAATATCTATGTGGGAACAGATGAGGGAACAAAATGCCTAGAGAGTCCAAAGCATTATCAGACATGCAAGTACGCAAGCTGTCGTTCAAACTCGACATAGACGGCAACCCTAAACCTGACAGACATCCTGTAGGCGGAGTCGCAGGCCTTCAGCTGTATTGCAAACCCTCAGGCTCTAAATCTTGGGTTCTCAGGGTCAAGGTCGGAGACAGGCGGAAGGATATTGGCCTTGGCTCATACCCTAGCGTTAGCTTAAAAGTCGCTAGGGAGCAGGCGCGGGAACACAAGATTAAGATCAGCAACGGTATAGGCCCCATCGCAGAGCAGAAGGCAAAAAAAGAGGCCAAACATCGTCTGCAATGAACCTCTCGCTACCTGAAAAGACTCCGAAGTCGCTTACGTTTTATAGATGTTAACAATAGTCACTCCCACAACAATCAGGAACAACCCTGCTACAGATTGCCAGTTTAGGGCTTGCTTATAAAATATGCTGCTTAATATCGCTACTGAAAATACGCCAAGACCCGCCCATGTAGCATATATTACAGAAAGCGGTAATTTCCCAGTCACCAATGAGAGCAGGTAGAAAGATAATCCATAAGCAAGTAGCAATAATGCGCTTGGAAAGAGTTTTGAAAAATTATGAGTTAGCGGAAGAAGCATCGTACCTGCAACCTCAAACCCAACCGCCGAAAAAAGGGTTATGTAAAGAAACATCCTATGAACTCTCTTTAACGAATGATTTAGTCGGTAGCAGGATCAAACAGGGCTACTAACCCACGTGCAAGCCACTCACTCACAGTGACTAGTTTCTAATAAATATATTCAACAAGATCATTTACGGCCATCTCTTATCCAAATATCACCATTCAAAAACGCAACCAATAGCAGCCTTTTCATTCTTCTTCTCCTTTTAAAATTAGCTCAAGCAAGTTTGAGCGGTAACTATAGTAATAAACTTGCGCGTCAGCAGCACCCCCCTAGGGACACACCCCGATAAGTCAGAATGGTTCTATCTTACCCCTATTTTCTTGAAGAGACCGCCGGTAAAAAGGCGAGCTTAGCTCCCCGACTTCGCCTTGGCACGAAGTTCATTAAGATACTTAGTAAGAGTCAGGGTTTCTTCCGGGTCCATTCTTCCTACAGGAGAATTACTGTAGGTATCAAACATCACCTTGCCGCTTTTAGAGAGAACAAACTCCGAGGGTTGAATATGGTCTCTTCGCTCTTCCCACCATGCGCCGATAGAGTCACCATCAGCGCGAGTCATTCCATAGGCAAGCGGATAACCCAGTCCAGCGGCAATATCGGTGAGTTTCTCTTCAGGATCGACCGTACCGGCTATTATCGATACTCCCTGTTCTTCGAACGCAGCACGGCGTTCTTCAAAGCCAGCCAGTAGCCGGCGGCAGTAAGGTCACCAATGACCGCGAAAGAACAACACTACGGTCATGGGGGATTCAAGGTCGTCTGGAAGCGAAAGCGAGCCGCCACCAACGAGTTGCAGTTGCATGTTCGGAAACAAATCATCAGGATTTAGTGTGTTCATAGGAAGTTCGCCAGTCAGTTATCTGGGTTCTAACTTAGCACAGGCTTAGGAAAGAGCAATCCAAGGACTAAACATAACCTTTGTCTCAAATTTACCTTTAGTAATTGGGTTGGCCTACTATTAACCGAACCGCCAGACCCTCCCCACCGTCAAAAATTTGAACCAGATTCCAAAATTTTTGGCGATACACGCTGAGACACTCAATAGCGGTATATATACCAAGGGGCTGGAATAGATTCTTTGGGGGGTCAAAAGGTCGATAGAAGTTATGTTTTAGGTGGGTGCTTAGGTGGGTATAAAGAGTTTGATAGTATAAGTCTCTGATTTTATTATAAGTTCAAGTCCGCCCACTGACCCCTCTAATTGAGTTCTAAGAAATTTACCAAGTCAAACTCGAGATTTACATCATCACGCAATTCAAACACTACTTCGAGCACTTGATTACCCACTTGTATAATATCCGTATAGAGGTTTGTGCTTAGTTCAAAAATGCCACTGCAATCTGGCAACTCGTTGTTCTCATTACGCACATCATCCGCATTGAATAGCCGACTATTTGTAATCTGAATAACCCCCAACTCATATGAAATAATTTTAATTGCGATGTCGAATTGTTCAATGCCATCGATCGCAGTAGGTATCCCATTTTCTACCGTGCGAACACAGGTATAGATCGAATTGTCAGCGGAGCTAAAGTTGCCGATGTTGTTGTAACTTAACCCCAGCATTGCGGGAGGCGTAACACCATTGTAATCTTTTGGGTTTGCGTCCATGGAATTTCCTGTCTGTTGATAACTCGATCACAGATGCTACTTGTAGACGAATCAAATAACTCAGCGGAGCAAGCAATGCGACATGTGTCGCAAGATCCCCGCGCCACTTTAGAGCTGCTGATTCAGTCGATACGACGGCGCGACTGAGACGACACTACCAGAGTACTTGGAGACTTTAATAGTTTAATAACTTAGCGTTCTCTCAACCGAAAAAACATGCTTATATTTCCACGAGCTCATTATCCCCTTCGATTCAACCTTATCCTGCAGCAGAACCACTGTGGTTCTATCGACTCGCACATCTGTGTGCTCGGGCTTTGGTCAGCCCCTCGATACCATCTCTTCAAACTACTGTGTTTTTACTCTGAAACCACTTACTGCGTCCCAGCTAACCGATCATATATGGTTGATGTGGCTTCATTCTTCCCTGTGGAACCTACAGAGCCGAAACCAGAACGCCACGTTGTCCACGACACCACCTACCAGAAACTCGGTGAAATTCTCGCGCACAACCCACGGGGCGTATTAGCATTATCAGATGAGCTGTCAGGCTTACTTCAGTCTCTCGATAGTCCGGGGCAAGAAGCTGCTCGGGGGATCTACTTGACGGGCTGGGGGGGGGGAACTCTGGATACAGCTTCGATAGGATTGGTGCGAGGTAGAGGGCCACAAGAAAAAGAGGCGCGCCTGCTTTAGGTGAAT